>OFFH01000103.1_pt1 | contig 71789 bp, 100 predicted proteins | sample 1521341 | NCBI WGS metagenome assembly OFFH01 (sample SAMEA3504108, study PRJEB24116) | mouse gut metagenome | biome: mouse gut; feature: mouse-associated habitat; material: faeces | place: Denmark | collected 2011 | reverse complement strand
CCGCCGTAGAAAACGGCGGGCTTTTTTTTATTTCAGTGGTTAGCAAAATGCTCCAAGTCTTTGTAATAGTAGTGGAGGCAGCTCCACAACAACAAATTTATGAAAGGACGAAACGACCATGGACGAACAGAAAACTTATGTATGTAAGCGAGCAAGGATGTGCAGCTTCCTGATGGAGAGAGGATTCAAACCCTACCGAGTATCCCCAGATCGGGACAACCCAATGTACGACGTTTTCCTTTTCACCGCGTCGCCTGAGTTGTATCAGGCTGTGATGGAGTATATCAACACAAGTTCCAATAGGAGGGCAAAGAAATGAAAATCTATTTGATGATTCACGAGCAGGACACCGACGCCGCCTGGGGATGCTACGTGAAGCCGTTTACCGACAAGCAGGCCGCGATGGACGCTATGCGCTCTGACTGGCAGGAAACATCTAAGTGCTGGGAGTACGATTCCAAGGAGCACAATGATGAGGATGAGTGCGAGTGCAACAATGATACCGCTGTTATCCGCAATGGAGATGATGTGGAAAGCTGGCGTATTGAGGAGCACGAGCTGGATGTGCAGGTGGCTGTGGAGGTCAAGGGTGGCCTGGTGCAAAACATTTATGCCAACGCTGACGTACACGCTGATGTGTACGATCTGGATGTGTCCGATTTTCCTGACGTTGGTGAGGAGGCCGAGGCTGATCGGAAAGAGGCCGAGCTGAACGATCTGGTGAAGTCTCCCGGCTGGCACAATGTCTGGTGAAAATATAAGGAGGAAAAAGAGAATGTCTATCACCTACGACGTATCCAAACAGAAGGGCAGTTCCCGCTGGTACGCTCATGCGACGGAGACTCCAAAGGTTCCGGCAAGTCCCCTGAGCGACAAAAAAACCGCACTCCATAACGCAGCCGAGCTGATGGGGCTTTCCTATAAGGACTACATGGATTTGAGGAGGAAGAAGGGATGCGCATGAATTACACCCCCGATGAGATCGGGGAGATGCACGACCGGAATGAGAATTTTCACGGAACACAAGCCAATTTTGAGAAGTTGGCGTTGTATCGTGAGGTCAAGGATGATTTGACCCGGTTTCTGTTAAGCTGTGATGATGTGCGGATGGTTGACGGCTATGACCCGAACACACGGGAAAAGCACGCGGTTTTGTGGCTGGACTTTTCCCCCGCTGCAACGCTGGACAAGGAGGAGACAGCGGCTTTGACGGCTATCATGAACAAAGCGGACGGCACGATAATTTCTGCTGTGGAAGATCATGTCCGCATTTCCTTTGAGATCAACGATATCTGGACAAAGTAAAGATAAAGGGACGGTTAGCAAAACCGTCCCTTTTTTCTGTTATAAAAGTGGGAACACCAAAACAACATCAAGGAGGACTGAACGATGAACGAGAAAATTACCCTTCGTAAGAAGATCGAGGACACAAAGGCCGACCACCTGCGGCGCTATGGTGAGCTGAACTGGAAGTACACCGATGAGGGTTTGCCGTATGCCATCCAGGACTACCACGGGAGCGTCGGTTCTGTGCTGGACTTCACCGAGGACGATTGGCTGGCCTGTAAGGAGAACGGCTGGACGATGAACGAGGTGCTGGAGCTGTGCGACGAAAAGGAGTTTAGCTCAGATGTGGATAGCCTGGAGCAGTTCTTTTCCGGCTTTCCCACTGATATGCCAAAGGAGGATGCCATTGCCGCTGTTGAGGACTTTTATACCTGGCGGAATGACCTCCTGCCTGTCGTAGAAAAAATTTACGCCAACAGTTAGCAAAATCCTATCCCGTTCTGTAACTACAGTGGGGAGGGCACCACCCCTCCCCACCCAATCAACAACAAAATTTAGGAGGAAACAAAAATGGCTGCTAATGTTGAAACTATGATGTATGTTCGTGAGAAGCCATGGCACGGTCTGGGAACGATGGTGGAGGAAGCGCCAACCAGCGCCGTCGCGCTGCGGCTGGCTGGCCTGGACTGGACGGTGGATCGCAAGTCCATCCAGGTTTGCGGCGGGCGCAAGGTGGACAACTTCTTCGCCAACGTACGGAGTAGCGACGGCGCTGTGCTGGGCGTGGTGAGTGACCGCTACAAGGTAGTCCAGAATGTGGACGCTTTCGCCTTTACCGACTCCCTGATCGAGGGTGAGGTTCGCTATGAGACGGCGGGAAGCCTGATGGGTGGCCGGAAAATCTGGCTGCTGGCAAAGCTGCCTGATACGGAGATCGTAGGCGACAAGACGGAGCCTTACCTGTGTTTCTCCAACACTCACGACGGGAGCGGCGCTATCCGCGTCTGTATGACGCCGGTGCGTGTGGTTTGCAACAACACCCTGAACATTGCCCTGAACGGCGCAAAGCGGGCATGGTCTGTGCGGCATACCGGAGATATCCAGGCCAAGCTCCACGAGGCGCGGATGTGCCTGGATATGGCAAACAAGTACATGGATAAGCTGGCCGTGTACGCTGACCAGATGGCGAACAGGAGCGTAACGGATGAGCAGATCGCCAAGATTCTGGACGAGATGTTCCCGGCCACGGAGGATATGAGCGACCGTGAGAAGCGGAACGCGGAGAAAGCCCGCACGGAGTACATGGTCTGCTACTTCGCCCCGGATATTCTCAAGTTCAAGGGCACCGCATGGGGCGCTCTGAACGCCATGAGCGATATGGTGGGACATAACGCGCCCCGCCGTCAGACGGCCAACTACCGGGAGAACAACTGGGGCCGTATCATGGACGGCCACGCCATGATGGACAAGATGGCATCCCTGCTGGCTGGTGTGAACGCATAAAGTAGAACAGACGGGGCGGAGTGGACAGCTTCGCCCCGTTATGTTATAATAATTTTCGGAGGTGGACAGATATGGACAGCCATAAAATAGGAGACGTTTGTTTATACTCTTTTGGAGACAAGAATAAGTCCGCCGCAGTCGTTGAGATCGTGAAAATTTTGGACGACCAAAGAGGTGTGGCTGAGGTTAAGTTTCTCAAAGTAATTGAGGATGATACCGGAAACGGATTGTTTGAGTACCTGCACAAGACTGGAAAAACAATGAACGCGAGTTTTCAATATCTCAAAATAACATCTGAGGTGGCTGACTAAAAATCAGTCGCCTTTTCATTTTCTGGTTAGCAAAATTACAGAACGGTTTGTAAATATAGTAAGGAGGTGCTACACCATGAAAATTAAAACCTGGATCAAGTACGAGGAGAGCTACATCCCTCCCCGTTGCCGCAAGCCGCGTTATAACGAGTGTGAGGACTATGTAGACATCAATCTGTCGGAGGCCACGATGAATGACCTTCGGCTGGCCTTTGAGGATAGCTCCTATTACGGGGCTGGCAAGATATTCTTCTACAACGGGAAGCTCTGGGCGCAGGCCAAGCTGCGTAATAGTAGCTATGCTGAGGAGCACGGATTCCAAACGGCATTGGATGAGCTGGTCTGGTGCCACGAGCATTGCAGCACTTACTTCCGATTCGACTTTGATCGGGAGCATTATGGGAAGGACACCAGTAGACAGGGCGTCATTGAGCAGGCCGACAGCGACATGAATCGCTATCTTCTGGTGGACGGTGTGCTCTTTGAGGAAAGCGCCGAGCCGAGGTACTGCATCTACACTTTCGGCCTTGGGCACAATCACGGCGGCACGGCGTTGTCCGTGGACTACGGGTACAACTGTAACATTTCCAAGGACTGCTATTTCTCTGCTTTACAGGGGGATGATGCTGTGGCCGAGGCAAAGAGGATTGCCATAGGGAGAGGAGACACCGAGAGCGTCGGAAGGATTAAGGCTGAAATCAGTGTGTTTATGCCTGAGCTGGTCAAGGTGGAGCCGCAGAAGCAGCATGGAGATGGAAACAAACTGTCGAATACCTTTAATGCTATCACATCTGCTGCGCCTGATATCATGACGGCTGGATTGCTCTGCATCGCCGCCACACAGAAAATTATTTCTGGATAATCGGTTAGCAGAATATCATAGCGGTTTGTAAATATAGTGGAACTTGCAAACGGATAAAACATCTGTTACAATGAAGCTGTCCTAACGGCTATACGGGGAGGAAGGATGACAATATGGACAACAAAAAGATTTTCTTCTTCTGTATGACCGTTTGCCATCATCGGACGGGTGCGCACATCGGAAAGCGCTGTGGTGTGGTACGGGCCAGCAATCAGGAGGAAGCGGAGCGTGTCGCCTGGGACAAGTACGGCAATGATGCCACCTGCCAGCTGTGGGTGGAGGAAATAACTGAGGACAGCTATGACTTCACAGTATACAGAAGTGAGATTTAGGAGGATGCGACCATGATCTATTACGATACCATTTCCGATATTAAGAGCACCATTCTGGAGCCGTTCAGAATGTGTGGACGGTTTGCGGATGATTTTGAGGCAACGGTCGGCGGTAACGACGAGTGTGACTGCATGGAAAAGCTGGATGAGATGACGGAACGGCACGGCGAGTTGGTCTGGTGGTCTGGCTATGCTGATGAGGACTATGTGGCCGGTGAGTACATCGGACGTGAAAACTTCAAGTACGACTAATATTGGACAGTGGCGGGGCGTGTGGAACGCTTCGCCACTTTTATTTTTTTTGGATGGTTAGCAAATTCCACCTTCCTTCTGTTAATAAAGTAGGAGGTGGAACACATGGAAATCAACCATGATCGTAGTTATATCAGAAGCGAAGAAAAGATGTTCGCTGATCGCGGCTATGGATACGAGCGTATCAGAAATCTGCGCTTCAACTTTGTGTATACTGAAGCCCAAAAGAAAGCAAATTGTGAGTTTGCGGAGAAGGTAGGGTTGAGCAGTCCTGAGTGGCAGGCCAGTTGTGATGAGGCGGCAAAGTTCAAAAGCGCTCATATGGAGGCCGTGATGCAGGCCATCGGAGCGAAGCATTGGTGCTACCAGTACAACAAAGACCGTGACATGGAGCTGTTCAAGTCCGACGATTGGGATTTGTTCTTCTGGTGCAATGACTTCTACAACACCACAAGAGGTTCCCTGTCTGGACTCGACTACTCCTACTTTACGCTGAACTTTAATGATTCGCAGTCGGCGGAGAAGCAGCGCGAGGTGTATGAGAGTGTCATGCAGATCATCAGCCAGTTCCAGGATGACGAGAATATTGAGGTTGATGTTCAGTATGAGATTGCATTGGATGAGGTGAAAATCAAGGAAGCCGCTTGCAAGGTTGCGCCGAGCCTGGTAGGTAAGCGTACCACCTATGCTCCATCTGGCGGCGTGTTCTCTATCTCTTGTCCTGAGATTGAGGGAAGAATCGTGGAGGCCAACGGTAGCCTATACTTTATGAAGAAACGTGCCAAGCGCCGTGGACACCTCCTTGATGATAAGTCGATTCTGAAAATCTACTGGAACATGGAAGCTGTTGACCATAAAGATAACAGTCCTATGAAAACCATCACCGAGAAGGAGTATAACGCACTCCCAGCTGATTTCAAAGGTGTGTATCATGATTACTATGGAGATCACCCAGAATGGAAGGGGCGGAGGACTGCGGCGTTTCCGTGTGAACTGCCTGGGCAGTTTATCGAAGGTGTGAACCTGCGAATCATTCAATAAAAAGTTGGGGAGCGGTTAGCAGACCGCTCCCCTCTTTCTGTAATTATAGTACAACAAATTTTGGAGAGGAGCAGTAGCTATGCAAGAGAAGATCAACGCCAAGCTCAACACCGAACGGGAACTGAGCGGAGGCGAGGGATTCGTTCAGGTCTATGACGTGGCCCGGTATACAGTCGTTGTTCGTGGACAGCGTGAGTCCACAGGGAACCATCTCTGGGTGGAGGTCAGGAAGAACCAGGATATCACCGATACACAGTACCTGCCGTCCCTGAGTGTGGGATGTTTCGACGATGAAGGTTTCGCCCGTCGTGCGGATGTGTCTGTCGGAACTACATCTTATGGTGCCCTGTCACTGGCGGAGATCGGTAAGTTCATGGACGCTATGGCGGAGGGCATCGCCGTGGCGAAGTATGTCTCTGAAAAGTTCCTCCAGCCTATGGTGGATGGGGAATGGAATTGGGAGGTATCAAAATGAAGCTGACCAAGAAAGACAAGGATTTGCTTTTCAGCTGGGGATACACCGAGCGGGACTTCCCACAGATCGAGGAGGCTGCACGCAGTACCAAAACCAAGTATGAACTGGATGGTAAGCCGATAGGTAGAGATGAAGCAATTCGCCTCCTGGGGCGGATGTCCTATCTGGCCGGCCTTTCGCGGAGTTCGTTTCATTGGTCGGCGTCACAGACGACCGACGATGGACGAGAGGTGCAATTTGATTCGAGCCGTCTTTTTAAGGACGGAACGTAATCAAATGTCGATTTTATCAAGGAGGTGGAGAAGTGAAAGCAACAGAAATCCCGGATTCGGTAATCAATAAAACTCACTGTGATTGGATCATAGAGCACGCGAAGGAGCTAAAGGCTTTGTTCAGTCATGAGTCCAATCGGATAATAGAGCTGAACAGAACACGGGCTATCGCTGATGTGGATACGATGATGGATTCTCTGCGGGAGCTGAAAGCATACCTTACTGAGACTTGATTTCTAATACAAAAAATTGGGGAGTGGTTAGCAGGCCACTCCCCTTTTTCTGTAATTGTAGTGAGAGGAGGTTCACAACAATGGAAATTTTCTTTGGAGTAGCAGTTGTAGCTGTGAAGCTGATTATGGATTACTTCGCTGAGAAGCGGGCTAACAAATATGCGGATGCCGTTGTGCGCCGTTACGATTGACAGAAAGGAAGGAACAACATGAGCTTGATGGATAAGTTCTCCACCGTGGAGATCAAAGCGGATAACAGAATATCCGAGGAGGATAAAGAGTTTTGTGTTCGCAATCAGAACGCCTTTGACAAGTCTGGCCCGGCGCTTCAGAAGATCGCCGATTTGATGATCGCTGCAAAACTGGAACAGCAGAACTCCCTGCAAGTGGGAGGCGACCGCCCTTACCAACTCTATACCATCGCTGATGGATTCAGCTGTGACGAAGATCGTGTGTATAAGGCTATGAAACATCGGAACACACAGTTTATCAACACGATCACAAACTACTTTTCTGACAAGTACAATGTGGAACTGGACACACGTGAAATTCAAGAACGCCTGATTCCGACCGGGCCGAGTGAGCCGAAGCTACCGTGGGGTGGGTATCGTGAGATGACCGATGAGCAGATCGACGCCTTTAAGAAGGAGCTGGACGACTATAAGGTGGAACAGGGGAAGTATGAGCAGCGCCTGCGCAATCTTCCACTTCGCTATGAGCAAATTGTGGATGAGATTTTCGTCCAGTTGGGTGGATTCTCTTTCCAGGAGCAGGCTATGAACGAGTTCCACGAACGTGTCTGGGATTGCTGCCACCAGTCATGGGGCGAGCATAAGGAAAAGTTTGAGATCAAGAACGATGTTCTGCGTTTGTCTCCACATTCAAGCTGGCTGTGTGTGGACGAGAACAAGTGGATGAATGATCCAGTACCGACATTCAAGCCACAAGACGATCTTCGTACATTAGCGGAGGCACTGGCCCATTACGAGTGCGGGAGAACCAAGGAGGGAGGCAGCTGGTACCCTGAGCTGTGCGAGTACAGAACTGACGATAGTGTTTTCACCTGTCACCATAAGTATGTCGCAAGTATTAAGTTCTTCAAGAACAGCCGTATAGATATCAAGTTCCGTAGCGCTGCCTACGCTATGGAATTTGTGGAGAAATATTTGAGGAGGAAGGTAGCATGACTAAAAAGCAGCTGGCCGCATTACAGCGGATTATCGACCGTGAGGCTTCCCGCATTGCCTGGGGCAAGGAGCGCTTGAAGGAGACAGATCAGGATGCTATGAGGGAAGCTGGCCTACACCCCAGCCGTGACCGCTTTGTAGTCACGGACGGCAATGTTGCAGTGATTTTTCGTGACAAACCGGAAGATGTGCATGAGGCGGAACGCATGGATGGGCTGTATGACATCATGCGGACGGAGATCGAGTTCAACGATCAGTTTTACGACCACCTATTGGCGTTGACTGTAACCGCAGAACATATCAGCGAGTGGAAGAAGCAGTCCAAGCCGTGGAAAGCTGGAAAAACCAACAAAACAGGCGCTGTTCCTGTGAAGCTGACCGCTCAAAGAGAAAACGGCGGAACGCTTGAAGGATTCTACGACCCGCGCTATGTGCTGGATGCTGCGGAGGCTATCGGCCCTGGTGCCATGCTCTATATCGGCAGGTACAGCAAGAATAGCCCCTTCTGTTCCCTGCTGGTATTCCCAAGGGATTGGATGGAGGACAAAGATCATGTAACAGGATATGTTCTCCCGCTGAGAATGATGTAACGGAGGTATTTACCATGACAAGACGACAGATTTATTTTTTCAACCCCGACAATAACACCTATTACCTGTCTGGGGAGCTGAACGGAGATAAGGAGGAGTTCGAGCGTTTCGGCTCCTCCGACTCCTGTGAAAAGACATGGAGTGAGATCGCGGCGGAGTTGAGCTGTGTCCGCACTCTGCCTGAGTTTATGGAGACTATGGCGCGGATTACCCGCTACTACCATTCCTGCATTTCCTCTGAGCTTCCTGGCACTCGTATCGTTGTTAAGCACTCCCACGACGAGCTGGAGGCTAAGGATGAGACATGGGCAATCATTGCTGGACATCCCAAGCTGTACCAGGACAGCCGCTTTTCCATTCATGACAGTGGGCGGATGTTCTATGATGGCAGACCGCTGTATAACACCACGACCTTTTCCTATGACGCTGTGAAGGTTGGAGACTATGTAACCCAAGAGGTGGTGGATGACGCTATGGATTGTCTGCCTCCCGCCTGTATGAGATCGACTTGTTCTCAGATGGGTGAACCGTATTCCAGCAAATACGACGAGCGTAGTGACAAGTGGAGGAATACTTACGCAACCTTCTGTAGAGTACAGACCGATCCGCTTTGGGAAAACAACATCTGGCGTTACTGTGGGAACTGTTTCTGCGGTGAGACGGAGGAACGTGGTAAGGATATGCCCATTGTGGCGGCATCGAATGGATAGGTTAGCAAATGCCGTCTCTCGTCTGTAAATAGAGTGAGAACAATTTTGGAGGTGTTCAATTTGAAGCGGTTCAATATTGCGACGGGAGACGGCAAGCTGTTGGCCTTGTACTATCCAAGTATGGATGAGGCACAGCGGCACCATCCAGACGCGATTATCACTGAGAACAACGATCTGTCCCATGTGGAGCACGTCAATCATATGATTGCCAGCGCGGATGATTGCAAGACTGTGGAACGGCGTGGCTCAAAGGTATATCAGCTGTGGTTCAATACCTCCGCAGGTGTCTGTTTGGCAATGCTCTTTCAGGATGCAAATGATGGAGCGTGGTATGATCTCTGCGAGTATCAACTATGGAAATCAGGAGCTGTTGTGGTGCCAGTTCTCAAAGACCTGTCAACGCCGGCTGAATTTTGCAAAGAGTTCCTATTCCCAAAGTCGGAATACACCGTACTCAGTTATGGAGGGAAGGGTATAGCAAAACCAGCGGCGCTCAAAGGGATACGGAAATTCGCGTCGGTATCATTTGAGGGAATGTGTCAATGCCAGCTTTTCCTAAACGGCCAGGATTTGTACATCAAACACAACGACTACTTTTCGCCGACATATTGCAGGCCGGAGGATGTTGGAACTCCTCTTTCCTATCGTGTGAAGAAGTATGGTATCAAAGAGAATCCAAGAGAGAAGTTTATCTATACGGACAACTGGGGTTCTATCGTTCTGCGTAGGGTAGCATGGATTAGGATAAGTAGTTTTGTCCCACTGGTACATCACCTGAGCAGCGCGGAGGTTGCAGTCACTGTTTGGCCTATGATTCGGGAATATCACGGATGGGGCGTCAACGAGTACAACATGGAGTGGGAACGCTTTTTGACAGATGTAGCTAAGACCACTCAAAAATATATAAGCGAGAGAGGTTAGCAAATCGGGAGTTCCTTTCTGTAATAGAAATGGAACTCCCATTTTATTCGAGAGATCAAGGAGGATTCAACGATGGTCAAGGCAAAACTCGCACTTCTCTATATTCGGAATGGACGGGAAACGGTTTTTCCTGTTCAGGATATCGACCAGGCCGTTCGTCTTGCGGACGCTATTGCAGACAGCGACCTGCTCAACGATGCTGTGGACTACAACCTGTTTGATGTGTACGACTACAAAAACGGACGGGTTATGGACGCATGGGAAACTGATGAAGGGCTTACCTTCGATGAGTATTGGGAGCAGTGCCGCAACAAAGGGAGCAAATAAACATTTTACGTAGAAAAACTGGGGGGGGTAACAAATAATGACTTTAGAAAAAGCGAAAACCTTAATGGCTGGAGCTATTCTCTATGAGGTGGATAGTTGTTTTGGCCCACATAGGCGCACAACGACCGCCGAGCCTGGTCATACATGGAACGACAATGATCCTTTAGTGAGTTTGGATCATCTCACAAAGCGATTTGACGGGCTTGGCGGACATGACTTCTACCCGTGCTTCTGCTTCTTTGAATCTTATGATGAGTGTAGAGCACATGAGATGAATCCTTTTGGATAGAAGTCAAATTTTGTTAGGAGGAATTAGAATGTGTGAATTTTGTAAACGCTTTGACTTCGGAGCTGCTTCATATGAGGTAAACGGACGTTGGGCAAACATTGTTTTGGCTGGTGGGAGTTATCGCTTTCCGATTGAACGGCAGTTTAATTTTTGCCCTTGTTGTGGGGCACGTCGTTCGGAGACATTGGCACTGATGGAAAAGGAAGCACTGGATAAAAGTAAAAGAATTTAAGCGTTCAAGGACAGTTCGTATGGGGATTTTTACAGATAGGTGTGTCACACAGCCGCTGCCAAGCCAATTCTTTGTAAAATGTCCAAATATGGATTGTCGCGGATGTCAGCCTCAAACGAGATTTTTCGATTCGGAAGAAGCCGCTGTGAGTTCTTGGAACATAAGAATATGATAGGTTAGCAAATAAGCCTCCCCCTTCTGAAATAGAAGCGGGAGGCAATTTTGTTTTTCAATAGAGACACTAAGAAATAGTAAGAAGGTGGAAGGAATGAAATATACATATCATAACGAGCAAATACCGCAGGAAGCTCGTCAGGAACTGAATGATAAGATACTTTATCTGGTGGAGCAGGATTTAGCCAAGCAGTCTGGGATCACCCACGAGGACATCTATAACGCCTACACCGGTGACGGCGGATTGCATGGCTTGAAGCGCTCTGATTTTGCCAACTATCATGAGTTTTCGGAGGCCAAGAAAGAGATCGAGAACGGGCAGTTCTTCACTCCGCCCGCCCTCTGCCAATTTATTATGGATGCGCTGTCACCTGCAACGGATGAGACAGTGGCTGACCTTACCTCTGGTATGGCAAACTTCTGTAATTTCATGGTGGTTGAGGCAAACTTTTACGGCTGTGAGTTGGATATCAAATCTCACAAGGTCGCGCACTATCTCTATCCTGCTGCCAATCTGGAACACAAGGATATTCGTTTCTATCAACCGGATATGCGCTTTGATTATGTGGTTGGAAATCCTCCGTTCAATCTGAAATGGGATGTGGATGGTACAACATATATCAGTCAGATGTACTATTGTGTCAAAGCCGCCCAACTCCTAAAGCCTGGTGGGATCATGGCGATTGTAACACCGGCGTCTTTTCTGGCAGATGAGTTTTTGGACAGTGCAAAAATTTCTGAACTGGCAAATTATTTTTCCTTCCTTGGTCAGGTTTCCATACAAAAAGATGCGTTCAAATCTCTCGGTGTAAGCAGCTTCCCCACCAAGATCGTATTTTGGCAGAAGCGTCTGGATACCGATGACCAGACTAAGCCATATGAACTGGATACTGCTAACTGGTTCAATTTGACCAGTATGGATGATACTGAGGCGATTCTTAAAATTGTCCGACGTGAGATCATTTCGTCGGCAAAAGAAAAATTGCGGAGCAACAGTCAACGTATCAAGCTGGCCTCTCTTGGTGGAAACACCGACACTTTTGAGTACAATGTGCGAAAAATGCTGTTTCACATCAAGAAAAATCCTAAGTTGGTGGAGAAATATGCTAAGTGTCAGGAATATCTGTACAAATTCCAGCACCAGGAACGGCCAAAGGATATGAAGTATGAGGAGTGGGCGAAGGTACGTATTACGGAAGCCAAGGTGTTGGCCTATCTGCGGCGTGTGATCCGTTCTCAGAACAAGAAACCAAGCAAGGATGTCGTTCGGCTTGTCAAGCAAGATTACAGCTTGGTCTACAAGGGATATAGCTCAAAAGTCCGTCACTCTATGTCTGATACGATGAAGCAGCCAGTTTCTATCAGTGATATTGTTGTCGGCATGGCAGAAAGTGGAAATCCGCCACAGGAGTACGGCCAATACGCAAAGATGCTTCGTCGTAAGCAGCGTGACTATGAGCGGGAGACGATGCCTTTCTCGGAGATGACGGAACGGGATGATATTACCTGCTACCTGGAGGGATTCGCCATCTATGATGCTGAGAACGAGGAGACAATTCGTCCGAACGATACACAGAAGCACGATCTGAACCTTGTTCTTCAGAAGCGTTACCATCTGTTGCAATGGGAACAGGGCGGCGGTAAAACACTGGCCGGCATCATTACTGGACGGTATCGAATGATTTACCAAGGGGCAAGAAATGTCTGGGTGGTATCCAGTGCTATCTCCATCAAGAACAACTGGGACTTGGTGTTGCCCAACTACAGTATTGAAGGACACTCTATCCCCTACCGGATGATCCGCCGCCTGTCTGATCTGGACGCTGTGCAGGATGGCGAGTTTGTTCTTATCACACTCGACATGGCTTCCAAGTATAAGAAGCAGATTCAGCATCATATCAAACAGCGGAACCAGAAGATATGCTTGGTGTTCGACGAGAGCGATGAGATCACTAACCCGGATAGTAAGCGTACCAAGGCTATGCTGGCTTGTTTCCGCCGAGTGCGGTACAAGCTGGAAATGACCGGAACCGTTACACGGAATAACATTGTGGAGAGTGCGCCTCAACTGGAGCTACTTTATAACAACTCCTATAATATGCTGTCCTGGGCGGAGAACCTTTACTGTTTTGAGAAGGGAACGGATGGTGAGGAGTTTTTGAATATCACTAACAATCCTTACTATGGACGGCCCATCCCTGCCTACAAACCAGGTTACACTCTGTTCGCTCAATCCCATTTGCCGGAGAAGATCACCGTTTTCGGAGTAGGCAAGATGACACAGGATATTTACAATGCGGATGTTCTGGAAAAGCTCTTGTCCTATTCTGTCATCACACGGACGTTTGCGGAAATTACGGGCCGGGAGATCAGAAGGATTCATCAAATCCCTGTTTCATTCTCTCTTGCGGAGCGGGAAGTTTACAAAAAGGCTGTTGAGGAGTTCCGTTCCATGCGGGAGCGATACTTCGCTCTGACTGGAAACAGTCGCAAGGATAGCATGATGGCGTTGATTCAGCAGATTACTTTACTATTGCGTATTTCCGCCGCACCAAACACGGTGGATGAGTATGATAGTGAGATGGAGCCGGTAAAAATTCGGAAGGTCTGCGATATGTTGGCTGAATGGACGGATGAGGTTTCAGTTGTCGGTGTTCGCCATAAGGTCGTGGTAGCGGCATATGCAGATGCTATTCGCAAGAGATTCCCAGACCGAAAACTGTTTGTTGTCACTGGATCGACTACCACACTGGCTGGGCGGCGGAGGTTGAAAAAGACATTGAAGGAGAGTGGTAACGGGATTCTGCTCTGTACCCAACAGTGTCTCCCATCGTCCGTCAACTTTGAGTTTGTGAACAAGGTTATCATTCCTGAGCTGCACTACAACAATGCCAGGATGAGTCAGTTCTATATGCGCTTTGTCCGGTTTACCTCCACGGATTGGAAAGATATTTACTTTGTCACGTACTCTGGAAGTATTGAGTCAAACCAGATGCAGATGGTGTTAGCAAAAGAGAAATTGAATCTGTTTATGAAGGGGCAGGACGTAAATCTGGATGAGGTATACACTCGTTTTGGTGTGAACTATGATTTGATGTCGCTGCTAATGTCCCGCGAGCAGGATGAGGACGGAAATTTCCGCATTTCCTGGGGAGAACAGACAATTAGCTGATGGAAAAGGAAAGCCGCCCTCGTAAATGAGGGCGGCACCTTCACCGGACATATTTGCTACGGAACACACGGAGCAGATTGTTTTCCCAAGCAGTTTTGATGTGACCTCTACACCATTTCACATATCGGTCGTATTGGAGTGCTGAAGCCTGATTTGACAATCCATAGGTTGTCTTTACTTCTTCGACGGAACGGATTCCCATTTCACGCATGATGGGGAGCGGAGCGAGCAGATTCCAGGCAAAGCAGTCTGCCTCACTTTCAAATTGATTGTAGGATTCTCTCTGCTCTGTGTATGCGATCTCCGCTTCCTCTATGGCCTCCAAGTGTCCAAGACAAATATGCCCGATCTCGTGTCCAATCGTCCAGCGGACGCGACCAGCGCCCATATCCGCATTGTAGAGGATGAGGTATCGGTTCTGATCTATGTCGTAGTGAGTAGCGCCAGAATTGCTCTTGCACAAAAGAACAATATCCTGAACATCACAGCCAGCAACCTCAGCCGTCTTTTGATATGTCATGGCGCGGCAGCTTTTTGGAACGTATGGCAAAATTGTCTCAGGATGGATTGGATAGGATATGGTATCCATTCCCCGATATAACTCCAAGACCTTATGCTGGATGAATACACTCCTTACCATTTCGCCCTCCTTCCGTAATACAGGCTATCCTGGAATGTATATCGTAACATATCAATCGTCCGATAAAACGGACTTCTTGATGTTCTGAGAATTTTCATCTGAAAACGCATAGTCAAAACCGATTCGCAATATCCCCATCATGCGGGATTTGTCCCGGTCTGTCATGCGCTCTCTGGCTCGTTGGAGGCTGATGTAGTCAGGATCAGAAGTCAGCGTATCCGCAGTAGATCGTATTTCAGAAGCACCAACCAAATAGTCGATAGAGACATTGAAGTAGTTAGCAATTTTGGCAATTTTATCAATCGTTGGAGAAACTGCGCTTTTCCACTTTGAAATGGAATAAGCGCTCATACCAACCTCAGTCTCCAATTTATTCAGTGTCATATCATTTTCGGCACATAGCTCTTTGATCCTGGAAAAAATAATGGAGTCCACGTTAGCACCTCCCGAAAATTTTCTGTAAATGGTATTGACATCCCGAATATATTCTGATATAGTAAGCCGCGTCCAGAAAACTTTCGGGATATCCGCATTGTATCATGAAAGTTTGCAAATGTCAACATCAAATGAGTTGGGAGTGAATAGAGTCATGCACATCAAAAACAGCCTTTTGGCAGACTACGGCAACTTTGAACTGGATATGAGCGCTGTGGGGCGGTGTAGCCTGAGTAGCGAAGATATCAAACTTCCCTACACTGGCGTTCTCCCCAAGCAAATGTCCAAAGCGTCTAACGCTTACATCTACTTCAACATCCAGGCCACCCAGGAAGTATCTGTGGTGCTGGTGGTGAACGCAGAAAGCGGGAGGCAGACAAAGCGTCCTCTATTGGTATCCAACGAGGAGATGATCTCTTTGCTGGACGATTTTTTCAAGCAGTCCTGGGAGAACACGGGGCTGAAGCAGTATTACCTTGGCCTGTGGTGGGCGCACTACATCGACTGGAAGAAGATCGTGACTGGGCCGGATCGTCTGCTGACCATCATTTCTACTCTTCCTATCCAAGATAAAAAGTTCTTGAAAAAGCATATTATGGATGATGCGTCGTAGGTTCATCCCGCAATAATGGCCCTCGAAAAAAAGTTCAACTATTTTTTTGTTTTGCTATTGACATCTTCCGCAGGGTGTGGTAATATAACATCACAGGGAACGAATTGAACGGATTGGAGAGAGGGTTATGATCCGTACCACGTTTTTTGAAGACCCAGCATTTACTATGATGAGCGCTGCACAACAGAAAGAATTTCGCAGAGTTTTGAAAAAGGTCGGTGCGTTTGAAAATAGCACAGGCCAGAAGCTGGATAAAGGGTTCACAAAGGAGCAGTATGTTGACCTATTCAACTCAATGAATCTTCGGCACGTCAACAGCTTCTATCACCACAAAACCCAGCTTGCGAAATATGTGAAGTATCTTGTTTCCATTGGAATTGTGGATGCAGAGCAAAGTAGCATACTGGATTCTGTTAGTCAGGATGATCTTGTTGTGAATGGTGAGAAAGTTCACTACTACAAGAACATCAATATGCTGTATGAGGCAGTCAAAGACACAATCGAATCGTCTGAGTCCTACGATCCAGCCATGTTTATACCAACTGTAGTAGAGATTTTCCTGTCTTGGTATGGACTGACCAGAGATGAGATTGTTGACTACCTTAAAGAGGATGTTCTGGATGACGGGATCATGATAAAAGGTGAGAAAATCACACCGCCGCCACACATTCTCAAGTATTTTACAGATATGCGTGATGCTATCGGGTATTATCAGCAGGCCAGAGGTGTTATTTTCCACACCTATGTGGTTTCTGAATATTTGATTCGATCTGAGCGTAAGTCTCACGTTCAGCCCATGGACATAACGAACCAGATGTCTCGTTTCAATCGGATCATGGGTTGTGCATACAGTCTAAACCCTGACGTCATTCGTGAGTCTGGTATCTTCTTCCGGGCATATCAGTTAGAGTGTGAGAGCACACAGTTCGATCTGGATGATCCGGTTTTTGCCTCCAAGGTATTTGGTGATGACTTCACCAGCGATCCTAAGAAGGGCAAGAAAAAGCAATACAGTTATATAGCGGACTATAAGCGCTACAAACAACTATTTTACTAAATGGCTTCGGCCATTTAGTTCAAGAATAGCAACACTAAGAAATAGTAAAAGGAGTGAAGACCATGTTTACCAGAAAGACGCCTGCCACAGCAGCCGCCCCTATCTCGCATGACATCCTTGTGGAAAAACAGAACGAGGTGGCTCTGCTCGCACGGCAGGCAAGCGAGGCTGTTGACCTCGTAACACGTACTATCAGTGATCTGGAAGGTATCAATCAGCAGATTGACGGCGCACTGTCTGAGATTGACACCTACACCAAGGAGCTTGCCGCGACACGTGCCGCAATGTCCAAGCAGCGGAGCAACAACACGGCAATCATTTCCAACTTTGCCAAGCTATTGGACGTTGGAGAGAGTACGGAAGCTACCAGTAGAGAGGGGTGAGATTACACTATGGATCTGAAGTTCAAGGTTGGTGACAAGGTGTATGACAAGAAGTACGGCTTCGGAGTTGTGCGCCAGGTCGATTCGTCCAATGAAACCTATCCTTACTATGTGGAGTACAAGGATGGCACCCGCATCTGGTATAAGGGTAAGGATATGATCCCTGCTTCTGAGGCGAAGAAACAGTGATGGCTGAGACGCTAACAGCAATTTTACAACATCAAACTTTTTCTTTGACAACAATGCGTCTCGTGGAGTGGTTTGGAGGGGTAAGCCTAACTGGTAAGGCTCTGGTTTGCTAAACCAGTAGTAGTCCGAAAGGGCGTGTGAGTTCGAGTCTCATCCCCTTCGCCAGGACAGTGTGCCCATACAGTCCAAAACAATATGGGGAAGACACTGCACCCGCACAAGTCTGTAAAAATGCGGGACACCTCCTCTTTCTTTGACGGCGGGAAAAGACCGCTGACGGCCTGGAAAGACAGGCTGTCATGGGGAGCGTCCGGTTGGCAGCTCTAACGTGTAATAGACGGCGGACACGCACAGCAATTTTACATTCAAAAAGACTTGAAATCTTTTGCTTACGGTTCGACTCCGTAGCTCCCCAATCAGCCGTCATACTGATTCTTAGAAAGGAGGCACGTGCCATGAACAGAGCACGCGACCAGACCGTTTAAGGAGCTTTCAAAAAAATGTAAATCGGCTGCAAACATGGGGCGGTTGCCCCACAAGGTTTCAAAATGTGAGCCGCCCACATAAGCGCGGAATTTCGGGAAAGCAGCTATGGAGGATCTGCAATGAACAAAGCACGAGATAAGCCCTAATCAGTCTTTCCAACAGTACATTCGACGATTTTGAAAAATGAAAACAAAGTCGGGACGCTAACAGCAAATCAATCCGTAAATTTTGGAAACAACAATGCGTCCCATGCAAACATGGCGAAGGCCATTTGATGGATATAACGGTTTCTGGGAGGTTTCCGTATCCGTATGCGCAGTAATCAAGCGCAAACAGCAATGAAAAAGCCTCCCCAGTATGCGGGGATAGCTCAGTCGGTAGAGCAATGATAAAAAAATGCGAGATGTGAAGTTTCGCATACAGCAATATCAAATGGGGATCATGTGTCGCAGGTTCGAGTCCTGCTCCCTGCGCCAGCCGCTGTGGTGGGCGGCAAGCATACATCTGGTTTATGGCAGTCTCCTTTCAAGACGGCGGGAAAGACCGCTACTGCCGTGTAAGTGCGGCAACCTGCGGGTGTAGCTCAAATGGTAGAGCAACCGACATAACAAAATGTGTCGTGGTATGACACTAACAGCAAACCATTAAAGGATAATCAGTTTGTTGGAGGTTCGAGTCCTCCCGCCCGCACCTATAAGTCGTTTGTCGTCTAAAGGTAAGATAGTGCCAGGGATGGCGCAGATGCCGGTTCGAGTCCAGCCAACGACGGCGGTTTCCGATCCCGCCAATTCGGAAGACCCCAGCACGTCCAAAGGGAGTTACTAATGGGACGCTAAATAAGTAGGGCAACCGTGCAAACCGGAACGTCTTGGGTATCCCAACCTGTGAGAGCCAGGAAAGCAAATTGGATAGGTAAGCAAAGAGAAAGCTCACAGAACAAATTCTCGTGCCTTAGTGGATATGGTGTAGGTGGATAGCACGCTGACCCGAGTGGGGTCAGAGGGATGGGGTTCAAGTCCCCTTTGCCATGACCGAAAAGAAGGGCGTCATGGAGTAGCTGACCATGCGCATCGGGAGTAGCTGCCTGGTGTACAAAAGCGACGGATGAACTTCTGTGCAAAATGGTGTAGTGTTGATAAAGCGTATAGATTGGAAACGCCACGTACTGAAGCGGGTGCGCAACCGTGGACGGCACTATTGTATGGGAGAATGGCCCATACCCTATCCCACCCAAAAAATCAGTTATGCCAGGGTAGCTCAGTCGGTAGAGCGCGTATAAGGCGTGTCTAACGAAACGCTTACAGCAATTTTCTTTTGAAATTGGGTTTCCGTGGTCGTGGGTTCGAGTCCCACCCCTGGCACTTTATGCGGCAGTGGTGAAGTGGTCAAACACAGCGGTCAATAAAATGTGGAACGCACGAGTTTCACTAACAGCAAGGTAAAAAAAAAGCCAAACCGCCAATCGTAGGTTCAAATCCTGCCTGCCGCTCCATTCTCTGAACACAAACAGCACCAGCAAACAAATTGTGTTCCGGGTATCTCAAAATTAGGAGGTAAGAGACAATGAGTAACTTTATGGATGGTGTGCGTAGCACGCTGAACAACGAGTTCAACCACTCCACTACCGAGAATGGTGCGGTCGGATTCCGCACCACGGGCCGCTCCCTGTTGGATCTCAATTTTGCTGTGGCCTCTCTTCGTAGGGCTACCGAGAAGGAGATCGCGGATCGCTTCACCAAGGCGTTCTTTGAGGATAAGCTGACGGCCATGAAATGGCTCTTTTATGCACGAGATGTCCGTGGTGGCCTGGGTGAGCGGCGGCTGTTCCGCGCCTGTATGGTGCCGATGGCGAAGCAGTTTCCTGAGTATGTACGCCCCGTGGTGCGGCTGGTGCCCGAGTATGGGCGCTGGGACGACCTATGGTGCTTGCTGGATACGCCCGTGGCCGACGATGTGCTGAACTGTGTATCCATGCAGATGACTGAGGACACCCACTTCTATGAGCATAACCAGCCCATCTCTCTGCTGGCAAAGTGGATGCCGAGGGCAAAGTGTCGGAACAAGGACAAGCGGCGTTACGCTACCATGATCCGCCAGTATCTCAACCTAACGGAGCGTGAGTATCAGCACGAGCTGTCCAAGTTCTGTAAGTATCTCCAGGTGGTTGAGCGGGATATGTCTGCGCAGAACTGGAGCGGCATCAACTATCAGCGTGTTCCCTCCCGTGCCAATCTTCAGTACAACAGTGCGTTTCTGCGGCATGACGAAGATCGTCGCCGTGAGTTCCTGGCCGCTGTTGAGAGAGGCGAGGCCAAGATCAACGCTTCCGTTTTGTTCCCTCATGACATCGTGCATCGGCTCTATCATGGTGCGAGAAGTGACGAGGCAAATCTGGAAATGCTGTGGAAGAGTCTGCCTGATATGGTGCAGGGCTGCGGCAACACCATTGTGGTGGCAGACGGATCTGGCAGTATGAGTATCAGAATCGGTGGTACGGACGTGTCTGCGCTGGAAGTGGCGAACGCCTTGGCAATTTACTTTGCCGAGCGCTCCTCCGGTCAGTTCAAAGATCAGTACATCACCTTCTCTGAGCATCCGCAGCTGGTGGATTTGAGCAAGGGTAAGAATCTGCGGGAAAAGCTGAGAATCGCTGAGTGTCACAACGAGGTTGCCAACACTAATGTGGAGGCTGTGTTTGACCTGATCCTTACTACGGCAATCAATAAGCACATGGAGCAGAGTGAGCTTCCCACCAACATCCTTATTATCTCTGATATGGAGTTTGATAGCTGCGCCACCACCGGCACCTGTCAAATGGATCGCTGGGGATACAGTTCCCGTGTAGCTCCTACGCCACGCCTGTTTGAGGTAATTGCACAGCGTTATGCAGATGCTGGCTACAAGTTGCCCCGCCTGGTGTTCTGGAATGTCAACTCCCGCACTGGCACCATCCCCGTCAAGGAAAACGATTTGGGTGTTGCCCTGGTCAGTGGTTTCTCTCCAAATGTAGCCAAGATGGTCATGAGCGGCAAGCTCGATCCGTATGACTGTCTGCTGGAGGCTGTCAATGCGGAGCGTTACCAGCCTGTGGACGATGTGTTGCGGCCTATTATTTTCTAATAGCAACACTAAAAAATAGTAAGGAGGCTTGAATAGATAACGCGCACCTGTATCGTTTCTGTTCAAGCCTCCTTTGTCTGTAAAGGAGTGTTTAGAGTGATCTACCTGGATCATGCTGCCACCACACCTATACTTCCAGAAGTTTTAGATGCCATGCTTCCATGGTTTCAGCCTGAGCGTGTAGGAAATCCTGGCAGTATCCATACGCAGGGGGTGAAAGCCCACAATGCTATTGAAAAAGCGCGTAAACAGGTGGCGCAGATGATTGGTGCAGACCCATCAGAAATCTTCTTTACCTCTGGTGGAACGGAGTCCAATAATGCATGGCTCAAATGTATTGAATCGCGCTGGTGTGCTTATGCGCCGACCTTCATAACAACAAAAATTGAACATTCTTCTGTGCTGGAGCCGGTTAGCAAAAACCGCATTGAATATGTAAAGGTACATTGTGATGGCTCTGTCGATTTGGAAGATCTGGAACAGCTTCTTCAGAAATACCGTGGAAGAGTTGGAGCGGTTTCCGTTATGTGGGTGAACAATGAATTGGGTACGATCAACCCGATCAAGGAAATTGGAACCATTTGCAAAAAGTACAGAGTTCCTTTTCACACAGATGCTGTACAGGCGGCAGGCCATGTGGTGATTGATGTTCATGACTGTGGTGTGGATTTTCTATCACTGTCTGGGCACAAATTTGGTGCTCCGCTTGGTATTGGTGTTCTGTATATCAGCAACGCCGTTCGTAAGCATCCGTTGATTATCGGAGGCGGGCAAGAGCGTGAAATGCGTGGTGGCACAGAAAATGTACCTGGGATTGTGGGTATTGGCCGTGCGGCAGAAATCGTGGCTGCTAACCTGACTGTGCATAATCAGCTGTGGGAATACCTACGCACTGTATTTTTGGCGACCTTAGATGCGGATATGCACGAAGAGTTCACGATCAACGGTGACACAAAAAATAAATCATCCAACATTATCAGCATGACAGTCCCTGGTGTAAACAGCGAGTCTCTTCTTCTGTTGTTGGATCAGCAAGAGGTTTATGTGTCTGCTGGCTCTGCGTGTAGTGCGTCCAGCTCTGAGCCGTCTCATGTTTTGCGAGGGATTGGAATGTCTGAGGAAGACGCCGCTTGCACAGTCCGCATCTCTATGGGTTTCGAGCAAAATTATCCTGAGATGGTACGTGCGGCTCATGCTATTGCAAATGCCGTACACAAGGTGAAGTCAATGTATTCACAATAAAACACACGTTAGGAGTGATAAATCAATGTACTGTGCTTACATTACAAGGATTCGCAATCTTCGGAAGCATACCAACGCAGACCGTCTATTGTGTGGGGAGTGCTTCGGAAACACTGTGATTGTGGATTTGGGTACCGACCCAGACCAGTTGGGCGTCTATTTCCCAACTGATGGCAAACTTGGCCCTGAGTTCGCACAAAAGAACGATCTGCTGCGGCGTAAAGATGAGAACGGCAACGCCGCTGGTGGCTATCTCGATCCTGAGAAGCGAAACATCAAAGCTCTCAAACTCCGTGGTGAAAAGAGTGATGGCCTGTTTCTTCCTATCACCAGCTTGTCCACATTCACCGACATCAAGCTCCTCAAAGAGGGCGACACGATCACTGTGCTGAACGGTATAACAATTTGCGAGAAATACGTACCAAAGTCGAATCGCCGCTCCCAGTCTTGCGGTGGTAGCCGTGTCAGTAAGAAGAGCGATCCAATCGCTCCTCTGTTCAAGGAACACGCTGATACTGAGCAGCTGGCCTATAATCTCTCTGCGTTCCATACCGGCGATCTGGTAGAAATCACGCTGAAAATGCACGGAACATCTCAGCGCACTGGATATCTGCCTATGCTGACGGGTTACAAATATCGGAACGCTCTTGAAAAGCGGCTGTATGAAAGCGATCGGACACCGAACTGGGTTCGTTCCAAAATCAAGCGGGCTCCTATCTATGAATGGGGCTATGTTACCGGCACCCGCCGTGTTGTGCTGGACGGATACGACGGTGGATTTTATGGAAGCAATTCTTTCCGTGAAAAACACGCAAAGGTCTTTGAAGGAAAGCTCCTCAAAGGCGAGACGGTTTACTATGAGGTTGTCGGTTTCACAGACGATGGTACGCCTATTATGTCACCAGGCAATAACGCCAAGCTGAACGACAAGGAGTTTACCAAACAGTACGGTAAAACAACCACATTCTCCTATGGTTGTGATCCGAATGGATGCAATGATCTTCCAAAGTCTGATCTCTTTGTCTATCGCATGACCATGACAAATGAGGATGGCGACGTGGTGGAGTATACGCCAGACTTCATGCGGTATCGTTGTGAGCAGATGTGTGTAAAGTGTGTGCCTCTGCTCTGGCGCAGCTTTATCCCAGATATGGTTCAGCTTCCTGACAACGTTGGTTCTTTGTCGGCTGTCGAAGCTGGTGAGTATATCAAAAACCATGCAGAGATGTACTACGACGGCCCTGATCCTGTCGGTAAAACGCACGTCAGAGAAGGTGTTGTTTGTAGAATCGTAAACCGCCCAAAGTTTACCGCTTACAAACACAAAAACTTTGCTTTCAAAGCATTGGAAGGTTTGATTAAGGATACTGCCGCCGCACCTGATATGGAGGAAGCACAGGATGTCAGCGAATAGAGAAACAGTCCTTGATTTCATTAGCAATTTTAGGGATACCCAAGAGACTTTTCTAAACGGCTGCTGTTTCTGGTTTGCGTTCATTCTGCAAGAGCGGTTCGGCGGGACAATGATGTATCTCCCCGTAGAGAACCACTTTGTTCAAGCAATAGGCAAACGCCTATACGATGTGTCTGGTGATGTAACACCGAAGTATCTGTGTTCACAGATTATTCCGTGGGAAACCATGGAGCAATACGATTCTTCCCTATACCGAAAACTGGTTCGGGATTGTATCAAGAAGGAGCGATTCGACTATGACAACGATTCAGGATGAGCAGAAGTGCCAGAAAATTATGGCGCGTATGCAGGAGCATTTGGTTCCCGTTCTGAAGCATTGTAGGGGGGGGTGGGTTGGCCTCTTCCTGCAAGGCTCCCAGAACTACAATTTGGATTATGAAGGTAGCGACATTGATACAAAAGCTATCCTTCTCCCCAGCTTCTCAGAATTTGTTCTGAATGGCAAGCCTGTCAGCACAACCCACATCATGGAAAATGACGAGCACGTTGATTTCAAGGATATCCGCCTTATGTTCGACTGTATCAAAAAGCAGAATGTCAACTTTGTGGAGATTTTGTTCACGCCATACAGCATCATCAATCCAATGTATGCAGATTTGTTCCAGCCAGTGTTGGATGCACGGGAAGAGATCGCCCGCTATAACAACTATGCTGGTATGAACTGCATTGTAGGTATGGCGCTTGAGAAGCAGAAAGCTATGGAGCATCCGTATCCTGCCACAATGGACAAAATCAGAGTATATGGATATGACCCGAAACAACTTCATCATGCGCTGCGCCTGCGAGAGTTTATGACCCGCTATATGGCTGGCGCTCCTTACGCTGATTGCCTGATTAGTGAGCAACGTGAATATCTGAAAGATGTGAAACGTGGCTGCTACTCTTTGGATGAGGCCAGAGCTTTGATGAATGTCACGATCAAGTCTATGACTGATGACAAGCGCCGCTACATGGACACAATTCCTGTTGCTGTAAATGAGCACGCCAATGAGGTGCTTAGAACAGCGACGGTTGAAATCCTAAAAAGGAGCTTTTTGACAGAAATCAAGGAAGGTGGTTAAGGTGCAGACGTTTTACATGATGGTTGGTATTCCTGGAAGTGGAAAGTCGTTTTTCGCTGAGAGGGTACATAACGCCGTCGTTCATTCAAGCGACGCAATCAGAGCGGAAGTGCTGGGCGATGAAAACGACCAGACAAAGCAAGAGCTGGTTTTTCAGACCCTTCATGAAAGAGTCTTTCGAGATCTGGCTGACGGCAAAAACGTTGTATATGACGCCACCAACATCAACTACAAACGTCGCATGGCGTTTCTCCAGCAAATCAACGCTATGCGTATCCCCTCTCTTTGGACGGTTTGTGTATTTATGGCAGTACCTTATGAGACGTGCATTGAGCGTAACAACAACCGTGAGCGCTCAGTACCAGAGGCCGTGATTCACAAGATGTACAAGAAATTTGATATTCCTATGAAAGCTGAGGGTTGGGATGAAATTTTGGTTGTAGACAGCGAAGACCGTTTTGATCGGCTGAATGATTTGCTCACTCGTCTTTCAAAGTTGGATCACGACAATCCGCATCATGAGTACACGGTTGGCCTGCATTGTATGGCAACACAGCAATATCTCCTTACCCATTATAAAGATTTCGATATTTGCTTGTCACGCGCCGCTCTTCTTCACGATATTGGGAAAGAACGGGCAAAGGTATTCCATGATGCAAAAGGCAATCCTACGGAAATTGCCCACTATTATCAACATGAGCGCATGGGTGCTTATGAAAGTTTTGGCTACACCAGCGATCTCAGTATGGAGCAGAGGTTGAAAGTAGCGCTCCTGATCCGCTGGCATATGTGGCCGTATGCAGTTGAGAAGTCAGATAGTCCGAGTAAAACCGCTAATAAGATAAGGCGGCTCCTCGGTGAAGATATCTGGAAAGAGGTCATGGTTCTGAACGACTGTGATCGACACGCACACTAAATAATAGGAGGAAAAGAAAATGAATCCGAACGCAATTACCATTCACACCCCCCCCCATCGCCAGCCCCTGGCAGCAAACGACCCTGAAGAATATCCTGGATGACCTTTTCGGGTTCGGGGATGTTCGTCCCGATTTCGCTACGCACCGTGTCGGTATTGATGACCATTTTGCTAATGGATGGAACGCCGCCATGAAGTATATGAAGGATCATCCCGCTCCTGTCTCTGCACCGCCTATGCCGACACCTATCAACGTGATTTTCAACAATCCTGCAACCATCGTTTATTGGAGTGACGGTACCAAGACTGTGGTGAAGTGCCAGCCTGGGGACACATTCAGCGCTGAAATCGGCCTTACCACTGCTATGCTCAAGAAGTACATGGGCAATGACAACACGTTCAACAGAGTCATCAACTACTGGCTGAAGCGCACTGGGAATTACAACCCGGCTCTTCCTGTGTCTAAGATTCCAGCGTTGCCCGATGCCACGCCGCCTATGGAGTAAATTATGGACGGAGTTGTCACCCTGCTCGTTGTGTTGGCCGTCTTATTCATAGTGCTGGGATCAGACAACAATGACGACAACAATGGAGGAAACTGGGGAGGTGGGTGCTTTGCATAGTAAGGAACAGCTGGAAGAGATGCAGCGCCTGCCTCTCTCCCGTAAAATTCAGATTACCACGGCCCGCATTATTGAATGGTATCAGCATTATGACGGGCAAGTGTATGTCGCGTTTTCAGGCGGTAAGGACTCAACTGTACTTCTTGATATCGTGAGGCGCATTTATCCAGATGTGCCGGCTGTGTTTTCGGACACTGGGCTTGAGTTTCCAGAGGTGAGAGCCTTTGTCAAGACTGTTGATAATGTGGTTTTTGTTCGACCAAAGATGAATTTTCGGGATATCATTGGAAAGTATGGGTACCCGGTCATCAGCAAAGAACAGAGTTTTCGCATCAGAAAGCTACGGAATCAAAACTTGACAGAGAAATACCGCGCAAGTCAAATGAAGCTGCTCGGCAAAAAGTGGCGCAAAATGCTGGACGCTCCATTTGAGTGTTCCGAACAATGCTGTGACATCATGAAAAAGCGTCCCAGTAAAGAATACGAAAAACAAACAGGCAAAAAACCGTTTATTGCTACTATGACGGTTGAAAGCAACCTGAGAGAACGCATCTGGTTACAGCATGGGTGCAATGCTTTTGACGATAATAGGCCGGTTTCAAAACCAATGTCATTTTGGACTGAGGACGATGTTCTTGAATATCTGTACACATTTCAGATTCCATACGCTTCTATCTATGGTGAGATCGTTAGGAGTGATGGGGGGGGTGGACAACAACAGGAGAAGATCGAACTGGCTGTGTCTTTTGTGCCTTTGGTGCTCATTTGGAAAAGGCTCCAAACCGTTTCCAGCGTCTGAAAGTTACCCACCCAAAGCTCTGGGACTACTGTATGAGGTCGTGGGAAGATCACGGTCTTGGTATGCGGCGGGTACTTGAGTACATTGGAGTTCCAATAGAATAACACTTTGGTGGTGAAATCTATGTGGCTATATCGAAAACTGCTCTTGTCTAATTGGGCATGGCTGAGAAACGCAACCAGCGTTGACAGTGACTGTGCTTACATTCGATACAAGGTGTTCGGGATCACAGTCGCAAAAGCTGAGATTCCGAGAAAATAAATGATGTATCGGTTAGCAAGAGCAATCCTGATTCTGTAATTACTGTGGAAAGGAGGTGCTAATGATGAGAAGCAAAATGGAAGCACTCGGTTGGTTCACTGCCATGATCGGCTTTGTCGGGCTGCTGGTGTTCAGCCCAGTCATTACATTTGGGTGCGCTTGGGTTGGTGGCCTGCTGCTGAAACTGTGCGTCGGTGACGCCATCGCAAACGGCATGAACCTGATGTTCAACACAACGCGATTTACACCGGACTTCATTCCACTGGCCTGTGCGACTCTCGCTACTATCGGAAGATATTTCAAGAGTTCGCAAACCAATAACAACGAGAGGAGATAATACCAATCCTGGTAAACCAGGTTCATGTAAGATTGATAAGTGCATGGTAAAGCTGCCTGTTACAGCGTGAACGCCAAACGACCTATCGGGCCATATGGTAAGTATCTTGGGAGGATTAGGCAGTTGGCCTCAACCAGTGATGGTTGTGGTCGGTATGATTCACATTGTTTGTTTTTCTGGCGGTCATTCATCTGCGATTGCCGCTGTGGAAGTAGTCAGACGGTACGGGGCAGAGAACACGATGCTGCTCAACCATGATCTTTGCCCACATACCGAAGACGCAGATATCAAGCGCTTCAAAAATGAGGTTTCGGATTATTTAGGCGTTCCTATCACATACGCCAATATGCCCGGATGGGAAACCAAAGACCAGTTTGATGTTTGTATGGAAATCAAAGCGTTCAAGTGCGGTGCGCAATCAACCGCACTCTGTACCAACAGACTGAAAACCGAGCCGTTCCATAAATGGTTGTCCGAGCACTATCCTGTAAATCCTCCCGATATGAGAAGCGATATTTCCCTGGTCTATGGTTTTGACGCTAACGAACAGCGCCGTATTCAACGTAGAGTTGGTATTATGGCGGCGATAGGATACCAGACCGAGTATCCGCTGACTTGGGAAACTCGAACGATTCACGATATCGAAGAGGTTGGGATTAAGCGTCCGAGATCTTACAGCATTTTCAATCATGCAAATTGTACTGGTTGCTTAAAGGCCGGTAAGCAGCATTGGTTTATCGTCTATTGCCTCTATCCAGAGATATGGGAGAAAGCAAAACTGGCTGAAAGCGCAATCGGATACAGCATCCTAAAGCAAGGTTTCCTCTCAGACTTCGAGGCGGAATTTGCCAAGCTCAAAGAAAAGGCACTGCCTCCTACTGAGAAAACCAAACCTCAAAAATTCTGGGCAGTAGCACGGAGACTTATAAAGGATGATGACAACCTTCCGTGCGAATGTTCATTCTGAAGGAGTGGTTACGATGAAAATTCTCGTAGTCGTAGATATGCAAAACGACTTCATCGACGGTGCGCTCGGGACACCAAATGCTCAGGCCATCGTCGATAATGTAGTCAAAAAGGTGAATGAGTTCGACGGCGACGCAATCTACATCACAAAGGATACTCACCAGCCCAACTACATGGAAACCCAGGAGGGAAAAGCGCTTCCCATTGTGCATTGTGTCGAGGGTACTGCTGGCTGGCGTCTTCATGATGCCATTGCTACAGCAATCAGCCATGCGGCCATCGACTCTCACAAAGGTGTGTCGGTATTCCAGAAGAACACATTCGGTTCTGTTGATCTGGGTGAGAATCTTGATATGCTTTCTGAGCGTCAGAGCATAGACGAGATTGTGATTATCGGCCTTTGCACAGACATTTGTGTGATTTCCAATGCGCTGCTTATCAAGGCGTTTTTGCCGGAGGTAAAGATCACTGTTGATGCTTCCTGTTGTGCTGGCGTTACTCCTGAAAGTCACACCAATGCTTTGGCCGCTATGAAGATGTGCCAGATCAATGTGGAGAACTGGGAGGGATAAAGGATGATTTTAGTAAACGGTAAGACCATGACGCTCACCCAGTTTCCAGACAACACATCGTCCTTCCGTTTCGACGTGAGTAAGATCGTTAATGATCTGGAGTGGGAGCGGTATGAAATCGAGTGGCGGTACGACAGCGATGCCGAGTGCATCTTGCTTTGGTATCTGGTAAATCACATCCGTTCCATTGCGGGGGATGGCGCTGCTATTTACCTCTATTTGCCATATATCCCAAATGCCAGAATGGACAGGGTGAAGAATGAGGACGAGGTATTCACACTGAAATGGTTCTCCAACTTCATCAACGAGCTTCACTTCGAGCAGGTCACTGTGCTTGATCCGCACTCAAATGTGGCAACGGCTCTCATCAACAACGTGTTCGTTGTTCAGCCGAACGAACTTATCCAGAAAGTGATTGATACCATCGGTACAGATAACCTTTTGCTCTGCTACCCGGATGAAGGTGCTGCCAAGCGGTATTCAGAACTGATGGGAGCTGAGTACATCTTCGGTATTAAGCACCGAGATTGGCGGACTGGAAAGATTGAGCGGCTGGAGCTGACTACGCCTGAAAAGGTTGTAGGTCGCACAGTCCTGATTGTGGACGATATCTGCTCCCGTGGCGGCACATTTACCCATACAGCAAAGGCGTTACAGAGTGCTGGGGCAAAAGAAATCTTTCTCTATGTCAGCCATTGTGAAAATACCATTTTGCAAGGTGATGTATTGAAGGATGGCCTGATCTCCCATGTGTTCACGACAGACAGTATCTTACGTGCTTCGCACGAAAAAATCTCAATCATTGAGTAATTTTGTTGAAAAGAAGGGTAAGACAATGATTCATTACAATCCTTTGCTTTGCTTGGATTTCTACAAGACGGCTCATGCGGAGCAGTATCCGTGTGTGCTGACAAAGATGGTGTCCTATTATACACCGCGCATGACACGTCTGGACGATACAGAGAAAGTGGCTATGTTTGGCCTCCAAGCGTTCATCCAGGAATATCTGATTGAAGCGTTTAACACGTATTTTTTCAATCGTCCTATTGACGAAGTGACTGCTGAGTATCGGCGCGTTCTTCAAAACACGATTGGAACTGACGGCGTTGGCCTTGGCCGGGTGAGAGCGCTCCATCAGCTCGGGTACCTCCCGTTGCAGATTCGGGCTGTTCCCGAAGGAGTCCGCACAAACATCAAGGTTCCGCAAATTGAGATCTCGAATACCAACCCCCAGTTTGTGTGGCTGGTGAACTCTATTGAGACAATGCTGTCCTGTACGATGTGGCATACTCAGATATCTGCGGAAGTTGGCTATCGTTACCGTCAGATCGTCAACGAGTATGCGGCCCGCACCTGTGACGATAGTGTTGTGCGTGCCAAGCTCCTTGGTGACTTTTCCATGCGCGGACAGGAGAGTGTGGAGAGTGCTACGAAAAGTTCTGCTGCATTTTGCCTGAGCTTCCTTAACACTGCAACTGTCCCAGCGATTCTTTGGCTGGAAAACAACTATGCCTGCCGAGCAGAGAACGACGCTGTTGCCTACGGTGCTCTATCCACCGAGCATAGTGTTATGTGTTCCAATTATGCGGTTGATGGCGACGAAGTGACGCACATCAAGCGTCTATTGAAGGATGTTTACCCATACCAGAATTTCTCCATGGTCAGTGACAGCTACGATTATTGGAATCTGGTTGACAATATCCTGCCGCAAATCAAAGAGGACGTACTTGCTCATCATGGCTGTCTTGCTATTCGTGGTGACAGCGGTGATCCGGTTGACGTTGTAACAAAGACCGTTTTCAAATTGTGGGACATCTTCGGAGGCACCAAAAACAGTAAAGGCTACAAGGTTCTTGATCCGCACGTTAAGGCGCTTTATGGCGACAGCATTACGCCACAGCGGTGCAAAGCGATCTATGAGATTCTGGAAGAGAATGGGTTTGCTATCAGCAATGTATCGCTTGGTGTTGGTTCTTTCTCCATGCAGTGCCTGGAAATGATTGAATCTGACAGCAAATCGTATGCGCCATATACCAGAGACACGTTTGGGATTGCGGTAAAGGCCACCTATGCTGAGGGATGTATTGGCGATCCCATTATGATCTATAAGAATCCGAAAACTGACAGCGCACACTTCAAGAAATCTCAGCGCGGATGCTGTGTGGTTGAGCGTAATCCTATCACTGGTGATTACAGCTACCGTGACGGACTTACCTGGGCGCAGGCTCAGGAGAACAATGAGTTGAAAACTGTGTTCAAGGACGGGAAACTTCTGAAGATTTACACTCTGGATGAAGTTCGTCATAATCTTCACGGAGGTGAGTTCTGATGTTGAAAAATCCTAAACAGACAAAGGATGAAATCGTTCAGTGGATTCGTGATTACTTTGCAGAGAACGGCCCGAACTGCGATGCCGTAGTCGGCATCTCTGGCGGAAAGGATTCGAGCATTGTTGCCGCCCTTTGTGTAGAGGCGCTTGGTAAGGATCGTGTGGTTGGTGTTCTTATGCCGTGTGGAGATCAGGCTGACATTGAGGATAGCAAGCGGCTTGTAAATCATCTTGGTATCAAGTCGTACATTGTAAACATCCAAAGCCCGGTTGATTCCATTCTGTTCAGAGTCAAAATCAAGATGAATGTCAGTGAGCAGACAAGGGTGAATTTGCCCGCACGTATTCGTATGACAACGCTGTATGCGATTTCTCAGTCTTTGCCTAATGGTGGGCGAGTCGCCAATACCTGCAATCGCTCAGAAGATTTTGTTGGATATTCAACCAAGTTCGGCGACAGTGCTGGTGATTTTAGTCCCCTTTCCAATCTTCTGGTACATGAGGTTATTCAGATCGGCCATGAACTGAACATTCCGGCTGATCTCGTGGATAAAGTTCCATCTGACGGCCTATGTGGTAAAACAGACGAGGATAACCTTGGATTTACCTATGCGCAGCTCGATAGCTATATCAGCAATGGCACTTGCGGCATTGAAGAGATCGACAAGAAGATTTCAGCGTTGAATCGGCGAAATCTCCATAAACTCGCACCGATGCCGTCATATTGCCCCATTCTGTTCTAAGGAGGAACCGTCATGAAAATGGATAAGGTTGCCAACAGTGGCAACGACGAGTTTTACACACCGGAGTATGCAATCACTCCGTTGTTCAAGTACCTTCCACCCCCCCCCGTAACAGTCTGGTGTCCCTTTGATACGGAGGACAGTCTGTTTGTGAAGCTGTTTCGGCAACGTGGCTACAACGTCATTGCCACCCATATTGCAAACGGTCAGGATTTCTTCGCCACAGAACCGCCGGAGTGCGACTACATAATCAGCAATCCTCCTTATTCCGTCAAAGGCGATGTGTTTGAGCGACTGTTTCATCTGAATATTCCGTTCGCTATGCTGGTCGGTGTTGTTGGCCTTTTTGAGAGCCAGAAACGCTTTAGTATGTTTCGGGATCATGATTTCGAGATCATGTACCTCAACAAGCGTGTGTCCTATTTCAAGAGCTACGTCGAACAGAAGCCGTCCTTGAATCCACCGTTCAGCAGCGTCTATGTCTGCAAGGGTATGTTGCCCAAGCAAATTGTCTTTGAAGAGATCATAAAAGTAGCGTGAGGTGACTATGCAAACCGCAATCACAAAAATCATGGAGCTGCAAAGCGCTTCTGGTGCTAACCAGAAGCAGGCCATCCTAAGAAAATATAAGGATGACGAAGATTTTCGTAAGCTCCTCTATTACGCCCTCAATCCTATGCTCACCTACAAAATTTCGGAGCAGACAATGAGCCGGCCAGTCGGCTACAATCCAGCAATTACTTTGACTTTGTGTGATATCTACACAATCTGCGACACCTTGTCCGCCAGAAAAGCCCTGGACGACGCTACGGTCTATCAGGTATGTGCGTTTTTGCAAGCGTGCCCAGCTGATGTGAAGGAGTTCTACATGAAGCTGCTGGCAAAGACACTTCGATTGGGAGTTACGGCCAAGACGGTCAACAAGGTCATTCCTGGCCTGATCCCGGAGTGGGAAGTCCAGCAGGCATATCCAATCGACAAGTATCCACTCAAAGATGGTGTGTGGTTCTCGCTCACACAGAAGTTGAATGGTGTCCGTGCTACCTTTTATAAAGGAAAGCTATACGCTCGGAGTGGTGTGCCGTATGAAGGGCTTGACCACATCACCAATATTCTAAGCGCTGAGAAATTCAGTGGCCTGGTATTTGATGGTGAGCTTACACTTTTGGATAAAGGCGATCTGAACGATAACGAGGCGTTCCGCAAGTCCACCGGCATTATCAACTCTGATGATGTGGATAAAACGAGTATTTGCTACACAATTTTTGACATCATCAACACACCAGAGTTTGAAGCGGACAACTGCGTCATGACCTATAAAGCACGTAGGCCAGCGCTTGATGCAGTTGGTTCCTTATTGCAAGAGGACGATCATGTCAAAGTCTTGCCCGTTTTGTATATGGGTACCGATCAATCCAAAATTCCTAAACTTTTGGAGCAGATGGTCAAAGAGGACAAGGAAGGTTTGATGGTAAATCTTGATGTCCCATACAAGCGGAAACGGCATAATGGCATATTGAAGGTAAAGCGCTTCTACACGATGGATCTTCCCATTATCGAATGTGAGGAAGGTAGTGGCCGTCTATCTGGCACGTTGGGAGCATTTGTTCTTGATTACAAAGGGAATCCCGTTCGTGTTGGCTCTGGCTTTTCTGATGAGCAGCGTGCATCATTTTGGAGCTGCCGCGAGAACCTACACGGGGTTCTCTGTGAAGTGAAGTATAAAGAAATATCCAGTGACAAGAGCACTGGTGCAGAAAGTCTTCAGTTTCCCATTTTCGTCTCTTTGAGGACTGACAAATCTGAGGTGAGCTACGGCTAAAAAAAGTCATTAGCAACACGAAGAAATAGTTGACATTATGGAGACAGTATGATAGAATATACAGGAAGCGAGGGGTTGTTCAGATCACACCCTCACTATTCTTCCATTAGCAACACAAAGAAATAGAACAAGGAGGAAACACCTTTGAATTATCAGACTGCCCTTTTCTGCGAGTTTGACAAATATGCCGCAGAAAGCTATTGCGCAGTTCATGGTGTCGATCCGGCACTTAATATTGGTGATATCACCAAGGCCGATGAAAAGGCTGTGCCCGATTTCAACGTCATGTTCGGTGGAAGTCCATGCCAGGACTTCAGTATAGCGGGCAAACAGGGGGGGGCTGCATGGACTTGTAAACAGTGCGGCCATGTGTACAACCCCCTTGAAGCCCACTACGATCAGCGTGACCACTGCCCTAAATGCGGATCGACTGAGATTGAGAAGACACGCTCTTCTTTACTTGTCGAGTGGCTACGCTTCCTGAGAGAAAAGAAGCCACGCTTCGCCATTTATGAAAACGTCAAGAATATCACAGGATCGCGTTTTCGTTCCACATTCGATCTCTTTGTCAAAGAGCTGGAGGACTATGGTTACAACGTCTACTGGCAGGTTTTGAACGCAAAGCACTATGGTATTCCTCAGAACCGTGAGCGTGTTTATTGCGTTATCATTCGCAAGGATCTGGATAATGGGCAATTCAAGTTTCCAGATCCGATTCCGCTGAAGCGAGCGCTGGTAGATATGTTGGATGAGAAGGTTGATGAGCGGTATTACCTCTCTGACGATAAGGTAGCCGCCATGATCGCCCCCCCCCACTCCGACAAATCAGTAACACCGTCCGTACCAGCGGAAGAGGCTCAACAGACCGTCATTGCTGGGACTTATTCACTTGCCGGTGCGAAACTGAGCAAGAAGGGCACTCAGTTTGATGGATACTGTGATACAGCCTTGACCCTACTGGCCCGTGATTACAAAGGCTTCGGAAATCAGCAAATGACAGGAGTGGTTGAAAAACATGAAAATCGTATGTGAGCAGCGATGTGACGAGGAGGGCGTTCGTTTCTTCAAAGATGGCGTCTGCGGCACGATTCGCACCATTGATGGGGGGGGACAAAAGAGTGATGGAAACTGGTGAAAAAATCGAGGCAGGCATCCGTGTTCGGAAGCTGACTCAGCTTGAAGCGTGGAGACTTATGGGGTTTTCCGATCAAGACTTTTATAAGGCTCAGGCCGCTATGAACAAAAATCTGTATGGCGGCAACGATCGCAGCGGTTCACAGCTTTATAAACAGGCTGGAAACTCTATTGTGGTTGATGTGCTTTGTTCCATTATGCAAGAGCTGTACCAGGCCATGCCGTATCTCTTTGATGATATGGTTGTCGGTTCTTTCTTTTCTGGTATCGGCGCATTTGAGAAAGCACTTTCTACTTTTGATTACTCCACAACAGGCAATAAAGAAGTCGATCCTATTGATAGTGACGAGCTGAGACAGCTCGGATATATCAACGATTACAACGGTGATGCAAACAGAATTTATGATGGCGCTACCGTGGCCCGTGCTTTGAAAGCTGAGGCTGGTGGCGGTGGAGCAAAAACCGGATGGTACAAGGTAAAGGGTGTGATTGACCCGCAAGGGCGGCTCAACAAGAGATGCACTCTTAGGCAAGATTGTCCAACACTTAGGGCACAGCATCATGGTAATCCGCCGGAGATTGTTTATGGAGAAAGTTAGAATTAAGCAGGCCACTCGTAAGGGATACATTGAGTGTGCTGTGGGGGGGGGTGGCGGATTTGTCTTACCCGTCAAGTAAAACCAGAAGAGGCCGCGTCCAGGAAGATGGGTGGATTTGTCCGACCATAACAGCGACAGAAACTGGCATTTGCCGGATAGAAAGGGATGATTCCAATGAGTATCGCAATCAAAAACCGCCGTGAAGCATATGAAAAGGTCAAACCAAAGCGGCCAAACCGAAAGGCTATGATCCTTGATGTGCTGACCAGTGGTGATCCTGGCGGAATGACAGCAGACGAGATCGGGAAGCAGCTCGTAGCGGAAGGTAAGATTCTAAGAAACGATCCGAACTTTACACGCCCACGTCTGACAGAACTGAAAGATGAGGGCAAGGTCAAGATTGTTGGCAAACGCACTGGCGATTCTGGATGCAGCGTAGCGGTCTGGAAGGTGGTCAAACATTGAACCCCGAGTTCATTTGCCTGGAATGTGGCACTTTGTTCGATGAACCAAGAAAGTTTGTCGAGAGGCATGGACTTGACTCCCCTCCATACGAAGAATACGGTGGTTGTCCAGCTTGTGGTGGAGCATATACCAGAACAGTATCTTGTGATGGGTGTGGTAAACCAATCACTGGCGATTATGTCAAAATTGGGCCGACAGGCGATTGCTTCTGCGATCAGTGCTATATGCTGAAATCTCTGGAAGATGACCTATAACCCTTGCTGAGGAGATGTTTGAAATGAAAAGATCGGTTAAGCGGCGTGTGAAGAGATGTCTGCATGGTTTGGCGTTGCTGATCTGCTTTGTATTCGTGTGGTATGTAGCATCATGTTTTACCCAACCGTTGTTCATCCCTGCTCCAAGCGCCGTGTTCAAAGCAATCGTCGGATTGGCAGAAACGGGACAACTGCAAAATGGACTTCTGTACTCATTCCTACGAATAACAGGAGCGTCTATCATCTCTATGCTGGTCGCAATCCCGCTCTCCCTCCTGATTTATGGTGTGAAGCCAATCAAAGACACGATCATGCCGATTGTTTCCTTTCTGCGGTACATACCAATCACAGCGTTCTCTCCGCTCCTGATTCTATGGTTTGGCATTGGTGAGCAAATGAAGATTTCATTCTTATTCATTGCCACTTTCGTTTACCTGCTTCCTTCGATTCTGCTCTGTTTCAATGATGTGCCGCAGGATTTGATGGACACGGGAAAAACGATTGGGATGACTGGTTGGGAAACAATCAAAGAGATTCTGCTTCCCGCCTCTCTCCCATCAATTTGCAGTACATTTCTCATGATGTACGGCATTGGCTGGACTTACTGTGCAGTGGTTGAGGCCACTAATGCCAAATATGGCCTTGGTTTTATTATCAATGTAAGTTCCGCCAGAGGGCGTACAGCGGTGGTGTTCGGAGCGATCATAGTGATTATGCTGTTTAGCTTTGTTTTTGACAAGCTCGGCAACTTCCTAATCAGAAAAGTGTTTCGGTGGAGGTTCTGTAATGATCAAATTGAATGATCTGTCTATTGGGTACTTTGGTGAACCTATTATGGAGCATTTGAACCTGGATTTTGAAGATGGTTTAATCTACGGGGTTCTGGCAAAGTCAGGCGCTGGAAAAACGACGCTTCTGAAAACCATCGCTGGTTTGATTCCTCCTGTTAAAGGTCATGTCAGTATTGACGGTGTGTACTATCGGACTTCAAAACGCAATCCAGTCTACATGATGCACCAAAGGTACTCAAATTTTAACTGGCTCACCTGCTTGGACAATGTTCTGATTGCACAACGAGATAAAAAACTGCGTGATTCAGATGAGGCCATGAAAGTCCTTGCAGCAGTTGGGTTGGATCAGTACACAGATAAATGGCCGTCACAGCTGTCGGGTGGTATGCAGCAACGTCTCGCATTGGCAAGAACACTGTATGTACAGCCTAAATATCTGCTTATGGATGAGCCGCTGTCTGCTTTAGACGATAAGACCCGTAGCTCCATGCAACGTTTAATCCTTGATGTTCATGCAGTAACGCAAAACACAATCATTATGGTAACGCACAGCCAGGACGAAGCGTTCAAAATGTGCGATGACATAATTGAATTTGAAGCGAAAGGAGTTGTAGTAGACCATGGCAAATTTACTTGAGCGTATGGGGTTGGTTCGTACAGAATACGGCGGTCTTCCCAATACACAGGCCGTTCCAGTACCTGAGATTCCATATGCGCCAGAGGTGCCAGAAATCGACGCCTCACAGGTGTCCTATGAGGACGTTATTCCTTCCATCTATCAGCAGGGCGGGATTGATGACGATAACTCGATCTTTAAGATCAAGGCGTACATTGACATCTTGCCCCAGGAGATGACCAAGGCAAAAAAGCAAGCGTCCATTGCTGGCATCCTCACTGTCAACGGGATCAATGTCGGCGACCTTATCAACGATGGTCTGAGTCGAATCAGTGCCCTGGATGCAGCAGAAAGCAGTATCAAGGCAGACAGCGATACACTGATTGCTGGCGCAGAGGCAGACATTGAGCACCTAAAATCCATGATCGAGGAAGCGGAGGCCAAGATCGCGGAGTCTAAGAAGAAAACCTCCGATTCGAGCGCAGCTATCCAAAAGGAGAAAGAAGCTATTACACAGCTTTTGGAATTTGCGGATGGTGTTGCAAGCAAGGAAGGAGAACAGTAATGGGAATTGTGGTTGGAGCGGCTGCGGTCGTATGTGTGCTTGCCCTGATTGTATTCCCCGGTGTTCGGCAAAAACTCAAAGTGCTTGTTGGTGGCTTTCTTAACATCTTCGTTGAGGATGTGGCAAAAACGCCAGAGGGCGCAAAGGCTGTGTTTCAGCAGGCTATTGAAGAGGTGCAGAATCGCTATAACAAAGCTGGCGACACGCTGAACCGGTTTAGGGGTGAGCAAGCCTCAGTGCAAAGGGAGTTGAACAAACTTCATTCTGAGTTGCAGGATGTTGAAAAGAAGTGTGAATCGTTGGTCAAGACGGGCAATATGGCGGATGCCGCTATTTACTCAGCCAGGCGTGAAGAGATCCTGTTTGAGATTTCCCAAAAAGAAGGGTACCTGCGTGAGCTTGATCCAATGGTCAGAGAAGCCCAGACCGTTTATGAGGCATACGATAAGAAGCTCCGTGAGCTAAAGAAGCAAAGTCGTATGACTGTCGAGGAAATGAAGCTGCGTGGCAATATGAAAGACCTTCTGGGCGATTTGGATGAGTTGCGGCGCGACTCTGCGACCGATAAGCTCCTTGGTGTTGTTCATGACGGTGCTGAGGATCTTCGCAAGGAAGTTGACGGTGCAATTCTTGTACACGCAAGCAGAACGTCTACCAAAATGTCAACGGCTGAGAAACACGCGGCTCAGGCTCAGTCCGATGCCTATTTGCAATCCCTCGCCGCGAAGTATGGAGCAAAGCCTGCTCTGTCAGCCCCTCGCACTGGTTTCGCGTTTAATCAAACCAAATCTACTGTAAAAGAGGAAAGGAAGTAATCTGTCATGAAACGAATGAAACTGACCACGGCTGGTCGTGTAGTGATCTTCGTCATTATTCTGGCGATTCTCGCTGGTATTGGCGGCTTCGGCTACAACTACTACAGGAACAACATCGCCACCAACCAGTCTGCCACCACAAACAATCCCAGCTCTGGGAACCAGACCACAGCACCGTCCAACAGCGGCGCTCAGAATCCGACATCTACCCCGTCTTCTGGTAAAACAGACACATCCAGCTCTGTGATCAACCTTTCGCTGGACGAATGGGTGGGCTGGAAGCCCATTATCGACGCCAATCAGGGTTTGACGACACAGCCTGGTTCGATTTTTGACCAGCTCGGAATTAAGGTCAACATCAATATCATCAATGACGCAACGGCCAGCAGCAACGCCTTGATTACTGGTGAGCTGAACGCAGCTGGATATACAACCAACCGCACAGCATTTTTGTCTGGTAAGTTCCAGGAGGCCGGTTTGGATGTGGTTATGCCGGTATTTACAAATTACAGTGCTGGCGGCGACGGTATTATTGCTAAGTCTGGTATCAATACTGTAAACGACCTGATTGGTAAGAAGATCGGTGTCCCCCGCTTCAGTGAGGCACAAACTCTCGTCACCTGGTTCGTCAACAAGTCTGATTTGTCTGACAGTGATAAGCAGTCCATCATTGATAACATGATCCTCTTTGAGGATGCGTCCGAGACGGGCGAGGCGTTCTTCGCTGGTCAGCTGGACGTTGCCGCAACGTGGCAACCGTATCTGTCATACGCTACTGACAACAGTGACGCACATATTATGTTCTCCACAACCGCTTCCAAGAGTCTGATTATGGACGGAATTGTGTTCCGCTCTGATTTTGCTCAGGCTCATCCTGATACAGTCACTGCGTTTATCGACGGCATCTTCCAGGCCAATGAGATGTACACAACCGAGTTTGACTATATCCGTGCTGTCATGCCCATGTTCGCTGGTGTCTCTGATGAAGAGATTAAGGCTCAGTGTGGTGACGCAGAGATGATGGGCTATGCCGAGAACAAAGAGGTGCTGGACTCCACCGCTCCGTCTGTCTACTCCGATATGTGTGATATTTGGGTGTCCTTGGGTGAGACGGTTAATCGTAAAGCGGCTATGACACTCTTTGACAATCAGTACCTGCTTCCCTTGGCAAGCAAGTATTCTTCCACTCCGACTGTGACCGATGAGCCGATTGAGCTAACAGAAGAGCAGAAGCAGGACATCATCAATTATGAAGCTCTGCTGACTAAGACAATGACTGTCGAGTTTGTGGCTGATACAGCGCAGTTCAAGAACCATGACGAAGCATATGCCATTATGGATGAGTTCGTGTCTATTGCCAATACTCTTGATGGTGCGATTATCCAGGTTGAGGGTAATATCAACGCCCGTAATTACTCTGATTCTGGTCAGGCGCTTTCCGCAGAGCGTGCTAAGGCAGTTGCAAAATACTTCATTGCCTGCGGTATTGATCCCAACAGGCTCATCTCTGTTGGCAACGGCAACACAAAGATGTTGGCTGATCCCGGTGCCGCCGACGCATACCTGAACCGCAGAACGGACGTGTTCTTCAAGATTATTGAGGAATGATCCTATAACTATTCGGGAGGGGCACTCTGCCCCTCCCATGGGCACCAATATAATAAGGAGTGGTAAATTTGGATGTAACAAATATTGAAAGCACCAACCTGGACGAGATGAAGAAGCGGTTCGTTGAAATATGTTCCACTGTCAATCGCCCTGGCATGGATGAGCTGATGGCGTGGCTGGAACGTTCTGATTTCTACACCGCACCGGCCAGTACACGCTTTCACGGCAATTATAAGGGAGGGCTACTTGAACACAGCCTAAATGTCTACGACAAGCTATCCGGTTTTGTTGCCCGCTACCCTGATCTGCAAATTGACTCTGATACTGTGGCTGTCACCGCCTTATTTCACGATCTGACCAAGGCTAACTTTTACACTGCCAGCACTCGGAATGTGAAGGATGAGGTCACAGGACAGTGGCATAAAGAGCCTTGCTACAAGATCGAAGACCGACTTCCTCTCGGGCACGGTGAGAAATCAGTTATCATTCTTCAGAGCTTCATTAAGCTCACTCGTGACGAAATCTTTGCCATTCGGTGGCATATGGGCGGCTTTGACAGTGCTGTAAAAGGCGGGGATTACGGTATGGGCAACGCTTTCGAGATTTGCCCGTTGGCCGTTATGACACATCTTGCCGACATGGAGGCTACATATCTGGTAGAGGGGAAGAAGGAGGTGAGTAAGTCATGAAGAAGGTGTTCGCATTTCTTCTCGCCGCTACTTTGGCCGTTTCGCTGGCTGCGTGTGGCAATCGTCAAATGATTGATATGACGTACACTTATGATCGTGCTGTTATCTCCCTTCCAAACGGCGAAGTGGTAGACGGCAAGATCCAGTCCTGGCGTGATTATGAGGACGGCGACCAGATTCAGGTTACAGTAAATGGCAAGACCTATTTGGTGCATAGCACCAATATTGCGCTTATCAACGATTAGCAACACTAAAAAATAGGAACATGGAGGTAATTATGGCAGACATTGAAAAGAGTGTGTTCCAAACACTGAACGAGTACGACATCACGGAGCACATAAAAAAGAAGGACAAAATCATCTATCTTCCATGGTCAAAGGCATGGATGATTTTGAAAACTCTTTATCCAGACTCCACGGTTGAGGTTGTGGAGAATGTCAATGATAACGGAGACGACATTCGGTATTTCACGGACGGCAAGACTGCATGGGTGAAAGTCTCTATCACAATTAAAGGCCATACAGAAACCGAAAGTCTGGCGATCATGGACTTCCGCAACAAATCTATCCCGGTTGACAACATTACATCTGCTGATGTGGAGAAATCCATCAAGCGTTGTATGGTCAAGTGCGCCGCTTTGCATGGCCTTGGTCTTTCTCTCTGGACTGGTGAAGAGCTTTCGAGCGCTGCGCGTGAGAAGAAGGAAAAAGACCTGGATGATGTAAAGCATGATATCTTGAGCGCCGTTGCCGAAAAGTTGGAAGCTGGCGTTGATAAGGCAGTGATTTACAAGACCATTGAAAGCACCGCTGGCAATAAAAATCCAAACGCTATCAAGGATATCGCTATGGCTCAGAAGGTTTTAGCTCAGATCAAGAAACTGGAGGTAAAGAACAATGCTGAATAAAGCCATCATTATGGGACGGCTGACCCGTGACCCTGAGATCAAAACTACACAAAGCGGGCTTTCTGTGTGTAGTTTTTCTGTTGCCTGTGACCGCGACATTGTGAGTAAAGGAAGCAATGAGCGCGAAACTGACTTCATCAATGTGACTGCATGGCGTTCCACCGCTGATTTTATCGGCAAGTATTTCTCCAAGGGACGCATGATTGTTGTGGTTGGTCGGATTCAGGTTCGTAACTACACCGACAAGGACGGCAACAAGCGCACTGCAACAGAAATCGTGGCTGATTCCGTATACTTCGGCGACTCTAAGAAGAGCGACGATTCTTCTGGCAACTCCGCACCTCCTGCTTCTTCTGGCGCTGCCGCAAATGCTCCGCAGGGCGGCGATTCGTTCGCAGAACTGGGTGATCCCAGCGAAGACGATCTGCCCTTCTGATAAATGGACAATTCATTTCTCCTGGACGCCATGGACTGGTCGTACTCTCGTGTTAGCAGCTTCGACCAATGCCCACGTATGTTTGATCTCACATATCTCCAATGCAAAGACCGCGTAGAAAACGCCTTTGCTCAATGGGGGACGTTGGCACACTCGCTTTTCGAGCGATACTTCCGGCAACAGATCGAGCTGTGGGATATGTCCAGCCTGTATGAGAGTGAATATTCCAAAGCAGTTACAGAGCGTTTCCCGTTTCCACGGCTGGAAGACAGTTACTACAATCGTGGCCTTGAACTTTTCGATACATTCTCAGGAAAAATCGGAGATGAAAATGGAGTGATTGCAGTAGAGGAGCGATATCATTCCATCATTGGCGGTAGACCGGTGGTCGGTGTTATCGACCTAATCCCATTCATCCAGTCTGGCTTAGTTGTGTGTGATCACAAAAGCAGAGGAAAGTGGAAGTCACGAGAAGAACGACGAAAGTATCTCCGCCAGCTGAACATTTACGCTATACGTGTAAAAGAGAAGTACGGAGAGTACCCACGTGAACTATGGTTCAACAAGTTCCGAGAGGGTGTTTTAGATCGGGAGCCGTTTTCTGAAGCTGCTGCTCAGGAGGACAAAGACTGGTTCCTGCGTTCCATTGACAATATCTATAAGGCCAGGAGTTTCCAGGCCAAACCAGATCGTTTCTTCTGCGATAACCTGTGTTCTGTGCGTGAGCACTGTGAACATTCGGTGTCATTTGCGGAATGAAACTGGGGTTTCATTCGGATAAGTCCCGCCCACAAGAGTGGGCGAGCACCGAAGGAATTGAGGTGATTTTTACCCGTGCAGATTGATAGAGATGCAATCATGCAAGCCAAAGAAAAGCTCGGAGACAAAAATGCAACAATTATTGTTGAGGAGCTGGGGATCACCGACTTCGACGAGAGGAATATGAAGTGCTGCTGTCCTTTCCACCAGGAGGATCACGCATCCTTCATTTACAACAAGAAAGCGTTCAACTTCCGCTGTTTTGGGAGCTGTGGCCGTAGCTACGACCTTCTCGATGTGCTCATGTATAAGGGCGCAACCTACGCCGAAGCCTGCAAGAGACTTTTTGAGCTTGCTGAGATGCCCTACTCCTTCGGAGAGCTGGGCGTAAAAACAAAGCGACATTACAAGTACCCTCACGAGGTTGCTTGTGCAGATAAATCCAAAGTGTACGCATATTTTGGGACGCGCAAAATCAGTCCTGAAACATTGGATTATGCGGATGTGCGGCAGGATACAGAAGGAAATGCCGTATTCAACTACTACGATACCAACGATGTGCTGACGATGGTGAAATACAAACCGTCGCATAAAGTCCAAAAAGGACAGCCAAAGTGTTGGTGTCAGCCAGGGGCTGACACATCGCCTCTACTGTTCAACATGAATCGTGTCAACATCAATTCTCCGCTGCTGATTTGTGAGGGTGAGCCTGATTGCTTATCCGCAATCGAAGCTGGCTTCAAAAACGCGGTATCTGTTCCATTGGGAAGCGCAAACCTTCATTGGATTGACGAAAACCTGGAATGGCTTGACCAATTTGACAGCATTATCATCTGTGCAGACAACGATGACGCCGGTTTGAAAATGCAAAAGGAATGTGTACCGAGACTTGGCAGCTGGCGGACTAAGGTAGTCGATATCCCGGCAATCCCAATCGGAAATACTGGACGGGTAACAAAAGACCTAAACGAGATCCTGTATGTTTGCGGTAAGGATAAGGTATTGGAGTTGATTCTTGACGCAAAGGATTCTCCTGTGCCGTCCGTTGCCGATCTGTCTGATGTTGAACCAACAGAATATGAGGATGTTGACGGTGTGACATTTGGTCTTAAAGCGATTGATGACGAGCTGATGCGTCTATTCTTTGGGACACTTACTATTATCAGCGGCCAACCTGGAGCTGGTAAAAGTAGCTTGCTAACCCAACTAATGTGCAATGCGCTTGACCATGAGACAAAGGCGTGGATCTTTAGTGGCGAACTTCCTAACGGTGTAGAAAAGAGCTGGTTCAACTACATCTTTGCTGGCCCACGCAATATGGAGGACGCTGTGTCTCGTCGTGGCAACCCATACAAAAAAATCTCCCCTGCTACGCTTGGTGCAATCAACCAGAACTACAAGGGACAGTGGTTTATCTATCGTGACGATTATGATAACACCTTAGATAAGCTCATCGCTTCCATGACGGATACTGTGAGAAAGTACGGTACCAGATGCCTAATTCTCGACAACTTCATGTGTATTGATACAGAGAACACTGAAGAAGAGTTGCGTTCTCAGACCCAGACCATCAAGAAACTCATTGAGTTTGCCAAGAAATATCAGGTTGCTGTCATTCTGGTCTGTCATCCACGCAAAATGGACGCCAGTACAAACGTTGGGATTTACGATATCGCTGGCACAAGCAACATCGTCAATCTTGCACATCGTACAATCGGCCTGCGGCGTGTAACTGACACAGAGCGAGAGAATACGGCAAAGTATTCAGAGAAACGTCGCCGCTTGCTCAAATACGATGTAATTGTAACCATAGTCAAAGATCGTATGTTTGGCAGACAAAATATTGATGTTGGCCTCTACTACGATCCGGCGTCGCGTCGCTTCTTTGGCGATATGGAAGAGTACGACCGCTGCTTCTCATGGGATAAGAAGCATTATGAAAATCCATTGCCGCTTCCGCCACAGCTGATAGCAGAACAGGAAAATAGTGATGACGAGGCATTTGGCAAGGTTGAAAACGAGTAGGAGGCGCTTATGGATTACGGAGAATGTGAATGTGGAGGTAAGCTGTCTCCTGTTTGGTTTCAAGAAGAGGAAATAGCTATTATGCACGGCATCATGTGTCGAACAGGACGGCACCGACGAGCCGTCTCCCACCTTGTATGTGAGGAGTGTCTTCGGAATTATGCTGTTGACGACAGTTTCGATGGGCCGTGGACGAGGAGTTAGCCAATGAGTAAAGAAAACTACACAGTGTTCCATCTACACACAGAACTGTCTCTACTTGACAGTGCAACCAACTTCAATGACTATATTGCACGTGCTGTAGAGCTTGGGCAAACCGCCCTGGCATTTACAGAGCACGGAAATATTTATCAATGGGTAGAAAAAAAGATGGCCTGTGATAAAGCAGGGTTGAAGTATTTGCATGGCTGTGAAGTCTATCTGACAGAAAAACTACTGCATACTGATCCACGCACTGGCGATCAGAGCAAAGTGCGTGACAATTACCACACGATTCTGATTGCAAAGAATTATGCTGGATTGCAAGAAATGAACAAGCTGATCAGTCAGTCGAGCAATGAAGACCATTTTTATTACAAGCCAAGAATTTCTTTTGATGAGTTTTTGGGACTCTCCAGCAATGTCATCAAAATCAGCGCCTGTCTTGCTTCTCCACTAAATCGCATGAGCATCACCCATCCGATGTATGAACGGTTGCTGAAGCACTATGACTATCTGGAAATCCAAGCACACAACCATCCTGACCAGATCGCCTACAACCGCCATTTGGCCGAGATGTCACAGAAGTACAAAATCCCTCTTATTGCCGGCACTGATACACATAGCCTTAACAAATACAAGGCTGAGTGCAGAACGATGTTGCAGCTGTCAAAGCATATCGACTTTGCAGACGAAGATACGTTCGATTTAACCTACAAGTCTTACGACGAGCTGGTAGAGATGTTTGCCGTACAAGATGCTATTCCAGAGGCCATGTATTTGGAGGCCATTGCGAACACAAATCGTATGGCAGATATGGTGGAGCCGTTTGAGCTGGACACTTCATTTAAGTATCCAATTTTGTACGGTGAGCGGGACATAGATATGCTCCACCAGGTTCTAAACGATAACTTACAGGCCAAGATCAATGAGGGTGCAATTACGCCTGAGCAGGTAGAGCCATTCAAAGCAGCCATTGCTGAGGAGTGCCGCGTCTTTGAAAAAATCGAAATGTCAGGCTTTATGCTCTTTATGAGCGAGCTGGTTACATGGTGCAAATCTCATGGCATCCCAATCGGCTTTAATCGTGGTTCTTGTGGGGGTTCCCGCGTCGCCTATGTTTCCAACACAACCGATCTTAACCCAGAGACATGGCATACAGTGTTTAGTCGGTTTTGTAATGAGGATCGTAAGGAGATTGGCGACATTGATATTGATGTGTCGCCTACCCAGCGCGATATGGTATACGACTACATCATCAATCGGTTTGGGCAAGAAAAGACAGCTTTCATTCTCGCTATCGGTACGATCAAGTCTAAGAGCCTGTTTAAAATCTTTTGACAAAAATGGCGGAGTGGGAGATAATAGGAAAAAACAAGCGGGAGCTGGGGAAAATGCATCAATACCCAAGTGATATCAGCCGGGAAGAATATAAGCTGATCCGGGAGGATTTGGAAGGGGCAAAGAAAACAACCCGGCCCCGAAAATATGATTTGTATGATGTGTTTTGTGCAGTGCTGTACGTAATCCAGGGTGGAATACAATGGCGGATGCTGCCCAGTGATTATCCCAAATGGCAGAGTGTGTATTACCATTTCCGTGTTTGGTCGGAGAAGGACGAAACGGGGGTCAGCATTCTGGACAAAGTGCTGCAAAAACTGGTGAAACAGATACGGAACGAAGACTTAAGGCGAGATAAGACTACGTTTGGAATTGTTGATGCACAGAGCGTACAGAATGCGGATACAGCGGAAGAAAAGGGTTATGACGCAGGGAAAAAGTATCAGGAATCAAACGTCACGTTATAGTTGATACGATGGGATTGCCCCATGCCATAGCCGTAACAACCGCCGATGTGACTGACCGGGATGGAGCCATTCAGATGATTCTCCTTAACCTGGACAATCTTTCTCATGTGGAGAAGTTTCTGGTGGACGCAGGTTATTCCGGCGAACGATTCGCAAATCAGGTGAAAGATATTTGCGGCGCACAGGTTGAGGTAGTAAAACGCAGCGAATTACACAAGTTTGTCGTTCTGCCACGCCGCTGGGTGGTAGAGCGTCTTTTCGGCTGGCTCGACAAATTCCGCAGACTTTGGAAAAATTGTGAACGCAAACTTTATATTTCTGCTCAGATTCTCACGTTTGCCCTCATTGCCATCCTCATTAGAAGATTTTAAACAGGCTCTAAGGGGTGCGTTGATGAGATCTGTCGTGCGCTGTCTGTTCGTTGGAACAAGGAGCACCAGCATGACGAGAAGCCTTACAAGCAGCTTTTGGCAGCTTTGAAAAACGACGGCGTGAAGGTGCTGTTTGGAGATAGCCGCGATGGTTTTGGTGCTTACTTTATTGATGAGGATGGCAATTTGATCCTTAACTCAAAGTATGATGGCACTCCAAGGGCGGAGCTAATAAAGCGTTTTAGCCAGGAATATGCAAAGCTGAAAGCTGACAACGAGAGAATTTTCACCAAGAATCCATGGGTTGGAAAAATCAGTGCAACCATCAAAAAGGAATTTGAGGCAGACGAAAAAGCGGCACGTCAAAAATATCCAGAAGTGTTCTACTATTATGACGGCCTGCTGGATGTAGCAATTTCACAGTCAATGCACCCAGCCGGTATTGTAGCAAGCCCAATCACTCTGAGAGATAACTATGGCACCTTCATTTCAGACGGCAAAGAAATTTTGCAGATTGACATGGAGTGCGTACATGAGGTTAGCCTGGTCAAGTATGACATTCTTGGGCTTAAAAACATTGAGATTGTCAAGGACGCTTATGAGCTGCTGGGATTGCCTTATCCTAAGTCTCATGAAATCAACTGGGACGACGAGGCTGTTTGGAAGGATATGCTTCGATCTCCGGTCGGCATCTTTCAGTTCGAGGGTGACTTTGCTTTCCAAATGCTCAAGCAATATGAGCCACATAGTATTTTTGACATGAGCCTTGTTACGGCGGCGCTTCGCCCATCTGGTGCATCTTATCGTGATGCCCTCATGCAGCACAAGCCACACAAGAATCCATCCTCTATCATTGACGAATTGTTGGCAGACAATAACGGCTATCTGATTTATCAGGAGGATGTTATCAAGTTTTTGCAGCAGATTTGCGGCTTTTCTGGTTCGGACGCTGATAATACTCGGCGTACCATTGCTCGAAAGAAACCGGAAGACTTGGAAAAGATTCTGCCGGATATTTTGAATGGGTATTGTGAAAAGTCTCCACAGCCCAGAGAGGTTGCAGAACAGGAGGCAAAAGAGTTCTTGCAGATCATCAGCGACGCATCCAGCTATATGTTCGGATACAATCACTCAGTTGGCTACTGCATGATCGGCTATTTGTGTGCCTACCTTCGGTACTATCATCCGTATGAGTTTATTACGGCATACCTCAACAACGCCAATGGTGAGAGTGATGTAAAAGACGGAAGTGAGCTGGCGACGCTCTATGGCATAAAAATTGTGCCTCCACGCTTTGGCCTATCAAAGGATAAGTACCTTCTGAATCAGGAAGAGAAGGTTATCGCCAAAGGGATTTCTTCTGTGAAGTACATGAACGCGGATGTCGCCAACGAACTTTATGAGCTGGCTGAAGCTGGTAAACCAGAATCCTTTATGGATTTATTGATGCTGCTGAACGAAAAAACTCATCTTGATACCCGTCAGCGCGAAATTCTGGTGAAAATCGACTATTTTGCTGAATATGGCAATGCCAAAGAATTATTGCGCATGGTTGATTTGTTTGCCTTTTTCAAAAACGGAGCTATGAAGAAGATTCCAAAAGACAAGTTGACACAAGAGTTAGAACCAATAGTAGCACAATACGCCACGGGTATCGCCAAGAGTGGCGCACCAGCGAAGAACTATACGTTTACCGATTTGCCTGGATTACTTCGCCATTTAGAGTCAATGGTAAAGGCAATGAATATCCAGGACTTTGACCTGAAAAGCAAAATGCAAATTCAGTTAGAGAATCTGGGTTACATTGACTTGACAACCAACAAAAAGGAAGACCAGCGCAAGCTGATTGTCATGGATATCTTTCCGCTAAAGAGCAAAAAGGACAACAGTATCTGGGGGTACGCATTACAGGTTCGATCTATCGGGACAGGTAAAACCAATCGTTGGACAATTTACTCTGAGCTATTCGACAAGAAACCGCTCAAGCGCTTTGACACTATCTATGTTCCGTCGAATGGCTGGGGAAAGCGGAGAGGGTATCTATATTTGTACCAGTACGATTACGTGATTTGAGGAGGCGTTTCCAATGCGTGAGACGAATTTTGAACCATTTACTAAGATGCTCGTGGTAGCGCTGTGCGCTCTGCTGATTTGTGGCGGAGTTTGTGCTGTGACTACAGCATCTGAGGATGATGCTTTGGTGGGGGGGGTATCACAACCACAGGTTGAAAGTGCCCGCTGTACCTTTACAATACCGCAAGAGGTGACAAAAAGTGTGAATATCATCACTCCTGCGCCGATTGTAGAGGAACCAGAGCAAGACACAAATCCTTATGCAGATCTTAATATCACAGATTATGAAAAGGAGCTACTGGCCTGCATGGTTTATAACGAGGCGCGTGGAGAGCCTTTTGAGGGGCAAGTGGCCGTTGTTCAGGTGGCGCTTAATCGCTATATGCACGAGGCATTTGATGGAAGTATTTCTGACATTCTTCTTGCTCCTAACCAGTTTTCTGTCGGCAAATTCTACGATGATGGACAGATGAAAGCGGTAGAGGCTGCGCTTGCCGGTGAACCAGCCTTAGACCTTAACACTGACGTGGTGTTCTTTTCTACTGGCAGTCTTACCTACGGAAGCTATTATAAGACGATTGGCGGACACGTCTTTCGTACTTATTTTTGATAGCAACACTAAAAAATAGTAAAAGGAGGAACAGCAATGAGAATCATCAAAGCAGGATTTCATGTGCTTTCGCGTGTCAATGGCGTGGAGATCTTGAAATCAATCGAGGAGGCCGGACGGGTCTGTTACAAGTCTGAGGACAAAATCACAGACGGGAGTGCAGAGAAGTTCGTTGCCAACATCATCAAGCGTGGGCATGAGGCAGTCTTGGAGCATGAGAAGATTACGGTGAAATTCATCGTAGATCGTGGTGTCAGTCATGAAATCGTTCGTCACAGGCTGGCCGCATACTGCCAGGAGTCCACCCGCTATTGCAACTATGCCAAAGGGAAGTTTGGTGAAGAGATTACGGTGATTGAGCCGTGCTTTATGAAGGAGGGCTACCCCGGCTATCAGTGTTGGGTTGAAGCGTGTGAATTTGCAGAGCAGAAGTATCTTGAAATGCTGGAAGATGGAAGAACGCCCCAGGAAGCCCGCTCTGTTCTCCCTAACAGCCTCAAAACTGAGGTAGTTATGACGGCCAACCTTCGTGAGTGGCGGCACTTCTTTAAGCTCAGAACTTCACCGGCAGCTCATCCGCAAATGCGTGAGGTCGCAATCCCTCTCCTCAAAGAGTTCCAGAGACTGATTCCTGTGGTCTTTGATGACATTGAGGTGAACGTATGAAAGTAATTTGCATTTCTGGCAAAGCCCAAAACGGCAAAGACACCACAGCGAAGATTCTGGAAGAGAAGCTGATATCCGATGGCAACAAAGTCCTGATTGCTCATTTTGGTGATTTGGTCAAGTATGTCTGCAAGACCTTTTTCGGTTGGGATGGCAAGAAGGATGAAAATGGGCGAACGCTTCTTCAGTATGTTGGCACCGACAAGATCCGTGCAAAGTCCCCAGATTATTGGGTCAACTTTATTGTCAGTATCCTGGATATCTTCTGCGACGAGTGGGACTATGTACTTCTGCCTGACTGCCGTTTTCCAAACGAGTACGAAATCTTTGAACACTACAACATGGACGCTATTCTGTTGCGGGTGGTTCGTCCCAACTTTGCCTCTCCTCTGACGCAAGAGCAGCAGAATCATCCGTCTGAAACCGCACTGGACGACTACCAGTACGATGCCACGATTATCAACGGCGGCACCCTGGAAGACCTTAAAGAAGCCGTTGATAAGTTCGTGAGTACAACCATCAAAGGAGAAAGCGTATGAAGCCACTGACGATTCTTTTTGACGCCGATGATGTGGCCGAGAATCTGCTGAACTGCTGGATCAAGCTCATCAATGAGCGCTATGGTACATCGGTTGCATTTGAGGACGTTCGTGATTGGGATATGACGCTGGCGTTCCCAACCTTGACTAAGCAGCAGATTTTTGGCGTCCTTCAAGACGAGGTATTGTGGCAAAACCTTGAACCTATGCCGGGTAGCCAGCGAGTGCTCAAGAAGTGGTTTGACCAAGGCCACCAGCTGTATATGGTCACAGCTTCTGATTACCGCACCTGCAAGGTTAAGGTTGAACGGATTCTGGAAATGTTTCCTTTTCTGGACTGGGAACACATCATTTTTGCCAGCAACAAGCAGATGATCCGAGGCGACATTCTGATTGACGATGGCATCCACAATCTTCTCGAAGGTAAATACTTCAAGATTTTGTTTGACCGCCCTCATAACAGAGGTTTGGACGTTGAAAAGTATGGTGTCCACCGCGCCAGCACCTGGGATGATGTTGACACTATGGTACAGCAGTTTGCAGAAAGAAGGGCTTGATCTGAATGGTTGTAATTAAGCGAAACGGCACAGAGGTCAACTTTGACAAAAGCAAAGTAACAAATGCTATTGTCAAAGCGTTCACAGAGGTTGAAAAGATTAACTCGTCCGTAGGGAACAAAGACGAGATCTCCAAAAAGATTTCCAATCGTCTGTATGGTCGCTATCAGCGGCGCAATCGCACAATTTCTGTTGAGGAGATCCAAGACGATGTGGAAATCGAACTGATGAAAGAGGGCGAGTACATTGTCGCCAGGGCTTACATCAAATATCGGTATGAGCATGAGCTTTTGCGAAACGCCACTTCCATCGACAGCAAGATTCTGTCCATTTCTGATGGCACAAACGAGACGGTCATTCAAGAGAACAGCAACAAAAACCCCATGATCCTGTCAACCCAGCGTGACTATATTGCTGGAGAGGTGAGCCGGGATATTACTGATCGTCTGCTGCTTCCTGAGAAGATTACCAAAGCCCATGAAGAGGGTATCCTACACTTCCATGACAGTGACTACTTTGTTCAGCATATGCACAACTGTTGTCTGGTCAATTTGGAAGATATGCTCCAAAACGGTACGGTTATCTCAGGCACCATGATTGAGAAACCACATTCTTTTTCTACCGCGTGCAATATTGCAACTCAGATTATTGCACAGGTGGCATCAAATCAGTACGGCGGACAGTCCATCTCTTTGGCGCACCTTGCCCCATTTGTGGATGTGTCCAGGCAGAAGATTCGTAAAGAGGTGGAAAATGAGCTGGTTGGAGTACCGCTCGATCACTTGCTCGATGGTGTGGCCTATGGTGAGATCATCGACAAAATCACAGAGCAACGTGTTCGTGAGGAAGTCAAAAAAGGTGTGCAGACCATTCAATACCAAGTAATTACCTTGATGACCACCAATGGGCAAGCTCCGTTTATCACTGTATTCATGTATCTGGGTGAGATAAGCGATCCACAGACGAAGCAAGACCTCGCCATGATTATTGAAGAGGTAGTACGGCAGCGTTTCAAAGGTGTGAAAAATGAGAAAGGTGTGTGGATTACGCCGGCATTTCCAAAGCTCATCTATGTGCTTGAGGAAGACAACATCACCGAGTATTCCCCATACTGGTATCTGACTGAGCTATGCGCCAGCTGCTCCGCAAAGCGGCTTGTTCCTGATTACATCTCTGAAAAGAAGATGAAAGAATACAAGCTGTCCAAAGGTGAGATTGAGGGCGATGGAGACTGCTACACTTGCATGGGTTGCCGCAGCTTCCTAACGCCTGACCGTTCTGGTAACGGATGGGAAAACATTGCAAACGCCAGGAACTATCAGCCAAATCAGCCCAAATACTATGGGAGGTTCAATCAGGGCGTCGTAACTATCAATCTACCAGATGTTGCGCTTAGTGCGCTTCATACTTGGAAGGTTTGCGAAGATCACGACGATATCCAAGCGCTGTATGACACCTTCTGGGAAATCTTCGACGAGCGTTTGGAGTTGTGCCACGAAGCACTGCAAATTCGGCATGAGCGCCTTTCCGGTACGGTATCTGACGCATCCCCTATCCATTGGCAGTATGGCGCTCTGGCTCGTTTGCAGAAAGGCGAAACGATTGACAAGCTGTTGCACGGTGGCTATTCCACAATCTCGCTCGGCTACGCTGGCCTTTATGAGTGTGTTAAGGCGATGACTGGAAAGAGTCATACCGATCCTGACGGTGAGCCGTTCGCACTTAAAGTCATGCAGTATATGAACGACAAGTGCGCTCAGTGGAAAGCGGCTGAGGATATCGACTACTCACTTTATGGGACGCCTATTGAATCCACCACATACAAATTTGCCAAGTGTCTGCAAAAGCGTTTCGGCGTAATTGAGGGAATTACGGACAAAGGATACATCACAAATTCCTATCATGTCCATGTCACAGAGCATATCAGCGCTTTCGATAAGCTGAAATTTGAATCTCAATTCCAGCGGCTGTCACCTGGCGGTGCAATCAGTTACATCGAAGTTGCTAACCTCTCTGACAATATCCCTGCCGTACTGTCAGTGTTGAAGTACATTTACGACAACATCATGTATGCCGAAATCAATACGAAATCCGATTACTGCCAAGTGTGCGGCTGGGATAAGGAAATCGAAATCGTAGATGACGAGCGTGGCAAGCTGATCTGGAAGTGCCCCAACTGTGGAAACACCGATAAGAGCAAGATGAACATTGCTCGACGCACCTGTGGTTACATTGGCTTGAACGACTGGAACCAAGGCCGGACACAGGAGATTGCAGAACGGTTCGTACATTTGGGTGGCGGCGAATGAATTACGCAACAATTCGCAACTATGACATCGCAAACGGAGAGGGAGTCCGCACCTCCCTCTTCGTGAGCGGATGCAATTTCCATTGTCCAAACTGCTTTAATCCAGAAGCTCAAAACTTTGAGTATGGAGAGCGTTTCACTGGGGAAACAGCAGAGAAGATCATGACCATGATATCCGATTCAACCATATCTGGTCTATCAATCCTTGGTGGAGATCCGTTGTGCCAAGACACTGATGGCATGATTGCACTATCAACGCTTTGCCGTCGAGTACGGGACAGAGGCAAGACTGTTTGGCTATGGACAGGATTTCTATGGGAGGATGTGTTTGCTCTGCCGTGCAGAGATTTACAGCACCAATACCAGAAGTTTTTGCTTGCTGATTGCAACATCGTTGTGGATGGCCCATTCAAACAGGAGCTTGCAGATCGCAAGTTAATTTGGCGTGGTTCTGAAAATCAACGCATTATTGACGTGCAAAGAACTTTAAGTGATGGTCAAATCACACTGTATAAGGAGTAAAGGATATGGACGGAAACTGGAAAAATATTTGCCCAAAATGCGGGAAAGTCCTTGATGGAACCTCGTTTGACTATGGTACAAAGTGGTTATGTAGCAAGTGCGCACAAGACAAAACCGACGTTTTACACTGTGAACGAGGATCTAAAGTCGTTGCGGTTGATCTGGATGCCGGTATGAAGGGTGATTCTGAACTTGCTACCAAGCTGCTGACAAAAGGCCATGTATATGAGGTTGAAAGTCTAAGCGTAGGTAGCTGGTGCTCCAGCATCTGGCTCAAAGAGTTCCATGGTCAAAAATTCAACACTGTACATTTTAAGCGGTGCAAATAATGAGTAAATACAAAATCGGTGTAACAGAGGCTGGCGACGCTGGCCTGGATTTGTCATGGGAGACACGATTAGATTCTGTTGATGGCGCTGTACTGGTTACAAAGTGTATCTCACCAGCGTTTCTAATTGCGGCTTTGGGGCACAAGGACAAAATCATTGTTCATGCCACATTCACTGGTTACGGCCATACGATGGTTGAACCGTATGCTCCATCGCCGTGTGAGGAATTTGATTCAATTTTGCGGCTGGTCAAGGCAGGCTTTCCAAAGGAGCGTATTGTTATTCGTGTTGATCCAATTATTCCGACTGCAAAAGGTACTATGACCGCACTGGGCGCAATCAAGCTGTTTATGGAGCAAGGATTTTCCCGATATCGTATCAGTGTGATTGATATGTACCCTCATGTTAGGGGGCGATTTAAGCGTGCTGGTCTGCCACTACCATATGGCAACAATTTCTCAGCCAGTGATGAACAAATGGCGAGAGTAGATGAGATGGTACGAATTGCGAAAACATATTGGTCAGATCAAAATGGTGACGCTCCGCTTCGTATTGAGGCGTGTGCAGAACCTGGTTTGACAGAGCCAATCCAATGTGGATGTGTTTCTGAGTACGATTTGGCACTCCTTGGTTTGGATGATGCCCAATCTAACAGTGCCGGATATCAGCGAAAAGACTGTATGTGTTACTCTGGCAAAACTGAACTGTTGAAACATCGGCAGCAGTGCCCGCACGGATGTTTGTATTGCTACTGGAAGTCAAAAGCTCAGAAAGAAGGTTCTGTATGATTCAGGTAGAGGGATACAAAATGTTTCGTGGAACAATGCGGATCACGCCCAAGAACTCACAATTCCCGCAGCATGAGATTTACGGAGATTGGCTATATAAGCCGGAGTACGACTGCTGGTATGGGCATGGACAGAGCTTCATGACCGAAATTTGTGAAATCATATCCGACGAGACGTGAGGTGCTGATATGCGAACTGGTCTAAATGCTGGCGGTTGTGAAAATTGTCCAGTGAACAAATCTGGCTGTGACGCTATGTATCGTGGATCACGGTGTTTTGCGTACAGAGCACGGGCCGGTGTTGACTTCGATCCTAAAACCAATATGGAGATGCTGCGTGATGCAGAAGAAGACGAACTTCGCTCAAAACTGATTGATTATTTTTATCAGTGGGCTGGATGTTGCGACAGCTATATCTATGACCTGACGCGAGTAAAGGAAGCGTTTGCAATCGGGACAATGAGCTTTGATGACTTTGTAGAGTGGGACGAATCAAGGATAACAGAGCTTGTTGATGAATTTATCGCATGGCTGAAAGAACCAGCCAGCAAGAAGTGAAAGGATGGTACACAATGCTTATTGTAAATCTGTTTGGCGCTCCAGGAGCCGGAAAGTCCACTGGTGCGGCCTATGTCTTTTCCCAGCTTAAAGCTGCTGGTGTCAACGCTGAGTTGGTAACTGAGTTTGCCAAGGATAAAGTGTGGGAGGAGACGAAAGCTGTCTTCGAGAACCAAGCGTACATCTTTGGCAAGCAGTATTTCCGCATTAGCCGTTTGATGGGCAAGGTTGATGTGGTAATTACCGACTCGCCCATTCTTCTCTCCGTATTCTACAACAAGGATAATGCGGTACTGGGCAAGGAGTTCAACGATCTTGTTTACAAGGTCTTTGATTTCTACGACAGCATCAATGTCTTTGTTAATCGCGTGAAGCCATACAACGAGGCGGGGCGGTTCCAAACTGAATCCGAAAGCGATCAGCTGTGTTGTGATATGTCTAAGTTCCTGGATGAGTATGGTGTTGAATGTCTACACATCAACGGGGACTTCGCCGGCTATGACATTCTTACCAATACCATTCTTCAGGCATTGAATAAGAAGCCGATCAATAACTGCTCATCCGACGAAAAGGTTATCAAAGTGCGTTATCTCAGCGATAAGATCGAACCGCTCCAGTATATCGGTGGCAAGTCTGACTGGATTGACCTCCGTGCCGCTGAAGATATTGAGATGAAGAATGGTGATTTCAAGATGATTCCTCTTGGTGTTGCTATGCAGATCCCGGCTGGATATGAGGCGCATATGATCCCGCGCAGCTCCACTTTCAAGAACTTTGGCATTATCCAAGCAAATCATATGGGAATGATCGACGAAAGTTATTGCGGAGACAACGATCAGTGGTACTTCCCAGCCATCGCCATGCGCGACACTGTGATCCATGTTGGCGACCGCATCTGTCAGTTCCGTATTGACAAGCATCAGCCCATTCTGTCATTTGAGGCCGCGAATACATTGGGCAATGCTGATCGTGGGGGCTTCGGCACAACTGGAAAGCGGTAGTTAATGATTATGCCCACGGAGTCTGCGGACTGCCCGTGAAAGCTCGCTCTCTGCGGAGGAATGAGAAAGGCGTAACTGTGCATGAAACTACGATTTCGTCAACAAATAGGAGGCCGCTATGCGTTGGATTATCAGCTATATACGCTCATTATTTTGTACTCATGAGTGGGAAATGATTTTTAACACTCGTGTTACGACTGATTTGGGAGAAAAATTTTCTTGCAAAACATATCGGTGCAAAAAATGTGGATATAGCAAAAAGTATCGTAGCATTTAGTGAAAGGTTAATTTTATACCGGTGGTCTGAGAGGAGATTCACTATGCGATTTAGAGTCGGTGCCACAGTTTGCGTAAAAAACGTATACAGTGGAGGCAATTTTGAAAACGGAGACATTGTAACGATAGCTCAGGTCGGGAATGAAGATGAACCAAACTGTTATGGGGCAATTTCTCCATACGATGGGATGATGTGGTATTTATACGACGATGAGGTGGATGCCGCAACTAATGCAGACCACATCCGTTCAATGGGCGACGACGAACTATCACGTCTCTTGTACTCTGTTGAATTTAGGCGTTCGATTACTGGTAGCGGAGCAATGTGGGAAGATGTTAGTGATTGTCTGCATTGGCTCAAATCTGCAAAGTCAGAATGAAAGGTTACTTTGGTGGTGATTGTATGACCGGAGTTATTAGCATCTTTGATAGCCCATACGTTTATGAGCTGTCCGTCAGAGAAGAAATGAGAAAGCTGGGTGCAACACAGAAAGAATATGCACTTCTTTCGCAAGAGCTTACCTGGAATAACTTTGTTAAGCGCCGTCTTCCCAAAGATGTTGCGTGGGCGATTATGCAATAAAAGATTGATTTTGTAGAAATGGAGGGAATGTAAAATGACAATTTCTGAATGTCAAGTAGAAACTCAAAAGCACATAGAGCGAGTGCGTTTTTACATCCGCAAGTTCACTGACGCATTGACTACTCGTGGTGTCAACCATGACCACTGTAAGCTGGAGGAGCCGGAAGTGAGTGTGTTTGCCGAGCATACGCCAGCACTTGCCACAGTTGGTTATCAGACACCTGAATATCAGGAGCATATGGCGGCAATGAAGTCAGCACTTGACCATCACTATGCCCAGTCTCGCCATCATCCAGAGCACTTTGACGATGGAATCCTGGGTATGAACCTCATTGATCTGTGTGAGATGTTCTGTGACTGGAAAGCAGCAACCGAGCGTCACAATGATGGGAACCTTCTGAAAAGTATCCAGATCAATGCTCAACGCTTTGGATACGACGATCAGCTCAAACGCATTTTTCTCAATACCGCAAAACTTTTTGATGAAAACCAGTAAAAGCGAAACTTCAGCAAACCAAAAGCCTGCCCACAGTCAGCGGGCAGGCCAAGGATTACACTTCAAGTCCGAGTTTTTTAGCGATTTCTTCAGCTGTCAATCCTGCTTCTTTTGCTTTTGCCATAACAGTCTTCATGTTGACCGGATGAAGGAGCTTCTGCTTCTGAGCTTCAAGCGCATTGATCTCCTCTTGTTTCTTCGCAATCTTCTGGTCAATGACTGCTATTTTCTCCTCAACAGTTTTAACGGTACGTGCTGCCATAATTGCAACTCCCTTCGTCTATGATAGAAAAGTATAGTAGAAATAAACACTTATGTCAATAGAAAATCACGGCTCCATAAAAAGAGGTGATAACTAATGAATCTACCAATGAACCTAAGAGACATCAACCTTTGGGAGAAGAAAGCCTTGTTGGGCTTTGCGATCCCGCATAAAGATGGGCAAGAGTATCACATTGGAGACACAGCATCAATTCAAGAACCATTCAAAAGATTGTTTGTGCTGGAGCCTATTGAAAAGAACGGTATTTCGGTTGAAAAGAAAATCACAGCTGGTATCATCTATCGCTCAGACGGTATGTCTGTTTGGGATACCAGTAGGCCATTCACAACATTCTCTGAAGCAGAGAGATGGAGCCCAGCAAATCAGCTACCAGATTACGCAATTCGTCGCAAAGCAAAGATTGTCAATTTTGAGGTGAAGTCAATCAAGTCGTTTACAGAGGACGAAATCAAACTCTTACATCTGGACTACGCTTCACAGGGTAATCCGCAAATCCTTATGGATGAGTACCTTCCAACTAAGAATTTCGAGCTTCTTTATGGTTGGTGGAAACAGCACTATAAGTCCACATTGAAAGGTGGAGACGATCCAATGGCCGTCGTATTCCATCTTGTTTCAACAGATTAAAAGTTCTTTCATAGCAACACAAAAAAATAGTCGCTCCCCTCTTGACAAAAGAGGGGAGCTGTGTTATTCTAACCATGTTAGCAACACAAAGAAATAGCGCAAGGAGGTTTTTGCAATGAAGGTTGCTATGGTAAAACACACTGCAAACGGCAAGGTGTTTTGGTTCGAGGTTCCTGATGGCCTGGGTGAGATCACACCAAACTCCAGCGTCATGTGTGATACTGCACGTGGCAGACAGTACGGCACTATCGTCGGAGCTGTTTGCGACGAGAGCGATGTACATGACGTGATGGTCGCATCTGGCGCATCGCTCCCGCTCCGCAAAATCACGGATGTCGTACAGGCTGTGCCTATGGACACTATCAAGATTCCTGAGTACATGGCACGTACCAAGCCGAGTGACAACAAGATCGCCAAGCGGTTTCTGGAATACTACCACAACCGCAGATTCGACACAGCTGTGATGCTGGATAACAACGGCCTGCTCAAAGATGGTTACTCTGCCTATCTGGTAGCAAAGCTCCTGCATTTCAAGTACCTTTATGCAATTATTGAGCCAGCAGAGAAACTTCTGTTTTGATGAGGTGCGGTAATGCCAGAATTTATGAAGCCTGTGCGAAAGAGCGTCAAGGTGAGCGATGGCTTTGCTGAACTCTTAGGTAAGGAACTGTTCAAAGACCTTACAGAACATGAGGGCATTTGTCCACAGTGTCATGGAACTGGGATGGTTATTCAGGATCACCCGTATGGTCTGGAAGGAGATCCAGATAAGCGGGCTGGCCTTTTCCCGTACAAACATCAGTCAATCATTCCGTGCCCAAACTGCTATAACGGTGTGGTCAAGTATTGTCCAGACTGTGGGAAACAGCTCAAGAGGAGTTATTTGAAATGTGACTGTGCAGCGGAGCAGCGACGTGAGCGTGAGGAAAAGAAGCAGAAATACCAAGAGGCGATAGGAAAGGCAGAGAAACACGAGTCTGACGAACTTTACAGATTCGAGTATGGATACAGCGATTGGGTCAACCACAACGACGGCTTTTTCTCTGACTGGCAGGAGTTTTTCGACGCTTGGCACAATTTTGTATGGGAGTGCAAAAATGATGGACTCCCAGTTCCTGAGCGACCTGAGTATGTTTGGGGCACTGAGAAAATTGAAATGACTCTGGACGCTGGTGGCATCCTTGAAAATGCTTGCGAGGAAATGTACGACGAAGCTATGTTGGATATAAGCCAAGACGCCATAAAAGAAATGCAGGATTATCTCAACACTTGGTTGTATCGGTATGGTCTGACAACCTATGCCGAAACTCATAAGCACGTTATAAGAATCCCATGGGAGGAGGACAAAGAATATGGGGAATAAGAAAGACAGCCTTGGCGATCGTATGAAGGGTTACGAGAATATCTCCCGCAGCTATCTGACCCGCCGTGTGCCGGTCATCATTCGTTTGGACGGCAAAGCGTTTCACACCTTTACACGCGGCATGAAAAAGCCATTTGATCCCGTTCTTACCCAGGCAATGCAGCAGACTATGAAGTCTCTGTGTGAGAACATCCAGGGCTGTGTCTTTGGATACACACAGTCCGATGAGATCACATTGGTGCTCACAGACTATGCCACTATCAAGACAGACGCTTGGTTTGGCTACAACATTCAGAAGATGACCAGTATCGCCGCTTCTATGGCTACATTGGCGTTTGACCGTGAGTTCATCATCGCTTATGGGCAATGGTTTGACCGTAGCTTTACGAATGGCGAATCTGATCTTCCTGGATTTTCAAGTCTTGATGCACTTTATGCCAGCAAACGGCACCAGGCATTGTTCGATGCACGTGTTTTCTCTATTCCAAAAGAAGAGGTTTGCAACTGCCTCATCTGGCGTCAACAGGACGCAACCCGCAACAGCATTGAGGCTGTTGGTCAGGCGTTCTTCTCACAGCGGGAGCTGCACAAAAAGAATTGTAACGAGATTCAGGAAATGCTCTGGTCGAATCACAACATCAACTGGAATAACTTTCCTACTGAAAACAAGCGCGGCTCCTGCTGTGTCAAGCAATCCACAGACACAAGTATGAACGATCCGATGAATCCGGGTAAAACCATTATGGTAACTCGTAGGAAGTGGGTAATTGACGCAGAGATTCCAATTTTCACTCAGAATCGGTCGTATATCGAAAGGCTGTTATAGGAGGAAGATTGAACGTGAACTATATCTATCAAAGTCCACTACAATTCGGCAAAGGAGTTGGAGTCGTGCTCGGCTCCTTCTCCCCACTTCACAAAGGGCATCTTGACCTGATTTATCGGGCAAAGAAAGAGTGTCTTGGTGGTGCTCTGGTTGTCGTCTGTGGCTATGAAAACGACAAGGGTTGGCCTAAGATGACTTTGAAGGAACGCTATCAGATGGTGCGTCAATATTTCCGTGATGACCCGCTCGTCGCTGTATACGCTCTGTCTGATGATGAAATGGGCATTGCTGAATATGCTACACGCCAGAATGAATGGCGGTGGGATATATGGATCGAGCACTTGTTCAGTGATGTTATCGCTACAAACGATCCAGACACAAAAGAAGATCTTGCCTACAAGTCTTTTGTGGCAAACAACCTGACATTCTACACTGGAGAAAAAGCATATAGTGACGATTTACAGGAACTTGGATTCAAAACTGTACTCCTGGACAGACAGCTAAACCTAATCAGCGGCACCATGATCCGTGACAATCCTATCCGCTACTGGGACAAGATCGCATGGACATATCACCGCAAATTCAGTCACAACATTTTGATTACCGGTACTGCTTCTGAGGGCAAGACAACTCTGGTGGAGGATATCGGGCGGTACTTCAATCTTCCGTATTCCTTTGAGTGGGCGCGGAGCTACATTGAGAAGTACATGATTGGCGATTGGGAATTTGACGCAAGAGATTTCCTGGCGTTTCTCACCGGCCAATACAACTACAACCGTGACTGTCTGGAAAGCCCACACAACAATGGTATTTTCGTCTCTGATACTGACTGCATCGTAACTAAAATGTACGCCAAGTATTATGCTCAGGACGACGAAATGGCATTAACCATGGACGAGTACCAGCGTGTTATTGAGCCAGTGGCCGATACATTCATTGCGAAATCACACTGGGATAAGATTTTTGTGGTCTTGCCGAGAGGTGAGTTCGTAGACGATCACACTCGTTACATGAAGCACAGTTCGATGCAGGCCAGAGGTGAACTTGCAGCTATCCTTCTGGAGGAGCTGGATAAAGCTGGACTCACTGATCGTCTGGAAATCCTCAACGGTGGATACCAAAGCAACTTCAATCGTGTCAAAGACTATATTACCAACATTGGGGATGATTTCAATGGATAAAATGAAAACGGTTCTGAAAAATGAGTTCGTGTCTGGCAAGACGTGGTTCGATTGGGCGTTTCTCGCCGTTGGGCTGTTCTTGCAGATTATCGCAATCGTCACCGGATTCATCAGTGGCGAGCCTGAAAGTATCGGTCTGATTATATCTGGTCTGGCCGGCGTTGTATCTGTGGTGCTATGCAGCCAGGGAAAAATATCCTTCTACCTGTTTGGCTTCGTCCAGCTGTTTACCTATGTCTTCTGTTTCTCCATACCAAACAACCTGCATGGAGAGACAATCGAAAACGGTATGTACTTCCTCACCATGCTCTATGGGATGTACGCTTGGGCAAAGCGATACGGAAAGAACAACAAAACAGAATCGTTGGAGATTCACGCCAGAAAGCTCGGGGTTGTAGGAAATATTGTAACGGCGAGCATATTTGTTGGCGGTGTGGTAGCATATTACTTCTTCCTCAAAAATGTGCCTATGTTCGGAGTGTTCGACTCTGATCCGTTTGTTGACTCCATCACATCCGTACCGGCCTACATCGCACAGATTTTTATGGTGCTCGGATTCCGAGAGCAGTGGATTTACTGGCTGATCCTTGATGTCGGCAGTGTTGTTCTTGCTATCCGCGCTGGTTCTTTGGTTATGACTGCCCAGTTTATTTTCTGGACGCTGAACTGTATCTATGGTTTTGTCAACTGGACAAAACTCTCTAAGGGTAAGAGCCATGCGAGATCCTAAACGAATTGATCAATTCTGCGATCGGCTAAAGGCCGTATGGCACACAGTTCCTGACTGGCGTTTTGGACAGCTCATGATAAACATACTTGGCGACATGAAAGCATCTGGACGCGACCCATTCTTTCCAGAAGACGACGAGATGATTAAGTATTTGGAGAGCTACTTCAAACAGAGAGGTGTGAAAGCTAATGAATGACACAATCTTCATCCCGAAAAAGATTCGCATTGGCTTTCAAGAGCGCAACGACACCTATACAAAAAAGTTGGCCTATGTGATCTATTATGATGAGAAAGGCACTTTGCGAAAGGCCGGATCGTGGGAGAGTTGGCGTGACAAGAAAATTGACCCCGTTGAATACGATAATATCCCGATGGAGGGCTTTGTCCTCAACAAAAAGGTTGGCGGATATGCAGGATCATGGGGCAACTTCCGGCAGGCATATGTCCGAGTATACGACCCACGCGGCTTTGAGTTTGAAATCTCTGTTCCAAACTTGCTCTACATCTTGGAGCATACCAGCTCAATCAAAGGGAAAGGTCTTGAGGGAGAGTTTGTATACGGTTGGGACGGTACTGAGCTTGTCCTTATCCCTACCTGTTCTCCTGACTATGCCAGTCTTACAGAGCTGAATACTAAGCGATTTGAGAACAAGGCTATCAAAGCAAAAGACCTTGTGATCGGCGGAGAATACCTAACAAAGGACAACAAGCACCTTGTCTACATGGGGCGATTTGACGCATACGACAGTATGTATCACTTCGATGGGGAATGGTTCTTAACAGCTGGTCTTATGGAGAAGTACGCTCGTGAAAATCAAAAGCCACTATCTACTCGTGGTCGTTTGGATAGATGGGGATGTCATGATGAACGATTGTATACAGTCGAAACTGGCTGTGTCGGTAAACGCCATTTCTTTACAACACCAGACGGTTACTTTTACAACTTCAAATCCATCTCTGGACTTTTCATTGACACTATTTCAACAGAACCAGCTGCTAACTATGCAGAACTGTTTGAAAAGCTGGAGTGCCAAACCTCATACTCGCCATACGATTCGTCTAAAGACAAAATCCGTCTATGCAGTGACGAAGAAAACTTCCGCCGAATTAAAGACACAGACAGTTACTGGTGGAGTGTTGACTGCACAACCATGATTGATGGAGAATTAGTTCGGTATAGTGTTTCACATCCTTACACAGATCGTAATGATCCAAAGTTTGTTTGCTCATTCCGATCTGGTTGTAGTGGGATCAGTATGCGTGACTACTTTGAGTTTGAAGATGATGGTACGCGAGACGGAAAAATGATTCCTTTGGATGTGGCAGAAATATTTGCAAAGCTGCCGCCATACTGCATCGACCAGTATTTGCAAAACGGTAAATTTTATAGGAGGGTATACGCATGAGCAAAAACGATGACCAGATCCTGATGCTGAAACAACGCATCGAGGCAAAGAAGAAGGAAATCGGCCAACCGCGCCGGTTCTCTCCTCTGACCAGTTGTTCCATTGAAATGGACGGCACCCGACACAATCTTCACTCCGCAGACCGCGCATCGCTAATTCTCCTACTCTGCAAACTCCACAACCTGGATACCGCCGCTGATGAGCTTGGTTACTCCGAACAGTGTATGATCTGTGGCTTCCCCACCAACAGCTGGATTTCTGATATCCAGGATCGACTGGCAATACTTGACCAGAAAGGCGAACTGGAAAAGCTAAAAGCTATGGAAAGCCAGCTGGATAAGCTATTGTCCGATGATAAGAAAACAGAGCTGGAAATCAGCAACATCGCCGCCGCACTCGGCCTGTAACAAACATTTAGAGGTGAAACATGAATACAGAGGTTATGTTCTCGTCCAAAGCCATGGACTGGGCAACGCCACAGTCATTCTTTAACCAGCTGGATTCGGAGTTTCACTTCACCCTTGACCCCTGCGCGAATGAGTCCAATCACAAGTGCGACCTCTACTTTACAGAGGCGGACGACGGACTAAAGCAACCGTGGGGGGGCAGACGGTCTTTTGCAATCCACCGTATGGAAGAGCAATCAAAGACTGGGTGAAGAAATGCTCCGAGGAGGCAAAGCAGCCTAACACTACTGTGGTACTGCTCATTCCAGCACGTACAGACACAGCGTACTTTCACGACTACATCTATCAAAAACCTGATGTAGAGATTCGCTTCCTACGTGGGAGACTCAAATTCGGAGATGGCAAAAATTCTGCTCCGTTTCCCAGTATGGTTGTTATTTTTCACAATAGCAACACAAAGAAATAGTAAAAACGAGGTGAACCCACATGATAGGCTGCCAAATGGTGGAGTTATTCGATACATACGGTGTTTTGCACATAGGCACATCCACATTCTACTTCGATCTGGACAATCTGCCTATTGTCCAAAGTCGGCGCTGGTATGTAGACAACGACGGGTACCTTACAAGCAGTTACTACTATCTTGGACGGCTGAGAATCGTTAGATTTCACAGAATCGTCGCCAATGCAAAGCCAGGTCAGTGGGTAGATCACCGAGACAAAAACCGAGCAAACAACCGCAAGGAAAATCTAAGGTGCTGTAGCTTTTCAGAAAACAACCGAAACCGTGGCTTGTACGCAACTAACACATCCGGCGTAACCGGTGTGACATTTGACAAGCGGCGAAATAGATGGGCCGCAAGCATCACATACAACAGCAAGCGGATATTTATAGGCCGCTTTCAAAACAAGGATGATGCGATTGCGGCCCGTCTTGAAACCGAGATTCGATTGTTCGGAGAGTTTTCACCACAACTGGAACTATATGAATCATACAAAGGAGCATGACAATGGATGCCAAGAAGGATATGTCCAAAGTGTGCGGTATGCACTACGAGGAATACTGGGATGCAGTTCATATTCATAAAACCATGACACAAGAGGATTTCGACAAGTGGCTGTATAACAACTGCTACCAATGTACATTCATGAGCGACATCTGTATGAATGAGCAATCTTCTGAATGAAATCATTATTTGATAAGCAAAAAGGAGGCTGTCATGACCGACAAAAAGCGGGTACGAGACATACCCGATAAAGAGCGCCTGAGAATTGTGCGTGATGTGTCTCAGCTACAAACCGAGATCATGCTACGCTTCAACACCTTCATGTGCGAAGACGTTACGCGATACGACCTAACCAAATCGGACATCGAACGCTTCAAGGCAAGCATCAACTATGTGATGGACGAGAAGTTTGGCTTTATCGAAAGAGCGATAGCAGAAACGACAAATGATGGAAGGTAATCACATGAATACCGCAACAATTCATATTGAGAATTGCCTGGATTGCCCTCGTTGCTACACAGACAGAATCCTAACCGCTGATTCCTTTGAACATGAAGAGGGCGCGTACTGTTCTGATGTTGTCGATGAGAGCAGAGATGGTTTCGGAAAAAATGGCCGGCACAAACTAATCGGCTCAGATGATTGGCACCTACGCAACTATACAAGTGTACCAGATTGGTGCCCACTGTTGAATAAGCAAAAAGACGGTGAGGAATCGTAAATATGGCGACCGTTATAGAAAAAGCTCCGAACACTATCGTCCTTGAATTTCGGCAAGAGAAAGGCATAGATCCTGATTACGGCTCCTGTCTTTGGGCTGTATTCACTTTTGACCTTGAACGATATTCTATGACAATCATGTCAGACTGCGGTAACTACGCTTATGGCTGGGTTCCAACACCGCAAAGCGAGGGCTTTATGCACCTGATGGCACGTATTGACAGAGGGTATCTGTTAGATAAGATCGCCAAGCGGAACAATATAAACACGCCTGATACATTCAAGGCTGTTGAATCTCTCATAAATAAAATGGGAATTGACACAGACAAGAGAGATCGGTATGGGAGCCTGATTATTGACATGGAGGAAATCAAATCTGCCTGTCAACATGACACTGAGCGAGACGTATACGATGCATTAAAAGGAGAGTTCAATGGTACACGAATGGATGACTGTGACGACTATGACATATGGTGCTGCATCGTCACAGATTACTCTGCAAACGCTCTGAAAATCGCTCAGATTTTTGAAGACTACATCAAACCGAAGTGCAAAGAAATTGACGAAAGGATAGTTTTGTTATGAAAAAGCGAATCATCGCGGTAGCACTTATGCTAACCATGCTCCTAACCATTACAGGCTGTTCAGCTTATGAAGGAAGCAAAAATTACGAATCTAACACCGGACTCATGGCAATACCCGGTGCAAAAGATTTATATTACGACACGCAGACGAAAATCGTATATTTCGTATTCAGTGAGGCTATTAGCTACCAGGGATACGGCTATATGTCTGCCTACTATGCACCAAACGGCCTGCCGTACCAATACGATCCCTTCAACCAAGAGCTGATCGAAATTACACCCTATTAGGAGGCATTATGGGGCAAAGAAAACATAAACCTCCAGATATGCCTCATTGGTTTTGGTATGCAGTTTTAGACGGTTGCTGGTGCTGCAAAAACAGAAACAACTGCCATCAATGCAAAGAGGTTCGCAAATATCGGAAGTCGTTCTTCCCGCCAAAAGAGAAAGGGCGGCATAGCAGACACATTGATGACCAAGGAGAATGATTTATGAACACAACCCAAAAATTCAATGGCGTTGACATTCAAGACAAAATCACCATTACAACATCTGAATTACAAGCAATGCTCAGTTGTGGCCGATACTCCGCTGTTCAAATTGGCGACTTAGCCAAAGCCCGTATTCAGATCGGCAAGCGCATATTCTGGAACGTCGAGAAAGTCAAGAGCTATATCAACAAAGTATCAGGATAGAGGTGGGTACATTGTGAATCCCACAAGCGTACACGCCGCCTCCATTTGAGCTTGCGCAAGATCAGTACGCATATGATCTCTGGCGAGACAGTGATAGCAACGGAGATATATTCCATAATCACCTGATGAACGCTTTCCGTGTAGCCCTTCGTGACGAATTGACTGAGCAGCAAAGAACCTACGTTGTGGCGTATTATTACGAGCGCCTTACTATGGAAGAAATTGCAGATAGGTTCTCAGTCAATAAGTCAACAGCGTGCCGCACGATCAGCAGGGCTATGAAGCGCCTGGAGCGTGTGCTGCGTTATGCCAGCCCTCTCTTTTTGGATAAGGGATGTTATATGGGCATACGCAAATCAAACAGCAGAAAAAGACGTATCAAGGAGGGGATTTGATTGGGGCAGAAGCAATCTGCAAATACAGGATATTTCCTCACGGAAGAAGACGGTACAAGGTACTTTATCCATGGCAATACAAAAATCAAAGCCGTTGAGCACTTTGCTCCAAAAGGTAAAACCTTCCGTGAAATCATGATAGAGCTTATCCGCAAAAGAGCCGAGCAAGAGGGCTTGGCATAGCGATCTGAAGTTGAAATCAGCCCATACTTATGGTATAATTGCGATGAGCAAGTATTGTAAGTGTGGGTTGTTTCCTTGAAAGGAGGACATTGTGAAACAACCATACAATACTAAGGTTTATAACACTGCGCTTTACATGAGACTTAGCAAAGACGATGAGCTGCAAGGTGAGAGCGGCAGTATTCAGACGCAACGCATGATGCTCAGACAATACGCCAGTGAGCATGGTATGTGCGTGATTGACGAGTATATTGATGACGGGTGGTCAGGTACGAATTTTGACAGGCCATCATTTCAGCGTATGATTGACGATATCGAGGACGGCAAGATCAACTGTGTAATTACAAAGGATCTGTCCAGACTTGGCAGAAACTACATACTGACGGGCCAATACACAGAAATCTATTTCCCCAGCAAAGGCGTCCGATACGTGGCGATCAACGACAATGTTGACACGGCTAATGGTGACAGTGAGCTTGCTCCGTTCCTAAATATTTTGAACGAAATGCACGCTCGCCAAACCAGCAAGAAGGTAAAAGCTGCAATGCACACCCTCTTTGTCAATGGGGCGCACTATGGGGCGTATGCTCCACTCGGGTATAAAAAAGACCCGAACCAGGTCGGGCACCTCATTGTTGACGATGAAACAAAATGGATCGTTGAGAAGATGTATGACCTTGCAGCTAACGGAGCCGGAATGTCGAAAATTACAAAAATCCTGACTGCTGAGAAAATTCCGACACCTGGATACTGGAGCTTCCATCGGTATGGCTACTTTGCTCACGTTTACACAGACGCCCCAGAAGAGAGAAAATACGCCTGGTCGATCACCCAAGTCCACTGGATTTTAAGAGATGAAACTTACCTCGGACACAGTGTACACTATCGTGAACGTGCAATATCATACAAAAACAAGAAGCGAGTACACAAGCCAAAAGAGGAATGGTTCTATGTGCATAATACACACGAAGCCATCATCTCTGAGGAGATATTCGCTCAGGTACAAGCCCAAATTGCCAGCCGCCGCAGAGAGCGCAAGACTGGTGAGAAGCAGGTTTTTTCGGGGTTGCTAAAATGCGCTGACTGCGGCTACTCTCTTTCGCTTGGTGTAAACCGACAGCGTGACGTACATTACAAATATTATCACTGTTCAAAAAACAGCCATTACCCCGAGCAATGTACCATGCACTATATCCGTTACGAAGTGCTTTACGATTATGTCCTTCATGCCCTGCAATACTGGGGACAACGTGCCCACGATGACGAAGATCAGCTGCTGAAAGATTTGCTTAAAAGTACAGAGAAGCATCGGAACTCTGCCGGTAAACAGCGTGGCGTTGAGCTGAGAAAAGCCCAACGACGCAAAGCAGAAATCGACAATCTGTTTTCCAAAATGTATGAGGACTGGTCTTCTGGACGTATCACTGAATACAACTTCAATATGCTGTCAAAGAAGTATCAGGATGAGCAGATTGAGCTTGATGCAAAAATTGACCAGCTACAAGAATCCATCAACGCAACACAAAGCACTGGGACAGACACAAAGAAATGGGTTGCAGTAATAAAGCAGTGCTTTGGTATTGAGGAGCTGACACCTGAGCTTCTTAATGCGACGATTGAGAAAATCGTTGTTCATGAGGCCGAAGGAAAGCGGCAACGCAAAAACCGCGTGCAGGAAGTAGAGATTTACTATCGCTTCATCGGCAAAATCGACCAGTGACTTTATATCTCTAAGTATGTGATACAACATTGTCGTTAATGGCAATCAGCCGCACTCCCCGCTGGCGAAGAATTTCCAT
>OFFH01000101.1_pt1 | contig 72355 bp, 56 predicted proteins | sample 1521341 | NCBI WGS metagenome assembly OFFH01 (sample SAMEA3504108, study PRJEB24116) | mouse gut metagenome | biome: mouse gut; feature: mouse-associated habitat; material: faeces | place: Denmark | collected 2011 | reverse complement strand
TGCCCCAAGTCAAAGCTTAGACAGACAGACAGACAGACATATACTTAGAATTACATAATACAATATGAATATATTTAGAAAAGAAAATGGAGATATTAGGATATGGATTATTTTCGTTGGAGGAATATTATTTGTTATAGGGGGAGTATTATCCTTTAATCATATCTTAGCCAGAATTACTGGATTAGACTTTCCTGCTGATTCCGGATCATTTGGAGATCAATTTGGTGTACTTAACACCACTTTTGCTGGGCTAGCTTTCGTTGGTGTCATTTGCGCCTTGTTTCAACAACAAAATCAAATACGAAGACAAGATGAGGAATTTAAAAATGAAAAAATAAATTTTGAAAAGAAGAATTTTAATGATTATTTTTATAGACTATTCAATCATTCTTTTTCACTTGCCTCACAGATAAAGATACAAAAAGATGGAGGAGATCCGGAGCAGGAATTACAAGGACTTGATGCTTTTGAAAAGATTTATTCTTACTTCGACAGTCTTAATAATATTCTTAATATATATGCTGAATCCTCTATGAAAAATGACCAAGAGAATGAAAATTTTATAGTTTCCATTTCTTTATTGAATATTTGTAAGACAGCTTTGGGTGAATTACCTTCTTGGACGTATTTTATAAATAAGATTCTACAAACAACCTACGAGAGTACATGCCTTAGTGATAAAGAAAAAATGGATTATATCGAGTTGGTGTTCTTTAGTCTTTCAGGTGCCCAATGTCAATTAATGAGATTTTCAGATTATTTTTCCGAGAGGAAGATTTTTTCTTTTTTAGAAAGAGGATATATATTTTCTGGTTATACGGGAATGGATGTGTTTAACCGTGAGATAGATTTGGACTTATGGAATATTGTTCTCAAAAGCCCTTCGAGGAAAGTTCAAGAAAGATTGGATAATTTGATGATGCAAAGAAAAAACGCCTGCTTGACAAATCCGGTAAAAAGACCATAGTAAGGACGTTGATTGCCGAACATCACATGTTCACCTTCTAAACAATCGGCCCCGGCGGTTCCATCAGTCGGGGCCTTTTTTACGATGAAAACAAAAAAAGTTCACATAGTGTTCTTTTTTTCTTGATAAAAGGGACACAATGTACTAATCTGTACTCATGCCAAGGAAGAAACGAGAGTTGAGGCAAGACCTCCTGAAAGCGGGTTTCAAAGAATTCCCCGGTAAAGGCTCCCACCGGGTGTTCAAGCTGGGTTCCCTGTCATGGGTCCTTAGCGGACAACTGGGGGACGATGCCGACCACTACCAGGAAAAAGCCGTGAAACGCCTGACAGAACAAGCCAAAAAACAAAGGAAGGGTGAATAACCCTTCCTCCACTCTCATCCCTGACAGAAAAATTAGAAAGAACATATGATGAAAACAAAAGCACACTACACGAGAATCATTTACTGGTCCGACGAGGACGGGAAATATCTGGGGAAACTCCCGGAGCTTACCCCTTATCCCTGCGTAAGCGGTCAAACCGTGGAAGAAGTCAATGCCGAACTGGATCAGGCGGAAGAAGCCTTACTGGACGCGTTGGGGGATGATCTTCCCGCCAGGGGGATCCGTGTGGTTGTTCCGGGATCCCGGCGGAATTGGATTGCAAAAAACAAGGTTGCAAAAATGCGACAAAACCTGGAAATGGGCCAGAAAGAATTTGCCGCACTCCTGGGAACCTCCATATCTACCCTGAAAAAATGGGAAAGCGGTGAACGTACCCCGTCAGGAGCCGCCGCTAAACTCCTGGAGATTCTGGAACGGAATCCGGAAGCCGTTTTAACCAAATAACAAAAAGGCGCCCCCGTTTGTGAGGGCGCCTTTCTTTTTTCCGGTATTCACAGCACCGGCATTTACAGTCGGGCAAACTGAAGGTGCATCCAGTCATAATTCCGTTCACGGCCCAGGGAAACGGCCCCATGGGCTTCCCATATCCGCCACCACTCTTCACACTCCGGGCGGGAAAGCCCGGCATGGGGGGCTTTGCAGGAATAACTGTTCCGCACCGGGTCAAAGTCCAGGGCAATCCCCCAGGCGTGCATGCTCTTGCTTTTGCCTCCGGCCGTGCTGCGGTCATTGTAGGATCCGCCATACTGGTCCAGGTGAAGCGCGCGGATCCGGTCCAGGCCATATGCGGCCAGGACTTCCGCCAGGGCCGCCTGAACGTCCTGGGCAATCGCCTGATGCACGCGGATCGTTTTCACGGGCCGCCCCTCATAATATAAAGGATAAGGGGGGACAATAGAAACAAGGTTGCTTTCATCCCCGCTCCGGCCAAAAATGGAAAGGCCGGCCCTGACGGTTGCCTGGGAAGGCCAGGACCGGGGGCAGGCAATGTTCAGGGCGGCGGCAATGCCGTGGGCCGTGGCAGGGCCGGGGATGCCGTCAGGCGTCACATTCACGGCGGCCTGGACCGCAGACCAAATTTCATGGCAGCGCAATTTCAGAGCTACGGCGGCAAGCGTTTCAGGCCCCGGCAAACCATCCGTTTTCAGCCCCAGGGCCCGCTGGACGGGTTTGAATTCCTGATATTCCTTGATAATCATATAATTATTTAATTGTTAAATGGTTGGAACTTGTAAAAAACTTTGCAGTTGGTGCTAGTCCCTGTTGTCCAGGAATTCTTCATGCGCCTTGCGGACGAACTCACAGCCGGAACACTTATTTTCCGCATCAATGCGTTTTTTGCGTTCGTCATCATAGAGCCGCTCATAACGTTCCGCCCGTTTCATTTCCCGCCACAGAAAAATTCCCATGACCGCGGCCACGCTGGCCCCGTTTTGAATGTACTCCAAAAAGGGGTTGCCCGCCGTGACGGATGCAAGCACGGACACGGCATTGGCCCCCAGCAAGGACACGTTGACAAAGGAACCGGTCATGGCCTCACTTTTTCAGGGGTTGGACAACGGGCGGAACGTCCGTTTCGGGTTGCGCCTGTGAATAGGAGATATGCCCCTGCTCAATGACGAGGCAGGAGCCGTCCTTGCATACCTCCGTGCGGTTCGGTGTCACGTCCACGGAATGACCGCAGCCGGGTTGCGTCAGAATCCCCGCGGCAACCAGGGCCCCAATCACAGCTCCGGCAATGACTTTTGCCCAACTCTCTTTAATACCCCAACCGGTCAGGAGACCAGTCAGCCAACTCACTTTTTCTTTATTCGTGCTCATATTATTTAGTAGTGAAATGCTTAAAAAACGCCACGGCGGCGGGATCCTTGATTGTGAACTCCTGGTATTGGGCCGGGGTGAAAATTCGGCGTCCCCCTTGCTCATTAACCGCCTCAACAGTCAATGATATGGCCTCCGCCATTTCAAATGGCCCATCCTCCGAAATAGGCCAACTGGCAAGAACATGATCCAGCCGCGCCCATACCTGAACCGCCTGCCAATCCTCTCCCAGTCCCACCAGCGCGGCCACTACCGCCTGCATGGCCGGAGCTTGCTCCGCCGGAATCTCGTCCTGCGTATAGCGGGCCGGAGGTCTATAACCTCCCGAATCCTGATAAATGGGCGTCAAAATGAATTCATCCCATTGACCAGGCTGCGGGAACTGTATTTGTATCTCGGAATTATTCATGCTCAATCTTCGGTAATTGTTTCGGCTTCCGGGTCAACAAAATCCTCCACCGCCTCGGAGACAATGATATTGCTCTCCATGGAGGAAAAACCGTAATACGCCGGATTGACGTTATTGCAATGCAAGTGCATCGTCGCAGGCAGGAAAGCTCCGGCCAACGCCCAGCTGTTGGTATTCTCCATATCAAGATAATATCCGGAAAAGGGATAAATACTCTCAAAGCAATGGACTCCCTTCACCGTGGCGATTTTGACGCAGCCGCGGGAGGAATTCCCGCCATGCAGCAGCCACAGCGCGCCCCTGTCTTCAGTATCATATCCTCCGTCCTGGTATTGCTCGTAAACCACCGCGTACACGCAGACGGGATAACCGGTATTGGAAGACGTCTCCGGCGCGAGGGCCTGCGTCGTCTTCATCTTCCATTTCTGCTCGGCATTGGAATAATAAATCTCCCGGACACGAATATGATACCCTCCCGCGTCCGCGTCCCGGACATGATCAAACGTAATATCGATAATCTCCCCAATCCTGTAGCCGCCGGCCGCCTGATCCGGCACCAGCGTAAACGCGTCCCTGTCCCGCCCCATGCGCGCAACCGTTGTCATCTGGCCGAACCTGGCCGTGAATTTAGCGCTGACAGCCGGAAGGCGCACCGGAGCCACCCACCCCCGGATGCTGGAATAATTGTGCATGGGCCTCGCGTTGGTCACGAGGCCGCATTTCACGGTAAAAGAGGAATTGGGAGGGACATTGAAATAAAGGGAATTGGGTTCCTTGTCTGTTTTGAAAACCGTCCCGTTGGAAGACGAGCAATCCGCCGGGAGCGGATAACACCTGACGGAAAAAGCGTCCGTCACGGCGGCCAACCCGGCGGCGTACAGGCGGTTGACCGCTGACGTATCCGTTGCCGCCCCCACGGTCAGCGGGATATTGATGCCTCCGTTGGCGTTGACGGCCCCTGCAAAAGTCCCGGACTCAGCCGTCAGATTTTTTAATTCGGCATTTTCTCCTTGCCTGATGCCGTTCTGGCCCGGCAGCCCTGGAACGGCTGTTTTGAAAACCTGGGTGATCAAAGCGTCTTCATCGGATACTTCTATGGCGTCCGTCGGGGCCGCAAAACCGTATTGCCCTTTTTCCCCTGCTTCCAGAATAAGCATGGACGTCTCTCCGGAATTGAAAATGGCGCTTACAGTACAAGCTTTTGTACAGGTCATGACATAGGAACTTCCCTTAATGGTATCAACTTTCATAAATGAATGATTTTTTACTATTGATAAAACTCCGGAAAAATCATCAGGCATAAAACGTTGAGGCGTTCCTGAAGGCATATGCGGACGGTTTCTCCCGGATTCGGGAAAATTCCGGAGGGGAGTTAAGTCGGCTTGTTAAAAAATAGCCGGCTCTGGCATTTCCCCATAAAAGGCGACGCAGTAAATAGGCTGGGCATCAGGAAAATATAAAGCCCTCCCTCCGTATTTCTATTGATGCTTGCCCTGTAAAAGCCGTTTACCCTTTCCCAGGAGGCATCTCATTTTGGAGATGAACATCCGGCCGGGATCGTTTTGCTTCCGGAAATCCCTGATGTCATCTTTCCACGGAGATTTCTTCCAATACTTGTAGAACAATCCGTAATCCTGGCGAATACTGTTACTGTTGGGATGCCAGGGTTTGGGATGGCCCCAGTAGTGGATAATGCCCGGCCGCCTGGCGGCTTCCAGCAGGTCTGCCGGCTTCAGGGGATTATTTCTGAAGCTTTTCACGCCTTCCCAGCGAATGGACCAGATAGCCCCGTCGCAAATGTTCCACATGGGGTGAAGCAACAGGATACGCTGCTGATAGCATACATTCAAAATATCCTGATCCTGCCAGGAAAGGCGGTGAATATTGTTTTTCGCCCAGGATAAAACCTGGGATTCAAAACGTTCTTCGCGTATTCTTCCGATATGGTAAAGAATGACGCCGGCATTGATGTAAATGGAGTCCCGGTCCAGATTCATTTCTCTCTTCCAGCGTGAAAAAGATTCCTCGGATAAATCTTCCGTGGTGAAAACGCCGGCAATGAGGCAATCTCCGAATTCGGATTCATACATGGGGCTTATGTCCCTGTTGAAAATGGTATCAATATCCACGTAAAGGGCGCGTTCTACCGTGGCGGGAAGTTCCCCTGCGAGGCCAAGACGGTAATACGTCGCCGCCGACCATTTGGAACCGACGGGGAAATCCGTATATTTATCCTTCATGTCAATGAAGTGCAAATGGAGATTGTAGTCCTGTTGCAGGGAATGGAAACGGGCCGTATTATCCCCGCTTAACCCGTCAGTCATGATGTAAATATCGGCATGAACGCCGAGCGGCAAATTCTCCATGAGGGACACAATGCTCACGCCCGTTCCCAGCGCGCCGTTATCGTCTGTAGCATATACGATATTCATGATCGTGAACGGACTGGATCTTGGTGTTTGCTCTCTGTTCCGTTATTGGTTTGCAACCGGAAAAACAGGAAGCGTCCCATCCTTTCCAGGCGGTCCAGCCATTTGCAGGAGAACATGGTTCTGTCCATGAGAGCGGAAAATGATTGTTCCATGCCTGCTCTTGCGGAACACGCTTTCATATAGGAGTCCAAAAACGGCCGGTTCAGGCATGGGTGCATGATTTTCCTGATTCTGCCCGTCAGGGAAATCCGTTCTTCTACGTTGAGCGATAACAGTCTTTTGGGATGCAATTCCCTGATGACCAGATAATGAACGGCAAATTGCCATTTGGGATTTTTCATGGCTTCAAGCTCATTCAGCAGAGGCGCAATGAGTGAGTGGAGGGAGACATGCTGATAATGTTCATCATGCATGGCGGAAGAAGCTCTCTGCCTGTAAATGGAGGTGACGGAGCCTCCCAGCCCGATCAGTCCTGTCCCCCGCATGCACCGTGTCCAGTACAGGCCGTCTTCCCCATAGGGCATCGTTTCTTCCCAGGGGGGAAGCCGGGACGCAAGAGACGAATTCAGGATTACATTGCTGGAATTCATGAAAAGCACTCCCCGGATCCCCAGCCTCCGGATAGATTCGGGATAAGATGGAGGGCGTGGCGGGATGGCCTCCAGTTCATCCCTCATGTAGCGGTTGGCATAGGCCAATATCTCCGGATGACGGTTGAAAAAATCGGCTGCCAGCTCCAGATGCTCGGGATACCAGTAATCGTCTCCGTCCATGAAAGCGATGTAAGCCCCCACGGCCTTCTTCATCCCTGCGTTTCGCGCCCGAGACACGCCGCCGTTAACTTGGGAAACCAGGCGGATTCTGGGGTCATGAAAAGATTGGATGATGGAAACGGTCTCATCGGAAGAACCGTCATCCACGATGATGATCTCAAAATCCTGAAATGTTTGAACCAGTACTGACTGAAGGGCGGCAGCAATATAATTCTCCAGATTATAGGCCGGGATAATAATGCTGAAGAACGGTTTCTGCATGTAAGGGGAATGATGAACTGCTTCGTGAATAGAACGGGAACCAGGATATGGAGAACATGATTCTGATGGGGTTGTAACTATCGCAACCGGTGAATGGCAAGGGGACGAATCCATTGTTCCTCCCATGATTCATCAGCGCGCGAATGAACCTGTCATAGCGAATTCCAAATCCGATTGGGAAATTCCGGGTTCAGCATGAATGGACAGAGAATTGTCCCAAGACCTCATGGAACCGGTGGGGTGTGGAGGTATTCCGGCTGGGTCTGGTTCTAAGAGTTCTATGATTCTAAAAAATAATTGCTTATGAAAAAATGTGTGTGTTGGGAGCAGTAAGGGAAAGCAGAATCTTTCGTCCTGTTTTACCGGCTTCGGGTTCCCGCCCGCAAGGGGGGAGATTCTTGATCACAAAACGTCCGCGCAACATAAGTTCCTTGGTGTAAAAATCAACCCTTGACCCCGGATTTGGAATCCGGTATGAACATGATGTCTTATATGTAAACGGGGAAGAGCAATATTCCTTTCGTTTTTTTCACTTCCTTTTCTGCACTTTTTTTCATGAATTCTTCGCGACTCCCTTCCATCAGCATTATCCTGACCGGGCATAATCAGGAGCATTGCATCCGGGATGCCATCCGGAGCGTATTCGGGCAGGATTATGAAGGGCCGGTTGAAATCATCCTTTCGGATGACGGATCTTCCGACGGAACCTTCGCCGTCATGCAGGAAATGGCGGCTCAATACAGGGGGCCGTACCGGGTAATCTTGAACCGGAATGAAACGCCGCTGGGGCGCGGGCCTCATATCCGGCAGGCGGTTGGTCTGGCTTCCCATGAATGGATTCTCCGTCAGGATGGGGACGATTGTTCCTTCCCCTGGAGATGCAGGTTTTTTGCCTGGGCAGTGATGGAGTATCCGGATGCTGTGGCTGTAGTCAGCCAGATGATTAACGTCTATGAGGAACCGGGAGTTGCGTTTGAATTCCCGGCATTTCCCTCCGTTCCACGGGAAATGCCGGCTGTCGTGCTCCAACAAGGGGCTTTTTCTTCTTCAGCTCATTATGGACCTGCTATGATCATCAGAAAAAGTGCATACGAGTGGGGAAATGCTTTTCCGATAACGGCTAATTTTGAGGATGATCTAATGGCATTTCACGCATGGTTGCAGGGTAATATTTATGAATTGCCGGATACGGCTCTGTGTTATTACCGTTTTGCAGCACAAAATATCTCCGCTGTCAGTAGCGCATTCCGGTTTGCCGACATGCAGACGGCAGAGGCTTTTGAAAGGAAGGACTTAGTAATGTTGGAGCAGTTGAAAGAAAGCGTAGAAGCGGGGATGAAACTGTGCGGTGAGTTGCTGGAGGGCTTTGTTCTGGTCTTTCGTTCGCGGAAAGAATTGCTTGCTGAAATAGAGGAGAGGAGAAAAAAGATAAGCTATATTGATCAGTTGCAGAATTGGTGGAATTATTCCTTTTCTCAAAGATGGTCCTTAAAAGGACCAGGAAAAAGGGGTATAGCCCGTTGTTTGCCGCAAAAGCTGTATTTATTTTGCATGGTCTTCTTTTTCAAGCTTAGGAAAGTGAAACGGGCCGTTTGCGGCGCCCGGCAGGATTTGGAATAAGGGTAAGGAAACGCTTGAAGAAGGAGGGGAACTTTTGCTCGGACGGGTTCTCTCCGGTCCGGCGTTGTTTTTGATGGAGAGGGGGGCGGAAGATGGCTTCTCCGGCTCGAAAGAAGCTGGATTGATACGTGGCGGTTTTTCTCCGGAAAAAGAAAAAGCGCCTTTCCAGAAAAGATGGAAAGGCGCGGTGACAGGTTCAGGGGCGAGGCCCTGAATTAGTATACGTCCCGCTGGTAACGGCGGTGCTGTTTCATATCCGCCACATATGCCGCGGCTTCCTCCGGAGTTTTATGGCCCCAGGTCTGGATGACTTCATGAAGGGCGTTGTCCACATCCTTCGCCATGCGGGAGGCATCCCCGCAGACGTAGAAGCAGGCGCCGGCTTCCAGCCATTTCCAGAGCTCTTCGCCTTCCTGGACCATGAGGTGCTGCACATACACCTTCTTTTCCTGGTCGCGGGACCAGGCCACGGACAACTTCAGTTTGCCGGTGCCGGTCAACTGGTTCAGCTCGTCTTCATAACAGAAGTCGGTGGCCTTGTACGGATTGCCGAAGAACAGCCAGTTGCCGCCCTTGGCGCCGGAAGCGGCGCGTTCCTCCCAGAATGCCCGGAAAGGGGCGATGCCGGTGCCGGGGCCCACCATGATGATGGGGGTGTCCCCGTCTTCCGGAAGGCGGAAATTCTTGTTGGTATGTACGAATACCCTGGCCGTATGGCCCGGCTGGAGGCGGTCCGCCATATAGGTGGAGCAAACGCCGCCGCGCTTGCGGTCACGGGCCGTATAGCGCACCGCGCCCACGCACAGGTGAACCTGTTCGGGATGGGCGTTCGGGCTGGAGGCGATGGAATAAAGGCGCGGCATGATCTTTTTCAGGATGCCGACGAAAGCCTCCGCGGATTCGAAGGAAGCGGGGTATTCCGTGGCCAGATCCAGCACGTCCCGGCCCCACAGGAAATCGCTGAGGGCGTCCTTATCCCCGGCCAGAAGCGTGTCCAGCTCCTGGCTGCCGGAGGCGGCGGCCCACTTGATCAGCAGGGCTTTGTTGACATTGGTAATGTCATAGCAGTGAACCAGGGCGTCTTTCAGGCTTGCGGTTTCCCCTTCGGGCGTGGGAACCTGGGAATCCGGGCTGAGGCCGAGCTTGTCAATCAGGGCGTCCGCCAGGGAGGGGTCATTGGCGGGAATAACGGCCAGGGCGTCCCCGGCAATATAGTTCATCCCGGAACCGTCCAGGCTGTATTCAATGTGGATGGTTTCCTTGGGGCTGCCTTCCCCGGTGATGTGCCTGACGGAGAGGACGGGAGCGGGAAACGGATTTTTTTTGCCGTATGGTTCAGTGGTCATGATGATGGAGGGGGGGTGAAAAAGAATATTACCAGCGGATAACGGCGGCGGACCAGGTAAGCCCGGCGCCGAATGTGACCAGGACAACGTTGTCTCCCTTGCCGAATCTGCCGGAACGGCGCGCTTCGTCAAAAGCGATGGCGACGGCGGCCGCGGACGTGTTGCCGTACTTCTCAATGTTCACGAACACCTTATCTTCAGGAATGGAAAGGCGCTGCGCTACGGCGTTAATGATGCGGAGATTGGCCTGGTGGGGAATAATCAGCTGGATATCGTCCGCCGTGAGGCCGGCGCGTTCAATGACGCTGGCGGCGGAAGCCTTCATGCGCGTGACGGCATGGCGGAAGGTCTCATTGCCGCGCATGGCCAGGGTAGCCAGGCGTTCATGGGCGTTTTCCGCTGTGGTGGGGCAGCGGGAGCCGCCGCCCGGAATCTGGAGCAGGTCATGCAGGGAGCCGTCCGAACCGATATCCGTGGCAAGGACGGAGCCTTCCCCCTCTTCCCCCGTGGAGGCCTGGAGCACGGCTGCCCCGGCGCCGTCCCCGAACAGGACGCAGGTGCTGCGGTCTTCCCAGTTGACGACGGTGGAAAGTTTTTCCGCGGCGATGATGAGAGCCGTTTTCATCTGGCCGGTGCCGATGTACTGAACGGCGGTCTTCATGGCGAACAGGAAGCCGGAGCAGGCGGCGGAAATGTCAAAGGCGGCGGCATTCTTGGCGCCAAGGGCATCCTGGATATAGCAGGAAGTGGAAGGGGTGAACGTATCCGGCGTGATGGTGGCGACGATAATCAGGTCAATATCCTCCGGCTTCAGCCCGCAGGATTCCAGAGCGCGCTGGGCGGCCTTCGTCCCCATATGGGAAGTGTACTCGTCAGGGGCGGCGATGCGGCGTTCCACAATGCCCGTGCGTTCAATAATCCATTCGTGGGAAGTGTCCACCATCTTCTCCAGATCCGCATTGGTCAGGCGGCGTTCCGGAACATAGGAACCCGTACCGATAATCTTGACGGGCAGTCTTTTAAAGGGAATATCAGAATGTGCGGCCATAGCTTTGGGCGTATGATGAACAGAAAACGTCCTGACGTTTTATGTGGAAACAGTCTAAAAGAAAGAGGGCCTGATGACCAGCATAAAACGCAGGACTCCTTTCATGTCGTAAATGAATGGCTTACAACAGCCACCCCTGGCCGTTGGCGGGCGGCGCGGCTCCCATCTTGAGATAGGCGGAGGGCATCGCCACGCGCCCCCTGGGGGTGCGGCTGATATACCCCTGCATAATCAGGAAAGGCTCGTGCACGTCCTCCAGCGTGGAAGCGTCCTCCCCTACGGCCACCGCCAGGGAGGAAAGGCCCACCGGGCCGCCGTTGAACTTGTAAATCATCGCTTCCAGCAGGCGCTTGTCCATCTCGTCCAGGCCGTCGTCGTCAATCTCAATCATGGTCAGGGCATCGTGCGCCAACTGCTCCGTAATCACGCCGTCGCCGCGCACCTGGGCGTAATCCCGCACCCAGCGCAGCAGGGAATTGGCCACGCGGGGCGTGCCGCGGGAGCGCAGCGCGATCTGCAGGGCGCCCTCCGGGTCCACGGGCACGTTCAGCAGCCCCGCGGATCGTTCGATAATGGCGCACAGCTCCTCCCGCGTATAATAATCCAGCCGGTTCACCAGGCCGAAGCGGGAACGCAACGGGCTGGTCAGCATCCCGGCGCGGGTGGTGGCCCCCACCAGGGTGAACTTGGGCAGGTTGAGCTGGATGGAGCGGGCGTTCGGCCCTTGGTCGATGATAATATCCAGCCGGAAATCCTCCATGGCCGGGTACAGATACTCCTCAATGGCCGGGTGCAGGCGGTGGATCTCGTCAATAAACAGAATATCCCCCTTTTCCAGATTGGTCAGCACGCCGGCCAGGTCTCCCGCCTTTTCAATCTGGGGGCCGGAAGTCGTATGAATGCGGCAGCCGACGGCATTCGCGATAATATTGGCAAGCGTCGTCTTCCCTAGGCCCGGCGGGCCGCTCAACAGGATATGGTCCAGCACGTCGTCGCGCTGTCTGGCGGCTTCCACCATCAGCATCAGGCGGTCCTTAATCTTCTCCTGGCCGCAGAACTCGCTGAAAGCGGGCGGTCTGAGGGACAAATCGAAGGCGGAGGAGGGGGCCTCCGTGGTGCGTGTGTAAAAGGACTCTCCCATGCGCAGGACTAGCAAACCCGTCTTTGGGGCATCCGTCAAGGGGGAAGTGCGGTCGGGAAACGCCTTTTCCGGGACATGCCGGAAGCCTTTGACCTTTTTTGAGGACGGGAGGAATGCGGAGCCGCGGAAATGATGATACTCGGTGAACGGCATGTCCCGCCTTCTCTCCTTACAGCGTGGGTTCTCATTTCTGCCGCGTTTTCCCGGAACCTTGGGCTTCCGGAATCCGTCAATCTTCTCTTCCTGTCTCGTTTTTGAAACTTCCTAAACGTTTTATGATCAATTCTTGCTTCCGGACGGAAGCAAGCTTATCAATAGAGGTTCTTACCTGAACCTTGCCCGATTGCCCGGAAGCCGCAAAGGTGGAGAAAGAGAAAAATTCTTATTTGCTCTGCGGGAAAAACAGGGCAGGGCGGGAGGAAATCTGCCATGCCCTCATGGAGGATTTTTGTGAAGAACGTTTCCTTGTTCCTTTCAAAAATTCTCAAAATACGCTTCGTTGCTGTTTATGCCCGTTGAAGACTTCCTCGTGCTACCGGGGCGCTTTTCATCCTCTTCGAGCAGCTGCCGGAAACGTGAAAAAACTCGGGGAAAACGGGAAAATTCCTTCCGGATGAAAAAAAGATTGCCAAACCTCTCTTCTGCCGTTATTCTATCCCTGCTTTCCTATCTAGCACAATCTCCAACGGGCAGGTGTCAGAGTGGTCGAATGAGCACGCCTGGAAAGTGTGTGTACCGCAAACCGGTACCGAGGGTTCGAATCCCTCCCTGTCCGCCATCAATTTTCCACTGCAATATATTTGTAATGAGTATATTGCGGTTTTTGTTTGTAAGGGTATGGGGAAAGTATTGGGAAAAGTTGAAGCAACAAATTGACCTTCTTGACTATTTCTCATAAAACGATATTATTCAAGGATGACTTTTTCTGTTTGTAGAATAATAATTGTATTATGTCTCATAATAATAAGTCTCGTTCTTTTTTTGAATGTTGACGAAACACAATCTAAGATTATAACAGCTGTAATAGGATTTGTCGTATCTTACCTTCCGTTATGCTCTTTTAATAAAAAAAGCTCCGTTAAAAATACAGCGCAAAATAAGGGCGTTTCAATTAGTGGCGGGAAAAACATCAACATTAATATGCTTGATAGTCCTATCAGAAAAGAGACGGAAAATAATCAAATTGCGTATTACAAGGAAGATAAACTGCTATGGGATCAATTTTTAAAAACTTTCCCTAAGGATGAATTTAATATTCTTACATCTCTTACATTTAGTGATTATAGTTACCCCGAACATTTTAGTCCAGTAGCTCACTATGCAGAAATGAATCTAATGTTTATTGATAATGAAAATAAATTTATCAATTTAGAATTACAAAATGCTTACATTTTTTTACTTAATAGCATATTGGAATACACAATTTTTCTTGCTGGAAATACATTTCCTTCTAAGCGAGGCAAGTACAATGAATTCGCAAAAGAATGGAGACACGAAGATCCCAGTAGATTCATAGAATGCGAAAAAAAATTACATGATTTATCTCAAAAAAGCCGAGATGCTTATAATGCTTTCTACAATTTAGCAAAAAATATATTTGCAACACCCATTTTTCAAAATCAAAAATGAATCCCAACCACCCTCATTGAGTGAGGCCATTATCAAACAATATTGTCAAATAATTTATAGCAATTTGTAAACGATTTAGAGCATCAATACACTAGGAAACGATTGGGCGTCTTTATAATTGATTCTATAATCATTAAGAATAGAAATAAACTACTGATCTATAGTAGTAAAAAATCGTTATTACCACCAAATCCCTGAAGGCTAAAACTAACGGAACTATTCACCAATATTCTGAACAATTTTCATAGAAATCATTTTAGGATTAATTGCTTGGAATATAATTTTATTGAAAATGCCTTCGTACAAAAATGATTGACCTTGAAAGTGCTGGAATTCGGTTATACCTAATCATAATCTCCCATACCCTCCATTTATTATATATACATTGAGTGAGACTAATTTTCTTATAACTTATTCATTTTCTTATGATTGTGAATTTAAGAAATTTCCCCAGGAGTAATACATGGTATACAGTAGTATACATTAAAAATTCTCTCTTTTATCTTTAGTATACATCGTATGAGACCATATTTTTCATAACTTTCTTATTACTATATATTTGCAAACTTTAAACCTGTTTTATATCCCTTCATTACTTGATTGTACAGGATCATTTGAAGAATACCTGTCTTGGGAAATGCAGATGGCAGTATATGGAGAATCATCTATACGCAGGTTATTTTATTCTGAATATCCCTAGAATTGATTATTCGAATTTGTAACCACTTCCCCTTACCAATTATCTTCCTTCCTGAATAATTTCCGTAGGAATCAATTTAGAATTAATTATCCTGTATTCCTTTGATTCCAAGTGATGAGGATAGTTTAAGTGAATACAGGGAAATGGTTAATTAAAAACGGCTTCGTACAAAATCTTCATTGAGGGATGGTGCTGTGTTTCCGCTCAATTGTACGTTGTTTTCCTTGTCCGTGGAGGGTAATTTATTCTGAATGTCTCTAGGATCATTTGTAAGGATTCCAGAGGAATGATGGGTATTAACCTACGTAAATCTAAAAAATTACCGTAAAAAATAATTTTGCCTTACAAATGACTGAATGGACTTTCCTCTTTTTCCAATTGATACATTTCCTAATGGAGAAAAAATTTCCATTTTTTGAGAAAAACATTTCCGAAGCATTTGGAAAAGTACCCCCTTCATGTGGAAGTCTCTCTATATATGCTGAGACCAAACAGGGATAGGCTGCCGATTGGGGGAGTGCATTTGATCTAACGGGGGGTACTGTGCTGTTTGCCGTACCCAGTATGGAAAGGAATAGTGTATTGGCGTAAAAATGAAAAAGGATGGAATCAGCAATGATTCCATCCCTTGATAACTGTTCTTTGTCTATTTTAGAAGCTGTACCTTACCGAAAGTGAGGCAGATTGGTTCACCTGGCTGCTTCTGGCTTCCAGAGTGTAGAATGCTCCAACGCTCCAGTTCTGGTTAATAACCCAGTTGGTCCCGGCATTCATCATGAAAGCGCTTCTGCCCGGATTGCTTCCTTCGTGTTTGTTGTCGATTCCGTAGATGGTGGATTTGACCGAAGGATTCGTTCTGGAGATATCCCCGACATAGGCGAGCGTCAGTTCTGGGAGAAGAAGCTGTCCGCCTCCTACCGATACTTCCTTTTTGACCGTAATGCCTACCGGAACACTCCATACCTGCATGTTGCCGTCTCTATACTGGCGGCTTCCATTGTCGTATGTTTCCATGAAGCTTTCCTGTGCTCCATGGACGTAATCAATCCCAATGAACGGCGTCAGCGTTGTCTTGTCGGTGACTTTGATGTTCCATTCTGCTTTAAGACCAAAGGAGAACACGTCGTCATTCCATTTTGCCTGACCGGGAAGGTATGAGGAATTACCAATGAGAGTATCGGCCCTGTTTTCCACCGAACCATAGGCGAAGTATCCGCTCAATCCAACGCTCTGTTTGTCGCACAACGTTTCAAGGTAATTGGCATAAAGACCGGTCATGATGCTATCCTGCTTGATGGATGCCTGGTTATCATCGGATTTGAACGTTCCGAATGTTTGACCGAAGGCAATGCCAGTACGGAATTTCTTCGTCCAGGCGTAGTCAATCCCTGCCGCATACCCGCCTCCGTTGTACTGGAACCCGTCCGCATGGGAAGTGGAGTTCATGGTAACGAAATCGCCCAAACCGCTTACCCATACATTGGAATCTCTCGGTTGGGTGACCTTGAATTGAGAAACAACCGTTTGGCCGAAGCTTTTGACGACGCTGGTACTTGACCACAGGGAATTGGCGATATTGGAGCCGTCCTTGCCGACCAGAGCGGCTGCTACGGCTTCGTCCGCCTGTCCTGTGAAACTGAGTATGCCTGTAGTAGAATCCCAGAGAAGACTGCCTTCCTTCAGGAGCTGGTTTTCATTATTCAGGGAAAGGACAAAATCACCATTACCGGAAACCGTTCCTTCCGTTTTGATAAGATCCAGAGTAAACGCTTCCATCCCTGCGGCTAAAATACCTAAGCCTACTTCTACTTCGGCATTCACTGTTCCATTCAAATTCAATGTGTTGGTCACGGAAATATTGGAATATGTACCTGAACCGTGATTCTCCAATGTCGCAGCGGTAATGCCGTCCAGATAAAAACCGAGCCTTGAGCCGTCATTTAGCATCAAATCCCCATGTCGTTGGAATCCCGGACTGTTGCCGACATAGAGAAGACCATTGGATTGGAGAATGGTTGAACCAAAGGTACCGCTGCCATTAACAGAAGCGTTTTCCGATACCGTTACATCCCCCTTCACCGTTCCATTGTTGCTCAAAATGGATGATACATTGACAAGAACATCTCCATTAATGTTATTCCTGTTGTCCAGCGATGCACCGGAATTGATGGTAACGTCATTGTTGATTGTCCCCCTGTTATTGACGGATGCAGTAACTGTACCATCGGAAGCATTCGAAGATCCAATCGTCAGTATGGAATCATCCGTTCCAAGAATGGTGTTTTGACCAATTTCCAAAAGGCCGCTCTGAACATTGACCTGTCTGGATTCATATTTGTCGCCAGTTAAAACAATGGCGGCATCCGTAATGTTTCCTCCCGCCTGGCCTACTTGGATATCCGCGCCTGCATTTCCGTTTGTCCCTACAATACTGAATCCGAGTGTATCGGAACCATTCATGGAGAATGTTTGTGTATCCGTAGTAACCAAATTCCCTCCCGTTCCACTAATGCAGGAATTGTTGAGTCCTCTGATGGTTTCCGTTGCATCAACGCTTCCCCCATTACTCAAAGAGACGACAACATCCTTGGAAAGAGTATCGGGAGCTTTGCCGTCTGTAATAACGGTTTCCGGTTGTTCCGGTTGACCGGGATTATAACCGTTGTCAACCAGTGTCAGAGCATAACGTCCATCCGTTTGGGTGATGGATACGAATTTTTTGTCGGTGATATTCCGGGATATTGTTTCGTCATCATATGTCCATGTGCTTTCAATGGCGCTCAAAAGCCCGGTGTCTCCCGTAATATTTTTACAGTAAAATACGACAGTCCCGGATTCAGGATTTAAGTAAACTCCATTTGCCGGACTATCATTGAAAAACTCTATTTTGGTATTCCCGGTAATGGACAAAGTATCCGTAATGGACATATTGGGATACAATGCATCATTATTTCCCCAAACAGTTACTTTCCCATCGTTTGCCAACGTCAGGTTTCCTTGCAGAATGGATTTTCCTGTAAATGTAGAATTTGAAGAATACCAAATTTCGAGACCGTGTGTTGCAGATACAGTATATTGATCCCTGATAATGGTTCCCTGGTCAAATTCCAGTTTAACGAAATCACTATCCTTGATTGTAGCTCCTCTCAAGTCGAGGACAGAGTGATGTTCGTCAAATGAATAAACCGAGAAAGAACAGGGAGTTTCTCGATTGGTTTCAGTAGAGAGAGAACCATTGAATGTTATTTGTGCTCCTCCCCACGCTTCCAGCGTTGCATTTTTGAGAACAATGCCGGAACCAATCGTATATTTGGCATTACCTGTAGCCAGGGTTTTTGAGCTTCCACCAGATATGGTGAACACCTCGTCCTTGAAATCCATGGTCCCTTGTCCTGTCAAAGTATAGGAACCATTATCTGATGCGCCCCAAGTAAGATCATAGAATTTATCAAAATTGACTGACCAGTTACCGTTAAGGCTCAGGTTAACGTTATCAAATCGAGGATATCCCGGATTCCCATAATCTCCGATATATTGATCCCAGTTATGGGTATTGAGGTTGATTGTTTCTGTAGCGATGACCGGTTGCGAAATGCAGGCAAGCACGGTCGCCAGCAGTACTGTAGGCAGATGTAACTTCATAATCAATTTTGGTTATTCATCCTCTTGGTTGGTAGGTGATAACGGTTGAATATCGCGTATCTCTACAACTGTAAAGAGGTATTTTAGGCCGTGGACATAAATTTCTCATTTCTGCAATAATGAATAGATGTCCAAGCAAAATGTACTCAAGGAATTAGGAGAAAGGATCAGAAACGAGAGAAAAGCCCAGGGATTCTCTCAGGAAGGATTTGCGCATGTTGCCAATTTGGATAGAAGCTACTACGGCAGCATTGAACGGGGAGAGCGCAACATCACATTTTATACCATCTGCGAAATCGCGGAAAAACTGAATAGGGATGTAGCTTTTTTCTGTCAGGATATTCCTCCTATCAAGTCAGGGAAATAACTGCTCATTACGGCAAAATAATTGACGGTCACTGTGTTTTATCGCTTACGGCCCCAGTGTTTCACGACATGATGGGTTCATGATCGGAACCGCATGCCAACAAGGAGCACTTGTCCGCGTAATATCCCATGAAGGACAAATCCTATTCTCCCAAAAAGGAAAACTGCTGGGATTCTCTTCTGAGGTTGTTTCCATACTCAAGGGAAATGCCCTCTTCATTTGCGACCATCAGGGAAACACTCTATCCACCCATCGTTATACGGCAAACCATCCAACCCACACCCATTCATCGAAAAGCCTCCTCTTTTACCTCCTGTTTGGATGCTTGGACAAAATAGGAGACGCATACCGATTGTATCAATTCCTGGGTAGGGGTAACGCCATAGGAACTGACGGGGGAGATTTGAATTGGAAGAATATCGGTATCTGTTTCTTATCCATTTTCTTCTGGATTGCCTGTTTCTTTGCTGCTTCAAAAATGGGAATCGTCGAATAATAAACCGACTTACTTTACGACATAAATTACTTACCATAATTGAGTTTTACCGCGTGCGAACTTCTGTTTCCACGGTATAATGAACTCATACATGGCAGCGAAGAAGTTCAAATTATGCAGACTGGTTCAGGAGAACGACGGACGGTACCGCGTTTACTGGAATACCATCAACCCCGACGGTTCCACCAGGAACAACAAATGCCGGGTCAAGGACAGGAAGGAAGGACTGGAAAGATGCCGGATCCTTGAAGAAGAGCTTTCGCAAACCGGACTTGTAGAGGAAACAGTCATCGAGCCCGAAGACAGGATCATGATCGACCGTTTCTACAAAACCAATCCTTCCATCTCTCTTGCGGAGTTCATCCGGCGCTATATGAGCTTCGTCGCCCATCCCAAGCAAAGCAGGACAGTCGGGGATCTCTTCAAGGAATGGAAAAAGCACAAGCTCCTGACGGCATCCAACTGGGAAAACATCCGACTTACCCTATCCAGAGTCAATGTCTTCAAGGAAATATTCGGAAAGAAAATCGTCAGTACCATCCATAAAGACGAAGTGGAAAAATGGCTCTATGGTTTGGATATAGCTGAAAAGACACGACAGCATTACCGGGCGGCCGTCATCTCGTTCTTCAAATGGTGCGAAATCGACATGACCAACATCAAATGTCCCAAGGCAGTACGTCCTGAACCCGGCATTTATTCCGTCGATGAAGCCGTTCAAATCCTCCATTACACAAAAACTCATCAATATAGAATGCTGGCGCCCCTGGTTATTGCCATGTTCTGCGGAGTAAGACTATCCGAATTTGAGTATATTGAATGGAAAGAACTCGATTTGAGCAATCCCGATGAAGACGGAGACTTCTACTTGTCAGGAGGCAAAACAGGACGCCGTATTGTCCATCTTCCCAGCGTCGCCAAGAAATGGCTTCTTACATGCGAACGATCCAATGGACTCGTCTTTGACTTTGGACGATGCAAAAAACACGTTGACCGTATCTATGACGCCTTCAGGAGAACAATTCCCGAGTACATCGAAGCCAAACAGAACGGATACCGGCACAGCTACTGCACCTACAAGGTCACCTGTTTCGGCAACATGGCAAGTGTGGCTGATGAAATGGGCAACAGCATCCAAATGATCCGGAAGCACTACTACAAGCCGACCAGAAGGAAAGATGCTGAACTCTACTGGCATCTGACTCCTGATTATGTTGACTCCGTTATCAATCCTGTTGAATCAGATGGCAAATGCCTGGATTTCAATGAAATTTCTGAATTCAGAATGACTGTTTGAATTATTCATGTTAATGTATAGATAGCTAGTATTTCTATGAAAAAAACTATTTATTATGATTATAACGTCTTTTTGAGATGGAAAGAGGGGAAAAATGCAGAACTGACCCACGCCACATCGCTTCTGAGGACAGATGATTTCATCGTGTTATATAGTCCGGCTCATGTTGAGGAAATAGCATGTATCGCTAGACAAGATAAAAACGACGATGATACGGCCGATCAATACGTCAATCAGCATTTACGAGCATTAAGCTGTCTTTCAAAAAATTGGGAAATAGTGCCCGACCAGTCGAAAAAGAATGGAAGTGCAATCATACGTGAATTGCCCAGTGATTGTTGGAAAAATAGAGTAGTAAAAGGATATGAGCTTAATTATTTATTGGAATCATTAAGACTCGAAAAGAAAAAGAGCCTCCCCCCAACTATCATTGGAAAACGACAAATTCCGGAAATACTCTCAAACCCTATTGCTGTAGAATTAATAGAAAAACATCTTGGGAAAATGAATTTGACAATGGCAGATGTTCTCATAGGGAAACTTCACAAAAACAGTGATTTGTGTCTAAAAGTTGTTTCCGCAATGTATGATGTACTTGCAGAATTGGGTTATAAAAGGGAGCCAGAGAAAAAAAACAGACCAGAAATGTTTGATATATGCCACTCCATTTATTCCGCTCAATGTGATTACTTTATAACAGAAGATAAACAATTTAGAGAAAAAGTTAGAGAAATATATAGATTCCTCAATATACCAACCAAAGTGATGTCTATTGCTGAATGGATAGAATATGTTTTTACATTTCGTTGAAGATATTTCCTACTGATTCCCCCACAATCAGAAAGTTGATGTTTTATATCAACCGATGAAGTGTAAATAAATTCTTACAATATTTTTCAGGCAAGGCATGAATACCTCTCACCTTTCCATTATTGCCTGATCCTCATTTGTTCCCTTACAATAATAGGAATGAACAAATTCTTATTATCCTTCAGATTGTACGAACCTATCTCCTCTACTCTATTAGCTCGAACAAAGGAAGCATCCAGGCAGGACAAATACGGCAAGCTGATCCAATACCTCAAATCCATTTCCATTCAGGGCGAAATCATCGAAGACCCTACTACTTCATTCATCCTGTTCCTGACATATTACGATAACTTGGATACCGTTTCTTCTGAAATCCTTCAATATTGCCAATTAACAGACAAGGACGAACTGTTTATTGTGGAATTCTCCCATGGTAAAGTCCTCAAGGATTGCAGGATCAAAAATTGCAAAGTCTCCAATATCGGCCAATTTACCAGTTGGATTTCCTGATCATCAAATTATTAATGGCTTATCCTAAATTACTTCTTTTGGTAATTTCTCAGGATTACGTATTAACCATGCAGATGATGTCCTCATAAATTTTGAGAATATTTTCTGCTTCATTAACAATAAAATGCTCTAAATCTCTCCATATCCATTAGGTGGGAAATAGTGCCGTAGACAGCTGTCTTGGGTAAATGGTTCCAAACTCCATACAGGAACAACCAGGCAGCAATACGTCAGAATTGCATTGGATTGGTTTGCTCAAATTCAGGAAAATATATTGTGGTATACAGGAAAAATTCTCTTCAATTTATTATTAATATACATCGAGTGAGACTGTTTTTCTCATAAATTATTCATTACTAATATTTTATGAACAAAAAACGAAATTCCCATGAAAAATTTCCTGCAAAACCCATTGCTCATCATCCCATTATATTACACACACAGGCAGACAGCTGTCTTCCACTGAAGTATTCCAAATCCATATGGAGCCAACCAGCCTTCGTTATGTCCAAATTGCTCCTGACTAGTGGAAGGCAAAATTGAGGTATACATTAGGTATACAGGGGAAAAATCCTCTCTCATTTATTATTAATATACATTGAGTGAGACCATTTTACTCATAATGCATTTGTTATTAATAATATGTGAAAATAATTCCTGATTTTGAAGCGAGAAACCCAGTGATTCAGCAGAGTTAATGCCGGCTTATTCTAAACAATTCACTGAATTCATTTGTAAGAATTGGCAGCCATATCCCCTTGTTATAATACCGGATGGATACCCGGAAATGTTTTCGATGCCTTCAAATCCATTGAGAATTAAATTTCCTTGTACCATATTTTTCTGCTTCCGAATTCGAATGGTTTTCCCAGAAGGAACATGCAGTACTTCATCCATCCAGTGTTTTTGGAACTAGACCTATAGTACTGACTCTTTATAAAATCCCTCTCCTGAAGAACACACAAATCATTTTCCCGTATTCTCAACTCATCCAGTTTCCTTCTGATCTGGAAGTAATAAATATATCTGTCTTCTTCCGGCAGCTCAGAGCACCACTCAAAGAACTCTTTACCCCTGTGCAGAGAGGTATTATTGAAAACTTCCGATTTCTTGACGGGATTGTCAGAGTATTCATTGTAAATCCATAGGGTATCAGGCGACAAATTTTCCAGAATAGTGGCATCACAATAGCGCCGGATGAATTTCTTTCTGGAGATTCCGTATTCTCCTCCCAAAAGAAACAGACAATACCTCTTCCATCCTATTTCTATGTTTTCAGATTGGGTGCCGATGTATTGATTCCAAAGAAAACTGCAGTCTGAAAGTTTGTCCGCATCATCTTCCCGAATTTTCAATTGTTTCAATCGATACCTGATGTGAAGCAGATAGATGATTTTGTAGAGTTCCATAACTCGGCACCATTCCAGGAATTCTTTACCCTTGTACAAATCCAAATGATCGGGAAGCTCTGGAGTCCATTTCCCTGCTCCTTGATATAATGCCTTTTGTTCTCTCACCCATTTTTGCCAGATAGAGAGTTTGGAAGGATCAATAGGAGGCCTTCCCCTCTTATTCTCCCTGTATTTGATCGGTCCTTCGTTCAGGTAATTTTCGATCCATCGGTAGACAGTCGCAGGACGTATACCCAGTTTCCTTGATATGATAGGGACTGGGTTTTTCCTTTTATAGAGAAGTACCGCCTTCCTGCGGAGTTTTTCCCGTTCTTCCGCAGTCAGTTTTCTCGTGTCCCGCTTATCCGCCGGAACAAATGGTCGTCCCCTTTTCCTCATTTTGACTGAGAACATCCATACAAGGAATAGGCGAAACGGTCAATATAAATCTTCTTATACGTTTATAATAGATTATTTGTAATAATTTATATTTCTATAATAAAATGACACTTATGAATAAAAAGAATCTCCTGAAGCTACAGGAGTATGAAAAAAATACATACTCAAAATAATAAAAAAATGGTGGGTGTAACCAACACCCGTGTCGCAAAAACAATCATCAACAACTCCAACCTCATCAATGCCAAGCAAACGGCTGAGAAAATCGGGTTGCTCAAAAAGGACATGAAGCAAGTAGACGCCGAGAACTTGTTAAACGCCCTCCCTCTCGTCCAGGAGAACGGAAAACTGGCTCCAATACTTCCTCCCAGGAAATATGTCTACTTCACCATCCCGGTCAACAAGGTCAAGCACGATCTCTACAGGATGTTGTTCAATCCCAATATCAAGGATGGTTCCCTCAACAAGAAAACCAGGGCAAAGATCACCCCTGTCTTTGAAGAGGCGCTAACCAGCCTTGGCATTGAATCCATCCCGGTTCATTCCCGTATCCTCAAATCCTATAGCCTGAATTCCATCTTCAAAGCAGAGATCAACTCCCCTGGGTTTAAGGAGCTCATTGAAAATGAGAGGACAAGAAAACCAAGTAGCGACATCTCATTCACGTCAACAATTGCCGGCAAGAGTTTCGCCAATACATACAGCAGAAATGAAGCGCATCCCCGGGTATTCAACATGTTCACCCAGATGCCTTCCTCCGTACGGCAATATGTATTCAAAAATGTGTATGGAGTTGACATGGTGGAAATCGACCTGACCAATTCCATTGTCCAGTGCCTTGCTGTACGCGGTCAATGCATGAAAATGCTCGAAGCGATCAAAACCAATACCCTTCTTCCTGCAGATCAAAACGAAAGGGAAGAAGCCAAGGAGAAACTCATTACATGGATTTTCTCCCTGTTGTCAGGTACAGCCGATAAAAGGTGGATCACAAGATGCAAAAACCAATTGAGGGAATTTCTCACTGACGACTACTTCGACGAAATGGAATTCTTCATCAAGGCGATCGACGATCTGGATTCCCCTCATACCCTGTTCCACTATGAGGATATCCTCCGGGAGTTCTGCCGGAATCATCCAGTCTGCATCAGCCTCCATGACGCCGTGTACATACCGGCAGACAGGGCTGACCTGATTGATTCGCTCAAACAAACCCTAGACGAACACAAATACTACTACAAGGTCAAATCCCTCTAGGATCATCCTGGAGAGCGGCACGGATTCCCTCCTTCACTGGGGGGAATCCTTTCGCTTTTTTATTTCCCCGAGAATTAATAAACGTTTATAATGAATAACTTACGTAACACTATCCCTAAAGTATTCATTTTCAGCTCAGTGAATTCATTGTTAATCACTTACAATCAATGATTCGAGGCTTCGAATTCCTCCCTGTCCGCCATCAATTTTATGCCGCAATATATTCGTGATGAGTATATTGCGGTTTTTGTTTGTAAAGCATGAAGGAAAAGGAGTTATTTCATTCATTATGATACGGAATGAAATAACTCCTGAAAAATAGTTTTAATTATTTTTCTTTTCTCACTCCTTTAAACGGAGTGCCGTTCTTCTTGACGTCCATAAAGCGTCCTGTTTCAGTGTTTCTTTTCGTGTACTGATCCGTTTTGGGATTCAGAACTTGAGAACGTTTTTTGACTGCACCATTTCTATGATTGTCACCTTTTGGTGGATTTGTTGCCATCGCAATTAGCTCCTTTCTATTCTCCGTATTTCTTGACAATTCGGTTGCAGTAGATAACCTTATCTGCATTATAAACGATGTTTGTCCCTGATATGAAGAAGAGTTTATCAGGCTTTGGAAAAGAAGTTGCCGCTCCTTTTCCAAAGAAGATGTTTGTATCCTATGTGTTTTTGAGGAGTGGTCAAGTAAATCTATTCTTCAGGAGATGTAAAAGATACGCATCAAGCTGACAGCTTGTGGATTGAAACAGGAGATGTAAAAGATAATACTTTGAGAAATCGTGAGCAGGTTATGAAAATAACCTGCTCATTTGCAATATAAACAAACGAATGGAGATGCGATATTTACAGCGCGGCGGACATCGTATTGGTAGATATAGATATTACTACAGAAGAATGGATGAGTCTGCTCCAAGATGAAAATGTAATCAGTCCTGCGGGGGTAGGCATGTTTCAACATTGGTATGCGGACCTAGAGAGCGCAACGTTACATTTTATACCATCTGCGAAATCGCGGAAAAACTGAATAGGGATGTAGCTTTTTTCTGTCAGGATATTCCTCCTATCAAGTCAGGGAAATAACTGCTCATTACGGCAAAATAATTGACTGTCACTGTGTTTTATCGCTTACGGACCCCGTGTTTCACGACATGATGGGTTCATGATCGGAACTGCATACCAACAAGGAACACATGTCTGCGTAATATCCCCTGAAGGACAAACTCTCTTCACTCAACAAGGAAAATTGCAGGGATTCTCTTCTGAGGTTGTTTCCATACTCAAGGGAAATGCCTTTTTCATTTGCGACCATCAGGGAAATGCGCTATCCTCCCATCGCTATACGGATGACAAACCAGCTAAAAACGGTTCATCAAAAAGCATCTTGTTTTACCTCCTGTTTGGATGCTTGACCAAAATAGGAGACGTATGCCAATTGTATCAATTCCTGGGTAGGCTATCAAATGGGGGAATACATTTAATCTTGGGGTACCATGCCATTTGTCGTACCCAGTATGACTGGGGATAGAAAGATGGATGTAGAAATGAAAAAGGGTGGAATCAACAATGATTCCACCCTTTGGTGAGGGAGTTTAACTTCTTAATAATCTTCCATCATCAAAAATACTTTCAAAAGAATTGAACTTGAGCCCCTGTTTTTCTTATCCGTTTGCAGCATATTTGATGATTAAAGGGAATCGTCGGGATTGCCGAATCACATTACTCGCTTAGTTCGGTGATGTCGGTTTCAGGTTTCGGGTAGCCTTTGCCGGCAATCCATTTTTTTGTTTCCGCCGCCATTTCGGGGGTGACGTTAAAGTCGTACTGGGCATAGTCGCCGATGTGGAATGTTCCGGGTTTGAAGAATCCCCATTTCTCAAAGAAGTCCGTCAGGTCGGTTTTTGTGACGTCACAGCATGCCTTGACGAATTCGAACTGGTATTTGACGGTGTCGTTTCCTCCGTAGTTTCCCGCGTTGTTGCGCAGGTATTCCATGACGTCAGGATAGAAGTCGGGGTATCCGTTTTTGGTAAAGTAAAGATGGAGCTGCCACAGGGGAACCAGCTTGTTGAAGACATCCTTAGATTGCAGGTAGGCGATTTTCCCTTCGATGATTTCCTTGCGCGCTTTGTTGTAGCTGCCCTGGTGCTTCAGGCGGCTTTCATTGCCTGTTTTGGCTGCGGCCTGCAGGGAAAAGATGTTGTTGCTGACTTCTGTCATGCCGCCCCAGGTCATCGGGCGCATTTGCATGACGTGTCCTACTTCGTGGGAGAATCCCCAGCAGGCATCGCCTTTGAGAACGTTTTCAGGGTCGGTTACCATGCGCATTGTCCCGTCGTTTCCGAGGTAGGCGACTCCGTCTCCGTCGCGGAACATGTAGTAGTTGAAGTTCACGCGGGCCAGGACGCGGTTTTCCGGGATTTTGCCGTATTTATCCAGGCCCATCAGCTGGTATTGGATGCCGATGAGCTTGTCGTAGGCGTTGATAAGTTCGGTTCCGCGGTCTTTGGTGAATTTTTTCAGGAATTCTACGGGGTAGGCAACCTGGATGTATTTTCCCCGGGCATCCATGATCGGAGAGACGGCCTGGTCAAGCAGGCGAACCCAGTCCTTGTTGGTGTCGCCCCGGGTGGTGTCAAAGTAACCGTTGGCTTTGCCGGTTACGAAATGGACGGGGATTTTCGGCGCCTTGCCGGCGTCTTCGGTGAAATAGCTGATATAGGCGTTGGCGGGCGTTTCCACGTCAATGATGTTGATTCCTTCCTTGAGCGGAATCTGCTTTTTGTGCAATCCCCAGCCGTTGGGATCTTTTGTGGGCTGCACTCCTTCGGCCGGCTTGCGCATCAGGTTTGGCAGCAGGAGGCTGATTTCCTGCCCCTCCGTCTTGCCGACCAGGACGACATGCCGCCCCTTTTCCAGATAGACGCCCGTCATGTTGTCGTATTTGCTGAATCCATCTCCGATTCTGAGATTTTTCCCCGTCTGGCTTGGTGAGGGGAGGGCCCGGTATTCGGCATACAGGTAGTCCGGCTTGTAATGGCCTGCCAGGATTTTGGCCGCGAGTTCTTTCATCGCGTCAGACTGGAAGGCGGAGGTGTCTTTCACATCCGGCTTCAGGGAGGTGCAGGAGGAGTCTTTGAACAGTTTGAGGTCGTTGCCGATGTGTTCCGGCGTGTTGGCGGCAAATACCGCTGCGAGCGACAGCAGGGGAAGGGATAGTAATGGAAGGATTCGGTTCATGACAGTACAGGAAGCAGGTGATTCTGCGATGTTACAAGATACAGGTTCCGTTTTCTTCTTCTTTCACCATTTTTCTCTTGATGAATAAATAGGCAAGCGGTTTGTCCGGAGAGAGGCCGGGCGGTTGATGTGTGGAATGGCTTTGGCGGTGCGGCAGGGATTTTTTCAGCCGATTTCGCGTTTCCGGATATTTTCCCCGGTTCCGGCGGGCGCTTTTCCGGGGCTCCGTATTCGGATGGACACGTTTCTTGCTGGCTTGAATTTTGGGCCGAAGCCTTCCGGGTTTCCCGGCGGCGGTATCGCGTTCCTCTTTATGCTCCTTTTCCTCTGGTCTTGGCGCACATGCATGACATGGTTGTTGTGCGGCAGGGGAAAATGGAATAAGGTAAAGAGGATGATGAATTCCGTATTCAAATGTTTGATGAGTGCCGTATGCGCCGTGGCATTGCCGGCGTTCGGGCAGGAAGAGAAAACCGATTTCCCTACGGACAGGGCTGTGACCGTATTCAACGCCGGGGAGGGTAATCCCTATGCGTCCATCCGTATTCCCGCCCTGCTCAGTATCGGCAAGGGCCAGCTCCTGGCATTCGCCGAAGGACGGTACAAAAATACCGACCAGGGGGAGAACGATATTATCATGAGCGTCAGCAAGAATGGCGGGAAGACCTGGTCCCGTCCCCGGGCGATTGCCAAGGCCCATGGCGCCACGTTTAATAATCCGTGCCCCGTTTATGACGCCAAAACCAGGACCGTGACTGTCGTATTCCAGCGTTACCCTGCCGGGGTCAAGGAGCGGCAGCCCAATATCCCGGACGGATGGGATGATGAAAAGTGCATCCGCAATTTTATGATTCAGAGCAGGAACGGAGGTTCTTCCTGGACGAAGCCGCAGGAGATCACGAAGACGACCAAGCGTCCTTCAGGAGTGGATATTATGGCGTCCGGCCCGAATGCGGGAACCCAGCTGAAGAGCGGCGCCCACAAGGGCCGCCTGGTGATTCCGATGAATGAAGGGCCGTTCGGCAAATGGGTGATTTCCTGCATTTACAGCGATGACGGCGGCAAGAGCTGGAAGCTGGGCCAGCCGACTGCCAATATGAAGGGCATGGTGAACGAGACGTCCATTGCGGAAACGGATAACGGCGGCGTGGTGATGGTTGCGCGCCATTGGGGCGCAGGCAATTGCCGCCGTATTGCGTGGTCCCAGGATGGCGGGGAGACCTGGGGACAGGTGGAGGACGCTCCGGAGCTGTTTTGCGACAGTACCCAGAATTCCCTGATGACGTATTCCTTGAGCGACCAGCCTGCCTACGGCGGCAAAAGCCGCATTCTGTTTTCCGGGCCCAGCGCGGGCCGGCGCATTAAGGGACAGGTGGCCATGAGCTATGACAACGGCAAGACCTGGCCGGTGAAGAAATTGCTGGGCGAGGGCGGTTTTGCCTATTCCAGCCTTGCCATGGTGGAACCCGGCATCGTTGGGGTGCTTTATGAGGAGAACCAGGAGCATATAAAAAAGCTGAAGTTTGTTCCCATTACCATGGAATGGCTGACGGACGGAGAAGACACAGGGCTGGCTCCCGGCAAAAAAGCTCCTGTTCTCAAGTAGAGGAAAGCTGGCTAATACGTTTTTCCCTTCCGGAGGTGTCTCCGGGAGGGGGAGATTGAATGCTTTCCTCCGTAGCGGAGCGTTATGGAAGAAGGCAGATCAGGCCTTATTACTTGATGGATTCAAAGGCAGGAGGGGGGGGGAATTCAACGTACTGATGGATTGGCCGGGGCATAACTCCGGGAGGATGAGGCTATTGGAGATACGGCGATGTTCCAGCAGGGCTTCAATCATCCGGATAAGCCTGCGCGTCGTTTTTTCTGCAGGGGAGCGGTAGGAGGTAATGGGGGGAGTGACATGGTTCAGGTAAGGTTCATGAACCAGGCTGAGCAGGCTTATTTCCTCCGGGATGCTTTTAGCCATGGTGGCCGCCCAGGAGATGATGGATATCAGCATTCTGCTCCGGGTAGAAATTAAGGCGGTGATACCCGTATCCGCCAGGTCAATTCGGTTGAGTTCCTGGGTTGCCTTAATGGCATCCGACGGCATGCGGATGACATAGGGGGTATAATGTTCCCCCTGGAAGGAGAGGAACCCCTGTTCCATGAGCCTGTTGCCTCTCAGCTTGGAATTCGGTATGCAGAGCGCGATCCGACGGTGTCCTTTCTGGTACAGGTAGCCGGCCGCGTGACCGGCCAGCACTTCCCAATGCGTATCCAGATACGGCAGATTGGAGGAAGGGTAGGAAACTCCCCGGACTAGGCAGGGGATGCCTTTCCGCTTAAACCACAGTTGTACTTCTTCCGTGGTACGGTAGAGTATCCAGCAGGAGCCGGGATGTTCTGTTTCCAGTTTTTCCAGCCGCATGTCCGGATTGTTTTTTTCTGCCCATGTGGCTTCAACCAGCTGAAGCGCCATACCTTCGATTCGCAGCGCTTTTTCCAGTTGGTAGAGTTCCACCCAAATGCTTTGGGGGATGTCCCGGATAGGAACGGAGGAGAGGAAGCAAACGCGTTTTTCCAGCAGGGGCAGAGGCTGCACAGGGCTTGTAGAAGTCCTGATGATTTTCCTGGCCCTGTTTTTATCCGGAGCCGCTATGAAGCCCTCTTCCTGCAGCTGCGCGAGGGCTTTCCGGATGGTTCCCCTGCCGGCGGCGAGCGCTTTGCTTAGTTCCCGTTCTCCGGGCATGGCGTTTATGAATTGCCCGGACCGGAGGCGGTGCTTTAATTTGGCAACGGTTCTTGACTGGGCCGTTTCCCCAGGCTGTGTATCCATGGGGGAATCATACTTTCTGGTTACTTCTGATGGCAAGCGGTCTTGCCGGTTGTGTTTTTTCCGTTCCGCGTTTTTCGGGAGCATGGAGGAATATGATGTTCAGGGACGTTTCAGAAGGCGATTAACGGAGTCCGGCTCATTGGGGTCAAAAACGGTTTCTCCCGCTCCTGTGTCATTTTTGATCTTGGGGTGATTGTTCCCCGCATATTGTTTGACCATCTTGTCCGTATCGCTGATTTTGAATCTGACGGAGAGGATGTATGGCAATTCCCCTTTGTCAAAGTGTCCGTAGGTAGTGCATACCAGGGTATGGTCCGGCAATAGTTCGGCGGCCGGGTAGGCGCAGTCCCAACCGTTGCGGTTGTCCTTAAAACGGATTTTATATGAGCCTTCCGTGCCGTTTTTCAGGTCTTCCCACCGGCCTATCCATGCTACCCAGTCTCCTTCCGTCGGGCTGGCGGCCTGCCCTTTCTTCCTGGTCGGGGGAGCATCCCTGAATTGAACCAGAAGCCTTCCGTCAAGCAGGGGAAGAATCTGGTGGCGGTCTCCGCACAGGGCTGCCGGCAGTTCTTTGGGGGGAGTCCATGTTTTACCTTCATCTTCGGAAAACATGATCTGGGAGTTATGGTGCCTGCTGTTTTCCCGTAACAGCAGCGCGATTGTTTTTCCGTCCGGGCTGCGGACAAAACCTCCCTCACACAGGTGCATGTCCCTTGTCCCTGGGAAAATGACCTGGGGGGAGGTCCAGGTCAGCCCACCGTCTTCCGTAAAGGTGACATATTGTTCAATGGTGTGAAACTCTCCATGTCCGTCTTTGCCCCGGGCATTGGCATGGTAGGAGGCCATATAATGCCCTTTTCCCGTTTTTAGAGGAATCAGGTCACTCATGACAACAATGCCTCCGGCCTGGTTGGAAATGGGGGTCAGCTCGGACCATGTTGTTCCGTTGTCTTCACTGACCGCCATCCGGTTTCTGGGGGCTGTGTTTCTGTTTCCCCCCTGAATGCCGCTGAAAAGCAGAATGCGGCGCTTGCCCCGGGAGTCTTCCGTTTCATATAGTGTGGGTACTTCCCTGCTGGTTTTCCATGATTCTGGAACTGGCAGCCTTTCGCTCCATGTTTTGCCTCCGTCCGTGGATTTCTTCAGGATGATTTCCCCGGAGCCGTGCCCTTTAGGATAAACGCACAGAATGGTTTTTCCGTCTTTCAGCAATAGCGTCGTTGGATGTCCCAGGTATTTTCCTTTTTCCTTGTCGACTACTACCTGGGCTTCTGTCCATTGAGCCAGATCAACGATCGGGAGGCCGCTCCGGATGAACGCTGTGGAAGGGGAATGGGCCGATACGGTGGCCTGCGCCGGAAGGTATGATGCCAGGAGCAACGCTGCCAGGGATGATAGGTGCAGATTCATGGGAAATGGATGTTGTAATTAAAGTGTGGGAGATTTGCGGCGTCTGAAGGGCAGAAGCGCCATGCCAAACGTAAGCAGCAATGCGCTTGCCGGTTCCGGTACGGCCTGTGTATGGATTTGAAGACCTGTGGGAACCATGTTATCGTTACGGGCAATAAAGTCCTTTTGCCAATTGGAGCCGACTAAAGCGAGCTGGTTGACAGACGGCCCCGTTCCGGCTGCGTTATCCATGGAATTGTCGATACGCCGGGAACCGTTGATGGAGAAGAAATCGTTGTCCCAGCAGTCTCCTATGCTGATGGCGGACAGATCCGTTTCAGTAAACATGGCGTAATAAGTAGTGCCTGTGTTTAAAATTGGCCCGTTGGTAAAAGTCCATGTTCCGGAAACATAGTTTCCAGTAGAAATGGTATTGTCCGATTTGCCGATAATGGTTTGGATACCGCCTGAATGTTGCACGATGAGCAGGCCTGTTCCGTTCTTTCTGGCCTCTCTCAAATTGAAATCAATGGACGTTAGACGTACTTCTGCATCCATTGGCTGGGAATGCGGCGTGCTGGTCGTGATAAGCCTTGACCCTGCTTCTCCCAGGCAGAAAGACCATCCGGTGCACAGGTACTGGGATGTGGGGGAGAGATCGGGGGTGGCGCTTGTCCATGTAGTAGCCGCGATTCCCGTGGAAGCCATGCTTCCGGTCAGAATGATGGCGGTAAGTGAATAATGAATAGCCATAACGGAACCAATATCACAGGGCGGTGGCTTCCGGCTCAAGGATATTCGAGAAGGCTTGAAATAAGACCGTTTTTTAATTAAAAAGAACAGGTATGTGACTTATGGTAAATATGTTTTGTGTAGATTTCATGTTTGAAAGAACCATTTTTCCGAAGCCGGTGAAACAGTGTGTATCCCATTTTATACGGGTTCATAAAAAATTATTGCCTTGATCGGAAACGCCGGGCAGATATTCTGCAGGGCATCCGTTGCCCTTGGAGCTTTTCCCATTTGGGAAGGCCGGTGAGCGGAAGGTGATTCCCCGTTTCAATATATGTCCTGGATTTATCTGGTGTTGGCCGGTCTCTGCGAGATCGGATGGCCTCTGGGTTTCAAACTTTCTCAAACGCCCGGCACTGGGCCCGGCAAATTCGCCGCCTGTATCGCCTGCTCCGTTTTCAGCATGGTTCTGAGCGGTTTTCTTTTGTGGCTTGCCCAGCGGAACATCCCCATCGGCACCGCTTATGCGGTATGGACCGGCATTGGCGCGTTGGGCACGTTCCTGGTTGGTATTCTGTGGTTCGGGGATTCTTCCAATATCTGGCGCATGCTGGCGGCATCCTTCCTGCTGATAGGCATTATCGGGCTGAAGTTGGCCCCCGGGCATTGATGCGGTCTTCGGCATCCTTGCCGGGTTCCGGGAAAAGCCGTCTCCGCAACTTTCCGGATAGGAGGTCTCAGTAGTGGGGGATGGCTTTTTCCCACACGGTCCCGCAGGCGTCGGAAGGCATGCGCCAGTCCCCGCGCGGGGAAAGGGAAATGGTGCCCACCTTGGGGCCGTCCGGCATGCAGCTGCGCTTGAATTGCTGACGGAAGAAACGGCGGATGAAGATGCCGAGGCAGCGGCGGATGAAGTCCGGCTGAAATTCGCCGCGGAAGGCATGTTCCGCCAGGTGCAGGATTTTATCCGGTTCCGCACCGTATTTAATGAAGTGGAAGAGGAAAAAGTCGTGCAGGTCGTAAGGCCCAAGCACATCTTCCGTTTTCTGCTCAATGGTGCCGTCGTCCGACGGCGGCAGGAGTTCCGGGCTGACGGGAGTGTTGTTGATGTCCGTGAGGGTGGCTGCCAGTTCCGGGGATGATTCTTCCGCGATGTGTTCAATGAGGCAGCGTATCAGCGTTTTCGGAATGGAGCAGTTGACCGCGTACATGGACATGTGGTCCCCATTGTAGGTGCTCCATCCCAGGGCAATTTCCGACAAGTCCCCTGTTCCCACGACCAGCCCCCCGGTTTTATTGGCCAAATCCATCAGAATTTGCGTGCGTTCGCGGGCCTGGACGTTTTCATAAGTGGTGGTTCGTTCGGCAGGATCGTGCCCGATGTCGGCGAAGTGCCGGAGGCAGCATTCCGAGATGGGGATTTCACGAAGTTCCACGCCCAGAAGGCGGCACATGGTTACGGCATTGTCATGGGTTCTGTCCGTGGTGCCGAAACCGGGCATTGTCACGGCCAGAATGTCCGAGGCAGGGCGCTTCAGCGCACGGCAGGCGCGGGAGCAGATGAGCAGAGCCAGCGTGGAGTCCAGCCCGCCGGAGATGCCGATGACGAGCCGTTGCGCGCGGGTATGTTCCATTCTTTTGGCCAGACCTGCCGTTTGGATGGAGATGATTTCCTCACACCGTTCCCGGCGGCGGGACGGAGAAGGCAGAAAGGGCCGTGCCGGGTTGAATGCGTATTCCAGGCCGGGCGCTCCGGGAACCTGTTCCGGCAGGGCCAGATGCAGGGCATTCCCGGCAGGGAAAAAGAATTTGCTATCATTGAAGGAGCTTTCAGAGAGGCGCGCCGCCTCCAGCCGTTCAAAATCCACGTCCGCAAAGATGAGGGTGCTTCCCCTGCAGAACCGTTCCCCCTCCGCTGCTGGCCTGCCGTTGTCCGCAATGAGGGAATGGCCGCCGAATACGGTGTCCGTGGTGGATTCATGCACGCCTGCGGAGGAAAGGACATAGGCGCAGAGGCATCTGCCGCTCTGCTGTCTGACCAGTTCCCTCCTGTATGCGGCCTTACCGGTGAGTTCCGTTCCTGCGGAAGGGTTGAGAATGGCTCTGGCACCCAGAAGAGCCAGTTTGGAACTGGGGGGAATGACGCTCCACAGGTCTTCGCATATTTCCACGCCAAAACTGAAGGGAGACGATTCTTCATGAAAAACGATTTCCGCCCCGAACGGGATATGCACCCCATTGATTGTGACTTCCTTCACTCCTGTACCCAATTCCCTGCCGGAGGTGAATTGCCGCTTTTCGTAGAATTCCCGGTAGTTGGGGAGCACGGTTTTGGGCACCAGAGCCAGAATGCGGCCGGACTGCACTACCGCCGCCGTATTATACAGAGCGTCTTCATGAAGGAAGGGCAGGCCCACCACGGCAATCGTGCCGGAGCCTTCCGTGGCTTCCGTAAAGCGGAGCAGGCCGTTCAGGGCTGCTTTCCTCAAGTTCGGCTGGAAGAAAAGGTCTCCGCAGGAATAGCCCGTAATGCACAGTTCCGGGAAAACGACGGCCGCCGCCTTCTGTTCTGCGGCTTTCCGGAATCCCTCCGTAAGTTGGTCGACATTGTAGTCCACTTCAGCCACGCGGAGCTGGGGGACGGCGGAGGCAAGTCTGTAATATCCGAACATGGGCGGCGCAGTCTGAAAAATGGAACCCGCAGATGTTCGTTTTTCCCGTAGTCAGGACACAATTCGGGAAAGGCGGGCCTGAGCCGGATACTAAAAGTTCATGAAGGACTTGTAAAGCCATCTGTAGGGACTGCTCCGTCCATGTTGCCGGGGAACGGGCAAGGAACGCAATCTTTCCCGCATGCCTTTCTGCATGACGGTCACCGGGCAAATCCGTTTTTTCCCGGGCTCCCGCAGCATGGCGGCTTTTCTTGAGCCGGGTACGGCATTGAGGCTGGAACAGCGGGAGAAAAGGAGTAAACCATACCCTGAAAACTAATGAATAATACTGACCGATTTACTGGAAAAGCCCGGGCTTATGCCCAGGGCAGACCCGATTATCCCGCCTCCGTTGTTGGGCTTCTGACGCGGGAGAGCCGCCGAGAGAATCCCCGTCTGGCGGATATAGGTTCCGGAACGGGCATTCTTTCCCGCGCCATGCTGGAGCGCGGCTGGACCGTGTATGGCGTGGAGCCCAATGATGACATGCGGAAGGAAGCGGAGAAGCAGCTGTCCGCTTTTCCCCGTTTTCATTCCGTGGCGGGAACGGCGGAGCGGACCGGGCTTCCCGGAGCTTCGATGGATCTGGTGACGGCGGCGCAGTCATTCCACTGGTTTGACGCCGCCGCGTTCAAGAGGGAATGCCGCCGTATTCTGTCCGGAGGAGGCAAGGTTGCCCTTATTTGGAACTCCAGGGTGGAAGACAGTCCCATTGCCCGGGAGGAAGGAAATATCCACCGTCTTTACTGTCCGTGTTTTTATGGATTCAGCGGAGGGCTGGCGAAGTTGACGGACAGCATTGGAGCGTTTTTCAACCACCGTTTCCAGATATTCCGCTTTCCAAATGATTTGTCCTACACGCGGGAGCAGTATCTCCGCCGCATGATGTCCACCTCCTATGCCTTGACGGAGGGCGGAGAAGAGCGGTCCTCCTGGCTGGACGCCCTGGAAAAGCTGTTTGACCGGTTTGAAACGGAAGGACGCGTTACGGTTCCGAATGAAACTGTGGTGTATCTGGGGAAGTGCTGAGGATGCGGCGTTCATGCATGGCCTCCGGAAAAGGAAAGGCCTCTTTTCGGTTCAGGAACTGAAGATGATGACGGCAAGGACGGCAATGATTGCCAGAACGACAACGATGGCGGTAATATAGCCGGGTTTGTGGGCATCAAGAGTCCACTCCTTTTTGAGATGGGAAAGATCCTCCCCTGCCGCATAGCGTGAAAAAAGGTCATGGAGCCGGGAGTAGTCCAGGTCTTTGGGCGTCATGTAAAGCTCCCTGTCCTTTCCGCCGGCAAACGAAATTTCGCAATGGTAATTTTCCGGACTATTGCAGATGGCCTGGAGGAATTCGTCACCACGGCTGCAGATAATGAAAGCTTCCGTGTTATTTTTAATGCCGGACAGGGCTTGATCCCGCGTTTCACAGGGCTCTCCGGAAAGTTCCCAAACGATGGAGGGGGCGGAATGAAGGCTCATGGAATAAAAAATCAGAAAATATAGTAGAGAATTATTTTTCCTGCCGCCAGTAAAAACTTTCCTTTCTTCTTCCTGGGCGGAAAGTGTTCCCTGGCGCAACACTCCGGAGAGCGCTGGGAGCGCTTGCGGGTTGGGGCATTCAATGGCTGTTTTTCCGCTTATCATTCCGGTTTTGCATGGGTTCTTTCTGCCGGGGCGTCCCCTTCGCGTTTTTCCAGCCATGCAGGCTGATGTTTCCATTCCTCTGGAAATAATCATTCCGCGGCTTCAGGCATGGCTATTTTCTCTCGCTATTCTTGCTTTATTAAGGCAGGCCATCCATGTTACGATTATTTACTGCCATGATGCATCAGACTTTTTCCCAAGAGCCTTTTCTGGTTTCCGGATTGCATGGGGACCAGATTCTGGGCGCCCGCAGTAACCAACAGGATTCTTTCTCCATTCTGGCTGGAGAGGACGCATTGGTACTGGTGCTGGCGGACGGCATGGGTGGGTATACCGGCGGAGAATTGGCCAGCCGCGCGGCGGTGGAAGGCTGTTCGCGGGCTTTTGAGCGGAAATCCGGTTTGCCCGGAGAGAGAATGAAAGCTGCAGTGACCGCCGCAAATGAACAGGTATGGTCCGCCCGGAAGAAAAGAGGGGAGGATGACGAGATGGGGACGACGCTGGTAGCGGCCTGGATAGGGGCGGATGGGCTGAGGTGGGTCAGCGTGGGGGACTCCCTTCTGCTGCTTATCCGGGAAGAAAAAATGTTTCTGCTTAATGAGCTGCACCAGTATTCCGCGGAATTGGAGCGCATGGCGGATGAAGGGATCATCAGCCGGGAGGAGGCTTTGAGCCATCCTGCCCGCCATTCCCTGACTTCTGCCCTGATGGGGAAGGAAGTTCCTTTGGTGGATTTGCGGGAGGAATGCTTTCCCTTATTTCCGGGGGACCGTGTTTTGGTCGCCAGTGACGGAGTGGGGCCTTATCTGGATTCCCTGGGGCCGGCAGGGATGCGGTATTTGTCCATGCTTTCCGCGGAGGAACTGGTGCGTTCCGTGCTGGACGGCATTAACCGCGACGGCGCGCCCAACCAGGATAATGCCACATTGATTTGCGCAGAGATAGCAAGGGCTTGATCTGCATTAGTGCGGCAAGGAGGTAATCTGCGGACGGGCGATTTTTGAGATTCACATCCTCCGTCTGCCCGACGATGAATAAAACCCCGCATGCGTTTCAGGCATGCGGGGTTTTATTGAAATAGCCGGAGTATTTCCCGTTCAGGAATGGTATTCCTGGAGGGAACGGGGTGATACCTTCACGTGCTGGGCGGAGCGGATGCCCTCCACCGTGGCTCTGGCGGCTGCGATGGTAGTCATGTACGGAATTTTCTTCTGGATGGACTGCATGCGGATGAAGGAGTCATCAATCATACTGGTGCGGTCCACCGGAGTGTTGATAATCAGGTCGATCTGCTTGTTCGTGATCATGTCGCCCAGGTTCGGGCGGCCTTCATGCAGCTTGTTGACTACTTCCGTTTCCACGCCCTGGCCGCGCAGGTATTCTGCGGTGCCGCCGGTGGAGACAATCGTAAATCCCAGGGAAATCAGGTCCCGGGCGATGGGTTCGATGAACTTCTTATCCCGGTCGGAAACCGTGACGAGCACCTTGCCGGCGGTAGGCAGAATGCAGCCCGCAGCTTCCTGGGCCTTGTAGTAGGCCATGCCGAAGTTGTCCGCAATGCCCATGACTTCACCCGTGGCGCGCATTTCCGGCCCCAGTACGGGGTCCACTTCCGGGAACATGTTGAAGGGGAAGACAGCTTCCTTCACGCCGATGAAACGGCAGGCGCGCGACTTCAGGCCCAGCTCCTTGAGTTTCTTGCCCAGCATGATTTCCGTGGCGTAGCGCGCCAGGGAGATGCCCGTTACCTTGGAGACGATCGGCACCGTGCGGGAGGCGCGGGGATTGGCCTCAATGATGTAAACCTCATCGTTGCAGATGGCGAACTGCACGTTCAGAATGCCCTTTACCTGGAAGTCCTGGGCAATTTTGGCGGCATGTTCCTCAATGGTGCGGATGTGCTTGGGAGCGATTGTCACGGGGGGGATGGCGCAGGCGGAGTCGCCGGAATGGATGCCGGCCAGCTCAATGTGTTCCATGACCGTGGCTACAAAAGTATCCGTGCCGTCGGCCAGAGCGTCCACTTCCGCCTCAATGGCGTTGTCCAGAAAACGATCGATCAGCATGGGATATTCCGGGCTGACCTGGATGGCCTCCACGCCGTAGCGCTTCAGGTTTTCTTCATCGTAAATGACTTCCATGCCGCGGCCGCCCAGCACGAAGGAGGGGCGCACCATGACCGGGTAGCCAATGCGGCGCCCCAGTTCCACAGCTTCCTCCAGGGAACGGGCCGTGCCGCTTTCCGGCTGGCGGATATTCAGGGCGATCATGCGTTCACGGAAATATTCGCGGTCTTCCGCCAGACGGATGCCTTCCGGCTGGGTTCCCATGATTTTCACGCCGGCGTCTTTGAGGGCCTGGGCGATGTTAAGCGGGGTCTGGCCTCCGAACTGGACGATGACGCCTTCCGGCTTTTCCTTCTCGTAAATAGCCAGCACGTCTTCTACAGTCACGGGTTCAAAGTACAGCTTGTTGGCCGTGTCAAAGTCCGTAGAAACCGTTTCCGGGTTGCAGTTCACCATGATGGATTCATACCCGTGGTCGCGCAGGGTGAAGGCGGCATGCACGCAGGTATAGTCGAATTCGATGCCCTGGCCGATGCGGTTGGGACCGCCGCCCAGAATCATGATTTTCTTCTTATCGTTCACGGGAACTTCGTCTGCCGCGCCGCTGTAAGTGGAGTAGTAGTATTCCGCGTGTTCCACGCCGCTGACGGGCACGATGCGGAAGGTGGCCGTGATGCCGTCTTTCTGCCGGCGGGCGCGGACGGCCTTTTCCGGCACCCCGAAAATCTGGGCCAGGTATTTGTCGGAAAAACCCATTTCTTTGGCTTGGCGCAGGGTTTCCGCGGAAAGGGAATCCCAGTCCTGCCCATCCAGGGAAAAGTCAAAGTCCGCCAGTTCCTTCATCTGTTCAATGAAATACGGAGTGATGCGGGTCAGCTTCACGATTTCCTCCACGGCTACGCCGCGGCGCAGGAGTTCGTAAATCTGGAAGAAGCGTTCGCTGTTGCCGTACGTGATTTTTTCACGCAATTCCGGGGTGGAGAGGGCTTCCAGCTTTTTCACGCGGCCCAGGCCGGCGCGTCCGATTTCCAGAGAGCGCACGGCCTTCTGGAAAGCTTCCTTGAAATTCTGTCCGATGCTCATTACTTCTCCCACGGCTTTCATCTGGGTGCCCAGCTTGTCGGCTGCCTTGGGGAATTTTTCAAAGGCCCAGCGTGCGAACTTCACGACCACATAGTCGCCGTAAGGTTCGTATTTTTCCAGGGAGCCTTTGCGCCAGTAGGGAAGTTCGTCCATCGTGACGCCGGAGGCCAGCTTGGTGGAGACGGAGGCGATAGGGAAGCCGGTGGCCTTGGAAGCCAGGGCGGAGGAACGGGATGTACGGGGGTTGATTTCAATAACGATGATGCGGTTGTCCTCCCGGTTGTGGGCGAACTGCACGTTTGTGCCTCCCGTAACGCCGATGGCGTCCAGAATGCGGTAGGAATAATCCTGAAGTTTATCCTGCACTTCCTGCGGAACGGTCAGCATGGGAGCCACGCAGAAGCTGTCTCCGGTGTGCACGCCCATGGGATCCACGTTCTCAATAAAGCAAACGGTAATCTTTTGTCCCTTGGCGTCGCGGACGACTTCCAGTTCCAGTTCCTCCCATCCCAGCACACATTCTTCCACCAGCACCTGGTTGATGAGGGAGGCGGCCAGGCCGCGGGGGACTACCTGGCGCAGTTCTTCCACGTTGTAAACGATGCCGCCGCCCGTGCCGCCCATGGTGTAGGCGGGGCGCAGCACGACGGGATAGCCCAGTTCAGCGGCCACCTTTTCAGCTTCCTCCACGGAGTAGACGGGTTCGGACTTGGCGACCGGCACGCCGATCCTGTCCATGGTTTCCTTGAAAATGATGCGGTCTTCGCCGCGGGCGATGGCTTCCAGATCCACGCCGATGACTTCCACTCCGTACTGTTTCAGGATGCCTTCTTCATGCAGCTTGGAAGCCAGGTTCAGGGCCGTCTGGCCGCCCAGGTTGGGCAGCAGGGCATCCGGGCGTTCCTTCTCAATCACGGCCGTGATGCGGTCCACAGTCAGAGGCTCAATGTAGGTGTGGTCCGCCATGCCGGGGTCCGTCATGATGGTGGCGGGGTTGGAATTCACCAGAACGACGTCGTAACCTTCGGCGCGGAGGGCCTTGCAGGCCTGGGTGCCGGAGTAGTCGAACTCGCAGGCCTGGCCGATGATGATGGGGCCTGAGCCGATAATGAGGATTTTGCGGATATCTTCGCGTTTTGCCATGGTATGATGCCTCTATGTGGTCCGTGGTGGTTAAAAATAAATGCCGGAAACAAGGTCCGCCCAAGGTGCGTTGCCTCTCCGCTCCGCATACCCGGCGCGTGACCTGACGCACAGTACGGGACGTCGGGCGATAAGTCCAGACAAAACAACAGGAATTCCGGGGAAAAGGCTATGGCCTTCTTTCCTTTTCGTACAGTGCCGCACGCAATCCGCCCTTGATATTTTCCACCGTCCGTATACCCTGCGGAGCAAGGATGAGGAACGCCCTGACATTAATTTGCTGTCTTGGATTGCTGTGCTCCGCAGCATCGGCTGCGGACCTTTCTTCCACGGGGCGGGGAAGCGCCGTGCCTTCGGAGGCGGCTTCCTGGTACCAGGCCCTGCGGACCGGACTTTCCCAGTTCCGGAACGGCGGCGGCTACGAAACCAGCAGGGAAGCCATGCAGGCCCTTGCGGAGAAAGCCTGCCGCTGGGACCCCCGCACGCGCCGTCCCGTTTTTCTTCTCCGTAACGCCACGCCCTCCTTCTGTTCCTCCGCCTGCTACCTGCTCCTTTTGAAATCCCTGCAGATATGGGACTCTGCACAGCCGCGGCCCGTTATTTCCGAACGCGCGTGGCTGGCCCTCATCCCCCGCTTTGGTCAGCATGACGGGGAGGGGCCGTGGGGATGGGCGAACGCCAATGGCCCCGGCCTGGCCGTTCTGGTGCACAGGCTGGGAGCCGGCATCAACTTTGAGGACTGGAGGAAGGCCCGCCCCGGCGACTTCATGAAAATTTTCTGGACGGACCGCATCGGGCGTCGAGAATCCGGCCATCTGACCGTCCTGGTGAAGGATGGAGGGGACCAGGTAACGTTCTGGTCCTCCAACATTCCGGACGGTTACGGAGCCAGGACGGTGCCCAAATCCCGGATCAAGCGCGTCATTTTCACGCGCATCACCAGGCCGGAACGGTTCAACCTGGCCCCCTCCGTGGGAAGCCACCCGTGGCTGTCCTCCCTGCTCCGGCAGGAAGTGGGCATGAAGGAAGTGCGCAGGCATTCCGGCATGTAGACCCCCTGACCGTTTCCCGCCGTGAAAAAATGCTCCTTCCCTCCTTCCGTCACCCCGGACTGTTCCGTGCTGGTGCTCGGTTCTCTGCCGGGAGACGAATCCCTGCGTCAGGCCCAATATTACGCCCATCCCCGCAACGCGTTCTGGAAAATCATGGGGTCCCTTCTGGGGTTCGATCCCTCCCTGCCATATGGGGAACGCCTGTCCCTGCTCAACCGGGGCGGGGTGGGGCTGTGGGACGTGGTGGCCTCCGGCGTCAGGCCCGGCAGCCTGGACCAGCACATCTCCCAGGAACGGCCCAATGATATTGCGGCCCTGCTGGATCGCTTTCCGGGCATCGGCGTGGTCTGCTGCAACGGCACCGCTTCCCATAAATACCTTAAACGGTATTTTCCCGAACTGTTCCTTCGGGAAACGCTTTCCGTCATTCAAATGCCTTCCACCAGTCCGGCGGCGGCGCGGCTGACGTATGAGCAGAAATTCCGCGCCTATGAGGAAATCATGGCGCCCCTGCTCCGGAAGGAAAGGGAAGAATAGAGACCTTCTGCGCCTTTTCCAATGCCGTGCGCGGCCCGACAGTAACAGGCGGGGTTGTTCGTCAGCAGGATCCGACGGCCGCCAGCAGGTGGACATCCAGGGCCAGGGCTTCGTGAATATTGAAATTCAAATCATCACGGAGCCTGTTGAGGGCCTCCATGCGCTTCAGCAATTCGTTCACGGGCATCTGGGCGGCCAGTGTGCGCACCTCCGGATGAATCGGAGCGACTTCCGGGGCTCCGGAGGCAATCAGGGCTGCCTGGCCGAACCAGCTGATGAGCAGTTCCAGGGCCTGATTGCGCTGTTCCAGATATTCCGTCTCTATCTGGGCGGCATTCGCGTCCTTATTGCGGGCCTCCCAGTCGGAGGCGTCCGTACCCTGGGCTGCTTCCCTGGCTTCATCTTTCAGAGCCTGGTTCAGGTTTTTGGTGATGGCGGCCTTGGCCTCTGCCATGACGTCCATGAACCTGCTGCGGAAGGCCAGAGCGGCCAGGTCATTATTCAGATTGCGGCAGGTCTCCAGCCAGTGCGGGAGCAGGGCCTCCTGAATAGGAGTGAGCCTGAATTCTCCGGATTGCAGCAGATTGACGCGCACGCAGCGGGAAATAATTGTCTGGAGAAGCTGATCCGGCTGGGAGGTGGACAAAATGAGCAGACACTGGCCGGGCGGTTCCTCCAGGGTTTTCAGGAAAGCGTTGGCGGCCTCGTCATTCATCCGCTCCGCATCCATGAACACGGCTATCTTCCATTTCCCCTCCGCCGCGCGCTGTTGCAAAAAGGGTTCCACGGCGCGGATATCATCCCGCAGGATGCGGCGCGACTTGGACTTGGGGCGCACCAGCCGGCAATACTCGTCCCTTACACTGTCCAGATGGTCTGCCCGGATGCCGTTTATCAGCTCCAGCAGTTGCAGGATCAGGCGGGAGGCTCCCTGGTGCTCGTCTCCCACGATGAGCAGGGCATGGGGAAGCCGGTTGCGGGAGAAGGCGGTGCGCAGCAGATCGAACGCTTGGGATGCCGTAAATGCCATATGCTCCTATGAAAACATTTCGTTGCGTCAGGGCAACAGAAAAGATTGGTATATGTCGGATATTTCATGTACTAAGGGGGCCGGTTATGGAACAAAATGACATCTCATCCCGGATTGTCTTTGCCGACCGCGGCAAGGTGAATGTGGAAAAAGGCGTGGAATTCGCCCCCAAATTTGACCAGAACGGCCTGATTCCGGCCCTCGCCATGGACCATATTACCCATGAACCGCTGATGCTGGCCTATATGAATGCGGAATCCCTGCGCATGACCATGGAACTGGGGGAAGCCGTCTACTATTCCCGCAGCCGTCAGGAAATCTGGCATAAGGGCGCTACCAGCGGCCACGTGCAAAAAGTAAAGCAAATCCTGGTTGACTGTGACCAGGATGCCCTGATTGTGCTGGTGGACCAGTGCGGCGCCGGAGCCTGCCACACCGGGCACCACTCCTGCTTTTACCGTTCCGTTCCGTTCGGCGATGAACTGAAAGCCCTGCCCCAGGGGGGGGGCGTCACGCTGCGTGAAGCGGACGGAGGCGTTGTTTTTGATGCCGAAGCCGTGTACGGCAAGGGCCATTAACTCCTTTTGCGCGTCAATCTGCGTTCGCCGGATTGACGCGCCCTCTTTTTCTGCTGTAAAATCATGAATGTGAAAAAACTGTTTCTCATGATGGCTGCCGTTTCCGGGGCGCTGGCCCTGTGCCAATGCTCTTCGGAAGCGCCTCCTCCCCCCGGAACCGTCCGCATGGTGGATCAGCAGGCGATTGCCTTGATGCAGGAAGCCAGGGCAAAGGAAGCGAAGAATGATCTCTCCGGGGCCATTAAGAAATACAGGCGCGTGGTGGAAAAACACCCCCTTTCCAGGGAAGCTCCCCAGGCCCGGTTCAGAATGGCGGAACTCTATGAGGCCCGCAAGGAACCTGCGGAAGCGTTTGACCAGTACCAGAAACTCATTGACCGCCACCCGGACAGCCCCCTGTACAGGCAGGCCATGTCCCGGCAGAAGGAAATGGCCTTCGGCGCTGCGAGCGGCGCGCTGACCAACCGCGTGCTGTGGATGTTTGACGTCAGGATGGATCCCACGAACGTCACGGAATGGCTGAAGCATGTGCGTGACAACGCCCCGTATGCCCCTACCGCCCCGCAGGCCATGAACGTGCTGGGCAATTACCTGGCCGCGCGCGGCCGGATGAAGGAGGCCATAGAGGCATACCAGAACCTGGTGGACAATTACCCCAACTCTCCGCTGGCCCCCACGGCCCAGCTCCAGATAGCCACCCTGTATCGCCAGGCTGCTGCGGACGGAGACCGCAACCACGTCAATGTGGCCCGCGCTCAGGAAGCGTATGAAGACTACCTTCAGCGTTATCCCAACAGCGCCCGTGCGGGAGCCGCCCGTGCCGACCTGGCGGCCATGAAGCGTGAGCTGGTGGCCCAGCAGCTGGAAGTGGCGGAATACTACCTGACCAAAATGAAAGATGCGGATGCCGCCGTCTTCTGCTACCAGGAAGTAGCCTCCAAAGGCAGCATCAATCCCGCCGCCGCCGCCAGGGCGAAGGCCCGCCTGAAAGAACTGCGCGTGACCAGCAGATAACAGGAACTCTCCGTCCTCATGAACCGTATCCGGAACGTTTTCAAACTCTTCCTGCCCGTTTTTTGCCTCCTGGCCGGTTCTTGCGGCTACCAGCTTGGCGGCACCAAGCCGCCCAAGCTGGAACTGGCCCAGACCGTCAAGGTATGCCTCTTTGCCAACAACTCTTTGGAGCCCCGTGCCGCCACGCTGGTGACCGGCGCCTTGGCGGATGAGCTGCAGCGGGACGGCACCTACCGGTTAAGCTCCGGCGCGGATGCGGATATCCGGGTGGAGGGGGAAGTGTACTCCATCACCTTCGACCAGTTGCGATCCAGCCGGGAAGACACCTACAAGAGTACGGAACTTGGGTTGCGCCTGTCTGTCAAATACCGTGTGGTGGACGCCAGGACGCAGGAAATCCTGTATGCCGGCTCTGCGGAGGAAGTAGGTCAATTCTTTGACCAGGGCAACATTCAGTCGGCCCGCACGAATGCCCTTTCCTATGCGGCCCGTCTGGTGGCTACTTCCATTGCGGAAACCCTTACCAATGGCTAATCCCGCCCGGTTCAGGAAAATCTGTGCTTATGGAGAAAGTGGAATACAGCGTTTATTTTGTTCCGGTGCCGATCGGCAACCGGGCGGACATCACCCTGCGGGCGCTGGACGTGCTGCGCAAGGTGGATGTCATTGCGTGTGAGGACACCCGCCATTCCGGTCTTCTGCTTTCCCATTATGAAATCCGCAAACCGCTGGTAAGCATGCATGACCACAATGAGCAGCCGCGTGCCGGGGAAATTGCGGCGCGCGCGGCCGGCGGAGAAAGCTTTGCCGTGATCAGTGATGCGGGCATGCCTGGCGTGAGTGATCCGGGCTATCGTCTCATTCAGACCCTCAAGGAAAAGGGAGTAAGTTTCACCGTCCTTCCCGGGCCATCCGCCGTGGTGACGGCATTGGTGGGGTCCGGACTGCCTACGGACGCATTCTTCTTCGGCGGCTTTCTGCCCGTCAAATCCGGGAAAAAAAACGCTGTGCTCCAAACGGCAGTGGAAGCTTCCCATACCAGTATTTTTTATGAATCCCCCCATCGCATCGTCAAAACCGTGCAGGCTCTGGCGGCGCTGGATCCGGACATTCCCGTCTGCGTAGCCAGGGAACTGACAAAAACCTTTGAAACTTACCATCGCGGTCCGGCCTCCCGGCTGGCGGCGGAATTTGCGGAACGCCCCCCCAGGGGGGAAATCGTGCTGCTGGTGGGCGGCGTCAATGCCCCGCGGGCTGTCCGTTGACGGGCCGGAAACATCATGTCAATAGCTGACCGTCACCTTGACCGGGCGGTGGTCGGAGGCGGCGGGAGCTTCAATTACCCTGCGTTCCTTCACATGGAACGCCTCCGTCTTTTTTCCCCTGTACATCCAGATGTAATCAATGCATTCCTTCGGATGCCCGGCGGGAAACGTTTTTTGGGCCGGATCGCTCAGCAGGATGAAATATTTCTTCATCCGGGTTATCGGTTCCGAATCCGGCGTTAAATTGAAATCCCCTGCAATAAAAAAGGGCTTGCTGCATTTTGCGGCCAGGGCGGCAATCATATCAATGGAAGCGCTGCTGTCTTCCCTGGTCAGGGACAAATGCGTGACGCAAAACCAGTAATCCCTGAACTCGGCCATCAACAGTACACGGGCCTCCTCCCTGCCGGGTAAAGGAATCCGTTTGACGCTCAAAGGCTTTTCCCTGGATAAAATGCCTACTCCATAGGAACCGCCTGAATAATCAATGGCCTTGGCATAGGTACCCGTCAACGTTGTCCTTGCGGCCAATTCCTGCAGGGTATCCCTGCCGCCGCTCCTGATTGTCCCCTGGTCCAGCTCCTGAAGGGCCGCGACATCCGGTTTTTCCTCCGCGATTACCCGGGCCGTGCGGTCATAATCCCTCCTGCCGTCCATGCCGGTGCCGTTCTTTACGTTATAGCTCATCAGTGTGCATTCTCCAGCCTGCAGGGGAAAAAGGTTCAGAAAAAGCGCTGCGGCTGCACATAACCTGAAAATGAACCGTTTATTTCCTTTCATCTCTGTAAAAAGCTCCGTATTGCTGCCCGGGCTGCAGGTAATACGTGTTCCCCGTTCCCTTTTCTTGCAGAGAATCTTTTCTCCTTCTGGATAAGTAAGTCCTCCGGAGAGAAGGGGCGGCAACTCATTTCCGGTTTCCGGAACAGGCCTCATTCGCTGTCGAACCCTTCGCCTTTGGTGCTTTTTGAGCCGTATGCCGGTGGAAAATGACGCAAATTTTATCAACTTGACGGCTGGAAGTGTGTCATGATAATATCCTATCATCATGCTGGAGGATAGGAGATCACGTTCCTCGCGCAAGACACCGGATTTGGTGACTGATGAGCTTATTCTCATTCTTCATGAAGCGGGCATGCTGGAATTCAATGACATTTTTCAGCGTACCGTTGTCGTGATGAAGGCAAAGCACATGTCCCTGGGCGGAGAGGAAATCCTGAGGCTGAGGATTTACGAAAAACTCCAGAATCTGGTGAGCGCCGGCGGCCTGATGAAAAAAGGCCGTGAATACACGGCCCTGCCCAAACTGATTTCTTTGAAATCGGAAACATTCCCGGATATCCGATTGTGATTTTAAGAAAAAAGGGCAGGATGAACCGGATTTTACTCCATATCGTTTATCCTGCCCGTGAAACCTAATGCGTGGTTTCGCGCCTCACTTTCTTAGACTTAGAAGTTGGTGCGGAAGGCGATGTTGTAGCTCCATCCGGTAAAGCCTTTCTGCCGGCTGGCGTCCGTGCCGTTGGAATGGGCGTATTCGATGCCCGCCATGATCTTGGCCATGTTCGGGCTGCATTCGAAAATGTAGTAGTTGACGCCCAAGTACAGGGCCTGCATGCAGTCGGAAGTTCCGGAATAAGTGGAGTTCTGCGTATAGCGTTTTTCCCATTTTACGGCGTTGCTGCCCGCCGCCATCTGGTAGCGGACCACTCCTTCCCAGTGGGGGGTGAACTTGTAAGACGGCATGACGGTTACGCCGAAGACGTTTTCAGCCCCCGCTTTCATGCCGATGACGTTGAAGCCGGCCATGACTTCGGTCATCAGGGAGAAATCCCCCTCGGAACCTTCCCAGGTCAGGGCTACCACGTCCCTGGCTCCGGTACCCTGGTATTTGGATTTAAAGCCGTAACCGGTCAGTTTTTCATACGCCTTGTTTTGGGCGTCGTCCCCCCACTTGGTGAAATTGTGGGCGTAATCCAGCCACAGACGGCTTTTCTTCAGGAAAACGTCGTTGGACGTGTCATAGCTCAGCGTGCCGGTGATGAAGCAGTTGTCCCGGGAGTTGAAAGCGGGTTCAATGCGGTTGTTGAACGTGCCGGTTCCGGTGCCTCCGTTACCGTTCAGCCAGACGCCTGCGGCCCAGCCGAGCTTGTCCTTTTTGTCGGAATTGTTCACCTGGAATCCGTAATTGGTTTCCGAGCGGAGCTGGTTGACCAGCATGGAGCGTTCGATAGTCAGAATGGCGGAGGAGGACGTTCGGTATTCCCCGGTGATGCGCGGCTTTATTTTGCCGATGGCATAGGTGACGGGGCCTCCCTTGTATTCCAGATTCAGTTCGTAAAGGGAGTAGGTCAGGTCGGAGGTGTCCCATGTGTTGGTTTTCGCATTGTAGCTTTCCAGGCCGTCCATGCCGCCGATGTTCCAGACGTTGTTGAGCTTGAAATTGTTCAGAAACTTCATGTTGAACCCGGCGCGGAAGCGGCGCCATTCATCATTGAAGCGGCGGCCGTTGCCTTCCTTTTCACCCATGACGCGGCCTTCGCCGTTCGGGTCAATCCAGTCCAGGCCGTACTGCATGCGGAGGGAAACGTTGAATTCCTGGATGTAAGGATTCTTATGGTCCCGTTCCGAGTTGAACCACTTGAAACGGTCGCCGAGCCATTTGCAGGCGGAAAAGTTGTCGCGGGCCGGCAGGGAGTTTCCGGTAGAGGGCGCGGCAGCGGCAAAGGCGGAGGCTCCGAGAGTCATGAGGCCGATGACGGGGAGAGTATAGGTCTTCATTTGTTTTCTATGGTTGGTTTGTCTGTGAGAAGGTCTTCCGGGGAAGGTTCTTCCTCACGGAGACGGCTTCTGTCTATCAAACCAGCCACAGGAGTGTCCAAGGCTTAAGGGTGACAAAATAGCCACCCGTCCCCCTTTGGCGGTTACAAGGTCATGCGGAGCCATGCCCTGGCGTCCAGGGCGTCTGCGGCGGCGGCCACTTCCGCCTTTCTCTTGCTGGCCCCGGAGCCGGCTCCAATGGCGTGACCATGCCAGAAAACGCGGGATTCAAAACGGTTTTCGGCGTCTCTCGGCCCTTTTTCTTCCGTTTCATAGGAAGGAGTTTCGGGCAGGATGTCCTGAAGGATAGCCTGGAGTTCCCCCTTGGGGTTGATTTCCTTGGGATGGCTGGCCGCGGAATCCAGAGCTTCATGGAGGACGCGCAGGGCTACAGCCTTGGCCGTTTCATAGTCGGAATCCAGGGACATGGCTCCGAAGACGGATTCAAATGTGTTGGCGATGATGGAATTTTTGCCCCGTCCGCCGGCCCGTTCTTCCCCTTTTCCCAGGGCAATGTGTTTATCCAGCCCCAGGATAAAGCCGTATTTGCCCAGATTGGCGCGGCTGACGGTCCGGGCGCGCAGCTGGGTCAGTTCCCCTTCCGGGGATTGGGGCATGTGGTGGTAAAGGTACTGTGTGACGGCCAGCTGCAGGATGGCGTCTCCCAGGAATTCCAGCCGTTCATACGCCCGGCGCGTTTCCGGCTTGCTGTCCGTGCTGGGGTGGGTAAGGGCCTGAACGAGCAGATCCGGATTGTTGAAACGGTAACCCAGCTTGTCTTCCAGCGCGGTGTGGTTCATCCCGGAAATGCTAGGGCCGCCGTTCCGGAAATGCAACTCCAAACGGAGGGAGCTTCCCGGCGGGGACGGAATTTGTTTTCCCGCGTCATCCCGGCCTCTCCACAGCTTTGACATATGGGAGGAGGGGTGTAGGATAGTTTGCGAACGAACGTTGGAGACGATGATGAAAAAGATTGAACCAAAGGAGATTCAGGATAATGCCGTACAATTGATCGGGGACGATTGGATGCTGGTGACGGCGGGTTCTCCGGAGCATTTCAACATGATGACGGCCAGTTGGGGCGGTTTGGGGTTCATGTGGAAGAAGCCTGTGGCGTTTGTAGTTATCCGCCCCCAGCGCCATACCTTCCGTTTTATTGAGGCCGGGGACGAGCTGACGCTTTCCTTTTTCAGCCATGAGTACCATAAGGCTCTGACCGTGTGCGGAACAACGAGCGGACGGGATACGGACAAGGTGGCCGCTTCCGGCCTGACGCCATACGTGACGGAGAACGGCAATGTAAGTTTTACGGAAGCGCGCCTGGTGCTGGAGTGCCGCAAGCTGTACGCGGAGCCTCTCAACCCGGAAGCTTTTCTGGATAAATCTATTGTGCCGGAGTGGTATTCCGCCGGGGATTTCCATAAGATGTATATTGTGGAAATCCTGAACGTATGGGTGAAGGAATAGCGCTCCGGAAATGCCGCAGGCGGACGCCTGTCCGTTGTTTCTGTCCGCGCTTTTTCAGAGGGGTGCAAGGGCGCCATCCTCCAGCCGGAAGGCTGGCAGGGGGCACGGAGCATTGTGCAGCCAGTCCAGATGGGTGGTGGTGATGAGGCTCTGCGCGTCCGCTGGAAGCGACTGCAGAAAGGCTATCCGGCGCGTGGGGTCCAGCTCCCCGAAGACATCGTCAATCAGGTGGATGGGCGTATGTCCCGTTTCTTCCGTCAGGAGGGAGGACTGCGCCAGCTTCATGGAGATGGCGGTGGTGCGCTGCTGCCCTTCGGAGGCGAATTGAGCGGCGTTTCTGCCGTTCAGCGTGATGTCCAGGTCATCCCGGTGGGGGCCGTTCTGGGTTTGCCCGTACCGGATATCCCGGTCCATGGAGGCGCACAGCCGTTCATACAGGTCTCCTTCCTCCGAGGCACGGTAAGCGATGGAGACCTGTTCCTGCCTTCCGCCGATATTGCGGTAGGCCAGGGCGATATGGGGCGCCAGAAGCGCCAGCAGATTGGCGCGCAGGTTTCTCAGTTCCGTGCCGTGCAGGGCCAGCTGTCGCGTGTAGGCGTCCAGCTGGAGTTTGTCCCGGTGCCTGTGCTTGAGCAGGTAATTGCGCGTTTTCAGCGCCCGGCGGTAGCTGAACAGGGCCAGTCTGTAGCCTGGATGCCACTGGCTGCCCAGAAAGTCCATGTATTTCCGGCGGGCGTCCGCGCCGGCCTGCACCAGGGAAAGGTCGTCATTCCCCATCCATACCACGGGATAGCTGTCCGCCAGGTAGCTGCGCTGGTCTTTACGAGGCTCTCCGTTGACGCGGAGGTCCGGAGCGTCCGGCGCCCACAGGATGCGCCGGATTTGTCCCGGAAGTTCTCCGCGGATGCCGAAGGATTGTTTTCCGTGGGAGACCAGCGGCCCGGTCCGGGCCGTGCGCGGGGATTGCAGACGCAGCAGGAAGCAAACGGCCTCCAGCAGGCTGGTTTTTCCCCGGGCGTTGTTTCCCAGGATGATGGCCCCCTGCTGCGGAATCTGCCAGGAGAAGCTTCCGTAGCAACGGAAGTCCATTAATTTCAGCCTGGAGATCATGGGGCCGGGAAAGGGGTTATTCCGCAGGGAGGGAGCGGATGGCGTCCATGATTTTGTCCGTCAGGTGCTGGTATGCATCTTTTCCTTTGGCGTTGAGTTCCGCCGGCGTGAAGGGGATGGGGTCTCCCACCGTGACCGTGACGGGGCGGAGCCTGGGAAACCGGGCGCCGATGGGAAAGGCTTCATACGCACCGCTGATGCGCAGGGGCTGCACGGGAACTTTCGTTTTGCTCAGGATGAGGCCGATCCCGCCCATGCCGTCATGGATTTCACCATCCGGCGTGCGGGAGCCTTCCGGAAACACGAGTACGCGCTTGCCGGATTTCAGCAGGCGTATCACGTGCTTGAGGCTGGCGGCATCCGGGTTTTCCTGGTCAATGGGGATAGCCTGGCAGAGGGGCAGGGCCCATTTGAAAATGCCCTGGAACAGCGTCTTGCGTGCGAAAAAATAGATGCCGTCCTCATAGGAAATGCCCAGCATGGGCGGATCCAGAAAGCTCTGGTGATTGCTGACGATGAGCACGGGGCCGTCTTCGATGAGTTTTTCCCGGTTGACGACTTTCCAGGAGAAGAAGGCTTTGGAAATGCTTTTGAAGAGCGTGTAGAAAACCCAGTAGAAAGAGTTCATCTGGAGGAGAGTTTTTGTTGGATGTTGTCGGTGATGAAACGGACGACCTGGTCAATCGTCATGTCTGACGTATCCACCAGAAGAGCGTCAGGCGCCTGCGCCAGCGGGGCGGTGGCGCGGGAGGAATCCTTGCGGTCCCGTTCCGCGATGGAGTCCGTCAGTCCCTCCGCGGCGCGGCGCGCGGCCCTCACTTCCTCGGAGGCGGTGACGAAGTACTTGAACGGCGTTTCCGGAAAAACCACGGTGCCTATGTCCCTGCCTTCCATCACGACGGGTTCCCGGCGGTTATATTCCCGCTGTCGTTCCACCAGCAGGGCGCGTACTTCCGGGATGGCCGCAATGGTGGAAACGTGGTCGTTGACCTGCCGGCTCGTGAGTTCTTCGCCCAGCACATGCTGTCCGCACAGAACTACGGATCGGCTGCCGTCCTTGCCGAAGGAGAGAGGCACGGACGGCAGGGATTCCAGCACGGCCGCCGTGTCCGCAGGGTTGATGCCCTGTTCCAGCATGTACCAGGTAACGGCCCGGTACATGGCCCCGGTGTTGATGAACGTATAGCCGAGGCGGTCCGCGATGAGCTTGGCGACGGTGGATTTTCCGGAGGCGGCGGGGCCGTCAATGGCGATGGCTGGATGCATGAGTGTCTTCTGAGTTGGAAATGGGGGCTAAAGCCGTTTGAATTGTAGCTTTGAGCCCTGTGGAAATCAAGACTGCGTTCCGAAGGGCGTTGCAAAAAGAGTTTCACTTTTTCCCGTAAATCCGTTATACAGCGGGGCATGGCCCAGCTCAAACACCCGAAGATGGTGGACATCAGAGACATTTTGGACGAGAATACGCGTCTGCCTGCTCTGGTGGCCGCGTCCGCCGAAAAGCTGCTGGGCCTGGAACGCCTGAACAAGGCGTATGACAAGATCGTGCGCGACAAGGAGTCCGGTTCTCAGGAAAATTTCTTTCAGCTTGCCTCCAGGCATTTGAATCTGAAGCTTCAGCTGCGCCCGGGGGACCTGGAAAATATTCCTAAGAAAGGGCCTGTCGTCGTCGTCGCCAATCATCCGCACGGCTTGTCGGACGGCATCATGTTCGGGGAGCTGCTTACCCGCGTAAGGGAGGATGTCCGCATCCTGGTCAACGAGCAGCTTTCCCTGTGCGGGGAGCTGGATCCCTGGCTCATCAAGGTGGACGTGTATGAGGATGAGAACGCCCGGCGCAAAAACCTTTCCGGCATGCGCAAGATGATTTCCTGGCTGCGGCAGGGCGGGGTTCTGGGCATTTTCCCCGCCGGCACGGTCTCCAGCTTTTCCCTGGCCCACAAAAGGGTGACGGACGACCCCTGGAACGCGAATATCGCCGCCATTATCCGCATGACGAAAGCGACGGTGGTGCCCGTATATTTCCCGGGGCGCAACAGCCTGTTGTTCCAGGGCATTTCCCTGATCAACCGCAAGGCGCGCGTGGCGTTCCTTCCCCGTGAAGTGGGTCGGGACGGCCGCCGGACACACCGCATTGTGGTAGGCAAGCCCATTCCGTTCAGCCAGCTTGGACAGTATGATTCCGATGAAGCCATCGTCTCCCATCTGCGCCTGCGCACCTATTTGCTGGGCAAAAGTTATGAAAAAAGCCGCCGCCCCCATGTGCACAAAAAGGACCGGAAGGCGAAGATGGCCGCGCTGACCTCCCCCGTTTCCGTGCAGGATATGCAGGCGGAAATCGACGCGCTGCCCCCGGAGTGTCTGCATGCCCGTCAGGAAAATGGAGATTGGGACGTGTACGTGGCGGATGCCCTGCAAATCCCCAATATCCTTATTGAAATAGGGCGTTTGCGGGAATATACTTTCCGCCAGGTGGGGGAAGGTTCCGGCAACGCCTGCGACCTGGATACATACGACAACCATTACAAGCACCTGTTCCTGTGGGACAGAACGCACCAGAAAATTGTGGGTGCCTACCGCATGGGGGAAACGGACAAAATCCTTGCCCGCTACGGTGTGAAAGGGCTGTACAACGGGGAATACTTTTCCTTTTCCCCTGCCGCTCTGCGGGTGCTGGACCGCTCTCTGGAAATGGGGCGCGCCTTCATTGTTCCGGAATACCAGAAGAGGCCGCTGGCTCTCGGTTTCATTTGGGAGGGCATCGGCCAGTTCATGGCCCGCAACCACCATTACCGCTACCTGTTCGGCACGGTCAGCATTTCCCGGGATTACACCAACCTTTCCCGCGCCCTCATCGTCTCCTATCTGAAGGCGCATGAAATGGAGCCCGTGCTGGTGAATGAGGTGAGGGCCTACAATCCGCCCCGTAAAGCGGACCTGAAGAGGTCGGAATCATGCATCCTCCCTCTGGGGCTGGCAGATGCCCAGGGGCTGTCCCAATTGGTCGCTGATATAGAAGAGGATGGCAAGGGCATTCCCGTATTGCTCCGCCAATATCTGAAATTGAACGGCAAAATTCTTTCCTTCAGCGTGGATAAGCATTTTGGCGACGTATTGGACTGCCTGATCCTGGTGGACATTTTCAAAACGCCGGAGCGTTCCATCAAGCGTTATCTGGGCAAAGACGCGTATGAACAGCTCCTGCCTTACATGCAGCGGGAGAAAGAGGAGGAAAAGGCGGCGGAATAATTCCGCAGGCGTTTTGCGTCGCTCAGCCCCCGGTTCTTAACGGGCTAGCTGAAGTGCCTGTAACCTGGGGGAAGGGCGGAGGCTGTTTCCGCAGTCATTTCCCCGATGACGGTGAGAGGCGTTTCCGGAAAATGCTCCGCGGCCAGTCGTGCCGCCCGTTCTCGGTCGCCGGGACGGAAGGTCACCAGCAATTCGTAATCCTCCCCATCCCCTACAGCCTGGGCCGCAGTGAACCCCGGGCGCACGGGAAGAAGCTCTTCATGAATACGGAACCCAAGCCCGGAGGCGGCCGCCAGCCGGGGAAGGTCGGTTCCCAGCCCGTCGGAAAGATCCATCATGGAGGTGGCTACGCCGGAGGCGGCCAGGATGCCTCCTTCCCTGACACGCGGCGTGAAGGAAAGATGGTGGCCGGTGGGGAAGCTGCCGCCGAGCGTTCCCGTTACGGCAATCAGATCCCCCGCCCGCGCCGTGCTGCGCAGTACGGCTTTGCCTGCCTCCACTTCTCCGGTCAGCGCCACGTTGATGATGAGCCCGTCCGCGGGCAGGCCGGAGCTTTCCCCCCCGGCGATGCTGATGCCGAACTGCCGTGCCAACCGCCCCATGCCGCGGTAAATTCCTTCCACCTGGGAGATGGGGCGGTCTGCGTGCACGAACAGGGTCACCAGTGCGTGAAGGGGCGTGCCGCCCATGGCCCCTATGTCTGAAACGGCCCGTGCCAGCGCCTTCCTCCCGATCAGTTCCGGGTCCGTTCCGGGCAGGAAATGCATGCCTTCCACCACGCAGTCCGTTTTCAGGAGCAGCTGGCGGTTTCCTGACCCCCGGATTATGGCGCAATCGTCTCCCGGCCCCGTCTCCAGGGACGGATTGGAAGGCATCAGGGGCAGGAGGCGGGCTACCAGCGCATCCTCTCCCGTCTGCCGGATGCTGGGCTCAGGTTCCATACGGAAGAAGGATGCCGGGATACAGAATGTTGATGAGAGTGGCGGTGTTGAAAATGCAATGGGCGATGATGGGCGTCCAGATGCTGCCCGTGTATTCGTACAGCAGCACCAGTACGGCTCCGAAGATTGCCAGGGGGATGAACGGAACCAGGCTGACGTGGATGATGCCGAAAAGGAGGGAGGTGGTGATCAGGGCAAACCAGACGCCCGTGTATTTTTTCATGATCGGGTACAGATAACCGCGGAAAATAAGTTCCTCCACCAGAGGGGCGGCGATGGCGGCGCTGAAGCAGATAACCGTGATCAGGGGAATGTCGCTGGAGTGCCTCAGCACGGAAACAATGGATTGTTCGGCCGGGGCGTTGGTGGCGTGTTCAATCCACTGGAACAGGCCCGCCTTGTCCAGCAGGAAGTGGATGGCCAGCACCAGCAGATAACCTGCCGCCGGAGCGTAGAGGAGGACCTTCAGGGAATGTTTTTTCAATCCCAGCGCCTCCATCCGGCCCGTATGGAACATGCGCACCAGCAGGACGAAGGCCAGAATGAGATTCAGGCATGTTCCGTTGAAAACCTTGTAGCTGTCCAGCTCCATGTTGGTTGTGCTGGGCGGAGCGGAAGCCCCCGGAGGCGTGGCTGCCGCCAACAGGGCCCCCAGGCTGAAGTAAAGCACAATGATGCCGCACATGGCGATGTCCAGCATGTCCAGATGGCCTACGGGAATACGCCATTTCAGCGGATGCCGGGTATCAGGCGCATGATTCCGGCGGAATATGTTTACCGCCACGGCGAGGAACATGACGGTAATCAGGATGGAAGAGAACAGGGTAATGAGCTGGTCCGTTAATTCATTCATGGAATAGGCATGTGTGGAATGGGCCGCCCTTCCAGAGTGCCGCGCCGGAAGAAAAGCTCCTGTCTCTTTAGTGGAAACACGGTGATTTTCCAGCAGAAAATGAGCTATCTCCCCTCATTCCGCAAAAAAAATCATCAGGAAAGGGAATGAATACTTTTCAAGGAAAAGCGGGTATGCTACGTTTCCAACGGATTATCGCCATGAATATTCAACCCAAAATCACCCCTGTGCTGGACCCCGGCTTCGTGCCGGCCGTTCTTTGGAATCAAGCTTTTGAGGCCAAAGCCGCCGCCGATCCCGCTTCTCATCAAGTGGATATCGCTCTGACCCGCAATGACGGGACCTGTTTCCGCTGGTCCGGCAAGCTTCTTCCCCATACCGGAGAAAACATTGCCCTGAATGAGACCTATGTGGAGCGCATTGTGAAATTCCTGCTGTGGCAGAAGGGTGGCAATATCATCCTCGTCGCCGGGGATGACGCTATTGCGGACATGCTGGCCTCCCGCTATTGCAAGGGCGGTATCCGCGAATTCGACTGGGATTTCATCGGCAAGAAGATTTACGGCTCCCCGATTGAAGTGAAAAAGGTTTCCGTGGAAGAACTTCCCGAGGAATACTCCGGCTCCATGACACTGGGCCGCAACCTGGACGGCTGCCGCATCGGTTTTGACCTGGGCGGTTCCGACCGCAAATGCGCCGCCGTGGTGAATGGGGAAGTGGTTTATTCCGAGGAAGTGGTCTGGGACCCTTACTTCCAGAAGGACCCCCAGTATCACATTGACGGAATTCAGGATTCTCTGGAACGCGCCGCCGCCCATCTCCCCCGGGTGGACGCCATCGGCGGATCCTCCGCCGGCGTGATCATCAACAGTGAAGTACGCACCTCCTCCCTGTTCCGCGGCGTCAGCCAGGAAGACATTGAAAAGACTCTCGGCAAGGTATTCCGCACCCTCCAGAAGGAAAAATGGAACAACATTCCCTTTGAAGTGGTGAATGACGGTGAAGTCACCGCCCTCGCAGGGGCCATGGGCATGAACGATAACGCTGTTCTCGGCGTGGCCATGGGCACCTCCGAGGCCGCCGGCTACGTGGATCCGGAAGGCCACATCAAGCCCTGGCTGAATGAACTGGCTTTCGCCCCTGTGGACTACTCGGAGGAAGGCGGAGTGGACGAATGGTCCAAGGATATGGGCGTAGGCGCCCTTTACTTCTCCCAGCAGGCTGTGGCCCGCCTGGTCCCCCGCGCCGGTTTCCAGTTTGAAGGAATGCCCTTCCCGGAACAGCTTAAAAAGGTTCAGGCCGCCATGGCGGAAGGCGACGAACGCGCCCGCAAGATTTATGAAACCATCGGCGTGCACTTCGGCTATGCCATTGCCCATTACGCCAGGTTCTATGATATCCGCAACCTGCTCTTCCTGGGCCGTGTGGCTTCCGGGGACGGCGGCCAGATCATCATTGACAAGGCGGAAGAAGTGCTGCGCACCGAATTCCCCGAGCTGAAGATTCAGCTCCGCGTGCCGGATGAAAAGACCAAGCGCCACGGACAGGCCGTAGCCGCTGCTTCCCTTCCGGCTCTCTCCTGACGGGATTAATCAAATTTGCGGGAGGGGCCCTGGCTGGGGTCCCTCCCTGCTCATATTCGGAGGGGGGACGGACAAACAGCGCCGTTTTTCCTCCTTCCTTTTTTCTGATTCCCGTTCCGTCGCCCTGCGTTCATGATTCCCCAGCAAGAAAACATCGTCAATTGCCCGGCGTGCGGACAGCCCATGGATGTTTCCCAGCTGCCTCCGTACGCCAACGCCATTTGCCCGGGCTGCCAGGCGCTGACGCGTGTAAAAACGCGCATGGGGCCTTATCGTATTACCGGAAAACTGGGAAAAGGCGGCATGAGCGTGGTGTTCCGGGCGGAGGATGCCGTTCTGGGGCGGGAAGTGGCCCTGAAAGTGCTGAATGATACTTATGCCGGGGATGCCCTGCGCTGCGAACGTTTTGAACGGGAGGCCCGGATCATGGCGCGGGTTTCCCATGAAAACCTGGTGCAGCTCTATGCCGTCGGACGTGACCAGGGCCTTTTTTACATTGCCATGGAGCTGGTGGAGGGCAATGGCCTGGATGCCCTGATTGCTGCGGAGGAACGTGTGCCGGAAGACAGGGTGCTGCGCCTGACGCTGGATATCGTGCGCGGGCTGGACGCCGCATGGAATGCGGGCCTCATGCACAGGGATATCAAGCCCGCCAACGTTCTTTTGTCTCCCGACGGAGCCGCCAAAATCGTGGATTTCGGCCTGTCCCTGCTTCATAGTGAATCCGACATGGAGCGGGAAATATGGGTGACTCCTTATTACGCCGCGCCGGAAACGCTGTTGCGAGGAGAGGAGGACTTCCGTACGGACATGTACGCTTTGGGGGCTACCATGTACCATTTGCTGGCAGGTGCGCCTCCCCGTGTGGACGCTTCCCAGTCTTCCGATATTCTTCTGGAGAACAAGAAAAATCTCCCTCGCCTGGAGCAGGTGGTGAACGACGTTTCTCCAATGACCTGTTTCATTGTGGACAGGCTGATGGCTTTTGACAGGGAAGACAGGTTTTCTTCCTATCCCGAATTGATGGATGCCGTGGCACAGGCGCAGGAGGAATACGCCCGGGCCATGCAGGAATCCGGTCTCACCTGGGCGGAACGGCGCGCGGTGGAGGCCCGGCGCGCACGGCGCAGGAAATGCCGCATCATCGTTGCCTCCTCCATTGCTTCCGTAGTGGCGCTGGCGTTGGGCGTTTGGGGATGGACGAAATGGCGGGAGGAGGGAACTCCTGCTCCCGCAACTCCGCCTTCGCCCATTTCTCCTGCGGCGGAAGCAGCCCTGGAAGACAGGGGGGCGGCGGAATCGCGGCTGGAGCGCAGCATCCGCTTCGGCAAACTGTTTAACGAAGCCCAGGAATCCCTGAACCGGGGGGATCTGGTGAAAGCCGCCGCCATGTTCGGCGATTTGGCGGCTCAGCCGGACTGCCCCCTGTCCACATCCCTTTGGGCCGGTTTGAACCAGGTTCTGTGCATGTGGGTGCGCGGTCAGTTCCCGGAAGGGGTGGAGCGTCTGGAAGAACTGGGCAGAAAAATGGAAGCCTGCGGGGACCCTGAGGAACTGGAACGTTCCAGGGATATTGGCAACCTGGTCATGTACCTGAGCTCCGCGGACTGGTCTTCCCGGATGCCGGGGCTGCGCTCCAATTCTGACCTGGCCGTGCATTATTATGTGGGCATGGCGCTGAAATCCTGGTACTTTGCCGGGAGATGGACGGAATACGGCGGCTTTCTGGACCGGGTGGCCGCTGATGCGGCGGATGACCGGGACAGGAACGTCCGTGAGCTGGCTTCCGCGTGGCTCAGCAACCTGGAGAGGTATACGGACCAGTACGCGCGCTTGAAACGTCTTCAGGACATGCCGGAAAAAACGGTGGCTGAAGTAGAGGCCAAACGGTCCGCGGCGGACTTCCTGCGGGAACAGATGGTCAGCGGGGAAGTTCCTTCCATGTCTCCGGCTTATGCCGCGCTGGAAGGAATACTGGATCATTTGAGGATGCAGTACCAGGCTGCGCGGGACTGGGAGGCTGCGGAAGCCGTGAAGGCGTCTGAAAGGAAAAAGGCGGAAGAGAGGCAAAAAAAACTGGAGGAGGAAAAGAGGAGGGAAATTCTGCTGGCCGCCCAATCCAGAAGTTATGAAGACGTCTGCCGGGAAGCGGAGGGCATCATGAAGGAAACCGGTGATTATGAGAAAGTTTCCATTGTTTATGGAGAGGCGGAAAAAGTCATTTCCTCTCCTGCGGTGAAAGCCCGCCTGGCCATGCGCCGGGAAATGACGGACCAGATGCTTCCGTTGTTCTCCCGCATGGAGAGACTTTTGCCCGCACTGCTGGAAAAGAAACCGGGGAAAACTCTGGTGCTCAGAGATGGCTCCAGGGTGCGCCTGAAAGGAATGAAGGGACATCTGCTGACCGTGGAGCCTCAGGACAGCCGGGAAGGAAGAGGTGCGTACCAGGTCAGTTGGAACGAGTTTCCTTTCAACTCTCTGCATGCTCTGGCGCGGGAATGCCGCCAGAAGCAGCCTGCGGAATTTTCTTCCCTGGCGGATACGTATTCCAAGCCTTTGCTTATTTTTGGCAGGCTGACGGGAACCATTTCCGCCGCACAGCAGGAAAAAGCATTGCTTCAGATGGACCGCTCTTTCATTGAAAAATGGAATTTATGGATGAACAGTCTGGAGGCGGAGGAAGGGCTGCCGGGAGACGATGGAAAATCAAGTTGATTCAGGAAGGGAATAAAGTCCCTTGAAAGGCGGCGGATTGCTGCCGCCGGCAGGTTTTTGCCCCCGCCGCGTGCTTTGCCGGCTGCCCACGGGCCGAAAAAAGGAAAACCGTCCGGGCAAATGCCTTTGTTCCGGATTTGGAGAAAAGTAATGGTGATGAAGTAAAATTTGCTTGCCTAGGGTACTTCGTGCGGGTCTCATAGCCGCATGAGACTGATCAGCTTTCTGACGCTGGCATGCGTGGCCGGCTTCCTCTCTTCATGCAGTTGTGATTGTCATAAGCCCGCGGACTTCGCTCTGAAGGATTACCAGCCTACCTCCAGCAAGCAATTCCGTTAAGTTTCCTATATGTTTGAAATCCGCGAAAAACCGGAAATGGTGGAACGGGCCATGCTCGTTTCCATTTACTTCGATCCCTCCGAGGCTGGGGAAAAACAGGCCATGCTGGATGAGCTGGAAGACCTTGTCTCCAATCTCGGCATCGGCATCGCAGGGAAGCACCTCATCAAGTCCAGGGACATGCACGCCAAATTCCTGTGCGGCACCGGAAAGGCGCAGGAAGTGAAGCAGCTGGCGCTGGATTGCCGGGCGGATTGCGTTGTTTTTGACAATATGCTCTCCCCTTCCCAGCAGAGGGAATGGGAACGGCTTGTTGACGAATGCGTCATTGACCGTGAAGAGGTCATTCTGGACATCTTTGCCAGGCGCGCCCGGACACGGGAAGCCACCCTGCAGGTGGAACTGGCCCGCATGCAGTATTCCCTGCCGCGCATGGCCCGCATGTGGAACCACCTGGACCGCCAGGGCGGGGGCTCCGGCGGCGGCAAGGGAGGCGGCGGAGCCGCCAGGGGGGAAGGTGAAAAGCAGATTGAAGTGGACCGTCGTCTGGCGCGCGCCAGAATTGAGGCTATTCAAAGGGAACTGGTCCTGGTGACCCGTCAGCGCGCCACGCAGCGCAAGGAACGGGAGCGCCAGGCTGTCGCCACGGCCGCCATTGTAGGTTATACCAATGCCGGAAAATCCTCCCTCCTGTCCCTGGTGTCCGGGTCTGAAGTCATGGCCAGGGATATGCTTTTTGCCACGCTGGACACCACAACGCGGAAGATAGAGCTTCCCCATGGGCAGCCGCTGCTGCTGACGGATACCGTGGGCTTCATCCGCAACCTTCCGCACCGTCTGGTGGAAGCGTTCAAGTCCACGCTGGAGGAAGCCGTTCTGGCGGATTTCCTGATTCAGGTGGTGGACGCTTCCGATCCGGAAGCCGTGCGCCATTATGAAACGACTCTGGAGGTTCTCAATGAACTGGGTGCGGGTGACAAGCCCATGATCGTGGTTTTAAACAAGGTGGACCTGGTGCCGGAAGAACGGCGCGGGGCCCTGGAAACGCTGCTGGCGCCTCATTTCAGCGGCAGGGTGGTTCCCATGTCCGTGAAAGAAGGGAATGGTGAGGGAGACCTGCTGAATGCCTGCGTGGAAATGCTGGAAAGCCGTGTCCGGCGCGCCCGGTTCCTGATTCCCTATACCCGCAGCGATCTGGTGGCCGCCATGCATAGTGAAGGCAAGGTTTTCTCTACGGAATATGTAGAGGAAGGGACCTTGCTGGAAGCCGTGCTTCCTGTGGCCTTTTACAATAAACTGGAATCGTTCCTGGCAGACAGGTAATCCCCAGTTCCTGAAGCCTGGGGCTTTGCCTTGCGTTCCAAAGGCCGTTTCGGGGCGGGAAACGTTTTTTCTTCCAGAGACAGTATCCGGATTCCTGGACGGGTCAAACCCGGTATCCCAGGCCGTTCAGACATTTCATCACATCCCTGACAGGCAGTCCGATGACGTTGTCCGTATCCCCGCGCACGGAGGAAATAATCATCTCCCCGTGTTCCTGGAACGCGTAAGAGCCGGCCTTGTCCATCACGTCCACCAGTTCCATGTAATGGCGGATGTCTTTTTCCGTCAGCTTCCGGAACGTTACTTCCGTCAGCACGGCCAGGTTTTTCATGCCCAGCGGGGAACGGATGGCAACCGCCGTGCAGACATGGTGGGTGCGTCCGGAGAGCTTCCGGAGCATGGACCGGGCTTCTTCTTCATCTTCCGGCTTGCCAAGAGGGAAGCCTTCCAGAAAAACGAGCGTATCCGCGCCGATGACGGTGGAATCCGGATGTTCCCGGAACACGGCTTCCGCCTTGGCGGCGGCATTGTGCAGGCAGAGTTCCTGCGGGGGCATGGAAGCCTCTTTCAGTTCTTCCGTGCCCCGGACAATAATGGAAAAAGGAATGCCGGTTTTCTCCAGCAATTCACGCCGCCGGGGCGATTGGGAGGCCAGGATGACGGGCGGAATCATGGGAGAAAAAAGCGGTCATGAAAAACAGGGAGCCGATTTTTCTCAAGCTCCCTGGATGATGGGCTGTCAATGATTGCCTGTCAACTGTCTGCTTCCCATGATCCTCTGGAAAGCCTCGGGGGAAATTTCCCGAATGGACCTGATAATGTTTTTGGAAAAGGCGCCCATGCGTTTCCGGATGGTTTCCCGGTCTTCCGCTGTATCAAATTCCATGCCCACCAGGGCGCGGCCTACGCGTTCCCCGGTGTAGGTATAGTTGAAATAACAGAGGGAAGCCAGATCCGCGATGCGTTCCATGAAGTCAAGGAAGGCGCCGGCGCGTTCCGGAAATTCAATGTGGACGAACAGGGGGTGTTGACACAGTTCCGGCTGGTAGTGAATCATGCGGAAGCGCACGTCGTCGTCCTCGCTGATGTCTTCGAATTCGATTCCTTTCTTTTTCAGTGTCGTGCGGATGGTATCCAGGTCTTCATCGGAAGCGGCAATGCCGAACACGGGGTGCTGGGTGTTTCCCTCCGTTTTGCCGTATTGCACATCCACCAGCGTCGTATCCTGCGGAATGTGGCGCAGGTATTTAAGCACCTGTCCGCGCTTGGAATCCATGGAAATGCGCAGATAGCGCGTTTCATGGTTGCCGATGCCCGCCTGCCGGGCAATCTGGGTAAGGTGGGTGAAATCCATATTGGCTCCGGAAATGACCACGAAACTCTTTTCCTCCGGCTTTACTTCGCCCCGGTTCCATTGTTTCAGGAATCCTGCCAGGCTCATGGCTCCGGATGGTTCCGGCACGACGCGGGAGGATTCCCACATGGCCCGGATGGCCTGGCAGACCTCATTATTGGTCACGGTCACGAACTCGTCAACCAGTTCCCGGCAAAGGGGATAGGTTAATTCTCCGGGGATGTGGACGGCTGTGCCGTCGCAGAAGACATCCACGTAATCCAGATTCACCCGGCGTCCCTGCTCAATGGAAGTTTTCATGGACGCCTGGTCGATGCCTTCCACACCGATGACCTTGATGTGGGGCCAAAATTTTTTCAGCCAGCACGCCACGGATGCGGCCAGGCCGCCGCCGCCGATGGCGACGTACGCGCGGTCAAAAGGGCCTTCTCCGCTCATCACCACTTCGTCCGCCAGCGTTCCCTGTCCGGCCATGGTCACCAGGTCGTCATAAGGATGGACAAAAGTGCAGCCGTGGGTTTCCGTGTATTCATGGGCGGCTGCGGCCGTCTCGTCATAGCAGTCCCCATGGAGCATGATCTTCACATGCCTGCCGCCGTGGCGGCGCACTTCCGTCTGCTTCACTTCCGGCGTGGAGCGCGGCATGAAAATGGTGGCATGGCAGTTCAGCACTCTGGCCGCCAGTGCCACGCCCTGGGCGTGATTGCCGGCGGAAGCCGCCACAATGCCTTTGTCACGGGCTTCCTGGCTCAATGCGGCCATGCAATTAAACGCTCCGCGCCACTTATAAGCCCGGATGGGCCCCAGATCCTCCCTTTTGGCGTATACCGGGGCCTTGATGCCCGGCAGATTCAATCGCTGGAGAGGAGTCGGTTCGCCAACGGTGTAGACGCGCTGGCGGGCTTGCAGTATTTCCTCGGAAAGACGGTCCGAAAGTATGCTCATGATTGTAATGCTGGCCCCCATTCTACCGGGGTCCGGCCCCTTTTTCCAGTAAAACATTCCCGGGGGGCAGCCTGTTTTCCGGGATTCAGGTTTTCTGGACGCAAAAAAGCCGCCCGAAGGCGGCTGTTTTTCCTAAACAAGGTGGCGAAGCGGACGGGGCTCGAACCCGCGACCTCCAGCGTGACAGGCTGGCGCTCTAACCGAACTGAGCTACCGCTCCATGACCTTGGATGCCGTCCCTGCCTTGCGGCGGGGACGTGGAGGCTTATACAGGCACTCCCATGGGAATGCAAGACAAGAAATCATTTTTTCCTGCATGCAGGGTTCGCTTGCTGGGAGAAACAGGTTAAATAACCGGACGGATTTGAAATCCGTAAATGATATAAATGAGTCCAGATAATGATTAAAATATTAATAATGCCGATTCTTGAAACGGACACCCCCGTTTTCTCTCTTTCCCCTTTCAGGTCGTTCCATGCTCCTAAAGGGCTTGGCCTCAAAAATTGTCATTGACTCCGGATTTCAAATCCGCTAACTATTAACAAGTATATAGTCTTGTAAATAATTTTATTCATTATCAATACGTTATAGTGTTATGCGACCGCGCTTGCCCCTGGTTCTTTTATCCGCTCTTCTGGCCTGTTTCATTTCTCCGTCATGGTCTGACTATACGTTGACGGGCAATGGAGAAACGACGATTTCCTTTGCCGACGGCCAATACACAATTACGCCTCCGGAAGGGGATCCCGTGACTCAGGCGGATTCTCCCGGCGATATTTATCTAACAGACATTACGGCAAGCGGGACCTATGAAGACGGCTATAACCGGGTTCTCAATCTGGAGGGAGGAACCTATACAAAACTGCAATTATGGAATGTTGCGGGCACTGCCTCCGGCGTTACCATCGGAGGAACCAATTCTTTTGTAATCAATATTGGGGAAGGAACATCCCTGCTGAATACAAATGCCCAGTTGATGGGGTGGAGCAACCAGGACCGGATTGTGTCCGCCGACATTACCCTCAATGTAGACCGGAATGCCGGCACGATTAATGGTTTTTCCCTGGTGGGGGATGGCAACAAGAATGATGCCTACCGTACGACGGGGACATATTCCGTCAACATTCATGGCGGGGAATGGGCCGGTATTTCGGTCTCCAACCCCAGTTCCAGCTGGTGCATAGGGCTGGGGCAGGAATCCTTCCGCCACACGGGGGACGTGACATTCACCATTGACGGCGGGACCTTCGCCCAGCTGGTAACGGCTGGAACGACACGCGGGGCGGGGCAGAAATCGACCATCGTCGGCAATGTCGCCCTGAATCTGGACGGGGGAACTTTTAACGGCTCCGTCGCTCTTCTGGGAAGAGGCCAAGTGCAATTGGGAGATGGAACGAATGCCTATACGGCCAGGTTAAGCATTACGGGAGGCCAGTACAACGCGAATGTATATGGCCTGTCCGATGCGACATCCTCAGGTTCTGCCGCAAATATTGCGGAGCATTCGTCCGCTTCCGTGGAAATCACGGGGGGGACTTTTGCCCAGAGTTTGTTTTCGCAGGGCGTGGCGACAACGATCACAGGAGCTGTTTTTTCCGGAGACGGGACCAAGAAAATCTTTGCGGGCGCCCATTTAAGCACGTCTGCCTGGAACCTGGCGGATACCAATATGACGCTGGACTTGGGCAGCGGCACCGTGGCAGCCATGATTGCGGGGGGAAGCTGGGTGGAAACGGGGGAGAGCACGTTGAATATTACAGGTTCCACCAATTTGACTTTCAAGTCCGGGACATATACGGGACAAATCTGGGGCGGCTCCTATATTAACGGAACCGCTACCGCCGCCCTTACCGGGAATATCGGTTCCACCAATATAACAATTACGGGCGGCACATTTGATGGAGCTCAAATATCCCTGGGCACTTATGTGGAACGCAACAATACCAATTCCGCGTTGACGATTGGGGAAGCCAACCTTTCCATCAGCGGCGGAACGTTCAATAATGCCTCCATTTATGCGGGCGGCCAGAAGGTCAATGGCACTGCCCTGACTACGGCTTTGGCCAACGTGACCATTACGGGCAATGACGCCATTTTTACCGGAACGACAACTCTTTCCGGCCAGGGCCGGGGGGATACGGTTACCAGGAGCGTGTTGAACCTGAACGGCGTGACGCGCGCGGACATGTTCACAAACGCCTCCATTTCCGGGTTTGACGAAATTTCCGCTGGAGAAGGGACGGATGCCGTTATTGCCAACGCAACGGTGCTGGACGGCCGCAGTGCTTTTACCAAGAGCGGAGCGGGCAAGCTCACGCTCAGTTCTTCCACCGGATTTGCGAATGTGCTGACGGTTTCCTCTGGGGAGCTCAGTTTCGGGCTTGCCGGCGGAGTGACCTTCGGCAACTCCATTACGATGGGCTCCGGAGCCCGTCTTACCTCTGCGGGCAATATGACTCTTTCCCCGTCTTCCGTTCTGACGCTGGATTTGACGGGTCTGAATTCCTCCAGCTCTGCCATCGTCCAGTCGGGAGGCACGCTCTCCTTTAATACGGAAGGCACGTTGACCTTGGCGATCAGCGGGGTGGACCAGACGATGGAAAATGACTACAGGCTGATTACGGCGGGCAGTTTCGGTACGTTGACGGCCAGCAATTTTTCTTTTGATTCCAGCGGCCTTTCCGAAGATTATACCTACGCCCTGGAGTTGTCTGGAAACACTCTTTACCTGCGTGTCAAGGCGTTGGGAGAAGCCCTCAACTGGAACGGAGGAAATGCGGGTATCTGGATGGCGGCAGGAGGTTCTGCCGTCTGGCTGGACAAAGACGGGACGGCAGTCGTTTATGACGCCGCCAAATCCGCCAATTTTGAAGATCTGGCTGGCATATCCGCCTCTGCCGTCACCATAGAAGGGAATGTTTCTTCCGCGCGTCTTACGGTCAACAATGGAGAAACGGCCTACACGTTCACGGGAACAGGGGCCCTTGTGGACGGAGCAGATCCGATGTCCCTCATTAAACGGGGAGAGGGGGTGCTGACCATTGAAAATACTGGAACAAATACGTTCTCCGGCGGCACGACCATTATGGCCGGCACCCTCAACCTCAATGCCGTCCAGGGGCTGGGCACCGGTACGGTGACGCTGAACGGGGGGGAACTGGTGCTGAATACGGTCGGCACGACGGAAGGAACGCTGGGACTGGTAGCGGCCAACAAGATTATTTTTGGAGGGGGCACCTTCACATATGGAACGGGGGCCACGCAGGATATTTCCGGGCTCATTAATTCAGCCGCCAGCACGGATGCCATCCGAGTGAATACGAACGGCAATCATGTGTCTTGGGCTACATACACCCAGGAACTGGGAGACAAGGATATCGTCAAGCTTGGAGACGGCATGCTGACTATCAATACAATACAAGGAGGAACCTTTGCCGGCGCCATCACCGTAAGCGGAGGAACCCTGTTCTATAACATCGGAGACAACAGTGTTACGCGAACCTGGAGCGGAAACATTTCCATCGCTGAAAACGCGACTCTCCAGATACAGGACAACCGTGCCCATAACTCCGTAAATACGGATACTTTGTCAGGCCGCATTACCGGAGCCGGAACGCTGGTTCTCGGGAAGAAGGAAGGAGGTACCTTCCCCGGCGGCGGCCGCTATTCCGTTACCGGAGACAACAGCGGCTTTACCGGTACCATGAGACTGGCGGGCAACGGCACCAACGCTGCGTGGAATGAAGTCGGCTTTGCCAATGCCGCTGCAATCGGCAGCGCCAGGCTGGAACTGGATGGGCGCGGCTTTTTTGTCAATTCCGCCGCCGATCCCGTTAATGCCGATATCCATGTGATGGCCGCTGGGGGATGGCTGAACGGCAATTCCAACCAGACGCTGATTCTGGCGGGAAGCCTGACGAGCGAGGCGGGGGCCAACCTCGGAGTAACAGCGGCCGGAGACCCGACTCTGACGGCCATTTTGACGGGGGATCTCACCGGTTTTGCGGGAACGGTGCATTCCGGCCGTGGGAATGCCATCCTTTCCTTTGGCAACGGCGGTGCGGCGGCCACGCTGGATACGGGCGAATTCATCAAGGCAGTTTCCCTGGGAGGAGCCGGAACCTACCGCGTCAATTACACGGGTACGGCAGGGAACCTGCTTTATGCCGGGAATGTGATTGATACGGCCTCCCTGAGCGTTCAGGGAAGCGACAAGCTGGTTCTTACCGGGGCAAATACGACCACGGGAGAGTTGAATATTGCCCAGAATTCCTCTGTCCAGCTGGGCGACGGAACCGGGGACAATGCTGCCTGGGCCGGAACCATTGCCGGAGCAGGCAATCTTACGGTCAGCACTTCCGGCTCTTTTGCAGTGGGGGACCGCGCCAACGGCCTGACGGGGACGCTGACGCTGGCCAAGGGCACGCTGGACCTTTCCGGAGCGGCCGCCACCACTAATATATTTATTCAGTCCGGAGCGCTGGCGAACGCCGGAAGCTACGCGGGAACGGATACAAACAAGGTCCATGTCAATGCGGTTGCCGATTCCGGCAATATTGCCCTGGGAGGTCTGGATGCCGCCGGGCTGGGGTCAGTTGTCACCGCTTCTGCCGGAACGCAGCTCACCGGACTCAAGCAGGGTTCCACCTGGACGGTGAACGGCACGGACAGCAGTCTTGCGGTGGGAGCGGGCAATATTTCCGGAGACCCCTTCTCGGGAGAGGACTTTCTGATTCAGTTTGAGGGCACGGGGGATAATCTGGGCAGCATCTCCTTTGGAGACGGCTCCACGCTTACGCTGAACCTCACCAGCGTCATGGATGCCATGAAAACGGCGGGCGGAAATCTGGAGATACTTCTGACCAATGGCGGTTTTGCACAGGATCTTGAAACGCTTAAGAGCCACATGACGGCTAACCCGCTTTTTGCTGCGCTGGGCTTCGGCATCGTGGGCGTCAACGGAGGCAGCATCGTCCTCTCCGGTGATACGGATCTGGTTTACGTGTCTTCCGTGGATGGTACGGGCAGCGCGGACAATCCGGTCACGGACCAGTCCCTCAATTTTTACCAGGCCGTCATTGTGGACCAGGACCTTTATGTCCAGTCGGACGGTTCCATGGTGATCAAAAACCTGACTGCACCGGGAACTGGCCCGGGCCAGACGGGCACGGGCAACCTGATCGTCACTAATACGGCGGAGGATAAGGGAAGCATCGAACTTCAAAACAACCTCTTCCATGAAGGCACGGGAGTGGATACCTCTTTTGCCGGGGACATCAGCGGCCTGAACGGTGCTGCGGCCAACACGGACCTCGTCAAAACGGGAGCGAACAAACTCACCCTGTCCGGGAATGTGACGCTGGCCGGGGATATCATTGCGGAAGAAGGAATGCTTCAGCTTAACGGTACGGCTGACGTGGAAGCTCTGCATCTTAATTCCGCGGATGCGGACTCCCCTGCGGTGATTGGAGTAGGAGGCCGCGCGACGGCCCGGACGCTGGCAGGCGGCGGCAACGGCGGAAAGCTGGATATCGCTTCTTCCGGAACATTGACGCTGACAGGCGCTACCGACGGCCTTTCCCATACGGAAATTGCCGGAACCGGTACGCTGGCTATTGCGGAAGGCGCCTCTTTGGGGCTGGCTGCGGACAGTACGCTTTCCGGCGTGGTGCTGGACCTGGACGGTTCCCTGAGCCTGGAGGCAGACGGCTCTGCCGGCGGACTGAACGGCTCCGGTTCCTTGGAACTGAATGGGCAGACTTTGCAAATTCAGGCGGCTTCCGGCCAGACGCATACATATGAAGGAACGCTGGGAGAAGGAACGCTGGATGTTTCCGGAGCGGGAACGCAGGTTTTGCGCAGCTCCGGCGCGGATACCGGTCTGACAATCAGCGGAGGGAATCTGGTTCTCCAGGGCAAGGCGGATGTGGACGGAGCCCGTCTCAGTTACGGCAATCTGGTCAACAGCGGCAACCTGACCATCCAGGCCAGCGACAACTCCCTGACGGCGGTCAATACCACTCTGAGCGTAGAGAACGTTTCCTTCAGCAGCGGGTCCTCCACCACCTTCACCTTGAATACTGATGCCGACATGACCGCCAGCTTCATTGAGGCCTCCGGCGACGTTGTCATTGAAGATGGCGCCTCTTTCCATGTCACCTCAATCCCGGATGTCAATATCACCTGGAAATCGGGCAATCCGATGGAACTTACGCTGATGGAACTCACTGGCGACGGAACGATTGACCTGGGAGAAAATACGCTGACAGTCGGAGGCCTTTTCCTCACCTATTACAAGAATGCCCATCTGGTGCAGGAAGGAGATAAGGTGGTTCTGAAAGCGGAAGAACAGACAGATAACGTTTATGCCGGCGTAGCGGACACGGCCAATTCCATGGCGGGCGCCAATCTGCTTTGGGATGCTGCCAGGCATGGTTCTATAGACCAGGCCGTCACGGATTTCCTGGGCGCCCTCAATAACGATATGCTCAATAATCCTTCCGCAGCCAGGCGTTCCCTGGCGGCGGCGGCTGGGAGCACGGTCAACGCGCTGGGGACGGCACAGAAGGACGCCCTGCGCGACCAGATGGGCTGGATCAGAAACCGGACCACCCTCATGGGCGTCAACCCGGCCTACGTCAACGACGACCTCCCCC
>OFFH01000098.1_pt1 | contig 74909 bp, 46 predicted proteins | sample 1521341 | NCBI WGS metagenome assembly OFFH01 (sample SAMEA3504108, study PRJEB24116) | mouse gut metagenome | biome: mouse gut; feature: mouse-associated habitat; material: faeces | place: Denmark | collected 2011 | reverse complement strand
CATCAATGCTTTGGATACAGAGTTTGAAGTGGTGAAAGCCAACGGAAAGGAGTTGATTTTGAAATCCGATTATGCTACACTGATGCTGAAAAGGTTTTAGCACGGATATAGAAGGTGAAAAGAAGAGAGGACATATCGATTGGGATGTGTCCTCTCTTTTTTATGATATATGATTAAAACAGTTTAGCAGGATATTCTCCGGCATCTACCAATGCCTGAATCTTGTCTACTACACTCTGGCGGTCTTCGGGATAAGTTACACCGAACCACTTGCTGGCAGTATCCAGAACTTCTACGGTAGCTGTTCCGTCACTAATCAGTTTGTCTACCATCAATGGAATAAAGAATTCGCTCTTCAGGTTTTCCATGTTCTTGGGATCACTCAAGAAGGTCTTGAAGAATTCCTGGCTGTATGCAAAGTAATCGGGAGTGAAGCCCCAGAAATTCATACTAACCGGAGTTGTGTCGGCTGTTGCTGTCCATTCGCCATTGTCGTCGATGTATTTCACTTCTCCGTCAATGCGCTGAATCTTGGTACGTTCTACTACGGAAGTCAACAGATTCTTGTCGTTTGTTTCACAGATACCACGAGAAACGGTACCGCTTTCGCTCAGGGTGTTACCTACACGGAAACCTACCATTGAATAGGTGTTTTTAGATCCTTCAGGAAGATTTGCAAGGAATTTGCCCATTACCTGGAATGAGTCACGGCCATAGAAGTCGTCACAGTTGATTACTGCAAACGGTTCTTTAATAACATCGGCACCCATCATGACTGCATGGTTGGTACCCCATGGTTTGGTGCGGTCGGCAGGACAAGTGAAACCTTCGGGCAGTGCGTCCAAAGCTTGGAATACCATTTCGCAAGGGATGTGTCCTTCGTACTTGGAAATGATTTTATCGCGGAAATCTTGTTCGAAATCTTTGCGGATAACAAAAACGAGTTTGCCGAAGCCGGCGTTAATGGCATCATAGATGGAATAATCCATAATAGTTTCGCCGTTAGGACCCAGTCCGTCCAATTGTTTGAGGCCACCATAACGGCTACCCATACCGGCTGCCAATAAGAATAATGTAGGTTTCATAGTCTATTTATTTAAAAATTGATATTCTGACTACAAAGCTACAAAAATATATGAATGAAAATGTATTTGTGAGAGGAAAAAGAAAAAAACGTTCTTTTTTTGAATTTTAATATCGATAAAATGTATTTTTCCGAATAATATTCCTATCTTTGCGCCATCAGTTTGAATACTAAAGTATTAAAATATATATCCCTCAATGATTGTGGAGGACATTACGATGTGATATCGGGGTGTCCTCATTTTTTTTGCCCCTTCCTCTATTAGAAGGGGTAGCCGATAGCGAAGTGAAGGCCAAGGCCGTCTTTGAACTTCGGTATATTGTAATAGCCGCTTTTTCCGGTGTCGTAGGGGGCATGCAGGGCGATACCCAAATCGAGGCGGATAACCAGGAAGGTCAGGTCATAACGCAATCCTACGCCGGTGCCGAGCGCCACACTTTTTGCAAGGTTCCGCATGGTGAGTTCTCCACCGGGACGCGCTTCGTCTTTTTTCATCAGCCATACATTGCCCGCGTCAAGGAAAGTGGCGCCATATAGGTCGCCCAATATAGGGAAACGGTATTCTATGTTGGCTTCCAGTTTCACGTCGCCTGTTTCGTCAATATATCCATAGCGGTTGTCTGCGTTGGGGTGGAAAGTACCCGGACCGATGGAGCGGACTGTGAATGCACGTATACTGTTGGCGCCTCCGATATAGAACTGTTCGCTATAGGGGGCGACGGTCTGGTTGCCGTATGCATAGAGTATTCCTCCCATCAGGCGGGTGGCTATGTGTTGCTTTTCTCCTACTTTGAACAGGCAGCGGACTTCCGAGGTCATTTTAAGGAATTGTGCGAAGGGGCTTCCCAGCAGTTCTTTCCCTTTTTCCTTCATTCCTTTGCCGAAGGCGGCATAAACAAGTGAAGTCACATTGCCGGCAGAGGTGAAGGAGGTTTCCCACCATAAGTTATGCCGTTTTTTCAGGGGGGCGTTGTCATAAGTAAAGGTATAGCTCATGGCTGGGATAAACTGATTTCCCAAACTGAGTGCCAGTGACTTGTTTACATTGATAATGGAATCGAATTCACTGGTGGTATGTTGCAGGGTATTGAACGTAAGCCTGAAAGGGGTTACTGTGTGTTTCCAGGTGCGCGATGGCTGGAAATCATAACTGACGGTTCCGCCAAAAGATAACATCTTGAAGAAGCGGGCACGGTTCAGCTGGTCCACATAGAGCTTGAAAGAGGTATGAGAGGGAAACAGTAAGCGGTTCGACTTGTTCTTCCACGGCAGTAACAGGCGTGGATAATCCAGTGAGAAGGATGCTCCCAGTTCATACGAATTCATTTTTGACTTGTCTCCAGCCACACTGTTGGATGCGGTTTGCCATTCGTAGGACCCTTTCAGTTGGAAAGATAGTTTGGCGGCTGTGCGCATAAAGTTGCGTCGCGACAAACTGAAGATGGCTCCCGGGCCTGTCTGGTCGGTGCTCTTGGTTGTGACATTGAATTCCAGCTCTCCGTCGTAGGGAAGGTCGAACATGGCATTTACCTTGATGTTCAGGGTGTCACAGTCGGGCAGGGTGTCTTTGGGTGTGTAGCGGAATTCTGCATATTTAAAGATTCCCAAGCGTGCCAGTGCTTCTTGGGTATAGGTTTGGCGTATCTGGGAGTATAGTTGTCCTTCTTTATATAGGAAACGTCTGCGCAAGACCTGTTCGCGGATACCGGGTTTCTTGCCATGATAATGGATGGTCATATCTGCAAAGGTCAGTGAGTCTGTCGGTTGCTCTCCCTTATATCCTGTCAGGTAAACAGAGGTCTTTCCTATATAATAAGGACGGCGTGCTTCTGCCGGCACTCCTTTTTGCGGCACTACCTGCAAACTTACAAAACCGGGATTGCGCAATGTGTCTGCGCGGAAGGTGGTAAACTCGGGGCGGAAATAATAGTATCCGTTATTTCTGAAAAGAGTACTTAGCCGCTGGCGTTCTTCTTCCAGTTTCAACACGCTGAAGTTGTCTCCTTTGCGTAATATGCGCTGGTTGTAGGTGGCACGAATCAGGCTGTCGGCCCGTATCGGATATTTGAGGTAGGCAATAGAGTCCAGATAGTAAGGATTGGCCATATTGATTTCATAGTTGAGCTTTGCTTTTCGGGGGTTCTTCAGGGTGTCGACCGAATAGGAGACAGAGCCATTGAAGAAGCCATAATCACGCAACAAGTTGGTCGCTACCTTTACACGGGTTTCGGGATTGACGGTGGAGATATAAACCGGGGTGGAGCCTAGCTTGTTGAATATCCAGCGGCCCAGTCCCTTCTTTTCCTGGTATTTCACAAAGTCATTATATATCCACAAACCGAACGGAATGGGAAAGCGCAGGGAGTTGCTTCCCAATATGGCGTTATTGGGAGGGTAGGACAGGGCTGCCTCTACTTCTTCCAGAGTTTGCACTCCGGCGGGAGTTTTGTCTTCGTTGATAACGTTCATGTTCTTTACGCCTACGTAAAGAGTTTCGCCTTCGGGCAGGTTCTTTGTGGTGGAGCAACCCGCCAGCAGGCATAGAAAAGCTGTCAGCAACAGCTGGTTAACGTGAAGTTTTCTCTTTCTTATCCTTGTCATTTTTATCAATCTTTCTTTTTCCTGAATATAAATAACTCACCCAGATGGCTCATCTTCTTTCGCAGAACGATACCGACGCCTGTTTCGATGATTTCACCTTCGAGCACACTCTCGTAGTTTTTGTCGTGGAACACCTTGATATATCGGGTACCGCTATTGTCCAGACGATATTCGACGGAGACGTTGTCGATAAATGTTTCATCTTGCTGGGCGGTATTGCCGGTAGACACTTTTCCGCCGATAACGATGCGGAAACGGTTATTCCAGAAACGTTTGGCAAACTGGAAGTTGTAATCTGTACGCTTTCCGCCGTCTTCGGCATTGTCGACGGTTTCCATGCCTAGGCTGATGTCGAGGGCTTTTCCTGCAATATTCGAAATTTCGCTTTGCAGGAAGGAGTTGAGGGCATTGTTCATATTGAATCCTCCGGTAGAGTTGCCTTCTGCCATATACATACCGGTGACAAGCATGGTTACGGCCAGTTTGCCCCGTTCTTCTGGACTCATGGCGGTAAGCTGGTCTTGCACGGAGGCGTCTTCGGGGGCTGAAAGGGTAAAGGCCAGTCCCAGGTTTTCCAGTCGTTGGCTCAGGGCGATACCTACATCGAAGCTGACCATGCGGGGGCTTTGTCCGTCCTCGCCCACAGTGGCGCGCACTCGCTCTGTGGCGGTGATACTGAGTTGGGGGTTCATCACGTTGCCTGTCCATTCCACATAGCTGCCGTTCTGGATATTGAACGTCTTGAGCGGAATGACCGGGATTTCATATTTCATTTCACCGCTGATGAGCGAGTAGCGTCCGTTCAGCAGCATCTCGCCTTGCGGGGTGTATTGGAAAGAAAGGTCTCCGCCTCCTTCGAGCAGCATATAGTTGGAACCATCCGGTGTGATATCGACATGTGCTTGAACGGCTTGGTCGATATGCATTGTCATGGCGATATCCATGCCATTGATGGACACCGGCTGGATGGTTTCGTTCGCCACTTCAGTGGTGTCATTGAAGTTGACGAAAGTCACCATGTCTCCCAAACGGTCGTTTACGGTCAGCGGGGAGTCTTTCATCACATAAGTGAAATCTGTCTTTCCCAATATATTCATATTGCCCCGCATCATGAGGGCGTCTACGGGGCCGCGGAGAGTGGCGTCGAAGTCTACATACATCTTGCCGTATACCATGGCCCGTTTGGTGCGGGGAGCATTCAGTAGTTCGTAGTTCCGGGCCTTCATCTTCAAGTCGGTAGTCATACGCTCCAGATTGGAGAAGTCCACATGACCGTTGATAGTGAAAGGATTTTTTCCTTTGGTGAAGATATCGAAGTCCTTAAACATCATTTTGCTGTTGACCATCTGTACCGGCTCGTTGTCGAAGCGGAAGAGTGCAGACAGTTCGGGCATGAACATTGATACGGAGTCGAGTGACAGTTCGCCATTGAGCAGAGGCTTGGAGGGGTCTCCCTTCATGGCCAGTGTTCCGTCAATGTCGCCGTTCAGTTCCACCATATTGTCGGGGATGAACGGATTAATGACATTCAGCGGGAAGTGTTCGAGCGCAACATCTGCACTCAGGCTGCCTTTGCCGTCGGCTGTGGGCAGATAGATACCGCCGAGGTGGGCTATCTCTTTGTTATTGTGGCGGATGTATCCGTCTACGTGGTGGTCTTTCTCGTCGCCGGGCAGATATACGCCACTAAATTCCCAATTGCCGAGTGGGTTGCCTTCATATTTGAATTCATCGACTTTCAAGTCACTGCTCACCATCATGTAGGGGCCGGATTCGATATAGTGCGTTTCTGCTCCAATCCATCCTTCCATATCAGGCATATAAGGCAGGATACGGCGGAACTCTTTCAGATTGATTCGGGAGAGCTCGACTGTCATGTCCTGACTGGCAATGGTATCTTCGCGATTGGTATAGAAGCTGAGGCCCGTACCTGCATCGTCGTGCAGATGGAGATTGGCATGGATGCGTCCGCGGTCTGTCAGGAAGATATAATTATCCCTGTTGACCGTGAAAGGACGGTAAACCAATGTCGGATGTTCGGGGAAAAGACGTAGACGGATTCCCCGACGTCGTAAATCGGCCTGCACTCCCATATAGACGCCTTGCTCCTTGCGGGCGTTGAGGTACTGAATGAGCAGTTGTGCCTGATTGGTACCGATGTTTCCTTCCAGGCTGACATCGTAAGCTTCTTGGTTAAGCTTCGGTCCGTTGACAACTCCACTTAGGAATTTGATGCCTTCCATGTCTTGCTGTACGTCAAGATAAATTGTATCCAAGACAATGCTGTCTGTGCTCAGACTATAAAGGAATGCTTCTCCGTTCAGCCCTTCTGTCGGAGAGGAATCCATATCCATAAAAAGTTTCCGGTAGGAGATGCCCATCATGGAAAGGTAATTGCAGACCGGATTATCCTGTCCTGAAGTGACGCGTAAACACAATCCGGGCAGATATTGTTTCAACTCTTCCTGGTCGATATGTTTATGCTCCCACTGTTCGGAGAGTTTCTTCATCAATATCTCTGCCTGGCGGGATAAGCGTGTGATGTGCCCGGCTCCTTCCAAAGAGAGGTCGAAATCACCGGCACGCAAATACATCCGGGTAGAATCGCTTGCTGTGGCAAATCCCAGTAAAAGGTCTTTGGGATGAGATGTGCGTTTGGGCGTGATGACGGTGATATTGGCCATGGATGCATCCACGGAATATTTGTTAGCCATATCCGTTGCGAGGTGGACGGTAATATTTTGCGAAGTCTGCATGCGCTCATTCATCAAGTGCAATGCCTGCCAGTCCATGCGGTCGATATCCAGCTTCAGCGTGGCTGCCGCATTATGCGGCTTCAGGCTGCCATCGAGGTGTGCCCGTATATCCATTACTTTATTATTGATTAATAAAGCAGTGTTGATGATATGTTTTTCGAGTCCGGCAGAAAGTTGGATGCCCGACAGGATATAATTGCCGTAATGGAAACGGTCGATACTGCCCGAGGCACTGAAGGTGGTTCGGGGAGACATGAAGTCCAGTCCTTCTCCTTTGACACCAAGGCGTGCGGATACTGCAAAGAGTGAGTCTTGCGGCAAGAATCGGTGCAGGTTCAGATTATTGACGGCAACATCGGCTTCATAGGCCTCGCGTGAAAGGTCGTACTTGGCATAGAGCCGGGCGGCATGTTCCATTTTGAAATCATCTGTAATGGAGATGCTGTCATTATACACGGTGATGGGGATGGTGTCGATGACTGCCAATATGCGTGCGTCCGGTTCTTTCAACAAAAGGTCTGTACCCATTTTGGAGCCCGACATGCTGAATTTACCTTCCAGGCGTGTGCCGTTAGGGATGGCAATACCTTCGGCAAGAGCACTCAGAAAATCCATGTTCCCCACTTCCGTTTCGAGTGTAATGTCTCCTCCGCGTTTCAGCGTATCGGTCAGATGGGTTAATTCGCCTTTGGCAAAAAGCTCCAATGCGCCGGGAAGTTCGGCACTCAGAGTGGTCAATTTGAGTTGGTTGAGGTCACCGTCCACTCCTGTACGGATGCGTAAGGGTTCGGCTGGGTATTTCTGTACGAAATGTTCGTCCATACCGCCTACCAAACGTATGATGTCCTGTTTGCCTATATCAGCCATTAACCGGGCGGATAACCGTCCTTTACTTTTCATTTCGAATACGTCCCAATCGATGGATGCATTCAACTCGAAGTCCGAATCGGAGGTGGTGAGACGCAAAGAAGGGATACGGAGCGATTTCTGGTTGGAGAGCAATCGTCCTTGGGTGGATAGAAGTTCCAGTCCTGAACGCTCCTTTAGCACAAACCGGTTGATAATGGCTTTCATGTCACGGCCCTCATAATGAAGAGAGTCGAGTTGCACACCGATGCCGGTCAGTGCGATATGAGAAGGATCCAATCCTCTCAGGGCAATGCTGTCGGGCGGGAGAAGAGACGGTGCTCCCGAATCATAGTTCACCTGTCCGTTTTCTATTTTAAAACTTTGAAGGGAATAGGCGGATTTATGCAGGTCTATCAATCCGTTGCGCAAAGATGCTTTTGACAGCGATGTGCTGAGCGCGAGACTGTCAAGCGGCATCTGCAAAGCGAAAGACACATTTTGCAAGTCGATGTCCTGCAGGATTATTTTCCAGTAGGTGGTATCGGTTTTGGTGGTGTCGGCAGCTGTGGTGTCATTCAGGCAAAGAGACAAGTCGGTGTCTTTGAGCAGTACTTTGTTCACTATGGCTGTTTCGGGGTCGAGTGCCACACCGTGGCTGGATATAAACAATTCACCAAGAGTTCCCCGCAACTGCATCCCATTAATCAGGTCATTGGAATTGACGGTGGCCTCTTTGAGGGAGATACCATCTACTTCCACTTGCTTTTTCAGCAATGGCAACAACTGGACATTTACCTGAAGGCGCTTTACGCTGAGCAGCGTATCGTTGTGCAGGGAAGACGCTTCCACATCATTCACCACCAAGTTGAGCGGAAAAGATAAAGAGATTCTTCCCACCCTTATATTCATTCCGGTTGATTCAGAGGCATATGAAGCCGCTTTGTCCACCAGGAAATTCTGTATGGGGGGCAAATAAATCAGTATACATAAAAGAATGAACAATATGAAAGGAGAGGCTACCGTCCACATTGTCCAACGGATATATTTCTTTTTCATCGTGTGTTTTGTACAAACGTTTCTGCAAACTTAAACAAATTTATCGGCATATTAGTTGAATGTATCTGCCTTTTATCTTTTATTCTTGATAATTTTATCTTTTCGTCCATGTGCTATTGCACTTTATACTCACTTGGCGACATTCCGGTGTGATGTTTAAAATATTTCCCAAAAAAGGAAGGGTTGGGGAAATTCATGTAATAGGCTACTTCCTGAATGGACATGACCGAATATTTAAGTAATGCTTTTGCTTCCAGAATTACATATTCGTCAATCCACTCACCGGCTGTTTTTCCACTAACTTTCTTTACCACGGTAGAGAAGTGTTTCGGACTTAAAAACAACTGTTCGGCATAGAAGTCCACCCGTCTTTCCTTGCGATGGTGTTCGGTCAGTAAATTAATGAATTGGTTGAATAGTATTTCTTCGCGTTTCATGGATTTGGGGTTGGCTGCCAAAAACTCCGGTTGCCTGCGATGCAGGATGGAACCTAATTTATAAAGATAGGCACCCATCAGCCGCCGTACAATCTCTGTGCGGAAATTATCGTTCCGGTCAATCGTTTCTTCTATTAATGTGTAGAAAGCCTCCAGCTCTTTTACCTCCTCATCCGTCAGGCTGAAAATAGGTTGTTCTTTCAATGAAATAAAGAAAGGCATGAAACTGTTCAGGTTGATATACATTTCTTTTAAGAAATCGGATGAAATGAGGAACATCTGGGTTTGATGCATGCCCGGTTGGGGTATTGATTGAAGGATGTCGCCGGGAGCGCAAATCACCAAATCGTTTTTAGTCGTGTTGTATTCACGCAAGTTGATGTTGATGGTTGCACTTCCTTGTTTCCGCACTGCGATGATGATACCGTCGAGGCGGAGAGGATATCTGAATATAGAATTGACATCCGGAATATAATATTCTGTATTGTCTATTATAAAATCATTGCCTATACCCTTCATGGCAGCGTTCAGTTTGCGGATGAGGGCAATGGATATATTTCCAATTTCTTGTTCCATATCTCTTAATTTTGCTTCAAAAATATAAATCAATAATCATATAGCAATCCTTTTTGTCTCCTTTATATGTTTTTTTAATTGAATTTGGCGGAAGCATCTGCCAAGTGACTGTCAATAACCCGCTAATATTCTTAATTCTTTCTAAAAGGGTAAGGATGGCAAACTATTTGTATGTAATAACCTGTATATTTAACAACAAAATTATAAAGAACAAAACTATGTCAATGTATTGGATATTATTTATTGGAATTGCGATTATTAGTTATATCGTGCAAGCCAGTTTGCAGAGTAAGTTTAAGAAATACTCTAAGATGCCACTGTCAAACGGTATGACCGGAAAAGAAGTGGCAGAGAAAATGTTGCATGACAATGGTATTTATGATGTCAGGGTGACAAGTACTCCGGGAATGTTGACCGACCACTATAATCCGGCTAACAAAACGGTGAACCTGAGTGAGGGGGTATATGGAAGCAACAGTGTGGCTGCCGCCGCTGTAGCTGCCCATGAGTGCGGACATGCCGTACAGCACGCCCGTGCCTATGCTCCGTTGAAAATGCGTTCTGCTCTTGTTCCGGTGGTTCAGTTCTCATCATCTATCATGACTTGGGTGTTGTTGGGTGGAATCCTGATGGTAAATACTTTCCCGCAGTTATTGCTCGCAGGTATCTGTTTGTTTGCCATGACTACCCTATTCAGTTTTATCACCTTACCGGTAGAAATAAATGCAAGTCAGCGTGCATTGGTATGGTTGAGTAAGGCAGGCATTACCAATTCCTATAATCACCATGCGGCGGAAGATGCATTGCGTTCGGCTGCTTATACTTATGTAGTAGCTGCGCTTAGCTCACTGGCTACATTGGTTTATTATATTATGATTTATATGGGACGCCGGGAGTAAACGGAAATTGATAACTGTTATAAGGTGAGCGGAGAAAGGAAGAATGTTCCTTCTCCGCTTTTTTATTTAATAAATAAATAGTATTTTTGACGTTCGCGAAAGAAAGCATAATATGTTGTAGATAAAGTTGTATAAAAATGATAGATGAGAAAGAACTGATATTAAGCGTCAAATCAGGTTCGGAGTGTAGCTATAAAGCTCTTTACGAATTATGGGTGTCTAGATTGTATCGATTTGTCTATCATTATGTTAAATCGGAAACGGTAACGGATGATATAGTGCAGGAAACTTTTTTGAGAATTTGGAACAATCGTAGTAAATTAGATCCTGAATGTTCTTTTAAGTCGTATCTTTTTACAATATCCTATCGATTGCTGTTAAAGGAGATACATCGTCAATTGAATAATCCTGTAATGGCAGAGTTTATAGATTATCAATCGGAACTGGCAACTGCTACAGATGAGGCAGAGAGAAAATTGGAATTTGACCTTTTTCTAGTAGCATTAGAAAAAGCAAAGAAATTGCTGCCACCTCGTCAGCGAGAAATATTTGAAATGAATAAAGAATTGAATATTCCCATATTGGACATCGCAAAGAAACTGAATATAGGGGAACAAGTGGTACGTAATCAGTTATCTGCATCTTTAAAACTAATCAGAACTGAAATGTCTGGATACTTAAAATTTTTATTGGTCTTTTGGGGTGACTTTTAGATTTATATTTTACTTCATTTTTGTTTTTGAATAGCTGATTGCTTTTTTCATGAATCATCATTGTTTGTTTCTTGTGATCTATAGCACTTTTTTATATTATGCTTTATAACATATAAATTCGTATGTTATATTTAAGCCGTATACGGATATTACTAATAAATAGTAGATATACATATATGGATAATAGAATTAGTGCTTTATTAAAAAAATATCATTCTAATGAAATATCATTGGAGGAACTGCGGGTATTGACCGGCATGATTAATAATATCTCTAATGAAGAATTATATATGGTTCTTAATAAACATTGGGAGGAGTATGATGATTACCTTCCTTTGTCACATGAGAAAATGAATGCTTTGTATAAAAATGTGCAGTCAAAGAAAAAAACTCCTCTTATTATAAATATGAAGCGTTATTGGTTGCATATTGCAGCTTCGTTGCTCCTTTTATTGGCAAGTAGTATTTCTGTGTTATTTTATATGCAGTATCAGGATATGCAGGAAATAGCGGAGCAGAACATTATAATAAATTCTGGTGAATACGGTTCTTCTTCAGTTTTACTTCCTGATGGAACTAAAGTCCGTTTGAATTCTAGATCATCACTTTCTTACCAACATGATTTTGGACAAATAGAACGAAGGGTAAAACTTTCGGGGGAAGGCTATTTTGAAGTGCAACGGGATGAAAAGAAACAATTTGTTGTAACGACTAACTTTATGGATATCACAGTATTGGGAACTACTTTTAATGTGTATGCTTATGAGAATAAAAATTTTCAAGAAATGACGCTTGTGGAAGGAGCTGTTTGTGTGGCAACGAATCATCCTCCCTATAAGACCTTGCACGTAAAGCCCAATGAAAAAGTAACTTATGACAAACGCACTGGTGAATTGAATCTGGAGTCGACTCGAAATAGAATTGAAACAGTATGGATAGAGAAGAAATTAGTCTTTCGGCATGACAGTTTGAAAGATGTCTTTAAATGCTTGGAACGGAAATTTGGTGTGACTTTCACTGTGAATGATGAGAATATACTGAAAGATGTCTATACTGGAGTTTTTGATGAGGAAAATATTGAAAGTATATTGCGGATTTTGCAAGTACACTATGGATTTGAATATAAAATAGAAAATGCTGATATAAGTATCAGTTTGAAATAACCCAATGTTTAATCTTTAAAATAATCGTAGTATAATGAAAACATAGTATTTATAAAAAATGCTCCGAATAATTTGCAGATTATCCGGAGCGGTGTCTGGTATGGCCTACCATAAACTATGCGGTAACATAGTTTGATAAACTAATAACCAAAAATTAAATAATATGAAAAATCAAAATCAATTGATTACTTCTTTCTACAAAGGTAAGGGAAAAAAGGGATTTTTACGTCCTCTTGCTCTATCTTTTTTTATGTTGGCATCTATTGATGCTTCGGCGCAAGTCGGAAAAGTAAGTTTAGATATAAATAATGTTTCGGTAAAGGAATTCTTTTCTGCGATTGAAAAACAAACATCTTATCATTTTTCTTATCGTGATATAGAAATTCAAGATAAAGAAGCTGTTACGGTTTCTTCTAAAGATGAAGAAATAAAAAAACTATTGGTGAGAGAACTTTCACAAAGAAATTTAACTTATCGGGTTTCTGGCAATAAGATAATTGTTACTCCTGTGAAGCAGGAAAGCGGAAAAAGGATAACAGTGAAGGGGATAGTGAAGGATGCTAATGGCGAAGCTTTGGTTGGAGTAACTATAAGATTGGAGTCGGATAAAACTATAGGTGCTATTTCTGACTTTGAGGGTAATTTTATGTTACCGGATGTTCCTAAAGGAGATAAACTCTTAGTATCGTATATTGGGTATAAAGATCAAACGATTCTAGCTCAAGATAATATTGTGGTTAATGTGGTGTTAAAGGAAGATACACAAACTCTTGAAGAGGTAGTTGTAGTTGGCTATGGTACTCAAAAGAAAATCAATTTGACCGGTGCAGTGGAAAGTGTAAGTTCAGAAACATTGGAAAACCGTCCCATAAAAAGTGCCACAGACGCTCTTCAAGGAGCAGTTTCCGGACTGACTGTTACATCGGGAACAGGACAGCCAGGTGAATTTGCCAGTTTTAAAATTAGAGGAAATACATCTATAAATTCTGCCGGTGCATTGGTTATTATTGATGGTCTTCCCGGTGATATTAATTTGGTGAATCCACAGGATATTGAATCTATATCTGTTTTGAAAGATGCGGCATCTGCTGCTATATATGGTGCCCGTGCTGCCGAAGGCGTTGTGTTAGTGACAACACGCGCAGGAAAAAGTGAAAAAGTAAAGGTAGAATATTCTGGAAACTTTTCTTTTAATAAGCCCACTAGATTGCCTAAAAGTAATACGGGGCTCAATCATGCGTTATTGTCGAATGAAGCTTTCAAGAATGCAGGTTTGGCAGTTCAATTTCCAGAAGATGCCATTGTTGCTTTAAAAGATCCTTCTATTTCAGCAATAGCCAAAGGAAATGATTGGATATATACTGATAATATGGATTGGATTGGTACCATGATGGATAATAGTTTCCAACAAACTCATAATCTGACAATATCAAAGGCGGCCAAAGGACTTAAATATTTATTTTCGGCAGGATGGCTTGATCAAAATGGTATGTTTTCTGAATATGGTCCTGATAATTATGATAGAGTGAATCTGCGTTCTAATATTAGTTTGGATATTATTCAAGATAAACTGATACTGGACAGTAAAATAACCTATTTGCAGACTAATAAGTTATATCATCCTCAGTTTGCTGGTTGGTCAATTCCTTATATTACATTTATACAGGCGGGGCCTAATATGCCTATATATGATCCAAATGGAAATTATTCTCGCTATAGGATGCAGGCCAATCCCATTCAGGCACTTAGAGAAGGCGGTGAAGGCCGTAACAGGCAGCAGACAATAGAAGGAGTGTTTACGCTGAGTTATAAGCCTATAAAAGGACTTACACTGAAGGCGGTAGGAGGTGCTACTATTAGAAATCGTCAAATAAAGGAATGGAGAAGACAATATGGAAAATATGGGCCTAACGGATTAATCTCAATGGGAGCCGGACAATCGGGACCTAATAAGATTTCTCAAGAGTCTCAGACAAGCCGTTATTTGACAGGGCAATTATTGGCAGAATATAAATTAAAGTTAGATAAGCATGACCTGAACGTATTAGGTGGTTGGTCTGCTGAAGAACAACTTTATGAGAATCTGGGAGGTATTAGGACTAATATCGTTGGTAATGAGGTTCCGGCTTTGAACTTAGGAGCTACTGAAGGATGGAGTAATAGCGCTGATGAAACGGAATGGGCTTTGTTGTCAGGCTTTATGCGTTTGAATTATGCTTATGCTGATAAATATTTGTTTGAAGCCAATTTCCGTGCGGATGCTTCCTCTCGTTTCTCTAAGAAAAATCGTTGGGGAATATTTCCTTCATTTTCTTTGGGATGGCGCATCACAGAAGAAGAGTTTATGAAAGAACAGAAGGTATTTAGCAATTTGAAACTAAGAGCTTCATGGGGACAATTGGGTAATCAGAATGGATTAGGCTTATATGATCATATTGCACAATATGTAGTATCCGGTTATTATCCTTTTGGAAATGAACTGGGGCAGTGGGCGTCTGTTCAAAAATTGCCTTCCGAGGAGCGTACTTGGGAAACGGTAGAGATGTTTAATGTTGCATTGGATATGGGCTTTCTTGATAATAGACTGTCTGCAACTGCCGAGTACTTTATCAAGCGCAACAAAGATATGCTTGTCTCCATTGAAATGCCAAGTGTTATCGGTATTACTGTACCTACCGGAAATAATGGTGAGCTGGAAGTGAAAGGATGGGATTTTTCTATAGGATGGAAAGACAGTATCGGAGAGTTGGATTATGGAGTACGTTTTAATATCTCTGACCAAAAAGATAAGTTGGTTGATTATGGAGTGGAATATAAGGATTTTACAGCCGGTGTAAATCAAAAAATGCAAGGCTACTCTTTGGGTTCCATTTTTGGATATAGAACAGATGGATACTTTACGAGTGAAGACGAAGTGAAGAATTCTGCTGTTATTAATCGTTCTGTAGTTGGAGTAGGTGACATTAAATATGTTGATAAGGATGGAGATGGTAAAATTTCTGCTCCCAAGGATCTGGAATACTTAGGAACGACTACACCACGTTTTGTCTTTGGGTTAAATCTGAATGCAAATTGGCGCGAATGGGATTTTGGAGCAGTATTCCAGGGAGTTGGGAAACGGAATTTCTATCTGGCACAGGAAATAATGGCTCCTTTCTCTGTCACATGGGGGAATTTTTCTTATGAAATGCATAATGATTATTGGACGCCTGAGAATCCGAATGCTGCCCTGCCTCGTCATTATGCGGGAAGTGGTCATAATTACCAAATTTCTGACCATTGGTTGCAAAATGCAGCGTATTTGAGAATGAAAAACCTTCAATTAGGATATTTGTTCAAAAAAGAATTGATTAATAAGATAGGTATAGAGCGCCTTCGTATCTATTTTAGCGGTGAAAATCTATTTGAATTCAGTAAGTTGAATAAAAATTTTGATCCAGAATTGACCAGTACTAGTGGATATATTTATCCAATTATGCGTAGTTTTTCTTGTGGTATAAATTTAACCTTTTAGATTTGAGAAAAAAATGAAAAAGATACTATATACTTTATTGTTGGCAACTCTTTGTGTGAATAGTGGTTGCAGTGATTTTTTAGATAGGGAACCTAAGACGACTTTGTCTCCTGGTACATTTTGGAAAACAGAATCTGATTTAAGACTGGCGCTGAATATCCTATATCAGAATATGAATCGCTCTTATACATTAGATAATCAATCTATCGATTGTTTTGCTGCTGTGGGGAATCATGTAAGTAGTGGCAGTTTGACTGCTAGTAATACAGATGATGTTTGGACTAAATCTTATAAACAGATTCGTATTATCAATGATTTCTTCGAAAATTACGAGAGAGCCCAAGTTTCTGAAGCAATAAAGAGACGTTATTTAGGTGAAGCGCGTTTTTTTAAAGCTTATTATTACTTTAATCTGATTAAAAGATTTGGAGATGTACCTTATATTAATCATACCTTAGATATGGAGTCGCCTGAACTTTGGGGACCTAGAGTTGAGAAAAAAGAAATTCTGGATGATATTTTGGAAGAATTACTTTTGGCTGAACAGGATGTTCCTGTGAAAAGTGCGATAAAGGCTGATGTAGGAAGAATAACGAAAGGTGCTATTTAAGCTTTAACTTCACGCATAGCATTATATTATGGTACTTATTATAAGTTTCGTGGACAAGAAGACTACCGGCAGTATCTTACTATTGCCCGTGATGCGGCAAAGCGTCTGATTGATTCTAAAGAATATGTAATTTATAAGGATTATCGTAACTTGTTCCTGCTGCCGGGAGAGGATTCGTCTGAACATATTTTGTCGTATAGATATTCAGAGGATGCCAATACTTATAATCCTCGTATCAGAGGGGTTATAGTGGATTTTATCCAGGAGCCGACAAAATGGTTGGCTGATGCGTTTTTGTGTAAGGATGGATTGCCTTTGGATAAATCTCAATATAAAGTTGAGTATTTGCCGTTGGGTAAAGAATTCGAGAATCGTGATCCCCGTATGGCTTTAACAATATGGAAACCAGGGGATTCCTTCTTAGGAGCTCCTTTTGTGCCTAACTTGTCTAATCAGACAAAAACAGGTTATATGTTTAAGAAGTATGGGGATGAAGGTTCATATTCCAATATACGTTCTCAAATTGATGAAATATTGATGCGTTATGCAGAAGTCCTTTTAAATTATGCAGAGGCTACTTATGAGTTAAATGAAAGCATTTCGGATAGTGATTTGGACATTTCCATTAATGAAATAAGAAGACGCTTTGATTCTGACCCGAATTGTTTGCCTGGTCTTACTAATATTTTTGTCACGTCGAATAATTTGAATATGCGAGAAGAAATCAGACGTGAAAGAAGAGTGGAAATGGCTGCTGAATCGTTGCGTTATGATGATTTGATTCGTTGGAAGGTAGCAGAGGCAGAGTTGCCTCAAGAAATTTTGGGAGCTAAGTTTGATCAGGAAACTTATCCGAATGTTGTACCTGATAAAGATATTAATTTGAATGAAGATGGCTTTATCATCGTTCAAAGCAAGAAATCAAGGACTTTTGACGTTGAAAAGAATTATCTCTTTCCTTTACCGCTACGCGAACTGTCTTTGAATCTGCAACTTACACAAAATGAGGGTTGGGATTAATAATGTATATTCTTAAAAAGGAACTGTAATGATATTATTTAATAAGAAAAAGTTGGCTCCGCTGGGATTGGCTTTGTTTGCAGCCAGTGTGTCAGCACAAGAAAAGCCCAATATTATTGTTTTTTTAGTCGATGATATGGGACTGATGGATACCTCATTGCCTTTTATTGTCGACGAACAGGGAAATCCGGTGAGGCAACCTCTTAATGATTGGTATCGGACTCCTAATATGGAACGTCTGGCCAAACAAGGAACAAGGTTTTCTACCTTTTACGCTCAGAGTGTGAGTTCTCCTTCTAGAGCATCTTTGATGACAGGGCAGAATGCTGCCCGTCATCGCACAACAAATTGGATTAATGCGGAGAGTAACAATCGTACTCCGTTCGGTCCGAAAGATTGGAACTGGAAGGGGTTGACTGCGGAAGATATGATATATCCGGCTGTAATGAAAAAAGCCGGATATAAGACGATTCATGTAGGCAAAGCTCATTTTGGTTGTATGAATAGTGAAGGGGAGAACCCTACTCGAATTGGTTTTGATGTGAATATTGCAGGCTCTTCTATCGGGCATCCGGGAAGTTATCATGGTGAAAATGGATACGGATGGATAAAAGGTCAAAAAGCAAGGGCAGTACCTGACTTGGAAACATATCACAATACATCGACTTTCCTTTCGGATGCATTGACATTGGAAGCAGGAAAGGAAATGGAAAAAGCCGTTTCTGCTAGACAGCCTTTTTATCTTAATTTAGCTCATTATGCAGTGCACGCTCCTTTTGAAACGGATGCTCGATTTATAAAAAACTATCAAACTGGTGATAAGAATGAACAAGCAAAAGCTTTTGCCACACTGATAGAAGGGATGGATAAATCATTAGGAGATGTGCTGGATAAATTGGAGGATTTAGGTATTGCAGAGAATACTTTGATTATTTTTTTAGGAGATAATGGTGGAGATGCTCCTTTGGGCGGTCCTGCTGATTATGGTTCGTCTGCTCCTCTGAAAGGGAAAAAAGGTTCGGAATATGAAGGAGGAGTACGTGTTCCATTTATTATGAGTTGGGCGAAACCTAATTCAAATAATGTGTTTCAGCGTATGTATCCGATAGCAGAAGGCAAAGTACAGACACAGATGGCTACCATTATGGATGTCTATCCAACTGTACTTGCTGCGGCAGGTATTGATGTTCCTGAGAATCATGTGCTGGATGGAAGTGATTTGAAGAGATTACTTCAAGGAATACCGGATAAAAAACATCGGGATGATTTTTTGATGCATTTTCCACATGAACATAGAGGCAGTTACTTTACTACCTATAGAAAGGGGGATTGGAAGTTGATTTATTATTATCATCCAGAAAAAGATGGAAATCCTTCTTATAAACTGTTTAATTTGGCAAAAGACCCTTATGAAAAGGATGATTTGGCAAGTTCAGAACCTAAAATTGCAAAGAAAATGTGCAGACTGATGATAAAACGTTTACAAGAAGAAGAAGCTTTGTATCCGGTAGATAAAGAGAATAATACACTTTATCCCATTATACCGATAAGTGATTAAAAGTGGGCCGGAATTAGAATGATTTTTTTTGAAGACTGAATGATGCCGGATATTGACAAGTGATGTTGATATCCGGCATTTTCCTTTTCAGTCATTAGCATCGTCTGTCTTCATAATGACTTTATATTCAAGTCACTTAGTATCATTTCTCTCTTTTTATTCGTTTATTACAGAGATTTTTTCGTAATTTTGTGCCTCAAAATCAAATCAGAGAATCATTATGGCAGCAAAACCGGGTATTCCTAAAGGAACCAGAGATTTTTCGCCCGTAGAAATGGCGAAACGCAATTATATATTTAATACTATTCGTGAAGTGTTCCATCTTTTCGGCTATCAGCAGATTGAAACTCCTTCTATGGAGAACTTGTCTACTTTGATGGGAAAATATGGAGATGAAGGTGATAAACTATTGTTCAAGATACAGAATTCAGGCGATTACTTTTCGGGAATTACCGATGAGGAACTATTGAGCCGCAATGCTGTGAAATTGGCCGGCAAGTTTTGTGAGAAGGGGCTGCGCTATGATCTTACCGTACCCTTTGCCCGCTATGTGGTGATGCACCGCGATGAGATAAGTTTTCCTTTCAAACGTTATCAAATTCAACCGGTATGGCGCGCAGACCGTCCTCAGAAGGGACGTTACCGCGAGTTCTATCAGTGTGATGCCGATGTGGTGGGCAGCAATTCGCTGCTGAACGAAGTGGAACTTGTACAAATGATTGATCGTGTGTTCAACAAGTTTGGCGTGCGTGTTTCCATTAAGATTAATAATCGTAAGATATTAACGGGTATTGCCGAAATAATCGGTGAGGCCGATAAAATAGTGGATATTACCGTTGCTATCGATAAACTGGATAAGATAGGTTTGGATAATGTGAATGCGGAATTGGCTTCGAAAGGTATTCCACAAGAAGCGATTGATAAACTTCAGCCTATTATCTTATTGAGCGGTTCCAATGAGGAAAAACTTGAAACACTGAAAACGGTTCTGGCTGCCAGCGAGACTGGTATGAAAGGGGTGGAAGAAAGTGAGTTTATCCTGAAGACTGTTGCCTCTCTCGGAGTGAAGAGCGAAGTAGAGCTGGACTTGACGTTGGCTCGCGGATTGAATTACTATACCGGTGCTATTTTTGAGGTGAAGGCATTGGATGTGCAGATTGGCAGCATCAGTGGTGGAGGCCGTTATGACAACTTGACAGGCGTGTTTGGAATGGATGGAATGTCTGGAGTCGGTATTTCGTTCGGAGCAGACCGTATCTTTGATGTGCTGAACCAATTGGATTTGTATCCGAAAGAGGCTGTGAATGGTACGGAACTGTTGTTTGTGAACTTCGGAGAGAAGGAAGCTGCCTACTGTCTGCCTGTTTTGGCCAAAATGCGTGATGCCGGTGTACGTGCCGAGATTTATCCTGATTCAGCCAAGATGAAGAAGCAGATGGGGTATGCGAATGACAAGCAGATTCCGTTTGTTGCCATTGTAGGTGAAAATGAGATGGCTGAAGGTAAACTGACGCTGAAGAATATGACTACAGGTGAACAATCGTTGCTGACTCCCGATGAATTGTTGGAAGCAGTAAGAGGATAATAAGAAGAGATTTTATATTTTATTTATCACCGTAGCAGCTTTATCATGGGCTGCTACGGTGATATTTTTTATAGATGGCGTTCGGGATACAAATCGTTCCACCATTCAGGGCTGTCCTGCAACCAACGTGCAAACCATGCCATGATAGAGTTGTGCCATAATATTCGTTTCGGATAATCGGCAATGAAGTGGTTCTCGCCGTCTACGGTTACAAATTCGACAGTCTTGCCCAGAATCTTCAGCGCATTGAACAGTTGAATACTTTCTCCGATGGGTACATTGGTATCCACCGTTCCGTGTAACAATAACAAGGGGGTGTTGATTTTGTCGGCATTGAACAGTGAACCTTGCTTGGTAAACAGTTCCGGATTCTTCCAAGGATAGCTGTCGGCGGCAGCTATTGCATTATATGAATAGCCCCAATACCCTTCTCCCCAATAGCTTGTCACATTACTGATACCGGCATGTGAAACTGCTGCAGCGAAAATGTCGGTTTGTGTTTGCAGGTATTGTGTCATGAATCCGCCGTAGGATGCACCCAAGCAGCCGATTTTCTTGTCATTGACAAATGGATGTTCTTTGCAGAACTGCTTGGTGCCTTCGATGATATCGTCGGCTGTGCGTTTACCCCACGCGTTGACGTGGCGTGCCGAGAACTCTTGTCCGTAACCGATAGTTCCGCTCGGATTGATGACATATACTACATAGTCTCGTGAAGCAAACAGTTGTGCACAATAGGGATTGCTGATGCCACGTTCGGTAGGAGTCGTTCCACCATAATAATATACGATTAGCGGATACTTCTTATTGGGGTCGAAATTTGGAGGCAGACACATCATGCCCTGAATAGTGGTTCCGTCTGAGGCGGTGAAGTTCCAAGGTTCCGTCTTACCCAATTCAATCTCGTCCAATATCGGCTTCATGGGGTCGGCAAGCAGACGTGAAGTCTTCTTTTTCATATCATAAAGGTAGGCAACCCCCGCATTATGATTGCTTTGTCCGATATAGGCGGCGATGGAAGGGTTGTTCTCTGAAAGAGCAAAGGCACTGGTGACATCCGTTTCCAGATTGAGTTTCTCAAACTTCTTTGTTTGGGGAGAGTAACGATAGATATTTCTGCAATCTTCATCATTGGTATTGAAATAGATGCAGCCGTCACCTTTATTCCATTGCAGAGGATAGACAGTCGGGGCAAAATCTTTTGTTATCGGCTCAATGTGGCGGGTAGCCAAATCCATGATATAAGCCTGTGAGTCGAAGTCATTGGCAATAGGGTGGTTTCCGCAATTCTTGCCTATGCCTCCGAATGCTTCGGGACTTCCGGTCAACAGCAATTGTTTACCGTCGGGTGAATAACTTGCTCCTCCCATAAAGCGGTCGTTGATAAAGAGTGTATCGACAGCCAATGTTTCCAAATTGACTTGGTAAAGAGAACTTAATGAGAAAGGACGTTCTGTGATATTCTCTTTTGAAGTGCTATAAAGGATATACTTGCCATCGGGCGAGATGTCATTCAGGTAGGTACTGTGGTTACCGAAGGTGAGACGTTCGGATATACCCGTTGCCGGATTATATTTTGCCAAAAAGCTGCGGCGGCGTGAACCGGGAATGCGGTCGGCCGGACTTACGATGCGTTTTAGCGGCCCTTCCTCTTTTACTCCCTCTTCCGAAGGATGATAAATCAGATAGTCTTCATTTGGTGACCAAGTAAAACTTTCTTCCGGAATACCTCTCAGAATAGTCTCTTCTTTTAAAGTCAGCGGGTCGAGGGTGATTACATCATTGCCTTTTGCCGCCTGTACGGTATAATACAATTTATTACTTTTGGGCATCCAGCGCATACCTTCTTTGGCATTGGACAACAGAACTTTACCTGTCTTCAGCTCGGACAGCGTGGTATAGGTATAAGAACGTTTTAAAGAGTGGTTGTTCCAATAGCGTGTAAGCAGGTACTTGCCGTCGGGTGAGATGGATACGCCGATGACACGATTGCCGTAAACCGTGTTCGGGAGGGCAAAGCGTTTCTTCTGTTCGGGAGAAACAAAACAGGTTATTTCTTTAAATTTATCATCTTTGATGAGTTCACACTTTAAAGTAGGCTCTGCTTTATCCTCAGAACTGGAAAGTAGCTTGATGGTGATTTCGTAATCGGCTTCAGGTTCCAGACGGAGGTTGACTTCACGGGTAGAGGCGCCGGATATGCTGTCTTCAGCACTTTCTTTCGACATCTTTGATTCTCCGTTGATAAAGATTTCCCAACGGGCCGGTGAAGTGATTTTTAATTTCCCCGTCATGAAGCGTTCGGCACGCAAGGCGGTCTCCAATAAGTAGATACTGTTGTCTTTCTCTGCTTTGGGGAATGATAGGATTCCGGCAGTATCGGCATTCAGCACTTGAAAAGGAGCTCCGGCAAGGTCAAGCACAACTGGAGTTTTAAGCAAATCCTTGGCTGTGTGTTTTTCACCTTTCGGGTTGATGCTGTCATTCATAATCGGGGTGCGTACTGTAATGGCATCGCGCACCTTGAATTGGGTTAGTTTCTCTTGGGCTTGCAGGCAGGTACCGGCTCCGGTTGCCAATAACAAGGCAAGCATTGTGGTTCGTTTCTTCATGCTTTTATTTTTTGATTAAATGGTTAATAAACTATTTTATCTAAAATGCCGTTGAGACAGGCAATAGCCACTCCGTAATTGGTCATCGGTATGTGCTGGCGGCGTGCCTGGTCGATACGGCTTAATACATATTTACGGTTGAACATACAACCTCCGCAATGAATAATCAGCTCATAAGAACTAAGGTCGGTGGGGAAGTCGGTGCCTGATACTATATCTATATGTAGACTTTCACCGGTTTTCTTTTTGAGCAGCCGAGGGAGTTTCACTCTGCCGATGTCTTCCGAAAGAGGAGCATGCGTGCAGGCTTCGGCTATCAGTACCCGTGATTGTGGGGTGAGGCTATCAATGGCAGCGGCACTTTCTATATAATAATGTATATCTCCTTTATATCCTGCCATCAACACAGAAAAGGAGGTGAGCAGACTGGATTCGGGTTTCAGGCGATATACCTCGTGGAACACTTGTGAGTCTGTGATAATCAGACGGGGAGCGCGTGAAAGGGCTTCCAGTGTGTGGGTGAGTCGGTCGGTTGTGCAGCTCATGACAAGGCATTTTTTGTCGAGCAGTTCGCGCATGGTTTGCACCTGAGGAAGGATGAGTCTTCCTTTGGGTGCCTGTATATCTTGCGGCATGACCAGCAATACCAAGTCTCCTTCTTGTACCAAGTCACCGGTAATGGTTTGTTGACCGAAATCGGTCGGCAGCTTTCGGAGAATGGTTTGATACACGGCTTCTATGCCTGTACGTTCCTTGGCGCTGACAATGAGAGGCGTTTCTCCGCAAGTCTTTTCAATTCGGACAGCGGTGTCGGCAGCACATTCGCGATGGTCTGACTTATTAAGAATAAGGATGACCGGAATGTTTCGGTCGTTCAATTGCTGTATCCATTGCCGCTCCTCTTCCATATTTCCGTCTTCGCAAAGCAATAATGCAATGTCTGTGCGTTCGATGGCTTTCAGGGTGCGGGCAATGCGCATTTCCCCCAATACTCCTTCGTCATCAAATCCCGGGGTATCTATAAAAATACAAGGCCCGATGCCGTGTATTTCCATGGCTTTATTCACAAGGTCGGTAGTGGTGCCCGGAACATCGGAAACAAGAGCCGTGTCCTGTCCCGTCAAAGCGTTGATAAGCGATGACTTACCACTGTTACGACGTCCGAAAATAGCAATATGCAGACGGTTGGCGTTAGGGGTATTGTTCATATTCATGAATTCTATATTAAAATCTAAAGTCACGTTTTCCTTCTATTATCTCTTTCAGATTATGTGCGGCTATCTCTTTTATTTTGGGATTGGGGATATGTTCCAATTCTTTTTGGATTAAGACTTCTCCTTTGGCGCGTGTGCCGGCGGATGCATAATCTTCCAGATATTCTTTTAAAGTCATGAGAGCGTTGGGAGCACAGCAATTCGCTATTTGTCCCGATTTGACTAATGACATGAAACGGTCGCCTGTTCTGCCTGCCCGGTAGCAGGCGGTGCAGAAACTGGGAATGTGTCCCATGTTGAGCAGCCAGTTGACTACCTCATCCAATGTCCGTGTATCGCTGATATCGAATTGGGCGGAATTTTCTTCCTTCGGCTCAGGCGTGGCGTAACCGCCTACGCTGGTGCGTGACCCGCCACTGATTTGGGATATACCCAAATGCAGTACCTTGCTGCGTGTGGCAACCGATTCGCGTGTGGAAATAATCATTCCCGTATAAGGTACGGCAATGCGGATAATGGCTACGATGCGGCAGAATATATCATCGGAAACGGCATTGGGAAAGTCGTTTGTGGAAATATCGTCAGCCGGACAGATGCGAGGCACGCTGATGGTGTGCGGGCCGACTCCGAAGGTGGCTTCCAAATGTTCCGCATGCATCAACAGTCCGATAAAGTCATATTTATAAGTGTTGAGTCCGAACAATACTCCCAGTCCCACGTCGTCTATGCCACCTTCCATGGCACGGTCCATGGCCTCGGTGTGGTAGGCATATCTGCTTTTAGGACCGGTGGGATGCAAGGCTTCGTAGTTTTCTTTGTGATAAGTTTCCTGAAACAGGATATAGGTACCGATGCCGGCATCCTTTAACCGGCGGTAGTTTTCTACTGTGGTTGCGGCAATGTTGACATTCACCCGGCGGATGGCTCCATTTTTATGTTTGATGCTGTAAATGGTGTCAATGGATTCCAGGATATATTCGATGGGATTGTGCAAAGGATCTTCGCCGGCTTCGAGTGCCAGACGTTTGTGCCCCATATCCTGCAGAGCGATAACTTCTTTCCTGATTTCCTCCTGTGTCAACTTCTTGCGGGCTATCGTCTTATTCTTCAGGTGGTAAGGACAATATACACAACCATTGACACAATAATTGGAAAGATATAACGGAGCGAACATGACAATGCGGTTGCCATAAAATTTATGTTTGATTTCTTCGGCCAAGCGAAAAATCCGTTCTATCAAGTCCGGTTGGTCACATTCCAGCAGGAGAGCTGCTTCCCGGTGGGTCAGACCTTTACATTGGGCAGCTTTGTCTATCAATGACTCAATCAGTGCACGGTTACTCTTATGGGTTTCTGCATCACTCATTGTATCCAGAATTTCCTGATGGTCAATAAACTCTTCCGCTATTTTTGAATCTGCTTTATACATTATATTCTTATTGTTTTTATGTTCTGTTTCCGTCATAATCTCCTCTTTCTGCCGAAATCCGGTACCCAATGGCGTCTAACCGTTCGGACAGCTTTTTTAATCCTTCCGCAGCTTCGGCACCGAAAGCGGCCTTATGGTCATACAAGGCATATTTCGCGCGTTGTTCCGGTGGTGATAGATTGGGCATCACTACATTGGCTCCTGCCAATATCCCTTGTTCGCGTCCATCCGTTGCAAGAGTTGCCAATGCTGTTGTGGATGGGATAAGGGCGTATGGATGCATTAACCTGAAGATGGAAAGCAATTTGAGTGTCATTCTCACGCTTCCGGCGGCTTTACCGGCAAATGGAGTGTCGTGATGGGGAATGAAAGGACCGATGCCAATCATCTCCGGTTGAAAATGCTCGATAAACAATAGGTCTTCCACCAGATGCCCGATTGTTTGTCCGGGACTGCCTACCATTATCCCCGTACCGGTCTGATAGCCGATTTCCTTTAACCATTGCAGGCATTGCAACCTGTGTTCGGATGACATGGTGGGGGGATGGAGTTGCCGGTAATGTGCCCGATTGTATGTTTCGTGGCGAAGTAAATAGCGGTTTGCACCGGCACGGAAAAAACGCTCGTAAGCCTCTCGTGTTTTCTCGCCCAGTGACAAGGTAATGGCGCAATCAGGAAAAAGCTGACGGACAGATGATACCGTTTGCTCTATCCATTCGTTCGTCATGGCGGGATCTTCTCCTCCCTGCATTACAAACGTACGGACTCCGGCTTCGTATCCTTCACGGCAGCATGTTAAGATTGTTTCCCGCGTCAGTCCGTAGCGGGTGACCGACGGATTACCTTTCCGAATGCCGCAATAATAGCAATTATTACGGCATCGGTTACTGATTTCTATGAGTCCGCGGATGAATACTCTATTGCCGAACCGAGAAAGGGTTTCCTCTTGAGCTTGCTTTTGTAGATAAGATAAGCAGTTACTGTCCTGACATTCGAGCAGAATTTTATATTCTTCCGCCGTCAGTTTATGTCCCTTCCTCAGTTTGTCTATCAAGAGTATTTCATTCCATATTTTCATAGGTTTTGGTTTGTTTGGTCAATTCTTGCGATAGTTGCCACTTACCCGACTTGCTTCCACTGTGCGTGCTGGGGCCGGTGATGCAACCTCCTTCGCAAGCCATTACTTCGATAAACTGTCCCGGAGTCTTGCCTGTTTTGGCGTATGCACGTAATGCTGCAATATTTTTTTTATTCAAGTCTGAAACCTGAATGGCATTTATCTTGTCTGCTTCCATCTTGAGGAATGCTTTCACAGCACCCATTACACCGCCTGCCTGAGCAAATCCATGCGCTTCGCGCACAGAAGAGAACTCCATGGCGTATGGTTGTACTATTTCTAAATTGACTTCCATCGCATCGAAGATAGAAGAAATTTCCTCGAATGTCATCACAAAATCCACAGCTTCGTCACGTTGTGCTTCTTTACGCTTGGCTACACATGGCCCCACAAATACTATTTTTGCATCGGGATGCTTTTTCTTGGCGATACGTGCGGCATAGTACATTGGAGAACCCGTAGTCGAAACATATTTCTTCATGTCAGGAATATACTTGTTCACCAACTCAATATAGGAAGGACAACAGGAAGTGGTCATGAACTTTTGGCCTTCTTCCAGTTTCTCAATCAGTTCATGTGCTTCATTTTCTACTGTTTCCATTGCACCTTGTGCGACTTCAATCACATCTGCGAAACCGATTTGTCTGAATGCTCCGTATACTTGTTCGATAGTGGTGCTGAACTGTCCTAGAATGGAAGGTGCTACAATAGCCACTACCTTTTCTCCTTTACGGATACGCTGTAACACATCGAACGTTTGTGATATCTCGAAAATAGCTCCGAAAGGACAAGCATTCATACATTTTCCGCAATAGATACACTTGTCTTCGTCAATGTGTTCTATGCCATGCTCGTCTTTGCTGATAGCCTTGACAGGACAGGATTCCTCGCAAGGAACCGGGATGTAAACGATAGCATGATAAGGGCAACTTTTGTGGCAGATGCCGCAACTGATGCAAGTATCGTGGTCAATCCATGCTTTACCGGTGTCTGCATGTACATGAACAGCCCCTTTGGGACAGTTGTATTGACAACTGCGGGCAGTACATCCGCGACACAGGTCGGTAATTTCGTAGTTAATCTGTACGCAGGCGGAGCAGGCTTCGTCTATCACGCACATTATATTGTCCTTGGGCATCCCATTTTCTGCACGGTCGAGTGCTTTGGCGGCATATTCGGATAATGAAGTGAGTTCGTCTATTTCATCGTCCATATCCAGGCCCAGCAAAGGGAGTGATTTATACTTCCACACGGCGCGTTCTTTATGCACGCAGCAACGTCCGGCATGTTTTGAACGTCGAGGACTCAATTCCAGAGGCAGACGGTCTATCTTGTCTGTTGTCAGTTCTCCATTTTTCCACAGTCTCACAAGTTCGGTCAGTAACTTGTGGCGGACAATCATAATGTTGTTCGTAAAAGCCATATAGTTCAAAAGGTTAGTTGTTAGGTTTTGCAAAGATAGTGATATGTTTGCGTTTCATCCCTATAATCGTTAAAGAAAATGAATAAAAAAGGATTTTGGCAGAAACGAACGTTTGTCATAATGTCAATTTGACAGTTTATATCTGCCAATTCATCGACTTTCGGCTTTGGCATGCTTTTAGTTGAAGGTTTTCCGTCGTCTTTTAAAAAGACATCAATAAACTCGATATAATGTATAACAAATAAAATATTAAGCACTATGAACATTAAACCATTAGCAGACAGAGTACTGATTCTTCCTGCTCCTGCAGAAGAGAAAACAATCGGTGGTATCATCATTCCTGATACAGCAAAAGAAAAACCATTGCAAGGTGAAGTTGTTGCCGTAGGTAACGGAACAAAAGACGAAGAAATGGTGTTGCATGTAGGCGACCAGGTATTGTATGGTAAATACTCGGGCACTGAACTGGAACATGACGGTAAGAAATACCTTATCATGCGTCAGAGCGACGTTCTCGCTGTTTTGGGATAATTCATTTTAAATAATTAGATTAACAATAGAACAGAATCATTTGTTATCCTGAATGAAAACGAAGAATCGGTAAACTACTTGGAGGTATTTTGATTCTTCACTTCGTTTAGAATGACAGATTAAAAAAAGAATAAAGATTATGGCTAAAGATATTAAATTCAACATTGACGCCCGTGAAGAACTGAAAAAGGGTGTAGACGAATTGGCTAACGCAGTGAAAGTAACTCTTGGCCCGAAAGGTCGTAATGTGATTATCGAAAAGAAATTCGGTGCTCCTCACATTACTAAAGATGGTGTGACAGTTGCTAAAGAAGTGGAATTGGCTGACCCATTCCAGAACACAGGTGCACAATTGGTGAAATCGGTTGCTTCAAAGACTGGTGACGATGCAGGTGACGGTACTACTACCGCTACAGTATTGGCTCAATCAATCGTGGGTGTTGGTTTGAAGAATGTTACTGCCGGAGCAAACCCGATGGATTTGAAACGCGGTATAGACAAAGCTGTTGCAAAAGTAGTTGAATCTATCAAGTCTCAGGCCGAAATGGTAGGTGATAACTATGACAAGATTGAACAAGTAGCTGCTGTTTCTGCCAACAACGATCCTACTATCGGTAAGTTGATTGCAGACGCTATGCGCAAGGTTTCTAAAGATGGTGTTATCACTATCGAGGAAGCCAAAGGTACTGACACTACTATCGGTGTGGTAGAAGGTATGCAGTTCGACCGCGGTTACCTGTCAGCTTACTTCGTGACTGATACTGAAAAGATGGAATGTGTGATGGAACATCCGTACATCTTAATCTATGATAAGAAGATTTCTAACTTGAAAGATTTCTTGCCTATCCTGGAACCGGCTGTACAGAGCGGACGTCCTTTGTTGGTGATTGCAGAAGATGTGGACAGTGAAGCATTGACTACTTTGGTGGTGAACCGTCTGCGTTCTCAGTTGAAAATTTGTGCTGTGAAGGCTCCGGGCTTCGGCGACCGTCGTAAGGCCATGTTGGAAGATATTGCCGTATTGACCGGTGGTATCGTTATCAGCGAAGAAAAAGGTTTGAAACTGGAACAAGCTACTCTTGAAATGTTAGGTACTTGCGATAAGGTAACTGTTTCTAAGGATAATACTACTATCGTAAACGGTGCCGGTGCAAAAGAAAACATCCAAGAACGCATCAACCAAATCAAAGCTGAAATCAAGAATACCACTTCAGACTATGATAAGGAAAAATTGCAGGAACGTCTGGCTAAGTTGTCAGGTGGTGTAGCTGTTCTTTATGTAGGCGCTGCTTCTGAAGTAGAAATGAAGGAAAAGAAAGACCGTGTGGATGATGCATTGTGTGCCACTCGTGCAGCTATCGAAGAAGGTATTGTTCCGGGCGGTGGTGTAGCTTACATCCGTGCTTCAGAATCTTTGGAAGGCTTGAAGGGCGATAACGAAGATGAAACAACCGGTATTGAAATCATCAAGCGTGCCATCGAAGAACCGCTTCGTCAGATTGTGGCCAATGCAGGTAAGGAAGGTGCAGTAGTTGTACAGAAAGTACGTGAAGGTAAAGGTGACTTCGGTTACAATGCCCGTACTGACGTTTACGAAAACTTGCACGCTGCCGGTGTGGTAGACCCTGCCAAGGTAACTCGTGTCGCTCTTGAAAATGCAGCTTCTATTGCAGGTATGTTCCTGACTACAGAATGTGTGATTGTGGAAAAGAAAGAAGATAAACCCGAAATGCCGATGGGTGCTCCCGGAATGGGTGGCATGGGCGGCATGATGTAATTTTTGCCCTATAAATGATTGAAATTCCTTGCTGGCGATAAAAAGTCGGCAAGGAATTTTTTTATTTGATAGTATTCCCTATATTTGTGAAAACTAACATTTTAATATGATGGATACATTTTTAGTTCATTGGGATAAGAAGAAGTTTTTCAACTGTCTTCCGGATGTGTGGTTTCTAGCTATTTTGTTGTTGGGCTGGGGAGAACTCATGAGTGCTGTGTTGCTAGGCATATGGCATACCGTAGAGATTATACTGGGTGTATTTCTTTTGCTGGTTACAGGTCTTTTAATCAAGCAGCTTATCCGAAGGAATGGGGCGATAAGTGTCTTTATGGGTATTTTCTTTCTGATGTGCTCCCTTTTCTTTTCAATCGCTCTCTTTTCGGAGCTTCGTGAATTCTCAAAGATGACAGAGCCTAATGCAATAGCATTATTATTGGGAGGAGGGATGATAGTGGGAGGTTCGCTGGTGATGTCGATTCTGATGATGGTACGTGATACCTCGGTTCGGATGCCATCATAACAACTTTCACAAACAATACCCCTTGTTTCTTGGGAAAAAGATACAATTAGAAAGAAGTGGGGTGTGTTAAAACGTGGATAATGCTGTCGTTTCGTTCGTAGGGGCAAGGTTTGCTCGCCCGAAAACAGTTTGCTTTGTGTCTTCGGGCAGGCAAACCCTGCCCCTACAGCTGGCGATGGGATAGGTCGGTTTAGTTTTGACACACTCCCTTCTTTTGGTGAGCCTCTTGTCGGATTCGAACCAACGACCCCGAGATTACAAATCACGTGCTCTGGCCAACTGAGCTAAAGAGGCAATTCTTTTGTTTTGCGGGTGCAAAGGTAGTGATTTCTTTTTAACTCACAAACTTTTCGTTGTAAAAAGTGGGACACATTGTTTTCTTGGGAATTTAAATCCTTGTTTTATCTCCTTATATCATATCACCTACAAAGGGAAGAGTAAGCCGTTTCTTAGGGTCGGCTAAGGCTTTTTAAACGGAAGAATATTACAGTCTCCGGCAACAGACTGTACAGTCCACCGTAGCAGACTGTACGGTCCACTGTAGCAGACTGTACAGTCCACTGCCGAAGACTGTAGTAATCCGACTGACAGACAGGCATAATCGAAAGGACGAAAACGCTTAGTCTGGCTAATGAAAAAGTGACTGAAATTACCAAATGGTAATTTTTACCCTAAAATAAGGCCTTATCTTTGCAACCGGAAAAATAAATTGATATAGGTATGAAAGATAGTATTGATTTTGGTAGTATGGAAATTCCGAAATTGTTTCGGAAGTTACTGATACCTACTGTGCTGGGGATGGTCTTTTCGGCTGTGTTTGTCATAACAGACGGAATATTTGTAGGTAAGGGAATTGGTAGTGATGCATTGGCTGCGGTAAATATTACGGCTCCACTGTTTTTGATAAGTACGGGCATCGGGCTGATGTTTGGAGTGGGGGCGTCCGTGGTTGCCTCCATTCATTTGTCGCAGGGTAAACAGAAGTCGGCGCGGATTAATGTGACACAGGCGGTGGTGGTTTCTTCTTTGTTCCTGGCATTGCTATGGGGGGCGGTGTGTATGTTTGCACCTCAAGTGGCACGATTGTTGGGAAGTTCGGAACGATTGTTGCCTTTGGCGGTAGAGTATATGTATTGGTTCCTTCCGTTTTTAGTGTTCAGTGCACTGCTCAGTTCGGGGATGTTTTTTGTGCGATTGGATGGTTCTCCTAACTATGCCATGTTGTGCAATGCTATTCCGGCAGTGATTAATATTGTGCTCGATTATGTGTTCATCTTCATTTTCGGTTGGGGAATGAGGGGTGCGGCACTTGCCACCAGCTTGGGTTATGTGATTGGGGCTGCCATGATAATCATATATTTGAGCCGTAAGAAAAATGTAATCCGTTTCTGCCGTGTGAAGTTCAGCAAGAAGAGCATGCAGCTCACTTGGCGTAATGTGAAATATATGTGCCGTTTGGGAGCATCAACGTTTTTGTGTGAGGGGGCAATAGCCTGTATGATGTTTGCCGGTAACTATGTGTTTATCTCTTATTTGGGAGAAGACGGGGTGGCGGCTTTCAGCATTGCCTGCTATTTTTTCCCTATTATATTTATGGTGTATAATGCCATTGGACAGTCGGTGCAACCCATCCTGAGCTATAATTTCGGAGCCGGTGATGAAGCACGTGTGCGTTCGGCTTTTCGTCTGGCATTGATGACTGCTGTGATTTGCGGGCTGGTGTTCTTCACGCTTACAGCGATATTCAATCATCAGATAGTGGCCATGTTCATCGACCGTTCTTATCCGGCATACGATATTGCAGTGGCAGGATTGCCTTTGTTTGCTTCGGGGTTTGTCTTCTTTGCTGTGAATATTGTATCGATTGGTTATTTTCAGAGTGTGGAGCGTGCGCGCCCGGCAATGGCGGTTACGGTGTTGCGCGGATTCGTATTCATGGTTATCTGCCTTTTCGGATTGCCGTTGCTGCTTAAAGTACCCGGTATCTGGCTGGCTGTTCCGTTGGCTGAAGTACTTACTTTCTTAGTGATAACCACAATTTATTGGCGCAAACGTCGGTTGGTTCACGGATGATTTCTTACCTTTGCGGTACTAAATCAAGTGGAAAGTATGGATGCGTTTGTTCAGAAGTTTTGCGAGAAGTACAGTTTGCCGATAACAGCGAGTTTGCAGTTATTGGCGAAAATGGAAAAGCTCCACTTCCGCAAAGGAGATTTTCTGGTGCAGGAGGGTGAACGGAATTCGAACTTCTATATTATAAGCAAGGGAATCTGGCGGGGACATTACCTGAATGACGGGGTGGATGTCTCCGTTTGGTTTGCTTCTGAAGGAGAGGCTATTTTTTCGTCTTGGGGCTACATAGAAAATACTCTTTCATTGGTCTCCATAGAGGCCATGTGTGACAGTGAACTTTATGGTATTTCTAAGGCAAAACTGGAGTCTTTTTATGCTTCATCAGCAGAATTGGCCAACTTCGGACGACGGCTTTTCGAACAACAGTTTCTCGGTTTGGAGAATTGGATTATCAGCGGAGGAAGTCCTCGTGCCAAAGAGCGTTATCTTACTTTGCTGGAAGAAAACCCTGAGCTTTTGCAATATGTTCCGTTGAAGCATATTGCTTCTTATTTGTGGATTACCCCGCAGTCATTGAGCCGCATCCGTGCAGGGTTGGGCAAGAAGAAAAAAGAGTAGCGGCTCATTCGATTGTGTGGAACTACATAGGTTTGAGCGTCAGCTTCGCCTGATGATGTGTGCTGATACAGACCGTAATATTTTGGAAGAACTCGGGGAACGTTGGGCTGTGAGTTCGCGCAACGTATACCGATATACCAGGTCAAGTCAAAAAGTGTGTGGGCATCATATTTTGAGAAGATTCCAATATGACAATGTAAGAATACAGATTCTTTTAAGGCATTATAAATGAAGTATATCAGATGACCGCTTGATTGGGTACCGGTATTGTAACCCATAGTTCACGCTTATCACCCACAGGATTTTCGGATTGGGAGTGTGTCAAAACTAAACCAGTCTATCCAATCGTCAGCTGTAGGGGCAGGGTTTGCCTGCCCGAAGGCACAAAGTAAACTGTTTTCGGGCGAGCGAACCTCGCCCCTACGAACTAAACGACAGCATTATCCACGTTTTGACACAACCCCGTTCAAGAGGGCAGGGGGGATGGTCCGCATGTAAAAAGTCGGGCGTCCATTAAAATTCTTAAGCGGGAATGTACCGCTTCATTTGTTTTTTTCGTATGTTTGCGAGAGACATAAAAAACGCAGAACCATGTTAGATGAAATTCTAGAATTCAACAAACAATTTGTAGCAAACAAGGGGTATGAAAAATATATTACCAATAAATATCCCGATAAGAAAATCGCTATTCTTTCATGCATGGATACCCGACTGACCGAGTTGTTGCCGGCCGCTTTGGGCATCAAGAATGGTGATGTGAAAATGATAAAAAATGCAGGAGGTGTCATCTCGCATCCTTTCGGGAGTGTAATTCGCAGTCTGATGGTGGCTATATATGAGTTGGGTGTAAAAGAAGTCATGGTCATAGCCCATTCCGATTGTGGTGCTTGCCACATGAACAGCACTGAAATGATAGAGCACATGAAGGCGCGCGGTATCAAGCAGGAAACAATCGATATGATTCACTATTGCGGTGTGGACTTTGCGACATGGCTGGACGGATTTGAAGATACGGAGAAATCCGTGCGCGGCACTGTGCATGCCATTGTCAATCATCCGTTGATACCTTCTGATATCAAGGTCTATGGATTCATCATTGATTCGGTGACAGGGAAGCTGACTAAAGTGAATGTGGAGTGATGCGGCCGTTTTCCCTGGCTTTCTTCAGCCATTGTGGAACGACCTTTTCCAAGAACTTTTCTTTGGCGGCTTTCTCTGCCGGGATATTCAGGCCGATGTATTGCTGTGCCTTTTCTTTGGTAGAGAGGTCTGGTAATGCTACCTCTTCTGTATATCCGTGCCTTGTCAGCACTTTGGCAATGGCCATTCGTGCCTGATATGCTTTATCCAGTCCGTGTCCCAGTATACGCATCGTTTCTTGCGGCGCATGGAAAGAAGCGCCATGTGAAGATACTCCGAAATCCCATCTCCATTGTGCCTGGCGGATAAACTGCAAAGCTTTTTTCATTTCCTCGTCAGTGGCTCCCTGTTGCCATGCAAACTTTGCCTCGATGTGTGCTTTTGCCAGTTCTTTTTCCAAGAGTATGCGCAGTTCATTTGCTTTTTGTTGGCGTTCGTACACATTATTGCAAAGTGTTTCTTGATTTCCACGGTGACAGGTGAGGCAAGTGCGTTGCGCCACAGTCAATGGATTCTGGATGTGGTGGTCGCTATACTTTATGCCTCCTTCATTATTATAGGGCATGTGGCAGTCGGCACAGGATACACCGCGCTGGCCATGAATACCCATTTGAAAAATTTCATAGTCGGGGTGCTGTGCTTTTATAATGCGGGCACGACTCAGGGTATGAATATAATCAGTGAAATCCGTTTCATCATAGTACTTCTCGATGTCTTCCATCGTAAAGCCTTTATCCCAGGGGAAAGTTACGTACTTGTCGTTCCCCTTGAAGTAGTATTCAGAATGACATTGAGCGCATACCAATGAACGCATTTCCTGAGGAGATACTTTTGTTATATCTTTTCCCTGGCGGCTGAATGCTTCGATAAGGGCGGGACGGCTGATGTGCAGATTCATGTTTTCCGGTTCGTGGCAGTCTGCACATCCGATGGGATTTACTATTTCGCTACCCAGTGCTGCCCATTTGTTATGGTAGAAAGAATCCACCCCGATGCTCTCCATCAATTGGGGGGGCGTCCGGGCTTTTGCATACCCAGCAGGATGCAGGTTGAGGTCCTTCGGTGTCACTCATAGGTGCGCCGGTGCGGAGCGAATGGGTGATATCGTTTAGTGCAAACATGTGTCCTTGCGGGGTGCGGTAGTCTTTGGAAAAAGCATAACCAGCCCATAGTATAACCAGTTCGGGGCGTTGTGCCAAAACATCGACGGCTGTTCCTTCTGTGCAGTTGCCTTGGTATCCTACGGTGAGTGTATCTGCCCAGGTCTGATACTCGCGCGGGTAATTTTCGGAGAAAACAGAACTGCGGGCTTCTATGCCGGTTATCTTTATTTTCTTCTTACCGGTAACTGTATTTGTTGTTTCCGTTTGATGTTCCAACAAAGTGGATATCGCAACACCCGATACAAAAACGAGTGCCATAGCTGCACAGAACAATAGCCACCTCTGCCAAGGCCTCAGTGTATTTTCCATTATTTGTTATTCCTTTCCATCACTTTTATTTGTTTTTGCCAAGGATAAAATCACTGTAAAACAACTTCCTTTTCCCACTTCCGACTGTACCTCTATACGCCCGCCCAGCCGTTCAATAATCACTTTACAGATGGAAAGTCCCAAACCACTACCTTGTTCAAATTCATTGGTCTTATAGAAACGGTCGAAAATCATGATAAGTTCTTGTTCGTCAATGCCTTTTCCGGTGTCTTGTACGTAGATACATACCTTGTTATGTTCTTTGTCAAACTTGCATCCCAGTGTGATTCTTCCTTCTTTGGTAAATTTGTTGGCGTTGTTCAGCAGATTGGAGATAACCTGAGTAAAACGGAACCGGTCGATATGTACAGGTAACGGAATACTTTCGTCCATTTCAAGGTGAAACTGCAGTGTCGGTTGGATTAGCCCTTCGTAGGTCATAAAAATCTCCTTTACAATATCTTTCAAGTCACATTCTTCCATTTCGAAGGTCAGTCCTCCGGAATCAAGGCGGGATATTTCCAATACATCATTGACTAATTTTAAAAGCAAGTCATTGTTGTGATTGACCAGATTAAGCATCATTGCTTTTTCTTCCGGGTCTATTTTGTCTGAACCTTCACCTACCAATATATTGGTGAATCCCACAATAGCATTCAGAGGAGTACGGATTTCATGGCTCATATTGTTGAGGAATGATTGTTTCAACTCAGCATTCTCGGCAATTTGTTTTGCCAGTATGAGTTGTTCTTCACGCTCCACCTGTGCTTGGATGTTTTGAATGACTCCCGCCATCATCATTTTGCCCCGGGTGTCTTTCATACTGCTGCACCTCAGCTCATACCATTGGTAGTTTCCTTCTTCGTTGCCGAAAGAAAACCGTATCCGCTGCATTTGCATGCCGGGTGATTGGTGCATGGTTTCATAAAAAGTTTTCAATAATGGAGCGTCGTCCGGATGGGTATACTTCCTGATTTCATCTCTTGTAAATTTCTGTTGTTTCAGTCCTGACGGGTTCGTATAATTAGCATCGAACTCGATGATGTCGTCCTGAACATTCCAAAGCGAAATATGACCTCCGTTGACAGAAAGGCTTAACCGTTTCTGAGCCTCTTCCAGAATCCGGAGGTTGGTACGCTCTTTCAAAGAACGGCGGTGGGCCCGTAGCAGACTGACGGAAATCAAGATAAAGGCAATAACGAACAATGCTCCCAGTATATAAAGTTCCTTGTGGTAACGGTCATAAAAGGGATAATTGATGATGCGTATATGGGCGGGAATCTGATGTATGTGTTTGGCGTGTTCGGAGAGATAAGTCCAATCTAATATATATTCTTTGTCCAAAGCCCTTATTTTAGGCATGCCTATCTTTTCATTTTTCATCAGTCGGAAGGCTAAGTCGGCTGCTGCTTTGGCTGAAATCTCTTCTGTTGCCATGTATCCGCCCACAATCTTGGCATTTTCGTTAAACCCTTCACGGATGCAACTGAATGAGGGAATATTCAATGCGTTGGTAATTGGGATGGACATCATGTCAAATTTGTCCAATAAGAATACTTGGTCTTCCTGATCTCGTCTGGAACGTTCCAACATAATGAGCAAAGAAGACCCTTTTATATATCGGAAAGGGCAGAGGCTGACGGACAATTGATTTTTATTCGGATTTTCATTGGTCATGCCGGGCATCAGATTAAAGTATTTAATCATTTCCGTCAGTCTGTTGTATTCATCCTCTTGGGCAAATCCTTTAGCATATCCCAACATTCTTACACTCTTTCTGTCTACAGTACGGGTGAGCATATCAAAAGATTTATGTCCCAGATAACTAAAATCTATATTATAGATAATGTCCATGTTGGTGTGGAGATGCAGTGTCTTTATAAATTCTATGTTGCGCTGCAGGTCGGGGATATCGCTGAGGACATAAACTTTCTTTTCATTATATTCTTCTATCAGTTTTTCATTTGGAAAATGTACATTACATGCCAATATGGGAACAGAACCCAACAGTTGGTGGCGGGTGGATAAGATGGAATATGTAGCTTGGTCTCCTATGGTGAGGATGAGGTCTGTGGATTTACTCTTAACTAATTCGAGATAGTTTTGGCAATGTTCTATTTCTTCTTGCTCATTTAATTTGGTACAATCTAAATAGAAGCGATCGAATATAGCTTCAACCCCCTGTCTTCTGAATTCCTGCAAGAGGTGTTTTTCGAGATTCCCGTTACCTATTTCGTCTTTGGCGAGGGAGTATGCAAGGAAGACACGTTTTGTCGCTAAATGATTAGTGGCATACCATTTTTTGTAATTTAGCCCACATATAAAAGCAATTGAAAAAATGATAAAAATGGTTGTATATCTACACTTTGGGTAACCTTTGAACATGGTCTTATTTTATTCTAGCAAAAATAGTATAATTTTTGTAGAAGAGAACTGTTTATTCGGAAATGTTTCTCTTTTGTCGTAAGATTTCCGTTTGACAGGGTTTGAACTTGCTTCTTTTGTTTTATAAGGGCGTAAAAAAATAACTTATGACTGGAGCTGCCAATATACACTGATTGCCCCAATCATAAGTTATTGTTGTTTTAAAGCGTGCCGTTTTTATTTGGTAAATGCGTGGTGATAACCTTTCACCTTGTTCCAGCTACCGCGGGTGAAGTCGGGTACAGCTACCGGAGCATTACCGTTTTCGATAGAAAGGCGGGTAAGGTCTGCCATACAGCACCATTCAGCCAAGTCGTATACATCCATATCCAAAGGCAAACCGTTGCGCAGACAGTAAACCAGACGATAGTCCATGATGTAGTCCATACCACCGTGACCACCTACCTTCTTGGCAGTTTCTTCCAGTTCCTGGTGAATCGGGTGTTTGTATTTCTGCATCAAGGCTTCTTTCACGTTTTCGGGAACAGCAGCGTGCATATTCAGGTTTTCGTGGTTAGGCACTTCTTTAGCGTCAACCTGGTCGGGGCGCAAGCAATATTCTTCGATAGGGTATTTGTTGGCGAAACCATCTGTACCTGTCAGCTGATACATACGGCTGTAAGGACGAGGATTCACCACATCGTGCTGGATAAGAATAGTTTTGCCGTTCTCAGTGCGGATGAAAGTCATGGTATGGTCACCGTTCTGGAACTCGATAGAATCGTTTGCCAAGCCATATCTCTTACCCAGGTCAGGACCAGTTGCAGCCTTGGTATCCATCGCTACCAAAGTCTTCATGCGGTCGCCACGGTGAATATTCAGCAATTGGCAGGCCGGGCCAAGGCCGTGAGTGGCATAAACGTCTCCACGGTTTTCGTTATTGTAGTCCAAACGCCAGTTGTTCCAATAGTAGGGCCAGAATTCTTCAAGGTTGTGGATATAAGAACCTTCTACGTGCAGCACTTCACCGAACAATCCCTGTTGAGCCATGTTCAATGTTGTCAGTTCGAAGAAGTCGTATACACAGTTTTCCAACTGCATACAGTGCTTGCGGGTCTTTTCCGAAGTATTGATTAACGCCCAGATTTCATCCAGTGTCATAGCAGAGGGAACTTCAATGGCGGCATGCTTGCCGTGTTCCATAGCGTAAATACCCATTTCGGCATGATGCTTCCAGTCGGTGGCAATATAAACAAGGTCGATATCATCACGTTCGCACAGTTGTTTCCATGCATCTTCCGAACCAGAGTAGAGCACCGGTGCTTCCATTCCTGCATTGGTTACGATTTTTTGTGCTTTTTCTGCATTTTCGGGGAGTAAATCGCAGAGTGCGACAATTTTTGTTCCGGGGATATGTGTCCAGCGTTCCACAGCTCCGGGACCTCTCATTCCAAGTCCGATAAATCCGACACGAACAGTGTCGAGCTTAGGAGTGGTCAGTTGGATTACATCTTGCTGTCCTGCGGATCGTTCGGGTACTGCTACTTCAATAGGGGCAAATGAATTGTTTTGTGCAACTTCCTTTTGAGGTAAAGTGCATCCGGCCAGACATATCAATGCTAAACCGGCTACCAAGGTAGATAGTTTTTTAATCATGGTTTTTTCTGATAAAGTTTTATTGGATTAATAGTTGTTTGATGCAAAATTATAGAAAATCTCCGGAACGGACGAATAAAAAAGAAGTAAATGCTGCCGGATGTCTTATGAATGAAATGTTTTTGTTTCCCTGAATAGGTTTGTTCATAAAAAGAGATGGTTCTTTAAGTGCTGTCACTTACGAACCATCTCATAAAAAACTAATATGTTATTGAAAAGAGAGCCTTAATTCAGGATAACTCCGCTACTATTAGTCGGGTTTTGAGTCAAAGTGCCCGGATAAGCATTTATTGCATTCTGTGGAATGTAATAAACAACACGATAGTCTGATGCGGGAATGTCTTCAAATTGTTTGTGAGGTCCCGGATAGCGACGTGTCAAAGGCTTACCGTTGCGGAACACGTCATAGCTGCGTTCTGCTTGATAGGCTAATTCCAATTGGCGTTCTTTGTCAATTCTTTCGCTGGCGTTTGTTGCGTTCAATGAAGCGTATCCACCACCGATGATAGAGCGTTCGCGAATGGTATTAAGGTCGGCTAAAGCGGCCGAATAATTGCCTAATTTAGCATAGGCTTCTGCACGATTCAGATATATTTCACCCAAACGACTGATAATCGGTGAATGTAAATGCGAATCTTCTCCTTCGCGAGAACATTTGGTGATATAGAATTGTGGATATACACGGTTGAGAGAGATGTAATAGTCCAGCATACCTATATAAGTCTTGCCGTCTTGGTAAGTGATAGAATAAATATCCTGTTCGGCATCTACAGGAGTCAGTGTGTATTCCGGACCGTCCGGAACATCTTTTCCGTATACTTCTTTGGTCTTTTGGCAAACCACTGTCGCTCCCTTTTGTGTTACAGTCAACTGTTCGTAATTTAAAACCGTTTCTGAATCTTGTTTGATAAAACGGAATACTTCTTTATGATTATCAGTGTATGTCGGTTCGATAAATGCAGCACGTGCGTCTACGATTTTATAATGATCCGGACGCCAGTCATTCCGTCCTGTCTCATTCAACAAATCAATATATTTGGCACTGGCATACATTTCTCCCCAACCCATACCGCCGATATTGGCATACATACCGCCAATGCCATAGTAGTGGTCATAACCGGAGAATTCAGAAGCAACACGTTTTACCACAAAGATGGATTCGTCGTTGTTCTCGGGAGTAAGCGTGTTATATTTCATGAACTCTTCGCGCGGCAATAATGAGTAGGTGCCCGAATTGATTACTTTGTCCGCATAGTCAACAGCTAACTGGGCATATTCCCGATTGGGATTTTCATACGTTCCACTCATATACAGATATACGCGTGAGAGCATTGCCTGAGCTGCTTCTTTTGAGGCATAAGCAGCACCTTTGTTGATAGTCATCATTTCTTCTGCCTTTTTCAAGTCACTGATGGCCTGTTCATAGGTTTCTTTTACAGTAGAACGGTCGGGTAGTAGCAGGTCTCCCATAATATCATCGGGAGTACCATTAACAATAGGTACGCCTAAGTTCTTATCAGGAGCCTGATAGTAAGGACGTCCATAAGCACGGCATAAGTAAAAATACATCATACCACGTACATAATAACACTCTCCTAATTGGTTGTCTATCTCGGCACTCTGCCCTTCTTCTATCATTTTGATGATATTTGAGGCCTGGGCAACAGCCTTGTAACCATAATCCCAGAAGTTCTGTAAACGATAGTTTACCGGAGTGCGGGAGAAAGAGATGAATTCATAGAAGGCATCTGTTGATGAACCGCGAATCATCATATTGTCGCCGGCATACTCACCACAACGGTGCATGGGGTCCGACCATGTCTTTAGCTGAGCATACATACCGTTCATTAGAGATTCCAACGATGCGGAAGGATCGTTTGTGATTTGTTCTGCAGCCATAGAACTATATGGTAAACGGTCTATGTCGCAAGCGGTCAATGATGCCGCTGCCAATAATAAGGTCAATATCTTTTTCATATTGTTTCTACTGATTAAAAGGTAAGATTTAAACCGAACATAAATTTACGTACAGACGGATAAACGGCAGGACCGGCAGTACCCATCACAGAACCGTTACTAGCCGGAATTTCAGGGTCTACGCCTGAATAATCTGTAATGGTAAACAGGTTTTCTGCGTTCATGAATACGCGTAAGTTCTGGATGCCCCATTGCGGTAACTTAAAGTTGTAGCCCAGGGTCAGAGAGCGTAGTTTCAGATAATCACTGTTTTCCAAATAGCGGGAAGATGCAGAGTTGCCTTTATCCTGATTATTATATTTTGCAACGGGGTGAGTGGCGATATCTCCCGGTTTTTCCCAACGGTTCCAACCGTCTTTCAGTTTCATTTGGTTGCGGTCGGTATAAGTACCGTCGGAGTCATACTCCTGACGTGAATAGTTGTAAATCTTTCCACCGATAGAGTAACCGAATACGGCATTTAAGTCAAAGCCTTTCCATGTTAAAGTTGTAGAGAAACCTCCGAACAAATCGGGAGCTGCTGAACCGCACTTATAATATCCTGCCTCTGCGTAGTTAGAGGTTGTTTCTCTTCCTGTGACATTGCCTTCGCTGTCTTTAGTGTCTTTGTACCACATTGGAGCACCGTTTTCTGGATTTACACCTGCCCACTCCTTTAAATAATAAGTATCTACCGGATAACCGATTTCGAGGATGCGCTGCGCTGTACCGGCAATACTGCTTCCATCACTGATGATAACGGGTTTTACTACATAGTTTCCGTCTGTATCTTTTTGTTTATAGAGGTCTTTCAATTTATTACTGTTGTGACCAATATTTAATTCTACGTTCCAGAACCAGTCTTTTGTACTGATGATATCACCACCCAGTGAGATTTCATATCCGGTGTTTTTCATTTTACCGATATTTCTATAAACACTAGTCACACCGGTAAGTCCTGTAACGGGTACGTTATAAAGAATATTATCTGTATCTTTTGAATAGAAATCAAAAGTAAAGCGCAGACGGTTATTGAACAATGCAGCGTCAAGTCCGATACTTGTGGTATAGGTTTTTTCCCATGTCAAGTCTTTGTTACCGATGACACTGATCAATGCACCGGAACTTTCATTATAGCTGGAAGAAACTGAATACAGGTCGTATTGTGGGTAAAGTGAAGAGGGACGATTACCTACAGTACCATAACCTCCACGTATTTTAAGGTTATTAATCCAATCTATATCAAACCAGTCTTCACGGCTGATAATCCATCCTACACTACCGGACAGAAGATTGCCGTATTTGGCGTTCGTACCTAAGTTGGATGCACCGTCCCGGCGGATAGAGGCTTCGGCAATATACTTACCATCATATACATATTTCCATTGGGTGAAATAAGACTGAGTAGCCCATTCGCTGATACCGCCTTTCGTACGTTCGGGTTTGGATACTACATCCAGGACTTCGAATCCGGGTACAAATCCGGTACCATAGACATCTAGATTCTTATAATAATAATCATTAAATTCGTAAGCTATCAATCCGCTGATAGAGTGCTTGCCAAAGTCTTTGTTTATTAATAATTTTTGGTTGGTATAACGGCGGGTCACTTCTGCTCTCCATTCTGTGAGACGTCCGTTTACATTTTCGCCACTGCTTGAGCGCGGATCACTGTAACCGTGAGAAGTAGAATTGATGTATTTGTAGTTGTTGACAGATGAGAAGGTCAGCCAGTCTGTTATTTTAATGTCAAAATCTAAACTTCCCATGAATTCGTAATATTTGGATTCTGAATGGTTCCATTGTAAATCGTATAGGTAGTTGGTCTGCTGAGTGTTTACCCAACCACTGTAGCGGTGAGGAACCAAGTTGCCGTCTTTGTCATAGGGACTATCCCATGGGAGCATAGAATACATAGCTGTGACAGAGTATTGGCGGTCATCAATATTCCGAAGTGAACCGCTGAGCGCGGGTTTGATTGTCAACCAGTCAAATGGCTTGTATGTAGTCTTCAAGCGGAAGTTATACCGACTGTAATCATATCCTTTCACGGCACCTTCTTCATCATAATATCCTACAGATAGATAAGATTGCATTTTTTCGTTACCTCCGCGTAAAGATACATTGTACTCCTGTGTGAGTCCGTTTTGGGTAGCTAAATCCCACCAACTGAAATTGCTGTCGCGCAAATCCTTGTTCCATCGTGGAAAAGAAATTTCATTGGCATTTTGGAAGGAGGTATAGTAGTCATAAAGTTCTGCGCCATTCATCACTTCCAAGTTTCCATTGTTTAGTGAGCTGATACCTAGTTTTACAGATGCTTCGATAGTCATTTTTTCAGCTCGTCCGCTTTTGGTTGTAACCACAATAACACCATTTGCACCTTGCGAACCGTAAATGGCGGTAGAGGCAGCATCTTTTAAAATAGTCATGCTTTCAATATCCGCAGGATTTAGTTGTCCGGCATCCGAGCCTACTATAACCCCGTCGATAACCCACAGTGGAGAAGTTGTACCGTTAAGTGTGGCTTGTCCGCGGATAACAACTGCACCACTGGAACCGGGTTGACCAGACCCCGGGGCTACATATACTCCCGGAACTTTACCATTTAATAAATTTTCTACCGATGGCGTGGTTATGTCCTTCAACTTTTCACTTTTGATGTTATTCATAGATCCGGTTAAACTTTCTTTACGCTGAGTCGTGTAGCCTACTACTATGACTTCGTCCAGTGCTTCAGAGTCTTCATCTAATTTGATTGTTTGCAAACCGCCGGTGGCTTTTACCTCTATTGATTTATAACCAATAAAAGAGATACTGAGAGTAGAACCAATCGGTGCTGTCAGTTCGTATTCGCCATCGAAATTGGTGATACTGCCGTTTGTGGTTCCTTTTACAACGACATTAGCACCGATAACCGGTTCTCCGGTTTTGGCATCCAAAACCTTTCCTTTGATTTTGGCCGTCTGTTGTGCTACGGTTGGGAGTGAAACATCAACCATACCGGTAGGGATGGCAGACGAAGGAATTGAAATCATTCCAAGTACACTTGCCAGTAATGTGTACTTACCTCTTTGGGTTAAAGTCTTAATTTTCATAAGTGTTTCATAGAGTTAATAATACTATAATAGATTTGGAAGGCTAATGAATAAGGGAATATTTGCTAAGTATTTTAAGAACTTATCCTATCGCCTTTATCCACTAACAGCGGCAAAGATAATAATATTATTAATTTCTTCACTATCATTAAAGCAGAAAATATAAATTTATCTCATTTCTGTTTCTTTATCTTAATAATTTCATGCAGTTTATCCATTTGGGGGCACTTTATTCTCACACAGACAAGCATCATTACAGTATATAATAGGTAGAAATAAGACAGTCAGAAAAAAACTTTTTTCACTGTAAATACCATCTACAGGCACTTTATACAAGTAGGATAAGTTCTTAAAATACTTATCGTTTTTCTAACTGATTGCAGTAAATAAGATACCTGATAAATAAAAAAGAGAGTAATCCATTGGACTACTCTCTTTTATTCTATTGAGTTTTAAATAAAGTTCTCTAATCAAGTATGGTGGTTACTTGATTTCGTATCCCCAAGCACGTAGGGCACCATTTCCCATATCAATAAGACCTGTCTTAATGATTTCTTTTAACTTTTTCATAATGTTATCCTTTTTAGTTGATTTAAATACCGGCATTTATATTACTTAATGCCTACGCCCCAAGCTCTTACTTCGTTTTCACCCATCATAGCCAGGACTTTCATTACAATACTTTTTACCTTTTTCATAATCTTGTTATCCTTTCTTTCTATGTTTTACAACACAAAATTACGCGCTTTTGTTTTCTGTTGTATGCTTATGAGTCCAAAATATACGCTAAAGGGACAAATTCTTGATGCAAGTCAAGAATTTGCCCCTTTCCATGAAAAAGATGTTTCAGAAGCCTAATTTGCAGAACTCGTTCTCAAAGTTTGGTGTAAAGATATCCTTCCCCATATTGGCTTTTATTTCGTCTAATGTCCAAAAACGGCCTCCGGCTAATTCGTCACTGGGGGTGATAGGGCCGTCATAAATGGTTTTGTGTGAGAATACCAGTTCTTTTTCGCGGGCAGACTCAAAAACATAATTAATCAGCAGTTCGGGAGTGAAGTCGGTGATTCCGAGTTCTTCTTTCACTTCACGGTGGAGTGCTATTTCTACACTTTCGCCCAAGTCGACATGACCGCCTACTGAAGTGTCCCATTTGCCGGGTTGGATATCTTTCCATTCCGGTCGTTTTTGCAGGTAAAGTTCCCCTTTACTATTGAACACATGAAGGTGCACTACTGGATGAAGTTTTTTACTGCCGTCATGACACTCGCCTCGTGTGGCAGCTCCCACAATATTTCCCTGTTCATCTACAATGGGAAACATTTCTTCTTTATTGTCGCTATTCATACGTTGTCTTCTTTTTGCCTGCAAAGATAGTGAAATAATAGCTTAATAATCCACTTGGTGGCGTTTCAAAAAAGCCACAGTCTTATGTATTTCTTTGTACATCACAATGTCTTCGCGGATGAAAGGCACTTCCTTGCGATAAACCGAGAGGAATTTCTCAATGTATGGAGAGCTTTTGAGCGGACGCCGGAAGTCGATACCTTGAGCTGCATTCATCAGTTCGATGGCAAGGATATGCTCTAGATTGTCCATCACCTTAAATAGTTTTGTGGCGGCATTGGCACCCATACTCACATGGTCTTCTTGGCCGTTGCTGGAGACAATGGAATCACTGCTGGCGGAGTAGCAATACATTTTATTTTGGCTGACCATGGAAGCGGCTGCATATTGGGGAATCATAAAGCCTGAATTCAGTCCGGGATTGGCAACAAGGAATTCGGGAAGTCCGCGAAGTCCCATAATGAGTTGGGCTACGCGACGCTCGGATATATTTCCCAACTCGGCCAAAGCGATGGCGAGATAATCATAGACGAGTGCCAAAGGTTGTCCGTGGAAATTCCCGCCCGATATAATCAGGTCTTCATCGGGGAAGATGGTGGGATTGTCGGTGACGGAGTTAATCTCGGTCAGCAGAACGGACGCGGCATGGCGGATGGCATCCTTGGTGGCACCGTGTACTTGGGGGATACAGCGGAATGAATAGGGGTCTTGCACATGTGTCTTGGGCTGAGTTATGATTTCACTTCCTTCTAGTATACGGCGGAATGCTGTCCCTGTTTCTATCTGGCCTTGGTGCGGTCGCATCTGTTGGATACAATCCATGAACGGGTCGAGGCGTCCGTCGAAGGCTTCAAGGGAAACAGCGGCAATGAGGTCGGCTTTTTTACTCAGTCGGAACGCTTTCAAGATGGCATAAACACCGTTGGCGCTCATGAATTGTGTGCCGTTCAGCAAAGCCAATCCTTCTTTGCTTTTCAGTTTCACAGGCTCCCAGCCGAATTCATCGAGCACACTGATGGCTTCGCACCGCTTACCTTTATAATATACGTCTCCCACACCGATAAGTGGCAGGAAGAGGTTGGCAAGCGGGGCAAGATCGCCGGATGCACCCAGCGAACCACGGTCATATACAATGGGCATTACGTCATTGTTGAAGAAGTCGATAATGCGCTGCACGGTAATGACTTGTACGCCGCTGTGTCCCAACGAGAGGGCATGTGCCTTGAGCAGAAACATCAGTTTTACAATGACGTGTGGCATTTCTTCGCCCACACTGCAAGCATGGCTTTTTACCAGATTCTCTTGTAAGGTGCTCAGCTCATCAGGCGAAATATTACGGTTGCACAGCGAGCCGAACCCGGTGGTAATACCATAAAGCGGTGTGTCGGAATTGGCTATCTTTTTATCCAGATAGTCCCTGCACTTCTGAATGCGTTCCCGAGCTTCGGGGGCCAGTTCCAGTTTCAGGTTCTCATTGATGATGCGTTCGATAATATCGAATGTGAGTTCGCCGGAACCTATTTGATATACGTTTTTCATACTCTTCTTTTTTAGAGAACGGTTTTCACATAGTCCAATATTTTTTGTTCTTCGGCAATCGTTGTCTTTTCTATCATATCCGCTTCTTCAGTCATTTCTTTCACAAATTTCTCGTCTTTGATAGAGGTGAGGTTGATGCGGACATTTAGCAAAGCACCCAGTATGGCGGTTCGTGCACACATCATTGCCACACAAGCATCGGTCACGGCATTGCTGTTTCCTTTTCGTGCCACTACATCAATCATCGGCAGGATGGAATGGACAGTACGTGCCACTTCCATCGGTACTTCGGCTGCATATTTGGTCTCTTTTTGAATCGCTTCGTTGCGGATGTTTTTTTCTTCTTCTGTTTCTTTGGGAAGTTTGAAGGCGGCAAATACGCGGTTGTATGCATCCGAGTCACGGTCTACATCGATAATGAGTTGACGTGCCAATTCTTCAAAACGGGCGGAAAGGTCTTCCATAACCTCGTTTACTTCGGCATATTTCTTTCGTCCGATGGTCAGGTTGGCAACCATTGCGGCAAGGGAAGTCGCCAGGGCACCATTGAGGGCGGATATGCTTCCGCCACCGGGAACGGGATCGTTGCTGATGACTTTATTAATAAATTCTTTGATAGTGAGTTCTGTTAACATGGTATTATGTTTTTAAGTTGGGTGAATATTTAAAATAGGATACGTCCTGCTTTGATGGTGTGTTGCACGGAATTCATGCCGGTATAGTAAACGAGTACAGCTGGGGTATCGGTGTCCAGCAAGACAAGGTCTCCCTGTTTGCCGACTTCGATACTGCCTGTCCGGTGGGCATAACCCAGTGCGGCTGCTCCGTTTAATGTCATGGCGGTGATAGCTTCTTCCAATGTGAGATGCATATATAGGCAAGCCAGTGCAAATGTCAGTGGGATGGAACCGGAACAACAGCTGCCCGGATTGAGGTCGGTGGCGAGAGCTACGGCACAACCGCTGTCTATCATGTCACGTCCGCGTGCATAAGGTTCACGGAGTGTAAAGGCGGTCAGGGGCAGGAGCGTGGCGGCAACCTTATTTTCTGCCATTGCACGAATGCCGTTATCCGAGGCGTGCAGCAGATGGTCGGCGCTGAGTGCTCTTATTTCACCGGCAAGTTCGGCACCGCCGAAACTTACAATTTCATCGGCATGTATCTTTGCACCGAATCCTTGTTTCTGTGCCGCTTGCAGGAGTCGTCGGGATTGTGCTACGGTGAAGACGCCTTGTTCACAAAAAATGTCGCAATTCTCTGCAAGGTGCTTTTCACGGACCAGAGGAAGCATCTCATGGATGAGAAAGTCAATGTATTCGTCGGCTCTGCCCTGATATTCGGGAGGCAGTGCATGTGCACCGAGGAAAGTGGCGGCGATATCTACTTTACGTTGCGGGGAGAGGTTGATGGAACGCATCACTTCCAGTTGTTTGAGCTCGGTATTGCGGTCGAGCCCGTAACCGCTCTTCCCTTCCACAGTAGTGACCCCCATACGGCTCATGACATCAATAAACCATTCGGCTTTGCATTTCAATTCCTCCGGTGTCGCTTCACGAGTGGCATGTACCGTGTTGATAATGCCGCCTCCGCGTTGCATGATACTCATATAACTTTCCCCATTCATGCGCCAAACGAACTCTTCGGGGCGATAACCGCCGAAAACCAGATGGGTATGTGAATCAATGAATCCGGGAAGCAATACCCGGCCCCCGGCGTCGAGAATTTCGTAATCTTCTTTCGGCTCTGCATACGAAGGATGTGACGGGCCTGCGTAGGTAATCACTCCGTCGGTTACTACTACGGTTCCTCCGGTGAGATCCAGCAGTCGGTTCATCTCTTTACCTTTCAGGGCAGAGGTGCCGAGAGGGGTGATGATGCGGGCATTCTTGATGATAAGGTTGTTGTTCATGGCGATAGGTTCCTTGTTATTCCATAATCTGTGCTTCCAGCACTTGCTGCATCGAGAAGTTTTCCAGTCCCAAATAATAGGAGGCTGTGTCAATCAGGGCTTCCATGGGAACCAGGCCCACAATTTCGCTGCCGATAATGCTTACTCCGTAGCGGCGGGCTTCGAAACGCACCATCTCAAAAGCCCGATAGAGGGCAGTTTTGCTGTAGTCTGTCAGATTCATGGAAACTTGTGTGATGCCTCGGTCTTTCAGTTCTACGCCCATAGCCTTGCAGAAGCGCAGTCCGCCTCCGATAAAACGGATTTTCTTGGCAATGTCATGTGCAATCTCCAGACTGGGTGTGTTCAGGTTAATATTATAAGCTACTAAAGGCATACGTGCTCCGATGGCAACGGTTCCGGCAGTGGGATGTCGTTCTTCGGGACCGAAATCAGGATGCCATTCGGGTTGATGGATTTTCTCGGCCATGCCTTCGAATTCTCCTTTTCGGATAGTGGCAAGATTCTCGCGATGAGGAGCGCTTGCTGATTTTTCATACAGGAAGACAGGAAGCTGATAGGTATCCGCCACCTTTTGCCCTACTTCTTTAGAGATGGCAATGGCTTCGTCCATGGTACATCCTTTGATGGGGATAAAGGGGACTACGTCTGCTGCTCCCATTCGCGGATGCTGCCCTTGATGATGGTTGAGGTCAATCAACTTCACTGCTACGCCAATGGCCTCTATCACAGCCTCTTTTAAAGCGTCGGGCTCTCCCACAACAGTGACCACAAGACGGTTATGGTCTTCGTCATTGCTGTAGTCGAGCAGTTTCACTCCGGCACGTGCACGGAAGGGAGACACTATCTGATCTATTTTCTGCAAATCGCGCCCTTCGCTAAAGTTGGGAACGCATTCCATGATTCTTGTCCAGCTCATAATTCGTAACGTTATTGTTGTTTTATACCTTTTTCTTTTAATACTCTGTCGATTAATACATCTTCTGCCAGATGCGGCATGGTGATGTGATAACCTTGTTCTTGGTGGGTGCGGTTAAATTCTTCGGATGTTTCCATGGCGTGCGGATTGCGTGCCCATGCGCGTCGTGCCACGCCGCCCATGACATCCCATAGCATAGACGAACGCAAAATGGCATCTACCCGCTCGCTGCCGTCGCACACCATTCCGAATCCGCCGTTGACAGCCTTACCGATACCCACGCCTCCGCCATTGTGCAGGGCGACCAGACTCATGCCGCGTGCACAGTTACCAGCAAAGCACTGGACTGCCATATCTGCCATCACATTGCTGCCGTCCTTGATATTCGATGTCTCGCGAAAAGGGGAGTCGGTTCCACTCACGTCATGGTGGTCTCGTCCCAACATGATGGGGCCTACTTCGCCCCGGCGTACCATTTCGTTAAAACGCAGGGCGATATTCATGCGCCCGAGTGCGTCCTGATAGAGGATGCGTGCCTGAGTGCCGACTACCAGATTGTTTCTTTCGGCATCGCGTATCCATATCCAATTGTCCATGTCCTGTCCGCGTCGTTCTTTGGGGATACACTCCATGGCGGCATGGTCGGTCTTTATCAAATCTTCGTGTTTACCGCTGAGGCAAACCCAACGGAAAGGGCCATAACCATAATCGAAAAGCTGCGGTCCCATGATATCTTCCACATAAGAAGGCCAGATGAAACCGTCTTTTTCGTCGATTCCGTTGCGTGAAATTTCCTTTACTCCTGCATCATAAATGGCTTTCATAAACGAATTGCCGTAATCGAAAAAATAAGTACCGTGTTCTACCAATGCTTTAATGACATTGAAATGACGCCGTAGTGAAACATCTACCAGCTTTTCAAATCGTGTGCGGTCTTCTTTCAACAGGCGTGTGCGCTCGTCAAAGGTGATGCCTGCCGGACAATATCCTCCTTCGTACACGGCATGGCACGAAGTTTGGTCGCTCAGCAGTTCAATGGCTATATGATTATTCAAGGCATATTCCAACAGCTCCACTACATTTCCGTGATAGGCAATGGAACAAGGTTTGCGTAACCTCATGGCTTCGGCGGCAAGGGTATAGGCTTCTTTCAAGTCGGAAGTGACATGTTGCACCCATCCTTGGCGATACCGTGTTTCGATGCGTGACGCATCCACTTCGGCAATGATGGCAGCGGCTCCTGCTATTTCGGCGGCTTTGGGTTGTGCTCCGCTCATTCCTCCCAAGCCAGAAGATACAAAGAGATGACCGTTCAGATTTCCGTCCTGCGGCACACCGAGTTTCATGCGCCCGGCATTTAATAAGGTATTGAATGTGCCGTGTACAATTCCTTGCGGACCGATGTACATCCATCCGCCTGCTGTCATCTGACCGTAATTGGCAACGCCCATCTGTGCGGCGATTTCCCAGTCACGCTGGTTGTCGAACATGCCTACCATCATCGAATTGGTGATAATGACACGCGGTGCTTCGTGCTTTGACTTGAACAGACCAAGAGGGTGTCCGCTTTCCACTACCAAAGTCTGTCTGTCAGTCATTATTTCCAGGTATTGCTTGATGAGGCGGTATTGCATCCAGTTCTGGCATACTTGTCCCGTTTCGCCGTAAGTGACGAGTTCGTAAGGATAGAGGGCGATGTCGAAACTCAGGTTATTGTCTATCATTACCTGAAAAGCTTTCCCTTCTATGCAGTTCCCTTTGTATTGGTCAATAGGCTTTGCCTTCAAGTCACCTTGCGGTCGGAAGCGGTAGCCGTAGATTTTCCCCCGGGTGAGCAGTTCGTCCATAAATTCCGGGGCGAGTTGGGCGTGAAGTTCTTCGGGAATGTAGCGTAGTGCATTCCTCAGTGCGGTTTCTGTTTGTGCCGGTGTCAGACGATAACCTCTGTCGGGCGCACGGCGGATGCCTTCTACAAAAGTAGGATAGGCGGGAAGTTTTTTAGATAAGGTGATAGTCATAGCATTCAGGTGTTTTGTCACAAAGATAGTAAAACAACTGAGATACTATGGATTAATGAATATGTTTAGTGACATAAAGTAATAGGAATTCCTATGTATTATGGCAGGTTAAGAAGTCCAATTCTATCTTTTATAGTATATAGATCTAGTCATTATACATTTGGAAGACACGCTGTGCCATTTCTCTCATTTCTTGGCGTAAAGTGGCTGGAGCTATTACCTCAACACTATCGCCAAAGGAACGTAGAAGCGAACGTAATTTATAGTTGTCTTGTACCTTCAGTCGAACCTCTCATTTACCGTTGCTCTGTTTGCTGTTTAGCACAGATTGAGACTCATGCAGTGGCTTTGTTGTAATATAATTCCACGCCTTGTCGGTAACATGCAAAATGACATTTTCCACGGGTGCACCTGTTCGGCAGGACGATAGGTAATAGAGCGCTCGTCCTCCTCATCCTCGCCAAGACGTATCTTGACCGGTTGCCTTCGATAATATTCGCGGTTTTTTGTAGCAAAATGTCTTATGCTGATATAGAAACTTACACACTGTCGGAAGGCTTCTTTCTTATGAAATACTTTATCGTTATTCAAGACAATATCGCAATATATGTATTACTAAGGCGGATATGGACAATTTTATATTATTATTCGGACGATTTTTATAGATGGCTGCTATGCCGATTTAATACATTTGCATAATATTTAAAGAATAATATTTATTAATCCTAAAAAAACTTTTATGGAACAAAAATGCAGAATTAAGGGTAAACTGCCCAAACTTCTCATGCTACTGTGCATGTTCTTATGTTCCTTTACAATGGCTTTCGCACAGAAAACCGTCAAAGGGACAGTGCTTGATGAAACAGGCTCGTCTGTCATCGGTGCAAACGTGTTGGAAAAGGGAACTACCAACGGAACAATCACCGACATGGATGGAAATTTTACCCTTAAGGTAAAAAACGATGCTGTTTTGGTGGTCAGCTTTATTGGTTACAAGGACCAGACAATCCCTGTTAAAGGCAAGACTGAATTTAAAATCACATTAAAAGAAGACAGTGGTCTGCTGGATGAAGTCGTGGTTGTAGGTTACGGTGTGCAGAAGAAAGTAAATCTTACCGGAGCTGTGTCTACCGTTTCGGCCGAAAAGCTGGAGAGCCGTGCTACAACAAGCCTGTCCAGTTCATTGTCCGGTCTGGCCGCAGGTGTACAGGTCAACCAGGGATCGGGAAAGCCCGGCAGCGATGGAGCCAGCATCCAGATGCGCGGTCTCGGCAGTTTCAACAGCTCTTCTCCCATGGTCATCGTGGACGGGTCAGAAGCCTCTATGGCATCTGTAAACAGCGATGACGTAGAAAGCATCTCTTTCTTGAAGGACGCTGCCAGTGCCGCTATTTACGGTTCGCGCGGTGCCAACGGTGTAATCCTCATTACCACCAAGAAAGGAAAGAAGGGACAGGCACCCAAAATCACCTATACAGGTATTGTGACCAATTCAAAGATGAGCGGCAAGGCTTTCCATTTCGAGGACAACTATGCTGAATATATGGAAATGGCCAACCGCTGGAGTACCAACCGCGACTATAAGGCCGGCACCAAATATACCCAGGCGGCTATAGACGAATGGCGCGAAGGCTTGAAGAAGGCGGCATCCAATCCTAATGGCATAGACAATCCATACGGCGTGCCAAACTTCCTGGCATACCCCAGCACACAGTGGGTAGAAGAGTTGTTCCGTCCTTACACCATGCATAAGCACAATGTGTCCATCACCGGAGGTAGTGACAAAACCACCTATCTGCTTTCGTTCGGATATATGGACAATCCCGGTATGCTTCAGAACACAGGTCTGAAGAGATATGAAGGACGTGTGAACGTGGAAACCGAAATCAACAAATTCCTGTCGTTCGGCACACAGACGTATGCCACGTTCGAAAACAGCGAACCGGGTAATACCAGCTTTACATACATGTTCCAGAATACTCCGGCCATGACTCCGGAATACAACGGTCGTTACGGCGTTGCAGTGGACGGATCTTCCACTTCCAACCTGCTTGCAGACGTGCTGGCTCGAGGAGGTTCCTATAACGATACGCGTCTCAATACCACTTGGTATGCACGCTTGAAGCCCTTCAAAGGTCTGACCATCGAGGGACGTTTCAACTATCAGACCACATTCAATGAATCGGAAACTTATAGCAGAACCATTGACAAGGAGAACTTCCGTACCGGCGACTTCTATGCAGGCACCAGCAGCGACCAGGCAACCACTTACCGTGCCACTACTCGCTACCAGAACCGTACACAGGTGGGTACTGTCAGCTACGCCAACAAGATTGGCGACCATGACTTTAACATCATGGTAGGTACGGAACAATACTACTGGACGGTGAAGGGCTTCAACGCTACCCGTACAGGCTTGCTTGACATGTCGTTGCCCGATTTTACAGCCGCTACGGACAAGATGATTCCAACCGTTGGCGGTACACCTATGCAGGAATATGGCGTGATATCTTATTTCGGCCGTGTGAACTACTCTTATAAGGACCGTTACTTGGTGGAAGCCAATTTCCGTCGCGATGGTTCTTCACGTTTCGGTCCCGACCATCGTTGGGGTACATTCCCTTCCGTATCTCTGGCATGGCGTGTCTTGGAAGAGCCTTTCATGGAACCTGTCAAGAATGTCTTTTCTAATTTGAAGCTGCGTGCATCATGGGGACGTTTGGGTAACACCACTTCCGGATACTATGACTGGCAGGCTACTTACAGCTCGAACAACTACTCATTTGGTGGCGAAACTGTTAAGGGATTGAAATTGAGCAAGATCGCCAACCCGTATTTGCATTGGGAAACAGGTGAATCTACTAACGTTGGTCTGGAAATGGCTTTCTTGAATAACCGTTTGTCAGTGGAGGCTGACTGGTATCAACGTACTACAAAAGGTATCTTGGCTACACCTTCCATCTTTATGACCATGGGTAGTGTGAGTGCTCCTGTTACCAATACATCGAATATGCGTAACCGTGGTATTGAAATGAACTTGCGTTGGTCCGACAAAATCAAGGACTTTGAGTATAGTGTAGGTATCAATTTCGCTTACAACAATAATAAAGTAACGAAATATAAAGGCAAACTGAAACAAGGATGGGAAGTGGATGAAAATGGGAACCGTGTCTACGTGACCAACCGTGGTGATGTGGCAGACTATGGCAACACTATAGTAGTAGAAGACCACATATACAACGAACATTTCCTTTACGAACGTCACAAGGGTAACGGAAACGTTTACTTGGCAGACGGCGTGACTCCTGACCCCCATGGAGGTCCGCGTGACGGTATGATACGTACCAAGCAAGACCTTGACTGGGTACGCGCCATGATAGACTACCGCGATGCGGACGGCAACCGTGTGTACAACATCAACAACCAGAGTGTAGGGCAAGGCAAGGGCCTGTGGTACGGTGAAATGGTTTACGCGGATGTCAACGGTGACGGTATGTACGGCACAAACGACGATGACCGTGTATTCACAGGCAAATCCACCACTCCCAAATACACATACGGCATCAACTTCTCTGCTGCATGGAAAGGAATAGACCTGAACATGACCTGGGCCGGAAATGCGGGCATGTATCGCCGCATCTACGAACGCGGCTTCAATGACATGAGTGACGCAGGCTGGCAGGAAGGAACCATCGTGGCAAGAAACGCGCGCCACATCTACTATTATTGTGACCCGGAGCTGTCTGTTACCGATCCGAATTACGACCCTGCCAACGACCCGAACGCAAACATCTACGCGTCCTACATGCGTATAGGCAACACCAACAGTGCGCATCGTGCGAATACCGGCGAATTGTACAATGCTTCATACATCAAGCTGAAAACATTGCAGATTGGTTACACCTTTCCACAGGCATTGATGAGGAAGGCTTATATCAACAAGTTGCGTGTCTTCGCTTCATTCGAGAACTTGCTTACCATCACGAATTTCCCGGGTGTGGATCCTGAAATGGGCGGCTCCGGATTCCAGTCCTATCCTATTCCCCGTATGATTTCCGGTGGTTTAAATATTACTTTCTAAATCTACTGACTAACAACTGAAACAATGAATATGAAAAAAATAATTCTTCCTCTCATAGGATTAGCTTTTTGTGGGTTGCAAAGCTGTGTGGACCTGAACATGGCTCCCCACAACCAGATTGCTTCCGGAAACATGTGGACAAACTCCACATTGACCAACGCAGGTGTGGCTGCCATCTATCAGAACTTGCGCGGATGGGGCATCTACAATCAGGACTATACCAATGCGACTCCTGCTTTCGAAGCATTGAGCATGTCTACTGATGCTTACCGTACACCTCCTTATCTGAAGGGCACTTCAGGTTCCGGCGACGGACTGTTTTCAAACGCCTGGAAGTATTTATACGAAGGTGTCCATCGTGCCAACTCTGCCATCGATGTTCTGTCGGAGCCGGGCAGCGGCGGCGTGGACGACGAAACCCGCTTGCGCCTGTTGTGCGAGAGCAAGTTTCTCCGCGCTTTCTACTACACCAGGCTGAACGAGCTCTTCGGCCGTTATGGTCTGGGGGTGCCTCTCTATCTGGAGCCGTTGGGGTCTGTGGACGAATGTACCAAGGGACAATCTCCTGAAGACGAAGTCTGGGCACAGGTCATCCAGGACTTGACCGACTGTATAGATGAGCCGAATTTCCCCGACCATTATGCCGAAACAGGACGTGCCTGCAAGGGCGCTGCCTACACTTTGCGCGGACGTGTCTACCTGATGATGGGAGCAAAGTATAATTACGACAATAAAGTAGGCACCGTGACGGGTACCAAGATAGACGAAAGTCTGCTCCGCAAGGCCGTGGCCGATTTCGAGAAGGTGGGACAATGCGGTTTCAGCTTGTTCAAGGGCGGATACAAGCAAATCTTCACTGAAGCGAACGAAGGATGTGAGGAAATGATTTTTGCCGTTTCCAATACGGATAAGCTGAAGGGATACGGAAACTCCACTCAACGTTATTGCGGAACTCGTTCCATGGTGGGACACGACGGAGTGGAAGGCTGGTCTTACTTCGCGCCATCCAATGCCTTGGTGGATTTGTATGAGTATAAAGACGAGCAGAGGGATTTCGACTGGAATGACATTATCCCCGGTTATTTCGATATTTCCGAGAGAGACCGTCTGATTTATTTTCTCCGCGACTCCTTGGAAAACGGAGACGTGCTGGGTGGCCCTGAATTGAGAAAAATGATTGTAACGAAGATCAATACTGTATCGGAGAAAAACCGCGGTTTGTACTTGGGCGACGGAAACGAAGCCCGTCTGAAGAAAGCTTGGGAGAACCGTGACCCTCGTCTGCGTTACAACGTGATTCTGCCGTATGATGAACCTTACATGGGAGGCGATGCCAAGCGCCTGAATGCAGGCGACCTCAATCCGGTGCCCTACGTGTTCCGCTGGCCGGTGAAGCAATCGCGTCATTATGTGGATATGCAAAAAGACCCTTCCTGGGGTGTGGATGCTCCGTATGACCTGATGCAGGACGGTAACAGTGAAGCGGAATTTGCCTACCGTTACCGTAAGTTCGTCATGGAAGGCTATGAATGTGAATATGCGCAGGACAGCCCTATCGACGAACCTGTGTACCGCTATGCTTATGTCTTGCTGATGTGGGCTGAGGCATTAGCCCAGTTGGATGACTTGACAGGTGCGGCCGAAAAGGTCAACATGGTTCGTCAGCGTCCATCGGTAGAAATGTGGCCATATACATTTAGCAACAAGGAAGATGCGCTGAACAAAATCCGCAACGAGTCCCGTCGTGAGTTCTGTATGGAAGGAGTCAACTTCCTCGAAGAATTCCGTTGGGGTACTCTTCGCCAAACCAAGTTCGAACCTTTCATGAACTATCAGCCCGGTTCTAAGACTTGTCCCGGATTCCAGAGCAGTGGTAACGGTGGTGTAAGCTGGTCTACAACAAATGACTATAGCATCTTCCCTGTACCTCGGTCGGAAGTAGAAAAGAACCCGAATCTGACAAAAACTCCGGGTTGGGTGTACTAAAAGATTTCATGACCGTATAGGTGTTTTAATGTAAAAAAGGGGCCTGTCAAACTCTTTCTTGAGTTTGGGTAGGCCTCTTTTTTATTGGGCAAGTGGGGCCATATACCTGTTCGGATTTTCAAGCATGTGCTTGCGGATATCGTTCCGGCCGGAACTTGCACCACCGTTAAACAATGGCGAGCCCCTTTTCATACGGATGATTAAGCCTTTCCATACTGAATACTACTACGTCCTGCCGTAGCGGGACGTAGTAACCGTCTGTAAAAAAACCTTAATGGTAGGGAAGAAAACGCTTAGTGGTGCGGAAGGAAGATGTTATGCCTGTGACAGGTTCTCAGGGTATCAGCAACGAACTGTCTCCGTAGCTCAGGAACCTGAAATCATGTCCCAAGGCATAATTGTAAATCTTCCGCCAGTCTCCTTTCACAAAGGCGGAAACCAACAACAGTAATGTGCTTTGCGGTTGGTGGAAATTGGTAACTATCTTCTTCACAATTTTGTATTCGTAGCCCGGAGCAATGATGATTTGCGTACTAGTGTGCAATGCTTCCATGTGGTGACGATTCAGATAGTCAAGTATATATTGTAAAGCCTGTATAGTGCTGATACCATTGTTCTCTTCGTAAGGCATCCATTGTTGCACGTGCAGTTCTTCCTGATTGGCATCAGGATTGCGGCTGATAACTACACCTATATAATATAGGCTCTCCAATGTTCTCACCGAAGTGGTTCCTACGGCAATGGCACATCCTTCGTGTGCAATCAGTTTCTCAATAGTCTGTTTGTTGACAGAGATGTACTCTGTGTGCATTTCATGTCCTTCTATTTCTTCACTTTTGACAGGCTTGAAGGTACCTGCCCCTACGTGCAAGGTCAGTTCTTCACGGTCGATGCCGTGGGCGTCCAATGCTTTCAATACACGTTCGGTAAAGTGTAACCCGGCAGTGGGCGCGGCTACCGATCCCTTTATCTTGGAATAGACCGTTTGATAAGTTTCTTTATCGCTTTCCTGTGTATCACGGTTGAGGTAGGGAGGAATAGGCAGTTCGCCTACCACTTCCAGCAGGTCGGCAAAAGTAATGCTGTCATCATTCCATTCAAAATCAATCCAATGGCTTGTGCCGCGACATTCACCGCGTGTGGCAGTCAGTGTCACTTGTTTCCCTTTCACGTCTACCACGCGACTCAGTGCTCCTTCTTTCCACTTCTTCAGATTGCCAATCATGCAGAGCCAGCTGCATTTTTGCGTTTGCTGGAAAGACAGTACATAATCGTTCGGCTGTATAGGCTCCAGACAGAACACTTCAATCAGCGCCCCTGTTTCCTTGCGGAAGTGCAGACGTGCCTGAATCACCTTTGTATTGTTGAAGACCATCAGTTCGCCCTGTTCCAGATATTCCGGCAGCGAAGTGAATGTATCTTCGCTCACTTCACCGTGGCGGTATACCAACAGTTTGGATTGGTCACGCACCGTCAGCGGAAACTTTGCAATCCGTTCGTCGGGCAGCGGGTAGTTGTACTCGCTTATTTTGATATGTTTTGTATCTTCCATTTGATTTCGTTTCATAATTTGCGCAAAAGTACCGATATTTGCTCTGTACATTGAATATAAGTTTTTTATATTTAAATGTAACCAAACTCGTACGTGTATGTTTCTTATTGAACCTGACAAAGGTAACAATTATTTTTTATCTGATTCATCCTCTTTTCATTTTTTCTGGGTCAGTTATTATTGGGGGGGATTTAACATATCAAACACCTGTCTCCGGATGTTGTCTTCTCCGGTTTTCAACCTCTGCATACGTTTTGAACTCCCTAAGTCGTTTCATTAGGCGGAATAAGCGTTTTCGTCCTTTCGATTAAGCCTGTCTGTCAGTCGAATTACTACAGTCTTCGGCAGTGGACTGTATAGTCCGTTACTGTAGACCGTACAGTCCACCGTAACGGACTGTACGGTCCGCTGTCGGAGACTGTAATAATCTTCCGTTTAAGAAGACTTGGCTGACCCTAAGAAACGGCTTACTCTTCCCTTTGTTGGTGATATGACATGTTAAATCCCCAAGAGAACAATGTGACCCTTCTTTTCTCCTTTTCAATCCCTCTTAAATCTTTATATATATGAGAAAAGAAGATTTACTGGGGTAACCCTGTTTCGGTTGGTGGGCGGGATATTCATTCGAAGGTTATGAAATCGGAGGTAATTATACAGGCTTTAGTCGCTATACATTATGGAAACAAGAGTAGTGGAGGTAATTGGTACTGATGATATTTAACGAACTGTTGTTTGTTAGATGGTACAAAATGGGAAAAGTCATAAAATCCTATTCTTTTTTCGTCTAAAAATGTATCTTTGCGCCTGATATGGCAACAAAAAGAGTACTTGTAGATAGGAATTTTGGCTGTGTCATTATGCGTACACATCGTTTGACATGTCATTTATCATGTTATCGGATGATGTTACCATTTCATTTAATGGATTATGTATTGTAGCATGAATTTTCCCATTCCCATGGAATGAACTTCACAAGTTCAATACGGATTTTTAGGTTAAATGCTATAATCTACTACGATGGAACACCGTATTAGAGTTACTGATTTTTTGTTGTTATAACTTTAATGATGGCTATGGAAAAACTTATTATAGAGCAGTTGAAGCAAGGAAATGAAGATGCTTTTAAATACATATATAAACAGCATTATGTATTGCTTTGCCGTTTTGCGAACCAAATGTTGGCCGATGCTGCTTTGGCTGAGGAAATAGTGGATGATGCGATTTTTTATTTGTGGGAACACCGAGGTGATATTGAAATTGAATATTCAATTCGTGCATACCTTATGCGTGCTGTCCGTAATCATTGTTTAAATGAGCTGAATTCGCTAAGGAGGCGGGAGGAACTTTTGGTCTCTTCATTTTTCCTTCCGGAGAATATGGAGTTTCTAGACCGGATTTTTGTTGAAGATGAGCATCCTTTAGGTTATTTATTGGAGCAGGAATTGGAAAGTGAACTGATTCGGAATATTGAAGAACTTCCTTTAGAATGTCGTACGGTGTTTAAAAAGAATCGTTTTGAACAGAAAAAATACGAAGAAATAGCAATAGAACTTAATATTTCAATAAACACGGTTAAATATCACATGAAGAACGCATTATCCTGTCTTCAGCAACGGATGGAAAAGTACCTGAAACTACTTGTTCTCTATATTTTCTTAGGAAATTGAAAAAAAACTTCATTTAGACTACCCTTTAAAACTTATTTTTTGCCTTATATAATAACAGCACTTAATATATGCAGATGAAAGAAGAATATAACGATATAGACAGATTGATTACATCTTATTTATCAGGGAATTTGGATAAAGCATCTTTTTCCGAGTTGCAGAAATGGAGTATGGAATCGGAAGCCAACCGTATTTATGTTCGGAATAAGTTAGAACTTTGGTTTTCTTCGGGAGTATCGGGAAGTGTTGCGCCATTTGATGAAGATAAGGCTTTTACTTTGTTTCAGCAGCGGGTAGCTATACTCTCGAAAAAAGAAAAACCGGCAAGCCGTTCTTTCTCTTGGAAAATGTTATATCGTGTAGCTGCTGTGCTTTTGGTTTTATTAGTCCCTTTTGCTACTTATTACCAGGGAAAACATACAGTAAAACAGAACTTTTCGGATATAGTGGTGGAAGCTTCATTAGGTACACATACAAAATTAAATTTGCCTGATGGAAGTTTGGTTTGGTTAAACGCTGGTTCTAAAGTTACTTATTCTCAGGGGTTTGGTGTAGATGATCGTAAGTTGACATTAGAAGGAGAAGGTTATTTTGAAGTAGCCCACAATGAGAAAGTGCCCTTTGAGGTTTGTACTAAAGAGGTGAGTCTCCGTGTATTGGGCACAAAATTCAATTTTAAGAACTATTCTAATGACGAGGAGGTGATGATTAGTTTGGTAGAAGGGAAGGTGGCACTACAGAATGAGATTAAAGCGATGGCAGAACTTTATTTGGAACCGAATGAACGAATGGTACTGAATAAATTGACTGGTGAAATGGTTAAGTCGAAAGCGAATGTAGAGTATGCAAATATTTGGAGAGATAATAAATTGTTTTTTGATGAAGAGTTGTTAGAGGATATTGCAAAAAAACTGATGCGAAGTTATGATGTGTGTATAGAAGTTGCGGATTCACTGCGGGATAGACGTTTTTATGGTGATTTTATGATAAATAAAAATACCATCGAAGAGGTGCTTACAACCATAGCTTCTACCAGCAGGATGAATTACCGATACGAAAATGGAAAGTATATACTTTATTAATATATTGTAGAACCTTAAAAATCTAAATTTATGAAGCAAATAATTTCTACCGGTTGATGTGTAAAGTAGGAGATGCTTGATATAAAAAAGGAGGATGCGGCCACACCCTCCCGATTAAATCAAATCAAGTATTCTTTTTAAAAACACTTGTTGAGTTAAAGAAGTAGCAAATATAGTAAATCTTTAATTCTTATAACCCTATTCTAATTTATTTATTTTAAAAATCAGAAGAATTATGAGATGTTTTGATAAGGCTATTTTAGTAGCCTCAGTAGCACTTTGCTTTAATTTATCGGCTTTTTCGCAGGATATTACATTGAAAGCCAATAATATAACAGTTAAGGAAGCTATCGAACAAATAAAGAAATCATCAGGATATTCATTTGTCTTTTCATCCCTTGATTTGGATACGAAAAAGCGTGTCTCCATTTCTGTAAAAGATGCGATAATAGAAGAAGTTGTAAAACAACTTTTAAAAGGACAACCCGGCTTGAGTTATGAAATTCAAGATAAAAAAGTAATTATTAAAAGAGCACAGCAACCGCTGAAGCGTGAGCAGCAAGGTGAGGTGACAGGAAGGGTGATTGATGTAAATGGTGAGCCGATAATTGGCGCAACAGTTATAGTACAAGGTACTTCCAATGGTACAATAACTGATTTTGATGGTAATTTTACTCTAAATGCAATGAATAATGCTGTTTTGGAAATCTCTTATATTGGTTATGAGACCCAGCAGTTGAAGCCACAAAACGGCAAGATGCTGGTTGTGACCTTAAAGGAGGATACACAAGCATTGGAGGAGGTTGTTGTAGTAGGATATGGTATACAAAGAAAGGTTAATTTGACAGGTTCTATCGGAACTATTAAAGCAGATCAGGCATTGAAAGCGCGTTCTGTTACCAATGTTCAGGAGTTGTTGGCAGGTGCGGTTCCCGGTATGACAGTGACCAAAGGTAGTGGTGCGGTTGGCTCCGGAGCTACTATAAATATCCACGGTACTTCCACGATTGGGGGAAGTTCCGGTGTTCTTATTCTGATAGATGGTGTCCCCGGTAATCTTTATACATTGAATCCTAATGACATAGAAAGTATCTCTATTTTGAAGGATGCTGCTTCCGCTTCTATTTATGGGTCACGTGCAGCAAATGGGGTTATGTTGGTAACAACAAAGAAGGGGCAAACCTCAGAACGGCCGGTTGTTGATTTTTCTACCAATATAGGAATTCAGAATCCACAGTTCAAATTGGATTTTGTCGGTGCCGAAGATTATATGCGTTTGTATGATGAGGCAATGGTTAATGACGGTAAAGCTGCCTTTTTTGGTGAACAAGGCATACAGGATTTGAAGAACGGGAAATATGCAGATAATAAGTGGTATAAAGAAATATACCGTAAAAATACATTGATTAATAATATTCATGTGGCTGTTTCGGGTAAAGAGAAATCTATTACTTACCGTTTTTCTCTTTCGAATGACTATCAGGAGGGTACTTTACCTAACAATGATTATAACCGTTTGATATTCAAACCTGATTTGCACTTCCAGCTGTTAAAGAACTTGTCTGCACAAGTTAATTTGCAATATACACAGACAAATATAAAGAATCCGCAGGGAGGAACAACAATTTGGCAAACTCAGGCAGCGAGAATATCACCTGTTACCCCTATTTATGAGGCTAACGGACTATATGGGGTTGGTTCTTCGATGGGAGGAAACCCTATTGCCGGTGTCAATGAGGCTGGTTATTCAAAAGAGCGTCACAAAGAGATGCTTGCTATATTTAGTGCTACTTATACTCCTTTGAAAGATTGGAATATAAAAGCAAACATATCTGCCTATACGCATGACCAGACGACAAAAGACCGGGTCAAGACTTATTATTTATATGATGCCAAGGGAAATGTGGCAAAGACGGAAAATCTTGTTTCTTCTTTGAAAGACTCTAATGCTTATCAATACCGCACACAATTGCAGTTTACTTCTGATTATGCGCTTACGTTGGCTGACTCGCATCATTTCAAATTTTTGGCTGGTTATTCACAAGAATATTTCAAGCAGGAAGGATTTTGGGCCTCCAGAGATAATATGCCGTTTGATGATATTGATGTATTGGGGGTAGGTAGTGATAATAAGCAGAATGGAAGTTCGACAACTCGTGATGTGGCTATACAATCTTGGTTTGGACGTGTTAATTATGACTATCAAGGACGTTACTTATTTGAGGCAAGTTTAAGGGCGGATGGCTCTTCTCGTTTTGCAGAGGGGCATAGATGGGGTGTGTTCCCTTCATTTTCTGCCGGATGGAATATTCATCGTGAAAAATTTATGGAAGGTGCATCTTCGTGGTTGTCCGAATTAAAGATCAGGGGATCTTGGGGAACATTGGGAGATGCGGAAAAAGTTGGTTATTATCCGACTGCGCAAGTCTTAAGTTACGATCCTAAAATCTATTCGTTTAATGGGAAACTGGTTGGTGGTGCATATAATAATGTTGCTATAAATCCTGATATAACTTGGGAAATATCAGAATTGGCCAATATGGGGATTGATTTTGGGATGTGGGATCAACGTATCAAACTGTCTGTTGATTATTTTAATAATCTTCGTCGTAATATATTATATACTCCTCCTGTTCCCTCTGAATTCGGACTTTCTGCCCCAATTTCAAATTTGTTGAGAATGAGAAATCAAGGAATGGATATTCTGGTATCTTATAATGACGGCAAAGGGGATTTTTCATGGGGAGTAGATATGAATACGAGTTTCTCAAAAAATAAAGTATTGGAAATGGGGAACTCAGATAAGTGGATTGAAGGAAATGCGGTGACCTACTTAAATGGGCGGTACCAATTACCTTTCGGTTATGAGGCAGAGGGCTTATTTCAGAGTGAAGAAGACATAAAGAATCATGCCAAGCAAGGAAATGTTCTTCCTGGCAATATAAAATTTAAAGATCAAGATGACAATGGAGTTATTGACGGTAATGACCGTGTTATCTTGAATGATAAGTTACCGATTGATTATGGGGTCAATTTGCATTTTGGATATAAAAACTTTGATTTCTCTATGAATATGTATGGTAAATTGAATGTGAAGAAGTACATATCCGGTTATGAAGGATGGGCTTTCTATTTATCTCAGAATGCACGCCCTATGCATTTGGATGCATGGAGTGAAAATAATCCGGATGCCACTTATCCTCGTCTTACTTTAACGAATACGGCTAATGACACTCAATATAATAGCTATTGGTTGCGTAATGCTGATTATCTGAAAATCCAAAATGTGCAGATTGGTTATACCTTCTCAAAAACATTATTGGAGAAAGTGAATATTAAATATCTGAGACTTTATTTATCGGGACAAAATTTAGCGACCGTTACCGGTTACGATGGTTTTGACCCGGAGGGTGGATGGTATCCTTTGTCTAGAACATTTTCATTTGGTATAAATCTTCAATTCTAATAATAGATAGTATGAGACACTATAGTTTTTATATTTTATTTGTTGCTGTGCTTACATTGACTGGTTGTGCAGATTTTTTAGACCGTGATCCGTTGGAACAAGCTTCTGCAAATACTTTCTGGAAAACAGAAGTAGATGCAGAGAAAGGAGTAAATGCTTTATATCCGTTATTGCCAGGTGAAAGGGATTTTTGGAGAGATTGTGAAAGTGACAATTCCTTGATGACGAACTCGTGGGGAGAGAGTGGTTTAGGATATATTTGCCAGGGAATACATAATGCGGCTACAGGCTATTTGTCTGAAGAATGGAAATACGACCATATTTATCGCATCCTTTATTGTTTGGATAAACTTCAGGGAATGGAAATAAAAGAAGAAAAGAAACAGCGTTTTGAAGGAGAGATACGTTTTATTTTAGCGTTGAAATATTACAGGATGGCTCGGCATTTTGGGGATATTCCTCTCATTAAAGAAAAGCCTGTTTCTTTGGAAGAGGCTACATTGCCTCGCTCTCCTAAGCAGGAGGTTTTGGACTATGTCATTGAAAATGTGGATAAGGCGATAGAATATTTACCGGAAACTTATTCGGGAGATGATGTGGGTCGTATTACTAAAGGAGCAGCCTTGATGTTGAAAGCTGATATGTATCTGGATATGGCAAGTTATAAAAAGTTTCATCAGGGAGAGGATGCAAAAGAACTTTGGAAGGAAGCTGCTTCGCAGGCAAAGAAGGTGATTGACCTTAATTTATATGGCTTGGAAAATGATTTTGCCTTTTTGTTCAAAGCTGCAGCCAATAATAACAATAAAGAAGTTATTCTTGCCCATCAGTATATGGAGGATGAATTGACACATATGTTGCCTGTGCTATGTTCGCCATCAGGAGTTGGGGTGACAGGTCAAGGCTGGGCTAGTTTTTGTCCGACGCGCGATTTGGTTGATTCGTATGAGATGACTGATGGAAAGACTATTTATGAATCCTCTTTGTATGACATGGACCACCCATGGGAGAACCGGGATGTACGTTTGAAGAAAACATTTATGTTGCCGGGACTGGATATTCTCAGACCAGATGGAAGTTATACTCCGTATATGCCTCATCCGGCTTATAATAATCCGGAACGCATTAATAATGAGGGTGGCGGAATAACGGGATATATGTATTTGAAATATAACGATTTGGAATTAGAGAAAGTTGATGCTTCATGGACGAATTTCAGTTTGTATCGTTATGCGGAAACGTTATTAATTTATGCAGAGGCATTGAACGAATATGATCCGTATAATGCAGAAATAGTATGGGCGGTCAATCAAGTCAGGAAGCGTGCCGGTTTGCCCGGAGTGGACAGTCAACTTGGAAATCAGGAACGGATGCGTACTATTATCAGGGAAGAAAGAAGACACGAATTTGTTGGTGAACATAAGCGTTATTTTGATATTTTGCGCTGGAAAACAGCAGAAGTTGTATTGAATCAACCCGGATATGGTATCAATAAGGATGAGCACACTGCTATCGGAGATTATACTCAGGAAAAATTCCTTGGGCAGGAACGCACATTCGATCCGCAAAAACATTATCTGTGGCCGATTCCCCAGTCTGCAAGAGATAAGAATCCTAATTTGACTCAAAATCCTAATTGGTAATAGCTAAAATTAAAAATATATGATTACACATTTACAGAAATGGAGTTTGTTGATCTTTTTGGCAGCGGGTTCATTGTCTGCTCAGGAATGGAAACCGTCTGATTGGCCTGCATTGAAGCATTATGATAAGGACCACTTGTTTCAGATAGCTCTTCCCTTAGGTGGAATAGGAACAGGTACCGTATCTCTTGGTGGAAGAGGAGAATTGCGTGATTGGGAAATAATGAATGTTCCGGGGAAGAAATATAGCACGGTAACTACAGGTAATAATGCTCCTTTTTTTTCTATTTATGTTAAGTCACAGGATAATATTCCTGTGACGACTTTGCTGGAAGGTCCTCTTTACAGCCATGAATATTTGCACTATGAAGGTCGGCCGGTTAACCATCACGGCTTTCCCCGTTTTGCCAAGGCCTCTTTCGATGGGGCTTACCCGTTCGGGCAAGTGAATCTTTCGGATGCAGAATTACCGGTTACTGTAAAGATAAAGGGATTCAACCCATTGCTTCCAGGAAATGCTGATGACAGCGGGTTGCCGGTGGCGGTGCTTGCCTATGAGGTTACGAATACCGGGAATACTCCTTTAGAGGTTTCCGTATGTGGCTCTATGAGGAATTTTATTGGGAAAGATGGTAGTAAGTTTCGGACAGACTGGAAAGGAGATTATATTCCGGTTGGTGCTGAGAAGAACAGGAATGAGTATCGGGAAAGCGGAAATCGGAAAGGTATTTATTTATACTCTGAAGGGGTTGATAAACAGGATCCGGCATGGGGGACAATCGCTTTGGTGACTTCCTCAACAGGACAAGTAAGTTATCGGACTTCTTCAAAAGCTGATTCATGGAATAATGCTATTCTGAACTTTTGGGACGATTTTAGCAAAGATGGGATTATGGTAGAAAGGGAGCGGTCGGCAGATGAAGATCCGATGGTTTCTTTGGCAGTAAAAAAAACAATTGCTCCTCGGGCTACGGAAGCTTTTGTTTTTTATCTGACTTGGAATTTCCCGAACCGTAAAGGATGGTCATCTACCATAGTAGGCAATTATTATAGCCGACAGTTTGCTGATGCGTGGGAAGTGGCCGAGAAGGTGATTCCCCGTATGAGGCAATTGGAAGAAGAGACTCTCTTGTTTGTTAATTCATTTTTGGGTAGTTCTTATCCTGAAACAGTGAAAGAGGCAGCTTTGTTTAACTTGGCTACATTGCGCTCGCAGACAGTATTTCGCTTGCCTAGTGGCCATTTAATGGGTTGGGAAGGAATAATGGATCGTTTTGGCTCTTGCCAAGGGTCATGTACCCATGTCTGGAATTATGAGATGGCTACTCCCTTTTTGTTCGGTGGTTTGGCACAGACTATGCGCGATGTGGAATTTAACTATGCCACGAAAGAGAATGGGTTGATGAACTTTCGGGCTGATTTGCCTTTGTCGGAAGCTGCAAAGGGGACTTCGGCTGCAGCTGATGGGCAGATGGGATGTATCATGAAGATGTATCGGGAATGGCAACTGTCGGGTGACTATGCTTTTCTCCGGAAAAACTGGGGACAGGTTAAAAAAGTACTCTCTTATGCTTGGATAGAGAAAGGATGGGATGGCAATCAAGATGGAGTGATGGAAGGGTCACAGCATAACACAATGGATGTGAATTATTTTGGTCCTAATCCTCAAATGGGATTCTGGTATATGGGGGCATTGCGGGCAGCCGAGGAAATGGCATGGGCTATGAAAGATAAATCTTTTGCCAAGAAGTGCCGGAGGTTGTTTGAACAGGGGAGTCGGTGGATGGATGAGCATTTGTTTAACGGCGAATATTATGAACATCACATTACTGATCCTGAAACTTTTGAATTCATCAATATGAAAGATGCAGAAGGTAAAATTCCGGCTTTCCAGTTGGGCAAAGGGTGTCTGGTTGACCAACTAGTGGGGCAGTATATGGCACATATTTGTGGGCTAGGATATTTAGGAGACAAAAAGCATATTCATACAACTATGGAAAGCATTATGAAATATAACTATGTATCCGATTTCAGCCGGCATTTCAACAATATGCGTTCTTACGTAATGGGTAGGGAAGCAGGGCTTCTGATGGCTTCATGGCCTAAAGGACGTTTGGAGGTACCCTTCCCCTATTTTGCGGAGGTGATGACCGGATTTGAATATTGTGCGGCTGTGGGTATGATATATGAAGGAATGACGGATGAGGCATTGACTTGTATCCGTTCTATCCGTGACCGTTTTGATGGTGCCAAGCGTAATCCGTTCAGTGAACCAGAATGTGGACATCATTATGCTCGTTCAATGGCTAGTTGGGCGAGTGTAATCGCGCTGAGTGGATTTCACTACTCGGCAGTAGACAAACAAATGCAGTTTACGTCTGCTCCCGGAACCTATTTTTGGAGCAATGGTTACGCATGGGGAATGTGCCGGATTTCTGGCGGTGAAGCTACATTGGAGGTACTGAAAGGAACTTTGGGCATTGAACGCCTCCGCATTGGGGATGTGACTGTGAAAACGAAGAAAAAGCAACTCGCGGCAGGAGAGTCCGAGAGTATAAAATTGTAAATTTATGCGTTATTGGTGTATTTTATTGGTTTGTATCAGTCTTATGTTGCCGGCCTGTCATAGACAGGCTGGCAATGCTCTGCATCTGGAAGAGATGCCGATGGCTGATTGGAAAGGAAGCTTGCAAGAAAAGCTGCCTTTATTGGGGCATCGTAATTGGATTGTTGTTACAGATATGGCATATCCCTTGCAGGTTGGTCCGGGTATCATCACTTTATATGCTCCTGAAACTTTTGGAAATGTTGTCGCTTTTATAGTGGACCAGATTCGTCGGTCGGAGCATGTCTTTGCACATATATATCAGGACCGTGAGCAGTTGGCCTTGACGGAAGAACTGTGTCTCGGTGTGACGGCATACAGAAATTCGTTAGGTAAAGTATTAGATGGTGGAGGGAAAGTGACTTTTCTTCCCCACGAAGAACTGATTTCAAAGTTGGATAGTGTCAGCAAGCTCTATCAGGTGGTTGTCATTAAAACAGCTTTGACATTGCCTTACACATCTATTTTTTTTGAATTGGATTGTAAATATTGGGATGCAGTTCGGGAAGTAACTATAAGGAAACTGTCTAAGGATACGGTAGATAACCATTGACTACACCGTATTTTGTAATGTTTTCCATAAGGTTGTCATGCAATGTGGTAAAAGGATAAGACAAGTGCGAGTCATGTTAATTAAAAAGCCGTCTACAGTATATTAGAACAAACTTTTTGTAATTTGCGCAAAAGTACCGATATTTGTGCGAACTAAAAAGAAAACAATATGAAAATAGGAGATAAAGTCCGTTTTCTCAGTGAAGTGGGTGGCGGCATTGTGACAGGATTTCAGGGGAAAGATATTGCATTGGTAGAAGATGCCGATGGGTTTGATATTCCGATGCCTATTAAAGAATGTGTGGTAATAGATGCTGATGACTATAATATGAAGCGCAAACCTGTTGCGCAGAAAGAGGTGCCCGGTGCTGCCAAATCCAAAGGAGCTGTGCAGACTGTGAAAAAAACAATGGAAGAGGAGGAGGAAGACGAGCGCCCCATCACTTACCGTGCCGCCGAGCGTAAAGGAGGAGATGTGCTTAATGTAATGTTGGCCTTTGTTCCGCAAGACATCAAGGCGATTTCGAGCACCGGTTTTGATGCTTATATTATCAATGACAGTAATTATACGCTTTCCTTTGCTTACCTCTGTGCCGAAGGTCATAATTGGCGTGTGCGGAGTTGTGGAACAGTGCAGCCGAATACCAAATTCTATATTGAAGAGTTTGACAAGAGCATTCTGAATGAATTGGAGCATGTGGCTGTACAAGTGCTTGCTTTTAAAGATAACAAAAGCTTTATGATAAAGCCGGCCGTATCGGTGGAACTCCGTATAGACACGGTCAAGTTTTATAAACTCCATACGTTCCGCGAAAGCATATTCTTTGAAGAACCGTCATTGATTTATGATATTGTGAAAGATGATATGCCTGCCCGCCAGACCTTTTTAAATGCGGATGATATTAAGGGGGCGCTTTTGGCGAAGAAAGCTGCTGATACTATTCCGGCACGAAAGCCCGAGGTAAAGGTTCCGCAGAGTGATATCGTGGAGATAGACCTTCACGCCCATGAGTTGCTCGACTCTACTGCCGGTATGAGCAATAGTGAGATTCTGAACTATCAGCTCGATGTGTTCCGCAGGACTTTGGAGGAATACAGGAACAAGAAAGGGCAGAAGATTGTTTTCATTCATGGCAAGGGCGACGGCGTTTTGCGCAAAGCCATTTTGCAAGAATTGAAATATAAGTATAAGAACTATCAAAGTCAGGACGCTTCTTTCCGCGAATATGGCTTTGGAGCGACTATGGTAACGATTCGTTAATATATGCAGACATTAAAAGAGTTTCTGAAAACAGATCAGTTTGCTTCGTGCACCGGTGTGGAGCTGCTGGAAATAAAACCGGGATATGCACGTGCGCGTATGTTGGTTACGGAACGGCATCTCAACGGTGGAGGAGTGTGTCAGGGAGGGGCATTGTTTACGCTGGCGGATTTGGCTTTTGCTGCCGTGGCAAACAGCCATCGTCGGCTTACACTTTCCGTGACAGCGAATATTACTTTCCTGCGTTCTGCAAGACTGGGATATGTGTATGCAGATGCCACGGAGGTGTTTAATCACCACCGTATTCCTTTTGTGGAAGTGAAGATAACGGATGAAAAAGGCGAATTGATTGCTATATTTACCTCATCGGGCTACAGAAAAGAAACGGAGTTGCCGGTGGAGGAGTTGGAATAATATACAGTAAGAAGAGGGCGTGTCGAAACGCTCATAAACTAAAAATCACCCTCGCTACAGGCAGTTGTAGCGAGGGTGATTTCGATAAAAGGGAAGTTTTGACACATTTGCATACAGGTATCTATTATCCTTCTTTTACTTTCGCTTTTCCAATCTGACCGGGTTCGACGAATAAATATTTATATCCTACACGGATAGCAGCCAGATTCAATGCTTCGAGACGTGCACGACGTACCAGCAGGGCAGTCATTTCGTGTATGCGTCCGTCTACATAACCGATCATTTCACTTTCGGTAGTTTCTTCCGAGCCATACGTGCCGGCACTTTGCACCACCATGAAGGGTGATTCCGTACCTGCTTTATCCATACCGATAGCTATTGCAACATATATCCACATCGGCCCGTGAGCAACCACTTTACGTGCTGTGGCTGTGCGGCTTTCTCCTTTTGCCAACGTGCCGTGGCAACCGCCGGCAGACGACTGAATCAATTGTCCCAATCCATATACCGAAGCCTTGTCATCGGATGCATCCAATGGTTGTTCAAACAAAACTTCTTCACCTGTTCTCGGGTGAGTGACATGATAGTGGTCTACTTCGGGTATCAATCCTCCGGCTTCGTTATCGCCGACAGCTCCGGTTACCAGTTTGACATTCAGAAAACTACCGTTTAGGGCAGCTTCGTATACCACATCTGTCAGTGCGGCATTGCTAGTTAATTCTAATTCTTTCATAAGTCAAGGTTCTTTTATTTGTTTTTTCCCACTACCAACACGCCGAAAGCAGGAAAAGATTATAAAAGAACGGCAAAGTTTGTGAAAGGGGATACAAAAAAAGGAAGAAGTATCAGTTTCAATACCTCTTCCCTTTTATTCTTATCTTTCTCGCTTTCCCGTTATGGTGTCGGGGTGGCGGTGTTTACAGGCGGTAGTCAGCCAACTCTTCAGCTTTAAACTTGCGGATGAAGTTGAAGTGCTTTTCTATTTCGGCCTCTGCATAGTTTACATATACATGAGCTGATTTGGCGAACAATTCAGGCGCTTTAGTTGCATCTTGAATAAGGAGATGTGACATGACACATACAGCTGCCATTTCATAAAGACGGCGTGCAACGAAATCAAGTAACTCCTGATTCTGGGTCTCTTTTACAGCATTAGTGCATGCGTCAAACTTGTTAGCCATTTCTTTCACGCGGTCCATCAGCGGTTGCATTTCTTCACTGCAAGGGATGGCTTCGTAGTTGCGAAGAGTAGCGATGTAAGAACCGTTGGTAACGTAACGGATAGCGGCTACGGTCTGCAACTGGGTAGTACCTTCGTAAATGCTGGTGATGCGTGCATCGCGATAAATGCGCTGGCAAGCATATTCCATCATGAAACCTGAGCCACCATGAATCTGGATACAATCGTATGCATTCTGGTTGGCATATTCAGAGTTCATACCCT
>OFFH01000027.1_pt1 | contig 119230 bp, 103 predicted proteins | sample 1521341 | NCBI WGS metagenome assembly OFFH01 (sample SAMEA3504108, study PRJEB24116) | mouse gut metagenome | biome: mouse gut; feature: mouse-associated habitat; material: faeces | place: Denmark | collected 2011 | reverse complement strand
GCATTTGGATTATACAAAGGTCATTATACTTATCCTATGGTGGCGCAATTTTCAATTAGAATACAGCGCACTTTTCAATTAGTATCTACAAAGATGGATATCCTGTTGATAGAGGAACTTGCATTAAACTATCATCGAGAAATGCTTTGTTATGGACACATGGAGTAGTTCCCTCAATACAGTCAAATCGTAGATACTACCAAGGAGGACGTTGTATTCCTGCTCCTTTAAAAATTACCAAATACTATGGACATGGAGATTTGGAAACTATTGCTAAAGAAATTCTAGGATTTACAAAAATGAATTGGAACTCGTTTAATCTATATACAAAGTTACCTGCTACAATTGACACTTCTAATACATTGGCGCAGGTGGGAAACTTGTTAAGACAATATAATGGTGTAACATACGATTACCGTTTCTTTATCTAAAAAGTAGCTCGCCATAAACAGTCTTCATTTATGGCGGACTACTCGATTATAAATTCTGTTGTATCGAAAAGATTCTATACAATTTACACTACCTATCACACAAAGGTCTATCAAACACAGATTTCACAAGTTCAAATTTTTCAGAATTATTCACCGGATGATAATTGCATCTTGCCTGCAAACAGGTCTAGAAGTGTGAAACAGCGGGGCATAAATGAATGTGGCTGAAGCAATAGCTTTTATTTTGTATTGAAGTTCAACGGTGGACAAGTATCTACTTCAATCTTTATCTTTATTGACTTCTCTGTTTGGGAGCCTTTAGTTATTTAATATGCCATCTAAAACGCATAAAAGTGGATGTATCATAATGGTTTGTCATGGCGACTTTAAGTTTTACAGTCATAGCATCAACTTTATCCGCACATTCATCTTCCATATCGAACAGTTGGCGTTGTTTCTGACGTAATTGCTTTGCTATTTTAGCTTCGTTCTCCTGAAGTTCAAGTTTCAATTTTGCATTTCTTTCTTTACGAATTTGTCTTTTCAAGGCTTCATCTTCCTTGCGAAGAGCAATAACTTCATTCTCTAGTGAGTAAACTTGATCTTCTGCCCAAGCTTGGTACTTATCAATCTCAAAACTAACGTATTCTTCAGATCTGCTATAAACATCATGTTTCAAGTCATACAATTGTTGCTCATATGATTCGGTCAGCTGCTCTTCAACATTGTCTCCAAACCATTTCGATTCATTAATAGCGTTTGCTTCAAACAATTTTTTAAGAAAATCTGGTGAAAGATTCTCTCCATCATCAGTTTTGCTACAGAAAAGAAGATGTTCATGTGAATCTAATTCATTGTAAGCCTTCACTTTATATACGACAGCTACACCTGATTTTCCCTTATACTTTTCCAGCAAAACTTGTCTAGAGGATAAATTGTCTACTTCAAATTCAATACTAGCATCAGGAACAGGGGTCTCTAATGCTCTGCTTATAATATATTCGCCAAGAGGATGCGTTACTCTTAACTGATGAAAATCTCCATGATCTTTGTTTAATATGTAAGTACCGGAAGGTATATTGCTTTTTAGTGATACAGGTAAAACAAAAGTAAGATTTTCATCATCAATGTCAGTAATTGAATCTTTCAAAACACTCTTGGCTAGTCGCCAAAAATGACGATTATAAGAATTTACTCTATCACGATCTTCGCTTTGTCGAATCTTCAGCTTATCAACAACCTCTTCATCAAAATTTTCAAGTAAAGACTTTTTGGTATCTTTAATTCGTTGCTGTATAATCTCTTCCAATTCAGACTGAAGTTGATTAAATGCAGCCTCAATTTCTCTTTCTGTACGACAAGTTTGGTAAATATGATTAAGCTTCTTCTCAAAATCAACTCCAGACTCCAATGAGCCTAAGACTTCGTCACTACTACCAAATACGCCTTCAAAAAGATTAAACTTCTCATTCAGCAATTCATAGACTCTACAGTCTGCGTAATTCAACTGATTTACAAAATTCACTACAACCACATCGAATTTTTGTCCATATCTGTGGCAACGTCCTATTCGCTGTTCTATTCTTTGAGGATTCCACGGCATGTCATAGTTGACAAGAAGTGAGCAGAATTGCAGGTTGATACCTTCAGAACCTGATTCTGTTGCAATCATGATTTCGGCATCTGTCCTAAAATGGTCAACCAATGCTTGTTTTCTATCTATAATTGTTCTTCCTGATATACGTTTAGAACCTGCATATAGAGATAGCCATTTTCGATAGATGGATTTAGAATCATCATCATTGTTTGAGCCATTAAAGCAAACGACTTTTTCTTTGTATCCGTTATTCTGAAGAAAAGATTTTAAATACTCTTGAGTTCTACGACTTTCAGTAAAAATTAAAGCCTTTTTGGGTGCTCCAAGCATCTCATTTTTATGGAATGTCTTTTCTAGAGCAACGAGTAATTGCTTTGCCTTAGTCTCATTTACAATAGACTTTGCCTGTTCCTGATACATACGTAATTCAGCTATCTCCAAATCAATCGCATCAGAAATTGCAGGATTCAGTCCTTCGTTGATTTCGTCTTTCTCTTCATCGAGTGTTACTTCGTAGTCGTTTTCTACCGTTGACATGGCCGATAACAATTCACCAGTAACTTTGTAATGTTCTAGTCTTTCGACAAAACGCTGTAAAGTAAAACTTAACGCATATGCAGAAGAAGACATTATCTTTCTGACAATTAATGACAACATAGGCCTTACCTTCTCAGGAATGCCATATGTTCCTGGCCTTTGAAGGTATTCGCTTATATTTTCATACAATTGTACTTCTTCAGGAGAAGCTTCATATTCTTGTACAAATGCAGTTCTCTTAGTGTAGTTGACATATTCTTTGACCTGTTGACGCAGTGTTCTATGTACAATATGAGACAGTCTACCTTTGAGTTCTCCAAACTTAGCAGAGTCTCTGGTAGTAATCATATTGTATTGCTCATTAAACGAATCAACTGTAGAAAAGAAATGTGGATCTATAATGCTTATTAAGCCATATAGTTCCTTTAGGTTGTTCTGTAATGGCGTTGCAGTTAACAAAATCTTTTTATAATGCTTAAAGGTATTCATCATTGTGTTACCAATGATATTACCTTTTTTGTAGACATTACGCATTTTGTGAGCTTCGTCAAATACGACCAAATCCCAATCAACCAACTGAAGTTCTTCTGAATGCTTTATTGCGAAATTATATGAGCAGATTATAATATGTCTACCATCTTCAAAGAGATTAGTGTCCAACTCCTTAATTTCCTTATAGCTTTCATTTTCGAGAATCACTGATGGTAAGTAAAATTTCTCCATCAATTCCAAATTCCACTGGTTTCTCAGAGATGCAGGAACAACAATAATAATTCGCCTCTTATGTTCTGCCCATAGTTCTGAAAGAATAATGCCAGCTTCAATAGTTTTACCCAAACCAACCTCGTCCGCTAAAATAGCACCTTTACTTAGTGGAGATTTGAATGCAAACAAAGCTGCTTCAACTTGGTGAGGATTCATATCAACTTTAGCTTCAGACAATACGCCAGTAAATCGACTATCGTCACTGGTCGATTTCTTATGCGATAAATCCCATGCATAATAAAGTTGTTGAGCAGGAGTTATACTATTTTTCATCTTACTTCTTTTCTATCTTAATAGAATATTCTGGTGACAATGCATCGAATTGTTCAATCTTTGCACCTCTCCAATACTTCTTGGCAATTTTCAAACAATCCTCTTTGAGTCTTTCGTCAATCATAGGATTTGCTTCTTTACCATAAATATCTCTTATTCTTTCATACGATTTCTGCAAATCCAAATCGTTTAATGATATTCGAACTATATGGTATTTCTCATTGGGATGCTTTTGCATAAAAGTATTTTGAGATTTATGTAAATAGAATGGAGCAGTACCATCTTTAAGACTATACAATGTTGTTTTAACATCGACATAAATCCTGTCTGTAATATTATGGAAGTCATAATCTCCAATACCTTCTATTGCAGCATACTTATAATCCTTACCTTGGGCCAATAGATATTGCTCATAAATAAGTTCACCAATATATCCAATTGTTTGACGAACTTGCGACTCTTGAGTTTCATCATCAACCTCTTGCATTTCATGAAGAATCTCTAATATCATGTCTTTCTTATCAGCAAGTTCCATCAATTCATCTGCATCAAATGATTCAACCAACTCTTTAATATTGTCAAGTTTATCTTCATCGACCTTTAAGTTCGCATCATTATCACCTGTATTACTAATTGATTTTTCTGAAGTTTGAACTATCGTAGCGATATTTGTTCCTTTTTCTTCTGCAATTTGCTCAAGTTTTTCCAATTGGTCTACATATAGTCCTTGCAATACAATAAAAGGTTGCTGGAAGAACTCCATATCGGCAATATGTTTCTCTATCATCTTTATTGCAGAGATTTTTTCTGCATTAGGATATTGAACAACTACCAAACCATTAGTGTCATAACCAAATTCCTTGTTATCTATTGCTTTTGAGAAAACCTGTTCCCTATTTTTGAGCATTGTAAAGTTTATACCAATAGGTTTCTTTGATGTTTTAATCAAGATACCTCTAGATTCGGGCATATTCTTCCAAATCTGATATGGTTCTGTTGCAATTTCATTATAATCTCCTTCATGAGCCTTAACAGAAACCTCTAGTTTAGGAGATTTATGTAGTTTATGTTTAGAAAGTAATTCTAATCCTTCATAAGCAAACACGACTTCATTTACAAAGAAATTCTGCACCTTCTTGTCATTCATCAACATATCCAAGAATATTGGCGTCCAAGAATAAATAGATAAGAAACATGATTCTTTATCATATTTTTCAAGAGTAAATGTAGGGCAAATAGAGTCAAGTGACTTATCACGACATTCGACATTACCAGTATACCTTAAGAATACCATGTTAACAATGCCTTCTGGTAGTCTATCGATTATACGTTTTATATTCTTGTAGGCATTATCTCCATAAACGTATATAAGTTCAGCATTCAACAACCAGTTTATTGTTGATTCAGTTTTATCTGGGTCTTCAAAATCAGGAATAGCTATAGCTTCTTCGTTATCACGAATGAGTCTTCTTACAGAAATGTATGATTCACTGTCGGTTCTGATATTCTCAAACAAATTGATAGCATCAACATTCTGTTCCAACCATTTCTGCATTTCGTTGGGAAGCTTTTCTTCGTCATTAAGTAAAGATTGCTCTGCAAATACTTGGGTCTCTGAATCAAAATCAGAAATCTTGAAATACTCATCAAACCCTCTATACTGGTTAGTCTTAATCATTGTCAAAGCCTCGCTAAGACTCTCTTCTTTACCTATTTCAAGATTGTAATAATCAGGCCCATCATTAAGTGAATAGTCAAGACAGAAGCGGAGTTGCTCTATTGTGAGATGTTTATCTTTTATCTCGTCATAGATTTCTTTGCAAGAAACGTTCTCCTTCTTGTCTCCATAAAATTGTTCCTTAAACCACTCTGCATCATTATCTGAAGGAAGACAATCCAGGAATGAATCGATATGTTCATTCTCTTCTTGATAATCACCATTTAAGGCATACAGACTATACTCATGATCATAAGCAATGAAAACACTATCCTTTATTGTCTCTGGAAGTCCTTCATTATTATGTCTGATACAATTAAATATGGTTTTTCTAAATTCATTCTCTTCAGTATCACGTGACACGGCAAATTTAATAATCTGCCAACGAATATCAGAATCTGTAATCTTATGGTCGATAGATATTATAGACAACGAATTGATATAATGTTCCACAACAGCAGAGCTACAATTTCTGATAAGGGGGAATATTAGATTCTTATCTGAAATCTTATCTACAACAGAATTTGCAAAGTCGTCCCGAGTGATATTGAAAGCATTTGTATCTGATGGAATAAGAGTTTGTACCTTTTGAGGTATATAGTAAAATCCAATCTCTAACAAAGCACTTCTCAAATCCGTGTCAAGGTCATTAGTATAGTTTTTCCCACCATTAAGGGCCTGAACTATAAAGCTATTATCATTACCTATAACCCTGTATTTAAGCAAGAATCCATCAGATGATATCTTCGACAAAATAGCCAATGTATCAAAGTCTATAAACTGATTAGGGTCAATCAAGTCGTAGACATATAAGGTATTCATCATGAATGGTGCAGAACTCAACACCTTTTCGTACTTATATGGCACAAAATTATAATCAGAATATGAAGCTTGAAGTTTTTCATATTCTGCTTCAGATAACTTATCGAAGTTTTCTACATTCTGACATGATTCATCTGTAGGTTTACCATCTTTGTCAAGATATAATCTAAGTAATGAACCTGCAACAGATGTTCCACCTGCCTTGTAAGCATTCTGTATATCTCTTAGATATGCATCTGTGTTGTCGCCCCAGCCATCTTCTTGCTTTATATCATCGAAATGATTTATGATCCAATTCCACAGTGCTGTATTGTCGCCTTGTTTGTCAATAAGCCAATCTCGATGTTTAATACATTCAGGTATGCTACCTTTGATGCGGAAATTGTCAAACAAAATAGTCCCGTCCAAACGCTCTTCAAACAGTTCAGAGAATGGCAAATAATCACCACGCCAGTTCTGAAGAACATTGATTCCATTTATAATTTCATCTTCGTAATCAGATTCATTTTCAGCAATCATACAGAGCGTTTGACATACAGCATCTCTGCCCATAGAAGTTTCTCTCAATTCTGCAAGATTTGCTTTTATCTTACCGAAAAGATTTGAATAATCATCTTCATCATATTCCTCACACATAGGTTCTACTATATACTCTTGACCTACAAATATTGGTTGTGTCGTCTGAGCCATATAGTAAACATTAATATCGGACTTCAATTCCCCCCATGAATATAAATTATTCTCATTTGAACGGAATAATTGTATTGTTTCAATATCTGAGATACAATCAAGACAATTGGTATGGAATAGTCTATAATCCTCCTTAGACATACACTTTATCCATGCGGACAATTTTTCCATGTCTGCCATTTGAAGCATCTCAGCAAAACGTAAAACACGAACCTTTTTATCAAAGTGGAAAGAATATTTTTTTCTGCTTTCATTGTCAATCCAATGTAAATCAGTTATACCAATATCTTTCAATAAAACATTCGTTTCCTTTTCTTCCTCACATACTTGTTCAAAAGGTACGTAAGTACCCTCAGATGTATAAGCATATTCCTTCAAGAATGGACGAATAACATCATAGAATGCTTTACGGATCTTCTGTTCATCTTCAGAGTTATCTTCTGGGCGTGACGATATCAAGGACTGATAGATATAATCAAACTTTTCTCTATTTGTAACCAAAAGCGACTTCAATTCATCAACCAAATGTGTATAGGCAAGACGCAATTGATCACAAGTTTTTTCTGTATCGCTTATACGCTGACGGCTATCATCTACCTCTAAAATCTGGCTGTCCAAAATAAAACCAAATCGATATTTTGTTTGTAGAATAGGCAATCCCTTAAAGAAGTTAACCACATTTTTTTCAGCGAATATTGGATTGAAAGCAAAGTGATAATGGAATTTATTCCCTTCTTCTACAAAATCAACAAATAATGAACTAACAGGATGCTGCTCTACTTCTTTACCCATCACATATATATGTTTAAGTGATTTGCCTACATTACGCTCTTGAGCAGCTGTGATGGAAGCAAAAACGCCTAAACGTGCACGAACATTCTCAAGGTTGTTTTCTTCAATGATCGCATCATACTTACCCTTTCCTAAGGGTATAATTAAAGCCGTTCCCTTAGTCAAGAACGATTTATTTCTTGGCGGATCAACTAATTCATTGAATGCCTTAATTGCTCTTTGTGCTTCTTCATTGCTAAATCTTTCTAAATCTTGACCTGGTGCTATTGGATAATAGCTCATAAGAATTTTCGCAAACAGTATATGGTTCTCTACATCGTCTGCTTGAGCAGGAATCCACTCATCATCATTAATAAGCCAAGCATCCAACTGGGACATATTGTGCCAACTAACAAGATATGGTCCTTTTTTGTTATTAATGATGGCATCTTTAAGAAGTTCTTCTGTATTGACGTTATGATTTATATCTGCCAAAAGTGTATAAAGCAACTTGGAACCTTGACCATACTTACCTAGTTTTTCATCATCGTTTAACTTCAAGGATTTACCTTTTGCTAAAAAATTATATAACTGACCATCTCTAGGCTCTTCACCTTCAGGAAGATCAAAAATATTGAGGTCAGTAAAGAACGGTTCTCCGTTATTTAGTACTATCAAGAACTCTTCATTAGCATAGAAGAATAAAGAATCTGCACTTGCATCATACGCATTCTGCACAAATTCATAGAACAACTGTTCTTTTGCATTATTTGCAAAACTGGCTGCACCTGTTATGAGAGCATCGACTTTTTGTCCCTGCCCACTCATCATATTCAAAAAGTATTCTTTATTCGAACCTACTAGTTCAAGGGTTTCATTACCTTTTGAAATTGATTTTATATATTGTCTGAGGTCTCTTACTTTCATAATTCCTCTACTTTATTTGATGTAAGGGATGATTTGAATGATAAATGTTTTGTTGAGTTCTTCTTGCCCTGGAGTATTGGAATATCTACCTTGACCACCAAAACCCGAACCAGAAATAAACACTTCTCCATTCATTTCTTGAATGGATTTAATTATCCCATTTTGATTCCAAAGATTATATAAGCTCAATGCACGTTCATAGCTACGAATTTCCATTGTGTGCCATACAGCTCTATCCGCTGCTTCATTTGCTTCCTTGGAACCTTTGTTCAAATGTCTGGCTGCTCGTCCTTCTATTATGATTTTGAAAGAAATATTTACAGACTCTTTAAATTTGGACAAAATTTTGTTAACCAACTCTTTTCCCGCTTCTATAAAAATTTCTTCTTTATCAGCCGGGATATTTGCCAAATTAGGTTCAAACATTATATCTGATTTACACTCAAATCTTTGATATTGCTCATTATAATGGAAATACTCACTTACTAATGACTTTTGTGCTTCGTTGAACTCTCGAATCATTCTTGATTGTTCAATGGTGACTTTTATACTACCACCATCACCACCAATAACCCCTGTCACCTTAATGTAGCCATACCATGCAACAAGACTGGTTATGATAAACACAACCAGAAACCCTGACATTAAATCTGTATAATTCTGCCAGAAATTATGCTCGTCACCTTCGTTTTTAAAATTCAATTTACTCATTTGTTGGTGATTCTATTAAGTTGACTTTCAAGTTTCTGAAGAGTCTCAATTGTTGTGCTGATTTCATTGATGTGAGAAATCAGGTTCTCTATACGTTCTTGTCTTTCTTCCATTACAGCAATGACTTCATCCACCTTTTCATTTGTGTGAACAACATGCTTCATACTATCATTAATGGTCGAAAGCATATTTTCTTGACTCTCATTCATCCTATGAGCATTATTTACGGCATCAATATATGCTTGAGCTGCACTCTCATAGTTGCCCTTAATATTTCGAACATGATCACTGATGTATGCATAACTCCTTTCTAATGCTTCTACATTTGTGACAATTGCTGAACTGAGGGCATTAACTTCGTCAGTAACAGTCTTCTGTAAGTCCGTTACGAATGCAGAAAGAGAATTGCGTAATTCAGCACTTACTTCACGATTCATAGATGTACTGCTTTGAAGCATTTCTTGATTTACTTCAGCATAAGCATCCTTCAAATCAACCATCTGTTGCAAGCTGTTTGTACTTTGTTCCTGAATCTTTTCATATTCAGCATTAAATTGTGCATTCATCTTTTCAGCGAAATCTGAGTTCTGACTAGCCAATTTCTCTGACAAAGCATTATAGTTTTCAACGATAGAAGTCAATTTTTCATCCTGGCTAGAACGTAAATTAGCCAATGCAGAAGTCATTTGAGTACAGAGTGATGTGATTTGTACTGTCACATTGTTAGATACAGACTGTAACTCTGTATTGGTCCCTGCAATCATTTGCTGGACATTAGTCTTTTGCTCTTCAAGCAGACCTTTAGAGAGTGAAGACATTTTATCTGTCAAAGCCTCAAGAGTATCTGCACATTTCTTGAACTGCTCTTCACCGAAATCCTTAATATTCTGTTCAATCTGACCATGCATCTTAGTAAAGATATCATCCATTCTCTTTACAAAGTCATTGATAAACTGCTCAAGAATCTTACTTTGCTGGCTAATAGTAGTATTGAGTCGTTCATTATATTCTTCATTTTTGGCACTTTGTTCTACAAGTTGCTGTGAAATCCTTGATAGAGATTTATTTGTTGTAGTTGACAACAGGGTAAGATTATACAAACACTCTTCAGGTGTTTGTAGGTTAATTTTCTTTTCCAATTTCCGGTCTTCATATGAATACCATATCTTACATCCTGCTGTTGCGATAAACGCAGAAATAAGACCTGCGATAGAAGATGTAAAGGCAGGTACCAAATTTCGAATTATGGTATCTATTTCAAGTGAGTCCTGGTTGATGTCGCCTAATGAATTACAGATAGCCACGAATGTTCCCAAAAGACCTAAAGATGTAAACAGTCCTGGTAAGCTATTCAGCAACTGTCTAGATCTATTTTTATAGTATATAAATCCAAAAATTACAGCTATTACAATACTCACAATAAACACCCCTTTACCTGTTAGTAAAACAGCGAGAGGTTCAGTTAACCATTTGAATTCAATTTCAGTCATGACTTTTATTTATTGTTTCAACTTGTTATTCTTTACTAATTATTATACTGCAGATGATTAATTTTTGCATTAATAGAACTTAGGGTACATGGATAATTGACTATCTATAGTATTTGCTTCTCAAAAACCGCTGCAAAACGTTCCTGCTCGCTTTTCGCAATTCCCAATTTCGTGGATAATGTTCTCCATTCCTTGACTGCATTCAACACCTCACCGATGATTTGCCCAGCAGTCTCTTTCGGAAGCATATACTCTTCACAAAAATCCAACAATTCTTTCAGATCCGATTTATTGGTATAACTGTTAATCAGCAGACTCTGATATTCGTTTAAGGTAGGATTTATGTCATATGCCGGTGACAGAGTCCATCCCTTGACGGTCAGAAGGAAACCATGATTACGAAAATGGTCATCTGTGTTACCGATACAAATGTTGAATGCCACTCTACGATACAGCTCTTTCAGATTATCTTCCACATTGGTACAGTTTTGAATGATAAAATCAACAATATCCAAATAACCATTACCTGTATTGGCATTAGCTCCATCATTCAACCCCAAAAGTGTCATGGCTGAAGCAAAGTGTATACGTTTACCATCTTCTCGTCTGTCAAATCGTCTGGAAAGCAAAGTATGATATTTATCATTTGTGGAGATTACTCTTGTTTCCGCAGCATTGATCCCAGCGTTTTTTGCCAAAAGATGCGAAAAATGTTCCCAAAGACTTGCGTCATAATCATCTTTACGGGACGGAAACTTTGCTATACAAAGATTCTTGTTTTCATCAAGCACACTTGCTTTGGGGCGCGCTCCACCAAGAGAAGAGCCCGGTTGCACCAACTGTGCAATCCATCGCATTTCAGGAAGTTGGTCCTCTCCTTCGCTTTTCTCTATTTCAGAACTGGCTACAATCAACTCGCGTATGTCTGTCAATGGTGGTATGCGTAGGATTTCGCTTGCATTAATATAGTCTCCATCCATAGATTCTTTGAAACGGAAACCTCCCATACGAGAAAAGTCTTCAATCCCTATAAGATAGTCAAACGAAGAAAGCCTACGCACCTGACGTTTTTCTTCCTTTGCCAAAATCTGTTCCCTACGGTTTATCAATGTACGTCCCCACCTGTCTGGAAGAGCATCCGAAAAGCATCCGAAAATATCCTTATCAGGAGCCGTGTACTGCTGACCTGGATAATTATTCAAATCATCACTAAAGAACAGACTACCATAATCCTTCAGCCAGTCATTACTATAACAAAACCCATAGCTGTCAGAGCCTCGAAGTGATTCGTAACTTAATTCTCCAACAAGCCTTGGTTCTTTCAGCCAATCGAAATCGGCAAATACATAAAGTTTTTTCATCACTTATTCTTTTTTGGATGCTCTTTCCCGTTTCTTAAGACTCAAATCCTGCAAGGCCTTTCCCATTGCATCTTCTTTTGCAAGCAGAAGAAGATCATCATCCAGCTGAAGTGCATAAAGCACCCTAAGATAAATGCCTATTGCCACTGTCGGTACACCTTTCTCTATGCGTGAAACCGTAAGAGGTGAACAGGTGGCACGTTCGGCAACCTGAGCAATACTGAGATTTCTACGCAGTCTGGCCAGCCTGATCTGCTCACCGACTATCTTCATCTTCTGCTCCAATTTCCTTGGCAACTTGGTACCCATTGTACTTTTTGTCATAGCTCAACATATCATATAATATGCAAATATAGCAGTTTTATTTTATTTTATGATGTGTTACAGAGATAAATTTTTGAATTTATTTCTGTAGAAATCTGCTTCGGCCACATTATTGGGCGTTGAGATATTAAATGCTATTATATTATTCATAAGGCTGATATTTTACAGATAACAAACAATATATTATTTCTATTAGGCAATCTTAAAAAAATAGCGACCGCTGTCATATAAGTCGTCGTTTGTAACAAACACTGACCACACATCAACTTAACTATATCAACCTTATAGCTGGAAAAAAGGCCATCAGTTAAACCGAAGTGATGCATTGCTATCAAATCTCTTCAACGATCTCAATATTCCGTTCAAAAGTTACTCTTATCAAGAATGATATATTGATAGGCTGGTGAAATCTCGTTCCAAAACCCGATTTATGCCTATTAGTTGAAGACTGATTACTTTGCAAAACAATCATAATTTGTCCACCTTTGTTTCAGAGCCATTTTTGTACCTTTTTCTATCAAAAAACGCTATTTTACTTTTACTTTCCAAAATGGAGGTACAAACCGAGAATGATGTTTAAAACCACCAACTCATACATTATCAGACACTTATCAACCTATTAGCTATACCTTTTAGAGTACCTAAGGCTTACAAATTTGGGAAAGACGATGAAAGGTAACTCAAAATGTCTGGCGCATCATCTTTTCTATTATATTCAGCAAAAGGCTGATACGTCACTGATGGATTATTTTCCCTTTCCGTCTTTTAATAATTCGATGAACCATTTGCAGTTTTCCTTGATACTTATGGTGACGAGTTCCGTTATGTTGAGTTCTATACGCCAAGTATGCGGAGGTAGATCCAGACTTTGGATATCATTATCAGATGACAGAACCAGAGTATGTCGATAAAGCCGTTCCTTATTTTAATATACGCATCATGGAACGCTTTTTTGGCTGGATGGGACTGGTAGAAAAGAAAGAAGTTTTTTGCATACTTTGTACAAGGTCTCTCCCCTTTTCAGAAAACTGATTGATGTCAACCGCCCGGAGACAAGGGTAGTCATTTCGATTAAGCATACCGACTCTTCAGGAGTCAACTAATTATTCATTTATTTCATTGAATATTGCTCCTTATTAGTTTTATCAAACTTTGAATTTGTGACATATTCAAAAAATAGGGTATCACTTTAGAGTAACGTTTGTAGTTAATGTTGGTGATACCCCCACAAGCAAAAATAATTTATACATATATCAAAACCTTAGATGAAATATCAAGACTTAAAATTCTATGAATTATTGTTTTAAAGGGATTGGCGCATATATGGTACTTAGCTGTGCAATCCCTTTAATTTATTATTTGGCTAGACAGAGTTTATTTATCTTTAGCCTATACCCTAAATCTTTCCAGCAAATCTATTTTATCAAACAAGAATTTCAGTCCATAACTATACTGGTCATTGCGACTATTCATATAATAACATTTCAAAGCTTGCTGAAATAATTCCTTTTCAAGTTTATTGGTTTGTATTTTAAATTCTTCCTCTCCGGTTAACTCATTTTTTTCAAGTTCTAATGATTTTCTTTGTACATCATTTATTTCAGTACTTGTTATATCATAACAATAGATAAGACTTGCTATTGTATAATACAAGCCTCTATTTTTTGATTGGTATTTGTCTGTAACAAGCAATGTCTCCGGTAATATATTCTCTACTTTCGTGAGGAACTCTTGGTTTGTATATTCCTTGCTTCTAATTCCTCTATAGAACTCAGGTTTCATTACTTTCCAGAAGCAAAGCAAAAAGTAGATGTCGGGTATGACATAAGTATTTGATGAGAACTGCATTAAAGCCAAACGAGCATAAGCAAAGACTCTTTCTAGTTGACGAAGGTTTGTTTGGGCTGCTTCACTGATAGAAATAGCCATTCTCATAAAAGAATCTATTTCTCTGTCTCCTCTGAAGTATTGTTTACGATTTTCATTTTCAAAAAACTCACCAAACCCATATTCGTTATAAAGATGTTTACAGTAAACATCCATTTTTGGTTTAGATAAAGTATATTCTATATCTATAAATCTTCGTAGATATTCTTCAGAATTTATATTTGTAGAGCCGTAGAACCCTTGTATGGCATTGCATAATTCTTTCTTGTTTATGGCTAAGACAAAAATAATGTTTGGTATATCGAACAGATGTTTTATGCGTTCCAATACAGCAACTGCATAATGTGGATTACACCTGTCTAGTTCATCAACAAAGAATACTACAGGTTTCTCTGCAGCATTATCAGCAACAAACTTTCTCACATCATTTTTAAATTCTTCTACTGTCTCTTTTTGCTCCTCAAACTTAGCCAGATATTCTTTCCCAATTTCTTCCGTAGCATCTAAAGCTTCATTCAGAGTATCGCATTCCACTCCTACCGTCTTTTTAATTAAACCTTTAGATACTGTAAGAAGCACTCTTCCCATTATACGCCCTGCTTTTCCAGCGATAGAGTTTATTTTTTCATTGTTTGGCGATAATTCTTTAAGTTCTGAAACCAAAGCTAACAAAGGATCATCTGCATAGTCTGAGTTCCAGGCATTAAAATACAAAGTCTTATAGTCGTTATTTTTAAGTGCCTGTTTCCACATTCTAACAAATGTAGTCTTCCCTGAACCCCAGTCTCCATTAAGAGCCAATACACAACCGCTTTGACCATAAAACGAAACTATATCTGTAAGTATCGCTGCTATTTTTCCCCTTTCTAACTTGTCGAACTCAAAAGGTTTTTTTTCTGGCACCTCTATTTCTATTGCTCTGCTTTTTATATTCTTTAAGTTCATATCCTTATTTTATTATAAAGTTTGTTACATAAAAATAGAGGAATTTAGTTTTTCTCCTCTATTAAAATGACCTATATATTGTTGACCCTAAAAATTACTCCTTCACACATTTAATCTTTATGTCATCGTCACTTCCTGTCATGTACATTCTGAGTTCACACTTATTACCGTTCAGATCCAAGACATCATACTTGATATATTCTTTGCCACCAACAAAACAGGTTATGGTCTTACCCTCTGCTGTATATATTCCTAACCCGTTACCAAAGTAACCTCTACCATAATAGCTGCCATCTTTCTTAAATGTTGCCGATGTTTCCTCTAATATCCAATCCTGATAACCGTTACCTGTGTCGACTTCATCCAACATCCATGTTCCATAAATCATGTTCAGGTCGTAATCAAAAGTATGTTCATCATCTTTAGAACATGATGTAAAAACGAAAAAAGGCAAAACCATTGCCATCATAAATAAAATCTTTCTCATAATCAACTATTTTTAGTCATTAACAATTTAATATTCTTATTAAAATCAAGCAGATAATATTGTTCGTTTATTCTATATTATCATATATCTCTAAAAGTCTATAATGAAATTCTGCTTAGCAGAACCTCTGCTGTCAATTGGTATATATAGTATTTCATCTTTCATATTCTTCAAAACATATAAATATGAGGATTCTCTAGAGCATTCTGCAACCATTATCAACTTATAAGTGTAATAAGAGTACATGTGAGCTTGAGGGTCTATAATATTCTCATCAAAATCTTCATCTACAAATATGATTGGACGCGGATAACCATTACCATATACATCAGCCATGTTTCTATACTGATTTAGATAGCTGGTATTTACATATTCAAGATTATGCAAACCAGTTAAATCAACAAATGGTATAAGGGCTCCAAACAATGTTATCCTTTTTAAATTACTACAAGATGATATATCTAACTAGCGTAGATAATGGGACAATGATATATCAATCTCCTCTAATAAAATATTATTAGAGAAATCAAGTTCTCTAATCCCATATTGTCCACCCCTCACCTTTTTTAGCTTACTGTTTTTTTGTTATATCAATATTGATTTTAGCGCCTCTTACACCCTCCCAGCGAAGGTATTCAAGATTGGGACAATTTTTTGTTATTAATTCTATTATAGGTAGATAACTGCAATCCAACTTAACCAAATTATGGAAATCTAAAAAATCCCATATAGATGCATCTTTATCCATAGTTAAGTCACTTACATTAATTTCCTTGATATTATCTATTTCCTTCTTTGTTGCTGTATCTATGTCTATTTGGTATTGTTTTTCAACAGCATTTTTTATGTATCTGTTCATGAGCTCAATCATTAAATTCTGATTCTATTATTGTTCTTTTTCATAAGTTAAACAGATAAATAAGTATCTCTTATTTGTTCCTAGATTAGTGTTATTCCTAACCTCTTTAGGGCGAATTATATCACCTTCATTGAGTTTCAGATTCTTGAATAGAATACAACTCTCTCCACAATACAAGTTTCCGTTTTCATCACGTGATACTGTAAATGTTTTGTCTTTATAGTCTTCAATACATGATTTCTTTAATCTCTTTATTTTAGCTCGGTTACTTTTAAAATCATGTTCCCTGATGTATTTATCTAACCATATTACAATATCACATAGTTGAAGTGCATAGCCGAATAAGAAGTAGGATGTTCCAATTTCCTCAAAAAAACGTCTTACATATGTTGTTTCTTCATCAGTCAGCTCAACATATTCAGATTTAATAGAATGTGAAAACTCATTTGAGACAAAAAGAATCTGTCCAATGACTTTAGAGTATATATCCGGTAATACGCTTTCTCCTTTTTCGCCGTATCTTATATTGTTGTGCTTTAAGTCATTTCCACTAAGATAGTTATAAGATTCCCATAAGTTAACAGATTCACCTTTAAAACACTCATCAGGCAATAATCCCTGGTTATAACAAGTCTTAAACATTTTTTCCACAAACTGACGTAGTTGGTTATAATGTAGAAATGAATCAAATCCAGCTTGTTCATCTGAATAGTGTAGAGGTCTGAGAATTTTCAGTAGGATTGATGAAGAGCCCTTCTCAAAATTATCTGAATCCAATATATCAAAGACATCTTTATATACCTCTCTTATCTTATATGTTCTTTCCAGGGTCGCTACATTTAGGATATTAGAGTATAGCTTTTCTATGTTATCAATATTGAACTTACTATAATAAACTTGCTTCCAATCTTTATCCCACCTTTCTCTGCTATCGGATACACTATACTCCATAATAGTTGAAAAGTTCTCCTTATTCCCGGCTGATAATATAAACCATGGGAATAATTTCCCATATTTAGTAGTCAAACCTTCAATTTCTGATATTACATTCTTTAGGAACTTCGGATTTTCTATATCATTGCTGTTCAACTTACAATAGCAGTCTAATACTATTGCTGATATTTCATCACGGTGATTAATCAGGTACTTCTTCCCTGTTTCCCAGTCCTGAAAGGGTATAAGCTTTATGCCATTTCGAGACATTTTTAATCTGAAAGTTTTACAATCTTCACTTTGATTCTGGTCGTCTATCCACAATACATTTATTTGTTTCATAACTTTCCATTTTTATTCTTTCCCATCATATGAGAAAAGAATGTTTGTATTATTGAAAATTAGTTTGTATGTCACAGGGTATTCGCTATCTGGATCATTGACAAATTCTACTTTTCCTCCAAATCTTTCCATCAGTTTTTTAATCTCATAGCAACCTATACCTGAGTGTTCGCCTCGACTGATCGATGTTGTTACACCGTAATCGAAGATTTCCTTGGAATCGAGTTTTTCATTTGCTGGCATACCATTGTTTGATACACAAACAATATAACTGTTATCTTGGGTTTCAAGTGTTATACGTATATTGTTGTTATGCATATCTCTATTCACAAATCCATATGCTACGGCATTAGCACAGATGTTATCTAAAATTCTTTCAAGTGCGCTACTTGAGAACTTGACAATAGAAATAGGATCACCTTTCTTCAGAATAAAGTCTGTGTCTGAAATTTTTACTGGCATATCATTCTCGTCAAATTCAACTACAGGTAAATCTTTATCTGCATATTCTCCTTCTGGTGCCTGAAAAGTTATTGAATAAAGATGGTTTTTGTGGGTATTGCAGTAATTTTCAAAGAATGGCGCCAAAGCAAGGTCTTCTTCTTTGTACATAATATCTTCTCCTACAGTAAACGATTCGATTGCTTTACTTACTCTCATTATACCTAGTCCTACACTATCCAAAATCTCTTTTATACTCATCCTGTCTTCGCCTTCTCCTATAATGGTATTCTCATTAAGATTTCCATGATATTCTTTCCTTAAGTCATCCAGTAATGACCAGCTATTGTTGAGTCCAAACATCATCTGACCAATTGCGTGCTTTTTTACGTGCACGTCTTTCACGTATGCTGCATAATCCTTCCTTATTTGTTCATTCTTTAGTTTCAGCTCACTGTCTAACCCTGACATCAGTTCTTCTTTTTGAATATCAATAGAAGGTACAGGTATCATCAAATTTAGGAAATCCTCTTTGGACAAACGTTTTATTGTGGTACCTTTACTAAAGGCTTTCACCTGAGATATGACATAATCAGACACAAGAGCCTTAAGAAGGTATGTTTCTTCTATGATTTCTTTTTTAGGCTGAAAGAAAAAAGTCTCTTGATAAGCTCCTATGTTCGTTTCTTCCGCTATTTCAAGTTTACCAATCTTTACTTTTTCAAATAAAGGTTGGGCTGTTAAACATGACTCTGTTAAACTATAGACAAAGCGAGGTTTTGCTTCTATGTCAGATTTTACAACATCACAATTCAGGTAATTATCTGACAATTCTTTTATGCCAAAAGCTATGTTCTTTTGCGCATCTTTTCCTATCAATCTGTTTCCTACAAATGAAACGATATCTTTAAGTTTGTATAGTGTCTCATTTGCCTTGATTTTAGGCAATCTATATATATATCTGGTTGGAGAGAGATTGTAATCTTCCGAAAGTTCTGCTGATGTAAGTACTCTACAATACTTCTCATCGAAGGTTTTAATGGCTTCCAATAATGATGATGCTTTTAATAAAGTCCCATTATTGACTTTATTTCTTACCGAAAACTCTGTTCCATCTACTAGTATAAAGTTATCAGATTTCTTTTTCTCTATAACCAAAACTATAGGATTAATTGAAGTTATGGGAGCAAATATCTTAGGCATAAGAATAACACTTCTCAGATAACCGTTATCTATAAGATATTCTCTTAACTGTTTGTCTTTCCCAGAATTAAAGAGGAATCCTTGTGACAACACGCAACACATCCATCCTCCGTCTTTCAGCTTATTATTAAAGGCTGATTTTACGGCATCTATTTCCGATAAAGAATCTTCTCTATACTTTATTGCAAAAGGAGGATTAAAAATAATGCAGTCATTTGATTTATCTAAATTTGCTAAATTATCAAACGAGTCTCCGATGACTATATCATTCTTCACATCATAGGCATCTAATAATATTTGTCCTAATGCCCATGCTGTCAAAGACATTTCCTCTCCAGTGATATTACAGTTTTCTAATTCTATAGCTTCTGTGGCTAGACCGGCAAATGGAAGATACACTTTAGAACCAGATTCAATATCCATCATTTCATTAATGAATGTAGTAAGTTCCTTTGGCTGGCTAATTATCGCTGCAGATTTCCCCTGTATAGAGCTATTATAATAGTCCAAAGCATATTCAACTACCTCTTGATAATTATCAAGTAGTATAGAAAGCTCTTTATTCTCGAAACACTCCTCTAGATTTACAATGATTGGTTCAAGGATACGAACTACATCAGTTTTAGCCTCATTGCCTCTCTTGATTACATATAAAGACGCAACCAATGCATTCATAGTTTCTGTATATTGAAGGACCCCTCTATATTTTGATGCAAAGTTAACTACGATGTTCTTTACTTCATTGGCTATACTGCTGTTCAAAATTCTCTTCATATTCGTATATTTTTTTGTTTCTGATGCAAAGGTAAGGCAGTTATGCGAAGCCTATTTTCGCATAGAAAAATATTTTTCGTTCATTCTTTTTATGGTTGCAGATAACTCATTTCTGAGTATCTCAGGCTCTAATACGATAACTTCATCAAAGTAAGACATTAACTCTCTTTTTAGTTCATAGTTAACTATACATTTAAGTTTTATCAAATGACCTTCCTCTGGTAAAGTATATTTCTCCCTATAGTTGATTTCTTCTTCCTTGTTATTTATAATTTTTTGAGAGCCGTGAATAGGCTTTGTCTGTATGTAATTGTAACTGTTCTCTGAAGCCCAAAATACTATAGTCTCTATTTTACCTTTCTTCGGAAATGTAACTCCTACTATATCTTCAAACTGTTCTTCTACATCGGTAGGGAATTCATAATAATTTAACTGAGGTTTTATCTCAAAACCGTCAATTCTGTCAAGAGCAAATGTAAGAATTTCCTTGTCATTATCGGCCGCTCCTAGTAGAAACCATCTGTTGTTGTATTGCTTAAGCAAATATGGATGAAATAATATCTCCTTTATACGACTGTTAGTAAATGTATGGTACTTTAAAAGGATTACGTTCTCATTGGATATTACCTCAAAAAGTGCACCTAAAAGATTTGAGTTTTTGAGATACGGATTGTTACTGAAACTTATAATTTTTTTCTGTTCATTCAGCCCCAATCCCATTTTAAATCTGTTCAACCAATCAAAATTTACTAATCCTTCAAACTGTCCTAATGTATTCAGAACCTCACATAACAGATTCTTTTCGTCACTACTCAGTTCTTTTGTAAAGATAGAAAAGGAAGGAACAGAGTATCTGATACATCTTTTCCCTTCATATCTGAATCTTTCTATATCTGCAAAGAACGGAGCATATTCCAGATAGTTAATATCCATCTCTATACAGCGTTGAGATACAGTTGGCTGCCCCATCTCGATAAGACTTTTGTTGCACCTCTCTGTTATATCATGGATATCATAATAGTGATGCCTATCTGATAATAGTTCATCTATGAATTTATATCTTGAAACAGCGTTTTTATTACTTGGCATAGTTAAAATTTTACTTTTTATATGCAATTAATAGAAGTATGGATAATAAAAGAGAAGGTAAGATAGAATTACGCTTTGTGGTTTCATACTTCAAATCTTTCTAATAAATCAATTCTATCAAATATTAAGTTTAATCCTTCATTATATTGCCTACTACGATTTTCATTACAGTACCAATTAAGAGCTTCATTAAATAACTCTTTATCTAGAATAGATGTTGTAAACATAAACTCATTTCTTCCAGTTGTTTCCTTTTTGTAATCTTTATAGTACATCTCTGGACCCAATTCCCTTCGATTGTTGTAATATCGTAGCAGTAAATTGAGCTTGCTATTGTAAAATACATTCCTCTATTTTTATCTTTATATTCATCAGTGATTAATAGTGATTTAGGTATAATCTCTTCAATTTTGTTCAAAAGTTCTTGGTATTAAAAAGTTTATTATCTTCAGACGATGCATGAATAGTTTTGCATTCTGTCCATTTCAATGACTTGCTAACAAGATTATATAAATCTTTTTTTGAATGTTCACCAAACCTTTGCTGGCGTTCAATGTACACATAAGACGAATTGTCGTATTCATAATTGTCCATTCTTACCCACCAAGCCCACAAGGTCGATACAGATCTTTTTTGTTTTCCCATTCGCTTGTTACAAACACAAGAATTGTAGGTTCAACTTGTTTAGCATAATTTTTTAAGATGTTTTTCAAGAGTATTTTTTGGAGAATATGGCTGTAATTTCAGCCGGCCTTTGTTATCTATACCTTTATAGTAAGAAAGGCCTGACTTAATTTGAACATGTATTCTAACACCAAGGTCTCTTCCCATACTATCTCTTACATCTATATAGCCATCAATCCCATCATCGTTTTCTTGTGTGTTAGACAACCAACCCCATCCAAAAAATTCCTGTACAAACATACCAACAACTCTTCCCCCCGTAGCTGCTTGAATATAATTTTGCCTATTATTTTTGCCATATTTTATCTGTATTATATATTTAACGTGAGCTCAAAATAGAAACAAATGTTTTAATTGATAATTTATAATATAGCAATAAAAGTATTTAATTTATACTGCTCAATTATAACATTTAAACGATTACCACTATGTTTCCTGAGTCTAAAGTTACAGAGATTTATTGTATGGCCGATGATTTTTGCAAGGAATTTGCGTTGCGTCTGAAAAAAAATATGATTGAGGATAAGAAAACCAGGTATCGTAACAAACCCAACCGTATGAGTGATGCTGAGATTATGGTTATTCTAATCCTGTTTCACTCCGGTGGTTTCCGCTGTTTCAAACACTACTACAAGGAATATGTCTGTAAACATCTGAAGTACCTTTTTCCGCGTCAGGTTTCCTATAACCGTTTTGTGGAACTGGAGAAAGAAGTATTACTTCCCTTGACCATCTTCATCAAAAAAGTACTGCTGGGGACCTGTACTGGCATCAGTTTTGTTGCCCCCACTCCTTTACGTGTTTGACATAATCAAAGAATCCTTATTCATAAGACATTTGAAGGACTTGCCGAGCATAGAAGAAGTTCAATGGGATGGTTCTGCAGATTCAAACTGCATCTGATAATCAATGACAAGGGTGAGATTCCCAATTTTATGTTCACTCCTAGAGATTTGTGACCGTGAACCGTTGAAGCAGGGTAAGTTTCTGGAGAACATCAAAGGCAAGCTAAAAATGTCTTCACTTTGCTATGTAAAAACAAGTTAGTATCATCTATATAATAACAATACTTAAATCAATGATTTTGCTCTTATAATCAGAGAAATTAACCTTTAGCAGTTTTAATTCTCTCTGTAATATATTGTGCTACAATGTATTACAGAGAGGCGAATTTTTGTCCTTTGTGCATAATATAGATTTCATATCTTCGCAGAAGCAGAAAGCAGTTTGATTTCAAAGCTTTTTGGGTGTGTTGGGCTTTTTAACAATCCATCACATAAAACAAAAGCTATTTTATTATGAAAAAAATAGTTTTTAAAATCAAATGGTTTCTGTACAATCAGATTAATAAACAAAATCCTTTTATTGCTTTATTATTGGATAATCTTGATATCTTTGATGATATTACAAAGATTATTGAATTTTGTGGCATATTATTGCTTAGTGCTATCGTAGGTTTTCTCATTGCATACATACCACCAATCATTGGTAATAAACGAATGCTATATTTATAGTATTGTGATATTTACATGTATGAAAATGGGGCAAACGACACATTCTCATATATACTTTACAAAAAGGGAATATAATATTGCTACTCCAATTTCCCAAACTCCAAATATCTCCCCCTGAACCTCTCATAAACCTGGACATAATACTCCGGCAGATACTGTATCATCGCATCCACAAAATCCTCCAAAGTAACAGCACTCAGCTTATATGCATACTCCGGCTTCAGGTACTCCGTAACCGACCTGATTTCCTCTTCGGTTGACGGATGATCCTTTGGCGAGAGAACCACAGAATACGAGTCCTTCAGTCCTTCAACCATCCTGTACCGCTCTGTTAGCAAAAGGTTTCTGTAAATCTGCGTAAGTTTTACTTTACCTCCCATCAGCAGCTCCTCAAAGTCCGCACTGAACAGACCGGTATCAACGAGCATCTGCTTCTGCTCCTCACAACGACTGGCCTCGTTCACTCCGAGCACATCCGTATATTTCGTCTCGATGGCGATGATATGCTTGCCGCCCTTATTATCCACGAATCGGATATACGCATCCATGGCAGACTTGTCATTCGTGTACTTGTCAATCGGTGTAGGAATAAACTCCAGACCGATTTCCGTCACCTCAAATACCGGGAAGTTCCTGAAGACCGACCTCACGGCAAGCGTAACCATTGCCGGATCCAGCTTCAACAGTAACATCAGGGGATGGAACAGGTTGAATGCCATCGGCTGGCTTGAAAGCAGGTTGTTGAACAGCCTGAACCCGTCTATCGTCTCATTTTCCCTTTTGTTTGCCACTCTTTCCTTGGCATACTCGAATGTCTCCTTCATTAGGAAGTTCTTTCCGGACACCTCACCCCCACTAATCATGTTTCCATATTTCCGCTTGGAGGCTCTTGTAGGCCCTGTTCCTTCCTCTTCGCCTATCTCCACTCTGTACATGGACTGGAGCAGCCTTGCTTTCCTGGTGAAAGCATTGTCGCTTCCACACTGGTTTCCGTATATCTTATTCATTATTTTTCTATTTATTCATGTAGTCTTCATTAATCATGTTCCGTTTAAAGAAATTATGATATAACGTATTTCCATTATTTATAATTACTATATTTTGCTTTGATCTAGTTATAGCCGTATAAATTACTTCTGGCTTATTTAGAGATTTATTTATTGTATACCCGTTACCATCACCCTCAGGTTGTAATAATATAATTACATTTGCAGCGTCCCATCCCTGGAAACTATGAATTGTTGAGAATTTTAATCCTCTATCCATCATAGTAAATTTCAACTTCTTTACAGTGTCATCCTTTAATTTATTTTTTTCATCTATTGGTATAAATGTTGTTATGGTTGGCTCATTTGTTGTTTTCCGATAGTTGTATTCTATGTCTTTTAGGATAATAGAATTTTGGCCTAAAATTACTGTCTCATTGACATCAAAGCCTTCAATTCTTAATATACTGGATATAATTTGTGTCAACTTATTTATATTTATGCCTGAATTATTATACATGTACTTTAAACAAGTAAACATACCATCTTGGAGCAATTCTGCTTTTTCAAAATTGTCAGCATTTATAAAACCAAAATCATTTTGAAATTTCTTAGCTAAACTTGTCAATTGATTATTTGCAAATCTGTGGCATTTGCTTAATTGCCGATTCCATTCTCCTCCAATAACTCCTATACGAATATCTCCATTTGAATCAGTATCTCTATTATATATATTCTGTTTAGGATCTCCAAAAACTACAAACTCACCATTTTCTTTCAGGAATTTATTATAAAGAATTTGAAGCCACTCACTTTTATAACTTTGAACTTCATCAATAAATATGGCATCAAAATGTTCTATATCATTTTCTTTATTATCAAAAAAAGTTGTATTATCAAATGAATTAAAATATACATGTTTCCCAATAGTTTGAGCCTGTTCCTTAAAAAAATAGTGATAGTGACTAATATGTAGCTTGTTCCAATAGAAATCAGCTCTTACATCATTGATGCGATATCGTAAATAGTTGGATAAAGTTTTATTGTATGTCAAAATAAGTATATTACCACCAGTTCTAATTTGAGCATTTACAGCCCTAGTTGCAAGAACTTGTGTTTTACCAGCCCCTGCAACACCGCTAATTTTTTGTTTCCTTTTAGCTATACTTTGTGAAAGATTCCTTTGTATCGTAGTTAAATTTATAGATTTACCTTGTCTGTAAGAATGCCATTTGGGTGTTAATTCTTTTAATATACTATAAAACAACTGCTTATCGAAAGACTCACGCTCTTGATTTAAATTCAACCAATTTAATGCAGACATCATTCTTGTTTTATTATTTATGACATCCTTACCTAACAAAGAAATAAATTTAGTATCTTCTTTTTCAAATATTTCTTTTATCTCCTCAGTCGTATTTTCTGTAAAAAAAATAGCAGTTTTTACCAATGAATAATTCTTCTTATCCTCTTCTGCTTTCTTGAATAATAATTCATTTTGTCTAAAAAATTCAAGACCTGTTTCTACGATGTCTTTTATAAATATATTATTTTCGTCCTCAATTGGATTAATATCATTCTCTTCAAGTTCATTATCTTCGTTAACATCATCAAACACATCTGATTTTGTTAAAAATCTATTGCAGATGTTTATTATCAATATCCCTTTCTTCTCACATATCAATACCAAGTCTGCTTTCTTTCCATATATTTTTTGTTTTATGAGAATAATGTCATTAGGTGAAATCTGATTTAATAAATACAAGTATATTAAACGTAATTCTTCAGATATAATACCATTCTGAACTGCGAGACGTGGATCATATTCATTATATACCGTATTTTTACTGTCTGTAAAATCCGGTACCATAATATTTTCAATATTATTTACATTTAAAGGATTTCCATTGTAAACAAAACATTTGGTTTTACATGTAAACGTATAAAATGTGTCTGATGTTTTTCCATATTGGGAATCGTCTACATTAGAAAAATAATCCTGTTCACCAAAGATACTACAGAACTGTTCAATCTTATATGCATTACTATTTTTAGGCCCGATGCATAGAATAATATTATTTCTGCTTTTATCACCTACAATATTTGCCAGTTTACCTAAATCAATGCTATCAATATCTAGTATATTAGAAAATATATGAATAACATTTTTATATCTGTAACCTAATTCATGAATTTCATTTTCTTTTCCTGCTCCAGGTAAATAATTTTGTATTGGCTGTATACATACAGCACCATTAGTTGCAATTGTAAGATTTATTTCTGCCCTTTCCAATGCAATTTTTGACGGTTCTATAAGTGTTATTTGTTTTAACCATTGTAGTAAATCATGTTCTTTAAAGCAGTCAACAACACACATTGAACCAATACCTTGCCCGCATCCCCAATCAACAATTTCAATACTCCCTGATATATTATCAAAAGGAAAGTTCTGTAAAGCTGATCTACATTTTATCATATGCATTTCCCCATAGGCAGCAATATAACAATTTAAAGCATCTTCATTGTCTAATAAAGCAACACCATTATGAAGATCTGGAAATCTATATGGTCTTGTCTTATAATCTGAAGGCGTTAAACTTCTACATGTTTCTATTACATCTTGCATAGAAAGAGATGCTTTCGCTTTTATATGTTCATAGTATTCTCTCATTCCTTTATCTACCGGTTATATTTTCATTGTGCGGATTTTCTCTATGTTTCATATAATTCTGTTTAGCAATCTCCTTGCTCGAATTTGCGTAACAGTATTCACAAAGATGCGGACATGTATTGTACTCTCCTATATCCTTGCTGTCTATACATCCGCAGACTTTCCTTTGACCTTTATCTTTCTTGTTTTTCTTATATTCAACACTAATCTCCCCAAATATATCCTCCGTTACTTCTACACCTATATGGTTCATCAGCAGCATGTCATCAGAAAAGTACTTTATCATCAACTCGTCATCTATACACTTGTTATGCTTGATACCAAACATATCAAGGTCTATCTTTTCTGCACACGTAACCAGCTCGAGTTTCCATTCCTTGTTCATATCCACGAGCCCGGTAGCAAACTCTATCATATCTTCCTGTGAAAACTCTCTATACTGAATATTGTTCTTATAGAGATTGTTCTGTACCTTCTTATATGACGAAATATCAGCAAAACTAAAGACCAGTTTCTCTGTATATCCGCTCAATTTGACTCCTATATTGTAAATTTTCTCCAGGAGATCATCTACTATCAAACCTTTGGCTAATATCAGTGGGTCAAATCTCCATATTACTTTCCCATATCCTAACCTATCAACCAATCTCTTGAATGTATCCATTCTATTACTTAATGATGGTACACCCATCTCCAGTTTCTCTTCATGATAGTCATTCAAAGTGAACTGGATATAGCTATTTACACCTCTATTATCTAAATAGTCAAGTAATCCTCCTTCCTTAAGAAGTGGAGCCGGATTCTTTGACCAGAATACAATAAGCCTTGTCTTATCGTATGCCACATAAGATTTTACCCCATTGAAAGGGTTTTTCCAAACCGAATATCCTTTCTGCAGCCTTTCCTGAAACCAGTCTGCATAAAAGGCAGGTATATCTGTAGCACGGCTTGCTGATACAATTATTGGTGCACCTGCTTCTACACTTATACCATCGTCTGTATTTATCGTTATCTTTTCCATTTTTACTGTTTACTGAAATCAGTTCGTTTCTAATAACTCTAAAATTACTTTTGAGGATAAGAATACACATAAACTCAGTGGCCATTCTGTATTGCATGATGTATTATCGTCATTACAATTCCCAGCACATAATATCCCTACAACTTCTCCATTCAGAAATACAGGGCTTCCACTACTGCCAGGCTTAAGCTGTTCATCAGTATTTACTGCATAGTAATTTCCATCTTTTAATCCATTTACTACAGCATTACACTCTACATATTCTTCTCCTAACATTCGCCGACTACAGCTTTTCAACACATCACCTTTTTCTGGAACAACATCAGAAAGAACCAGCGGACTATTGGCATTTGGAACAGATTATACAGCAATATCATAACTCTCAGATTCATTTTCATCATTGTGGAAAACAATAGGATTTATCAAAGGTATATTTTTACCATTCCATCTAATCCTTGGGTTTTCACATTTAGATATCACATGACCTGCTGTTATAAACATATCTCCGACCATTACACCGCAACCTTCATTATAGTTATCGGATATAATGGATAGAACGTATTGCTTCATTTTTGTTATATCTTGAATCTTTTCCATATTATTTATCAAAAATAATATATAACTAACCTTTCTTTGTATATTCGTAAGTATCCTTCATCATGAAATTCTTTCTAACACATCACCCCCACTGATCATGTTCCCATGTATTTACACTTGGAGGCTCTTGTTGACCATACTCCTTCCTCTTCGCCTATCTTCACCCTATACATAGGGAGTAGCCTTGCTTTTCTGGTGAAAGCGTTGTCGCTTCCACACTGGTTTCCGTATATATCTATAATTTCCATTATATCTTCAATATTATTCTATCTATTACTTATAATATTTGAACCCTAATGTATCCTGTAACCCTCCAAAATTCTTTTGAAGATTATTGAAGACTGCTGATGTTTTGGTTCTTATAAGATACTCACCAAAGTAAGCTAAATCATGAATTGCTGATAGCGAACTGTCCACAGACCTTGTGTAACCTGACAATATTTTTGCTTTAGAGTTCTCCTTAAATACTTCTGCTCTTATCGGTGAACCTAATAGTGTTCTACAGCTGCTAAAATGTACAAGGCGGTTCTCAAATACATTGTCGCCTATTTCCATAAGGGTATCAAGTTGCAAATCCTCTTTTTCTCCTTCCAATTGAATAGCATTTGTATTGCCGTGAAAACTGAAATACAGAATGCTGTAATTATTCATGTATTCCTTCTTACTGAACTGCTCCAGATAATATTTCAATTCTCCAAGTGTTGCAACTCTTCTGTAAATGTATGGTATGCCATACATCTCACTTATATATTTCATCAACGGCTCAGAGTTAAGACTACGTCTGTTCCCTCTTTTCGTAATCTGCCATTCTGTTTCTATACAAATTATACCATGTTTCATAATTATAAGTTAGCTGTAATTTAATTATTTCATACTTTTTTATATCAGCTCAAAACTGTCTGATATTACATCATCTTCCTTTTTCGTGTCGAAAGATTTTCTTTTCTATGTATTGCCCTCAGATGTGTATGCTCATTATGGAATTTTATAAAGTTCTCCTTAATATCTTCATCCGTAAAATATGTGGTTGTCTCGTTGTCTTTTGTCTCACATACATATTTGTGAAGATTATCTACCCCGCCATTCTTATCAATCCATAATGACACTACATCCTTAAAATCCAGGTCATAGTGGTCAATATGGACATCTTTGATGTTTTTTATAACAACTCCTGAAAGTGGACAAACAAGTGGGAATGTTAGGTTTTCTCTAAGGCCTTTAATTATGTAATCTATAGACTCCCTACAAGCTGCACTAATATCCTTTATCTTTTTATTCTTCTTGCTGTCTAAACAAGACATGAATGATATATCCGTTTCTGTTCCGTCTTCTCTCGTGATATAAAAGCATTTTGTCCCGTAGGTTGCTTTTTTTATTGATATCATTCTTATCCTCTGGCCTTTTGTCTTTGACTCATAATCGTCATGTCCTTTGAATACATCACAAAGAAATTCAAAGTCTTCACCACCTTCTAATGATGCAACTCCAGAGTTCAATATTTGCCTGCATTTGTTTTTTATTTCTGTCTTATTCATGTTCATGAGATTATTAAAGTTATAATTAATATCACCAGCACTACCAGCACCACATAAAGTTCCACTGGTTTCGAATGTTTCTCGGCCTGCTTAAACTGCTCCTCCAGCCTTGTCGCCAAAGCCTTAGCGTCCGCAAGTTCCTTTGACAACTTTGCATTCTGTGTCGTTATCTCGGTAAGTGACTTCTGCAGAGCTGCATTTGTCTGCTGCATCTTCGAAATGTTCTAGTTGAAACTCTTCGCATGTTCGTCTTAAATCTTTATTTATTCCCTATAGTATACATATTCTTAAAATGTAATACTCAATCGAATTTAAAACAATCTAGTAAGTTATCAATTATCCCATAATTGCTTATTAATGAGCATAAAGTTAATAATTATAAATTGATGAATATTATATTTCTCATATTTTATATTTAAATATTACCTAATACTGTCATTCAATCCCACTCATACAACTTGTTATAAGAAATAAAAATTGCAAATTATTATAAGTTTTACCAGGATAAAGTATCTATCAAAATCTAATAATAACGCAAATATAATTATTACTTAACAACTTAAAATATAGCCAACAAAATAATGAAAAAAAATGCTCAACAAATTGTGATTCATTCATTGTATAGAAACACATACCAAAAAGTCTTTTATATCATTGTCATCAATATTCTCGGGTATACAACAAAAATATCCAACAATAAACATCTATTCAAGAGGATAGATAAAAATCTATTTGTAATATTGCAGAAAAATGAGCAAAACATGTTCCGTTTGTTTAAGATTATAAGAAACTATAGGGAAGAGATTAGTTCTATAGAAATCAAACAATTAATCACAGATAAAATAATGATAAAAGCAGCTCTATCACCATATATTTTGATATATACTTTTTCCCTAAACTACCATAGCACAACGCATTTATAAAAGGGCTTGCCCTGTTCACTTTTTTAAAAGAGGGAAGCCTAATTCCCCCTTCCTAAAAAGGGCGTTAGAAAAAGACAGTTTAAAATGGCAGCAAGCTGGATAATTTTGTTATGTAATTTACAGAACAGAGAATCGAATTTTTGCCATAATTTGGATCAAAAAATTATCAGCTGTACCAATATTAGCAATACACAAAAACAATCGTAAGAAAGGCTTAAAACTAGCTAAATTAAAAAGTTATTCTCCAGCAGCTACAGTCGTTTTATCATATTAAGAGCAATAGAAAACCAATACAGACTTGGATCTTTTTTAATTAAAAGTCCCCAATATATCATATACGACTGAAACAATTTATATGGGGGTGTCCAACAAAATTATACAACAGGATAACCTCAAGAAATAGATTTTTTATTGTATACTATACCTATCAAAAATATGATTAGAACAAAATAACAATGTACAAGAAAACAGGGCTTAAAGTAGCAAACAAATAAACTTGAACGCCCCAAATGTAAGTATAGTATAGAAAGGATAATATTATCTAACAAAAAAACTTTTTTAAGATGTATTAAAACCATACTTTTATTCTAAATTGACATAATCAAAATCCAAACAATAACCTCATCATTTCATCAATTCATCAAAAAACAATTGTATCACATAACGTAGAATTGTATAAAAAAGCAATAAGCACTTTTATATTTAAACGACATTTCATACTTTTGAGATACATCTTTTGTTTTTCACTATTAATGCCCAGCACAATAGTAATAATTTATAACAATATACGCCATGATTAAAATTTATAGTATGAATACTTGTCCAGACTGTATTTATGTTGAAGAGCAGATACAGGGAGACGACAGATATGAGATTATAGACATAGGTTCGCATGTAAAACATTTAAAGGAATTTCTAAGGATCCGTGATAACAGCCCTGTTTTTAATGAAGCGAAAAAAGTTGGAGCTGCAGGTATTCCATGCTTTGTTCTAGAGGATGGTTCTGTTACACTCATACCAGAAGAAGCCGGACTTACTTCAAGACCAATTACAGAAGGAATGTCATGTAATATAGACGGAAGTGGTTGCTGATACAAACTATATTTTGAGGCATCTAACCTATCATATAATAAAGCTAAAACATGAGATCTGTTTATTATATGATAGGTTGTACCCCAAAATGACCTCTAATCACAAATCGATCTTAGATAATAATTGGCAGTTCCATATGAATGTTTACTATCTTTCTCCTCTATGAATCGTGTATATTGGAAATACAGCTTCTGATATAATGCAATGATGATGAATATGGTATACTTACCTGCCGCTTGTTGTATGGGAAAATTTTGCCAATGAGGATTTATAAAGATGTAATCCTAGCAAAGGGCTCAACTATATTGAGAAATTAATGGAATATCTTTTTAAGTCATCCGATGAACATTGAAGATATTTCCGTATTTTTGAAATCATAATTTAATCATTAACAGAATGTGTTATGGGACAAGAATTTTGTCAAAGTTGCGGTATGCCTCTCACAGATACAAATAAAGGAACAAACTCTGATGGAAGTTTAAACAATGAATACTGCTCCTATTGTTATCAGGAAGGACAATTCACACAAGATTTTAACATGAGCCAGATGATAGAATTTTGTGCTCAATTTACGGATCAAATAAATAAGAAGACAGGATGGAATCTTACTCCGGAACAGGCTAAGGAAAATATGAGACAATTCTTCCCTACTCTTAAACGATGGAAAGAAAAAGATGAAAGAACACTTACAGAAAAAGCAACTGGCTTGTTAGCACAATGTAAGGACATTACGATTGCCTCAATTGATAACGAAGGATTTCCACGTCCGGTTCCAATGTCCAAAATCAGTTCAAAAGGATGTAATGAGGTATGGCTGGCAACCGCTGCCAATTCTGTGAAGGTTACAGATTTCAAACTGAACAACAAAGCCGGACTTTGTTATTCAAACTATGGTGACAGTGTCGGCTTGAGAGGAATCATTGAGATTATAACTGATGATAACATACGAAAAGAAATGTGGCAAGACTGGCTTATCAATCACTTTCCGTATGGCCATACAGATCCTAATTTTGTACTTTTACATTTCATAGGAAAAGAGGCTACATTTTGGATTAATGGAGAATTCGCGCACGAAAAGTTGTAATATAAATTCATATTATTAAGAATATACATAGCATTCTTTATGTCTTGCATTCATTATGAAAAAAGTAAGATATTTATGACAATAACCTCCTACTGAAAGGACAAAATTACAAAATACAAATCAAAATGGCCGACAATGGAAATTCATAATTTATTGGATGTCAAATCAAGAACCGAGCTGCGTGAATGGTTAATACAGAACCACAAAACTGAGAAAGAATGCTGGGTAGTGGTAAAACGTGGTAGACCTACGGATAACAATACTTTCTGGTATATCGATGCTGTAGAGGAAGCCCTATGCTTCGGTTGGATAGACAGTACTACTAAAAAAATAGCAGATGATGTAACAGTCCAGAAACTTTGTCCACGAAAGCCAAAAAGCAATTGGTCCGAGCTTAATAAAGAAAGATGCCGCAGAATGGAACGATTAGGACTGATGACTGATGCCGGAAGAGCTGTTCTGCCGGATATGTCTCCCAATGGTTTTACCATAGACAAGGATATATTACACAGACTACAATCTGACCCAGTAGTGTGGAACAACTTCTGCCAATTCCCTGATTTATATAAACGAATCAGAATTGATACTATCCAAATTAAAAAGAATCAGCCTGAACTTTTTGAAAGTCGCCTGAACAAATTCATAGAAAATACCCGAAAAGGACTTCTTTACGGAGAATGGAATGACAATGGAAGATTATAAAAACAAAGAAAACAGCACTATAAAAACTTTGTGCAAATAGAAAATTAATAGTAACATATTTTTTCTTCTTAAGAGAAAAATGTATATTTACTTATTTTTAAACTAAATATATACAGATATGGAAAAATTAATTTTTACAATCGTGTAAATGACGAAGTCGTATAGATCCGCCATTTCTCTATTATTGATAGAGCTCATTATATGCTTGACTTTGACAATCACCAGCAATAGAACGAATAAAGGCCTAAACTAAATATAATCCTTGCCACTCAGAATATTAATAGCTTCAAATTAAATGATTTTGACTTCTATGCGAGTGCACATGATCCAACAAACTATTGATGATAAGGTTATCAAGGACTTGTTTGGTGTGAGTGGTCAGGAACTCCAAGAAATTAGAACTGCAATTGCTGGGCTTCAGAGATCTTTGTCCTTTGTATGGAAAATAAGTATAAGAATATTTATGTCTCGCATTTGATATAAACAATTTAATTTAAGAATATAAAATGTGGTCAGATAATGAAACGACGCAAGATTTGCTTGGATATCAAGTCCATGCAGATTTACTCAAGAAAATAATTTTGAATGATGATATGTTACCCATTTCCATTGGAGTATTTGGGAATTGGGGATCTGGGAAAAGTAGTTTGATGCTATTGCTTCAGCAGTCCTTGCATGAATGGGAAAAATCTCAACATAAAAAGGATCATAAGATTATACTTCAAGTGTATTTTAATAGTTGGCAGTTTGAAAGCTATGACTCAACAAAACTGACAATGATAGAAAGTATATTAGAAGCACTTGACAAAGATATTAATAAGCGAAAAGATGTATTTGAACGGGTAGATGATTTTCTCAAGCGAATTAAATTTTTAAAAGTAGGCGTATTTATCTTGAAGAAGGCTTTTGATAATCTAACTCCTGATTGGCTAAAAAATTGGTTGCCAACAAAGGAAGAACTTGATAAGATAACAGACAAGGATAAATACAATAATCTACTTGAAGATATACAAAAAGGAAATACATCGAAATTTATTGCAACATTCAGAGAACTCTTTGAAAAATTGGTCGATGATATTGGTTATAAGGCAGTTGTTGTCTATATTGATGATTTGGATAGATGTGATCCTAAAAGAATTATTGGATGCTTGGAGGCAGTTAAGTTGTTTGTGAATGTAAAGAAAACCGCATTTATCATTGGTGCAGATGAACGTATTATTGAATATGCTATTAGTCAGCATTATCCTATTCAAATGAAGAAAGAAGATATATCCAGTCCATTTTCAGACTATCTGGAAAAACTCATCCAACTACCATACAAACTGCCACGTTTGTCTGACAACGAGCAAGAGACTTATATCACACTTCTTCTATGCAAAAATCATTTAAATGATATCCACTTTAATGAAATACATCAGAAATATTTGGAGTTCAGAAAAACAGACAAGCATTCCAAATATAATATAGATGACATCAAAGCAGATGTCACTCCAAATAAAAACATAGACTTTCATGAAGTAGAATATCGTTTGCCAACCGTACCTCTTATTAAGCGTTTTTTAAATGGAAATCCACGACAACTAAAACGTTTCTTAAATACCTTATACGTACGTCAAGAGTTAGCTGAGGTAGCAGGTTTTACAGATATACGCCCTGAAGTATTAACCAAACTAATGGTATTGGAGTACAACACACTGTACAATTCTCGTTTTGAAGAACTTTATAAACTTCAAAATGCAAATGGAGGTGTTTTGCCATTGGATGATGTTGAGCAAGAAGCAAAAACTGAAAATGGTATTCAAAATCCACAATGGAAAGACAACTGGTCGTCAGATTATTTGAAGCAATGGTTAAGCTCAGATCCGTCATTAAAAGATATAAATTTACAAAACTACTTCTGGGTAGCACGAGATGCTTTGAAAAATGAAAAACCAATAGCTTCGTTGGTTACAAACAAAGTCATGCTGTTATTCCGAAAATTATGCACCTTGCAAACAAGCAGTGTGATGAAGCGAGATTTGCCTGAAATTATTAAAGCTTGCGATGATTCAGAAAAAGACATGATTATTTACTTGATTAATGATAACCTAAGAAAAGATCCAAAGTCAAAAAATTGTTGGAGAATACTTAATTGCGATGAGAATAATTTATTATTTGGTGACAAAATAGACAGATTAAAATTATTATTCAGTAATATAAAGACCGAAGATATAGATACAAAAGCGGATATATTTTTTGTTAGAATGCTTCCATTAAGCAATGAGATACATAACTATATAAATAGTTTGCCAAAAGCGAACCCTTTAACAAAAGCTATTGAACGAAAAATACAAAAATAATAAATATGGGTACATCACAATCACATAATTTGAAATCTTCGCCTAATTGGTCTGCAGCAAAACGAGCCATGACGAGTCTAGCAAATGGAACAGACAATAAGCCTGACTCAAATGCAAAGTTTTTTGGTAATTTAGGAATAGCGCTCGGCAATGGTTTGTATAGGGGTGGCAGATTTGGAGGGCATGGAGGCAAGAGAGGCGGCAGTTCGTTTGGACGTGCTGGTGGACATGCAGTCAGAGGGTTGGCTACTGTTTTAAACAATATTAAACAATATGGACTTGTATCAAGTTTAGGCATTGATAGACTGCCTGATACACAAAAGCCGAAAACACCACATGATTTCAAGGAATTGCTTTTGCACGAGATTATTGGAGACAATGATTCTACAATGGATGATGCAGCAGCAACTTATGCAATGGATAAAGTGCTGAATGATATTTTGTCAGATTGTAAAGACGGACAAGAAATTGAAGATAAACTTCAGAATGCAACAGATGACGATCTTCATGAATGGATTATAACATTTGAAATTGAATACATACTGGAATATTCTGCTGAATTATTTCAAAGCCACATATTTGACAAAGGGAGTAATCCCGAAGAAATAAAGAAGGACATGAGAGGTTGGCTTCATAACGAACTAGATGAGAAGTTAAGCAAAGAACTAACTCAAATCGACTTCAATAGCCGAGAAGGAAAAGAATATCTGGATTCTTTAACATCAGAAATATTGGATATATGGAAACAAGAATAAACATTAATTATACTCCGTCAAAAACAAGCGAAGTTTTTGGCCTTTTTACTCTTTCATTTCAAGGAAGTGACGGAAAAGTTCATTCTGTCGACACAAAGTTTAATCCCAAACAGTTATGGGAGTTTTCACGAGATACATCATCTGTTGCTTTTGATTTATTAGTTTTATCCATGATTGTATATAATGTGGACAGAGCTGTACTTCGTTTGTCTAATTCAGATGATGGATGGAAACGAAACTTGATATTATTGAATGTTCCTGTAATAAATCTTGAGGATATGAATAAAGGTCGTGAAGCTTTTAATAAAGCAATAAATTTTCTTACGGGCGCACAATTGGGATATTCACTTTATACAGGCAGATTCATACTCGTATAATCCAACTAAAAAAGTAAAGGAATATAATCCTCAGTTTTTTGAAAAGGTTGCATTGTTTTCAGGAGGTTTAGATTCATTGATTGGATTTATAGATGAGGCCAGCATTCTCTCTGTTGATAAAAAGATACTACTTGTTTCACATATGGAATTGGGCAAAGAGCATAGTGATCAAAAAAGCATTTTAAAATATTGCAGGGAAAACAATATCTTTTCGAATAAATACGAACAAGTGTTGCTGAACACAGGGCTTAAACCTCATTCTTGGAATATTAAAACTTCAACAGAGAGTACATTCCGCTCACGTTCCTTATTATTTTTTGCAGCAGGAATATATATTGCAAACAAAATATCCCCACAATGTCAATTGATAGTTCCAGAGAATGGAACTATATCAATAAATATACCTCTTGATAGTGGAAGAAGGAGTTCATGCAGTACTCGAACTACGCATCCTACTTTTATCAAACGCATACAGGAGGCCTTATATGCTATAGGTATATCAAACTCAATATACAACCCATATCGATTAAAATCAAAAGCAGACATGGTTCTTGAGTGCTGTCAAGATACTTCGAAAAAGGCAATTTTAAAATTATTAGTTGACTTATCATGCTCTTGTGCAAAACGTGGTCACAATGTTTTTTGGGATAAAAGCGGAATAGAAATACGCAATGCCAAAATCAAGCATTGTGGTATGTGTTTGCCATGCTTATATAGAAGAGTCGCACTAGATACAATAGGCCTAGATAATGAAGCATTGCTTGGCACTGATGTACTTCATGGCATTAAATTTAATCTTGACAATAAACATCAAAAAAGGAATAGGGATTTTAACGCTCTTCTGTATTTCCTAAAAAACAGAATGAATGAACGTACAATTCGCCAAGAACTATTCTTTAATGGAATTATAGAAAAGCAAGAGTTAGATGAATATACATCATTAGCCTTACACTCATACAGACAAGTTATAAATTGGCTTAAGAAAAAAGCTACAAATGAAATACAAATAAGAGCAGGAATATGATTATAGACACCCATTGTCATTTTGACATGATGCCAAATCCTGAACAGTATCTCAAACAACAAGAGGTAAAAAAGAATATCTCGATAGGAATGACAAATCTGCCAAGTCATTTTTTATTGGGCTATGAGCATGTAAGACAATATAAGTTCTCACGTTTGGCTTTAGGATTTCATCCATTATATGCAAGCGAAAATAAAAGTGAATTACGGCTATTCAGCCAGTGTTTAGATAAAACTAGCTATATCGGTGAGATCGGTCTAGATTTTAGTAACGAAGGACTAAAAACTAAAGATGATCAAATTTTCGTTTTAGAGAAAGTATTGCAGCTATTAAGTAAAAAAAATAAAATAGTAAGTGTCCATTCCAGACGAGCTGAAAAAGTCTTGTTCGAAATGTTGGTTACCTATGGCATTAAGAATGTAATATTTCATTGGTATTCAGGTCCTCTCTCTCTAATTCCTAAGATTGTAGAACATGGATATTATTTTTCTATCAACGAAAAAATGACAAAGACTAATAGCGGAATAGAAATAATTAAGCGCATACCCCGTAATCTTATTCTAACAGAAACAGATGCCCCTTTTAATAAGGTTTGCTCAATTAGTAATACTCTGACAGATATAGGTTTGGGAGAAAATGCCATTTATGATAATTTTAGTCGTCTTATATCTGCTATTAGAAGATAGATATTGAAGATATCAGATTTATATTACATTTAAAATCTGTGGCACTATAAAATATTTTGTGTAAATGGAAATACGGGATTCAAATTTGAGTTTCGTATTTCCAGATACACAAGATTTTGGACAGCATCACAACCTTTTATAAATCTATAAATGTAAATTCAGCAACACCTTCTCTTTATACCCATTAGGATACTCAAAAATTTTTGTTTGCCTTTTAAATAATGGCCGATATGTATGCACTATCCTATGATGGTTAGGACAAAGTATCATCACATTATTATAATTATTATTTAACGATTGTGTAAAGAATTCAATATGGTGGGCATCTACAACAGGCTTGTTGCCATATGGTGCAGAAATGAGTTGTCCACAAATTTGACATCTGAAATTATAGAGTTTTTTTAAATTCAGACACACATTACGGTCCAGCTTACGAATCTTCACAAAATGATTTTCTTGAACTATAGTTGCATTATTATCAGTCAATAGCATATCCTCAAAGCTTTTTTCAGTAATAGCTAATTCTGATAATTGCTTTTTAGTCTCTTGGTAATCAGAGGAAGTTATAGGAACAGCCTCCCAAACATTAGGATTATCAGTAGTATAAAAAGACAATGAAGATTTCAGCTCTTGAGGAATTTTTATATTAGACATATTCTCTCCTCGCTCTTTCATAATCTTTTTAATTTTCATCTGCTCATCTATGAAATTATATAAATCCGAAAATTCAGAACGTAATGCCTGGAGGAAATCATTCATATTATCATAACGGACTTGATACATTTCTGGATGATTAGGAAATTTATTTCTATCGAAGTTTTGATTAACTACCTTAATCCCCGAATATATCTTTCCATTCAGCAGAATAGAAATCTGACGCATTTCACCAATGTCCAACTTTCCAAATATACCAAGAAAAGAATTCAATAAAGCCGTTCTTATAGTAAAGCCTTGATACAACAAACTTTTATCTACTTCTTTTACATATATAAGTTCCATAACTACAATTTATTCGCAAAGATGCTAATTATTTGACAGACTATCTATAAAACAATATCAATATTTCTGCTTGCATGGAATTCCCCCTCTCACTCCACCTTTTGGATTCTCCACATCTCCCTTATAGCAAGGAATCAAATGTATATGCACATGAAATACCGATTGACCAGCCGCCTCATTAAAACTATTAATTGTTTGAACCCCATGATGGAAAAAGACCTGTCTATCGAAGTCGGCGATTACACTTCCTAGTGAATAAAATACTTTGCAACCATATCTTTAAGCTGATCCGATGACAGGTTTGCTATGCCTATTGATTCAATAAGTGAAAACTCTTCTTTATTCTTACCAATAATAAACTTACGTTCATGACCGTCTATTTCAGCAAGCAAATGGAAATTTCCCTTGTACGCCTGCTCCATACGGATATTCTTTATAATATGTCCGTTTATAATCAATTCGCATATTTCAGGAGCTATTTCCTCTAACTCACCCCATGATTTCAGACGGTCAAATATAATGTTTTCGACACGTCCTACCCACTGTTCAGCAACACCATATTTAGTGGCAACCACACGAAATTGTTTTATGGCACTAACTATATCACGTATGATTGCATCAGGCCTACGTATTCCATTATCTTTAGCAAATTGAATAATATCATCCCGTGTTATATCCCTAAGTTTTGCCCTAATATACATGCAATGATCTTCATTTGGTAAGAATCCTCCATTGTCAAATATATAAGTTACATCGTATGCAGGAGACAGACGCCAAGTACCATCCTCACTCATAACGAATGAAAAATTCTTATTGTGATCATCTGTATTGTTTGCCAATACATTAAAGACCATCCTGCGGAATACCTCATAACAGTCTGTTTCCGGCAAATGGAGCTTCCGACACACTGTAATCAATTGTTCGTAACTGTCCGCATCAGGACTAATTGCGGCCAAAGTTTGTGTATGAATCTTTTTTCCATTATTACGGTCAAAGCGTTTTGTCATAAAATGATTATTTCCATCCACCTGATAGAGTTTTGAAGACATCATATTTATCCCTGCCATTGTAGCAAGTTCATAGTAAGACATCTCCAATTCTGCCGAGCTGTATTGCGAATTCCCAAATTTGACCAGATAGTAATCAAATTCCTCTAATCCGGAAATCTGCCCGCTACGAACCTCACCATTCTTTCGATTAATGGCAACAATGGCTTTAGGTTGACGACCACCGGCTGAAGTACCAACCGTAAGTAATGACTGCATTGTTACCGACTCTTCAGGCAGGATTCTGGCATTTTCTCTTTCTGAGAATATACGCTCTGCTAAATTTGCCAATGATTTGATATCTATTTTTTCAGCCTTACGCTCTCTTGAAACCTCAGGCAAGAATTCCAAAGCTCCCATTCCACGCTTTCCTATAAATGAGAGTTTGTCAAGAGGAGTAATATCTGCGTTTGACAAGTGATTCTGCTGGCGCCATAATTCAAAAAGTTGATTACCCCATGAGTCAGGCAATGAATCTGCTAAAAATGCCGGTAATTTTTGATAAATCTTGGCCTCTTCTCCCCATACAGGCATAAGTCCTCTCGCTCCATCAACCGGTGCAGCTAATGGAGAAATATTAAGACCTTTCTTCAAGAAGGCCGGATTATACATAAAATAGGACAACCTGCGTCTGGCATCCCATGCCAATCTACCAATTTCCTCACCCCAAAGTATTACTTTTAACGACTGTACCATAATTTATGCTATTTAGAGTGTCTGACACGCTGTACCTTTTTATCATCCTTACGCATCAGGTAAGGAGATTCAGGCAATTCCGGAAGAAGATTGTCTATAGTGTTAATCTGTCCGACCACTTTCAACAACACAATAAATGTTGACAATGAAATATTGCCAGCTGTACCATTCTCGAATTTGTGGATGGTTGTAAGTCCAATACCGGATTGCTCAGAAACATCTTTCTGAGTGAGATTGCAACGAATTCTATATTCTTTAAATCTGTTGCCTAATAGCCTTACAAGCTCAGGCGTGGAGTATTCATAGAAATCTACCATATAAGCCGTATTTATATATCATTATAATGATAGTTACATATATTTTTAAGTATTAATCTTCACTATTATAAAGATTATACATACAAAACTATACAATTTCTGAGAATAAAACTAATTTTTCTTAGAAAACTTATCGTCAAATCATAGTGATTGATTGTAAATCCTATATTTTGTATTTGTTATATGTCCAATTTCGCTATTTCCCTCATGAAGTTTTGATTGCAAAAAAAATGGCTTATCAACCACGCATAAACACGGAGATAAGCCAACTTTTAATTACGACGTTCCATTAAGAAATAGGCTCTACACGTTTCTCAGGCTCCCATTCGGTATGAGAAATAATATCATGATATTGTTCCAGAGTAAGAAAAGAGTTTTTCTCATCAGAACATTCATACTCCCAAGGAAGCTCATAGACGGTACCTTCTTCCTGATATCCCATATAGTTATGGTATGAATCAGGAACCAGTCGGACAAAATCCTCTTCCTTCAGAATACTCAGAAGTTTCTCTGCATCGTAAATATGTAATGGAGCATCAGCCTTATACAGGGAGACAGCCACCTCCATAGCCAATCCGACATTGGATGAATAACTGTTGGAAACAACAATCTTCCATCCCTGATGTTGAACATTTGAAGCTAAGATATTCAAACGTGAAAGCCCAAGTTCACCGTAATGATCCGTTGCAAACCGTATGAAATCCTCCTGGCTGTCGACGTTATAAAGGTTCTCCACATCCACATACTTCATATACTTGTAGTAAGCCACATCCGAGATTTTTTGGATATCTCTTTTTGAGTCCTTATTGATACGTCCACCGATACCCTGTTTCCTATGGTAAGCCTTATAAGTTTCGTTAGCAATACGATAAAATTTACAATACTTTCGTATGGTCATAGTCTCTATAGGAGACAAAGAACACCCTTGTATTGAGTTCTCTAAAGCCTTAACTGTCATTTCACGGTCCTCTACATCAATCCTAAGACTCGGAACTATGCGAACCAGGTTCTTTCTGGAAATCCTACCTGTACGTTGTTGGTATGGCAGATTGTTTGCTACATACTTATTAAACCCGTCGGAATCTGCTATAATAACACCAATCATAAGATTCAAAAAGTCGAAAAAACGTGAAAGGTTCTCCTTGCAACAAACATCATCGAACTCCTTTTCATTATACGAGGAGCGATTAGAAATAACAAAGTGGGTAAATTTCCGGTCGGTAACATGAATCGACCGGTTATTCCCGTGTTTTCTTGAGGTTACATAGAACCAGCGCGTTTCCATCGGATTAAACGCAAGCCAGTCCGACAGATATGCATCCATGCTGCTGTATTCTCCCGAAGCAATCAGTTCCTCTGCATTACCCCAATCTTCTGATGTTGGCCGAGGCACCTCTATATAAAACCCACGACACTCTTCATCACCAATCACGGCAAGACGTTCAAACTGACGCTGAGTCTCAATCATCCTTTCCAGTAAATTTCCTTCAACAACAATTTCCCAATGATGATTTTCGCCTAATGCTTCCAGATCTAATGTAGTCAGACCAACTTCCTTAGCTAAATCGCAAAGGTATTTTCTATCTATGATTTCTCTTTCATTCATCGCTGTACTCATTTAATTTCAATAAACTTGCCCGATTCAAATCCATTCATCAGATGCTCATTTGCAAAAATATATCCCATTTGGTTAGAGATTACCCTGGTCCCTCCTATTTCCGTATCAATATTGGTATGCGAATGTCCATATATCCATGCATCAATCCTACTATTGGCGATTAAATTATCATACTCACTTGCAAATGCACTGTTCAGAACAGATCCTCTATGGTGCGCTGCTACTACTTGGAGTGTAGGCAAATGATGTGTGACCACCACAATATGGTTTGCTGTGCTCTCTTCGATGTTTTTCCGAATAAAGTCAATACTGATCTCGTGCATCCGGTTGAATTCCTCCACTTGCAGCAGCTTCCCGCCGAACTTAATCTGACGGAAGTCGTTCATACCTTTCCATACAAAATACTCATCATTCGGATTGATATGCGACCAAAGCGTACTCAGTATAAAGTCCGTATCATCGATGCGGACAACCTGATTCTGATAATAACCCACATTCTCCCGCAACATCCACTTCCATTGAAAACCGCGTTCCATCACATCCGAATAGTTATAGTATTCATGATTACCAGGAATAATCAATACCTGACGGTAATTTTTGGATGCCCACTTCCAGAAATTCATAACTGGAGCAGTCTTATCCTTGAGGTAGAAAATATCTCCTGCCAGCACCAGTACATCACCTGTTACAGACAATTCATTATATCTCAGATATCTGCTATTCTCCTGAAATTCGAGGTGCAAATCACTCATATATTGAATTCTCATTTTATTAGTCTCCTTCCTTTGATTGTTCTATCTGTTTCTCTATTATCATCTTTACCTGTTCAAATGAAACCGGTGTGAAATTATTGTTATCTACACCTACATCATACTGAGTCGGGAAAAGCATTTTCAACCGCGGAACATCCTTGCCGGTGTTATGCCTGCTGGTATGTACATGCCCGAAGAGTTGCCATGTATCGCTGTAAGCTCCTCCATAACAAAGGAAGGGACAATGATTCAGATAAATTTTCTGTTTATCTACCTCAATATGCATCTGCATCGTTATCTGTTCAAAGTACTTCGTATAATTCTGCCTGAGATTCTTTATATCGTGATTGCCGGCTATAAGATATATTTTTCCATTCAACCTATTTAGTACATTTATCCATTCGGCAGAACCTCCCAAACAAAAGTCTCCCAAATGAAATATTATATCATCAGGGCCAACCACGCTATTCCAGTTGGCTATTATCGTTTCATTCATGTGGGCCACATCTTTGAAGGGCCTGTTGCAGAACCGGATGATATTGGTATGGTTAAAGTGCGTGTCGGATGTAAAGAACACCCTGCTTCCATCAAATTTATAATTCATAATTTTGTTCATTTATGCGCATCACTGCGCGGTTAATAATACATTGTATTTTGCCCATGGACGGAATTGACGGAGAAGGACGCATCGAGCGGATGTCACCAAAAGGCATAAAGAAAAAGCCGTCGAAAAGTTTTAATCAGGACTTTCCGACGGCTTTCTATTATCATTATCAGAGGGTTATCAGCATCATTGTACCCTCAATAATATACATAAAGATCGTTGGAAAGTGTATTTGTATTTATTCAATGATTCAATGCTTGATGCATGAACATACGACACACGCTCAAAACATTTTATGCTTCGATATAATATATTTGCAGGTATGTTCATTCTATTATGTTGCATCGTAGTTATATATAAATTATATTGCAAAGTTACGAATATTATTGAGAATCAATAAATTCTTATATATAAAAATGAAAAGTCACACATTAAAATACCAGTACTTTATCTATTTTCAATATCCTACCGCTTGCTACATCTATCAATTTATACAGCAGTCGTCGGGGGCCATCAGTCCTATCTATTTCTTTGTAGATGGCAATATGTATTTTTCACAATAGACCATCTTATCATGCCCCATATTAACTTTAGCTCACCTCGTTGTTCTCTGAAATATCAGGTAAAAATATCTGACTCACTAATTATCCATTGTTTACAGAATATCCGATTAATTTACAGTAACTTTCGCTACCACCAGAAGTAAGATAGACAAAGACCTCGGGATAACAGTAAATATTCAGATTCCCTATTTCGTCTTTGAAACCATATATCCTGTTATCTCATGATATAATCGCCATTAGTGCTCCTCACTCTTTAAATATCTTAGTTCTTTATTGAAATTTTCCTCATTTATCTCCTGTCTTATTCAATCAAAATACTGTGGCCTTCCATATCTTTTGGAACATATATACAAGATTCTGTGTTCAATTTTTCAAGGAAGTTCCTTACCTCACAAGACATTTGCGGGTAATTTAATATGTTTTTATCTGCTATTATTATGGTATGACTTTTAGCTCTACTTGTTGCTACATTAAATAATCTTGCTTCAAGACTTCGATTCAATGATGCATTTGGAATAAAAAAAAGTGTTATATCTGTAGTCAATCCCTGAACTCTAGCTATTGTTTCTATCATAACCTTATTTCCCAGCCCCAATCTTAATGCTATTGCCTTTTGAAGCACTCGTGTTGTTTTACGCAGACAAGTTAAAACTGCAATCTCTATTTGGGGTTGTTCTTTTAAAATAGCATATACAAAATATGTTGCCATATCAACTGCATATTTCGGTGCAGTATCTCCAACTTCCATATCTGTGAGAACCAATGTCGGTCCTCCATTAGAGTTTAATATCTTTGAAAAAGAGTTTAATACAATAGGATTTATCGTAGATTTAGAAATCAAAGTCCCATTATAGAAATATCCAGTATAGTTTGCACTTCTCTGCGTAAGCCTAAAAGTAGCTGTCAGTTGATATGTAGGATAGATCCGTTTAGTGGTCAAAGTTCTAAAACCTTCTTTAAAATCATCAAACAAATTAGACTTGACCCTGTTATCATTAAGTGATAATACAGGCCCAAGTTGAGCCGTATCTCCCACCCATAATTTTCTTTTGCCGATTTTATTTGAAGCAGCAAACATGGCAAGCAATGCTTGACTTGCTTCATCCATAATAACAACATCAAAGACTCTTTCATCAGACAAATTTGCCGCAAAACTACTAACAACATAGTATGTAGCCATAACCAAAGCTCCTTTTATGGGAAGTATCTGTTTAAGGGGAATCAGTTTAGATAACTCTTTTTGTTCATCTACCGTTAAATTCGATTTATATATATTTCCTTGTTTCAATAATTCCCCAGCAACTTTTTTCGAAGCAACTTCCATTAAGGCCCTATTTGTCAATGCTGTTATTAAAACAGACTTTCCTTCAGAGCACAATTTAGTACACAGTTCAGCTATAAGTTGCGTTTTCCCTGTTCCAGGAGGACCTTGTAAAATTGTAACTTCAGATGAATTTATTTGGTTATAAATAAACTTAGAGGGCTGTTCTTCCCGAATCAATATTGGAACATTCGTAATCGGGGAGTAATCATTATCTATGATATTACTAACTTTCTGACTATAAAAATCTTGCAACAAGCGGTAAAGATTTACCAGATAATCTATGGGAGGTTTATTGGGACCAAACACTATTAATGCACCTGGTGCTTGTGAAATGTATTGAGCAAAATCTATATCAATTCCCCTAAATCCCAGTAAAACAAAACCATCTTCGTCTGACTTTGTATGCCAAATGCAAATAGCTTCAGAACCCTTTATTCGATTCTTAAAAAGGTCTTCATACGTTTTATTTCCCCACTGTCGGTAATCCTGTATTTTTGATGGTAAATACATAGCTTGTATGTATTCACCTTTACGAGGGAATGACCTTGTTGCACGAAACTTGACAATCATTTCTCCATTGTCAAATTTCATAAATTGACCCATGAATAATTCTTCACTCTCATTCAAGAGATAAAGAGCCTGAGCGGAGAACTTTTTATTGAAGTCCTCCGTTTCGGCGATAAGTTCCATGTTTAGGAACTTTTGGTGGCGTTCTCTATTATTAATCATTCGGGCAAAACTGAAGGTGAAACTGCTATAGGTAATTCTCCGGTTGGTTGTTCTGGAGCCATAAACCTTTCCCATTGATTCATCACAGGCTGAATATAGCTCTCAAAATCAAATTGAATTCCTTTGAAATAAGCAAAAACTTGAGCTAGTTCACTGATATGTTTTGAATTATCAATATTTTCAGAACGAAATTTTATTGATATTAATTCTTTAGATTTAAGAATCTCACGTAGGCATACTGTTCCTATACCAGTGTTTGTAACCACAGCAAACATAGCATTAGGTTTCATTAGTTGATTCCAGTCGGTTGGAGAAAGACATGTATTCCGTTGGCTTTTATTGCTTCGTATCACAAGTGGATATTCCATACCATCTTTTCTTACCCCATTAATACAAGTCCAACCATCCCATTCTTTATTAGATATATCAAAACCATCTTTTGACAATTTCTCCAAAATGGCATCCTTAGCTTCTTCAAGACTACTTCTCATCTCCTCGTTTGTAAGTCCACCATAGGCTGCATCTTCACCACTCATTATGGCTGTCGTTTGATTTTTAGCCAAATTTATGCCATTGTATTCTTCTATAAATGAAGTATCATACCCCTTTTGTCTAATATATTCTTTGAGTTCGGTGAAGTCTTTCATTTGAAGAATGGCTAGGAATATCGTACTAACTTTCTTAGGAAGTCCTAATGCATCCATAATGTCACTATGCAGGAGTTCTTGACTAGCCAATCCAAATTTACCAACAAAATAGAATTTGTTAGCTTTCGAATAAGCCATTTTAAAAAATCCTTGATAACCATAATTGATGTTTATACTGTTTGTTTGATAAAATTCCATCCTCATAATAGCGTTGTGCATTTTAGCCTTTTCCTCTTTCCAAGTACTCTCTGTAAAAGATTCTCCAAATGCAACAGAGGTGAGGAAATCTTCTTTTTGGACAAACATATTGTTTATGTCAGACATATATTCCCCATCTTCAATACCCTCAACGCTATAATTAGTTATCATGTTTACTCCTAAAGCTATCATAAATGATACAAATCTTTCATTCTCCAAATGTTTGGCATGAAAGACTTGATTGTCAAGTTCAACTTCTGACAAATTTGACGAAAGTAGATACAATGAATTTGGCAACTCGAATTTTCCTTCTTTAGAAAGAATTTTATGAGCTCTTCCCCAATTTTGCACTAATGCGAAATCGGAACTACCTACAGAAAAATCAAAAGAATCAGCAATTCGCTCATAGATTCTATTTATACGGTTTCTATTTATTGTTATGTTGTCCTTATCTAGACTAATTTGATACAGAACACTTAAATAATCAGAAAGAGTCAATAACGTTTTAAATTTAAGAATATTAAACCAAGAGCTATCAATCTTATTTTCAATATCTAATGTAGGCAAATAATTTCCATATAGTTGGAAATTTTCCTCATTTGGTGCCAATAAATCAACAGAACGATGCAATTGGTTATCCGTTCCAGGCAATAAATTCCTTGTTTTTAAAATATATGGTAGAACTAACTCTCCAAGATACTTATGACCATCTCTATTATCTTTAAAATAGCCATATGCATAATAATTCCATCCAGTATGTCCTGCTATATAATCTTCTTCACTAACTAAATTTACAGGATATACCATTGCATTACTCCACACAAACTTACATTTAGAAAGGCTATCTGAAGAGAAATTAAGAATAGGCGGTAATTGGGCTTGAATGTATATATGGACATAATAGCCACATGTATGAATCGAATAACCATAATTTTTTTCATTCTTTGCACAATAATCGACAAATGAAGAAAAAGATTTATATAACATAGATGCACTATTAAACCTCCTTTTTCTTACACAAACTTCTGTATTAACGCCTATTCGTGCAAAAAACAATTGCCATTTCACCACATCATCTTTTTTTCTTATATAATCAGCACTTACAAAATATTCTTCCAATATAGAGTTATCTCCATTTAAACGTATTCCATAAGAAGAGTCCATGAATACATTGTCTACTGTTTCAAGATTTCCCTTTTTAGTTAGAAGTTTCAAGCTTTTAATCTTACTAGAATCCAATTTGTCTAGTACATGTTCTTTTTGTTCGCTATCAAAAATAAACTGAATGACTCTTATACAGTTCTCTTTTACTATATAATCATTTTTACAAAGAACCTTTTCTATCACAGAAAGATTAGACATTTCTTGTACACCTAATTCCTTCAACCAATTAATCATTTCATCACTAAACTTGTCTGCAAGACTTTTACGGATAATTTTAGCATCCGCAGATATATCTGGATTCTCATCTGAATATTCGGATGGGAAGAAAGAGTCAACTGGTGCTACAAATTTTGAATCTCTGTCAGGAAGAATTCTTGCATAAGATACTGACCTTGTGAATTCATTATTTGAATCTTGAGATAAACTTTTAAGCCATATCAAAAATGTCAAAGTTTCTTCGTCCGTGAAGTTTTTAAAGTAGTCATTTGCCTTTTCCAAAATAATATATACGTGCTGGGTGGTAATATTTGCAACACCATAGAGTTGTTGCAATGCTTGCCCAATTTCAGGAGAAACCAATGAAAATGAATTTGTAACATTTAAAATATTTTTACGTACAAAGGATTCAAATATCTTAGATGGAATTGCAGAATGTAATCTAATATTGTCTGTTAATGCTTCTTGTAGCAACACCATATCACAATTAACAGCTTTAACAAATGGTATAGAATATAATGCGTCTTTCAATGCCGTAGAGTAAGCTTCAGAAAGTTCATTATCTAATTTAGAATAAGGTGGTAGAACTTTATACCAATCTGGATATTTCTTTGCCACACTATTTGCCATCCATTTGAGATAACTTTTGGGAATCTGAGCAAAGATATATTCATTCCATGCACAATCTTTAACGATTTGTTGACGCCCGGCATCAGTGATAAAATTTGCATTAACAATGAAACTCAATCCAAAAGAAAAAGAAGTAGGAAGATAAGTATAAATCAGAGCATTACTCAATGGAATAATATTTTTATCTTTATCTAGTGCAATTGCAAATGAAATCTCAACAGATTCTGAATCCTTTAACTTTGTAGGAGTTTTACTGTCATGCATAAGAGCATCCTTAACCTCTGGTGTCAGTTTAACTTCTGTAGAGTATATAAGCCAACTATTTTGTGGTTCTCCGTTCATTGAAAGTGTGAGCACATCATCTGCCTGTTTTTTAGAAAGGTTCAAAATTTCCTCTCCATTATTCCAAAATGAAATTCTAAGATCATCAACTTTCAAGAACAAAAGGAAACGAGTATCTCTAAAAAGTTTTTCTACTTTGCGTTCCAACAATTTTTTGTTAGAAATCTCAATGTATGTGACCACATTGAAATTCCCAGTATTAATATCAGAAGGTGTATTTGTTAAAATTGGAATTATCTGCCATGGCATTTTAACATTTTTGTATTCGTCCCCTTTTGATTTAGCAAGAGCTTCACAAGCATCTTTATCAAATTTAAAACAGGTTCCTGCTGACCATACCGTAACTCGATGAGAGTGCATAAACACTGATTTAAACCCAATTCCCTTGTAGCCAATCTTCTTAGCATCCGTTACTTTGTTTCCATTACCAATATCACATAGTCCTTCCAAATCTCTCTCTGAGAAGGCTGAACCATTATGCATGAAAACCAATAAATTATCAGTAAGAACAATTTTGATTTCTAATGAAGTTTGCTCATGTGAATCAAAACTATCAACAGCATTCTGTAATAGCTCAAATATAAATCTTTCTTCTTCTGTATATATTCCTGAAGAAAGTAAATCCAAAGCATTTGCTGTTGTGGTAGCTTGTGATGGATGAGAGTATTCAGTTGTACGCTGGTATATACGTTCTATAACATTTTTCATATTGAGTATATTTTATTATACAGAATTAAGTGACAAATACAAAATTAGCTAATACTCTTATAAAACTCTATTTTGTGAGTTAAAAACCATCATTTTTTCGTGATCTAGCATTAATTTGATATTGTACTCTGAGTCAGTTCAGTTTGAAACACATAAGTAAAGTTCTTACCATTTATACAAGCCATAATTTAAAATGCATAAACTACTTTTTGATTTTGTTACATAATCAAAAAACATAAATATAGTAGAAACTACATTATAAGTATTACTATAAATATTTCTACTATTTTTCCACATTAATACATTAAGAAATTCACAAAAAAGACCTATCTTTGTTGTACCATCATCATGTAGCGCATGGGATAAAACTATCAAAGAATCAATGTTTTATACTTGATTTTTGATATACAAAATTTGAATGAAGAAAGGCGGTACAAATAAAATCAACAAAAGGCTGAAAAACAAAGGTTTGTACTTGTACATAGAAAATGAATTCTTTGTCAAAAATCTATTTGTACCGATTAAAATGCTAAAACGCTGATAATTAAACATGCTTCGATGTTGCATCGTAGATAAGTGGTGATTACCAACGATTAGCATTTGGAAAATCCATCGCAATCTGCCCTTGAAAACCAAGCGATTTTGCTCCCTTTCGTCAAAATAGACATTTCCTTTAAAAACAATATAAAAACGCCCCTGCCAAACATTGTCCGACAGGGGTGTTTTTCGTAGATTTGATTCCCGTCTTGACCGGTGGGGTAAAACCATTTCTACTATGACAACAAAGATAGCAAATATTCTCCAATGCTATGCATTGGGGATGGAGATAAAGCAAATAAGCAGGAGTTTTGAGCTATCCCGCAACACAGTGCGCAGATATGTGCGTCTGTTCCAAAAGTGTGGCATTCCGATAAAGGAGTTGGCATCAATGCCTTCTTCCCGCATCCAAGAAATGTTCTCCGAAGGGGTTAGCCGTAGTCAGATTCCATCACAACGCCAACTTGAGCTGGAGGCACTTCCACCCGAGTACTCCGCCCGTCTTAGCCGCCGAGGGGTAACGGTCAAATCCCTGTACAAAGAGTATCACAAAACACGCCCTAATGGATACAAACATGCCAGTTTCGGTAATTATCTCATGCGTTACCGGATGGTGACTCATGTCGTGGGGCATATTGAGCATTATGCCGATGACCAAATATACATTGACTTTGCCAGTGACAAGTTTGAGGTCATTGACAATGAAAACGGTGAATGCCGTAGCGTTGAAATGTTTGTGTCCATACTCCCCTGTAGCCACTATACCTATTGTGAGGCGGTCTGGTCCCAGTCAAAACAAGATCTGATCAAGGCATGTGAAAACGCACTTCATTTTTACGGCGGTATTCCGATGGCAATCGTACCTGACAACCTCAAAGCAGCAGTAGCCCGCAGCAACCACAACGGTCCGGTAATCAACGAGGAGTTTGCGGCATTTTCCGAGCATTATGGATGTACCGTATACCCCGCACGGGTACGCCATCCCAAGGACAAGGCGTTGGTTGAAAATGCCGTGAAACTGCTTTACCGGCAGTATATGCAGATGTCGAAGAGCTTGTGTTCAACTCTCTGGAATCTTTGAATGTGGCCATTTTCGAATCGCTCTCAGCCTTTAACAGGCGCAGGATGAACGGACGTTCCCTGTCCAGACGCGAACAGATTGAAGCCGAGTACCTCCGCCCACTTCCCGCCATACGCCACCAGATGAAGGAGCAGCGCTCTGCAACGGTAATGCGGAACTGCTATGTAACTTTCAAGCTTCACCATTACAGCATGCCGAAAGAGTATATAGGCAAACGTGTCGAAATTGTCTATGATGCTGACACGCTGAAGATATACCATGGTCTGCGCCTAGTGACCACACATCAGCGTGATGATACGCTTTATGCCTATACAACTAAGGCCCCCACAGACTGCCCGGACGCCATGGGAGCTATGAAAATAAAATAAACTTAATCATATATTAATCTTTTCAAAGGTCTGTAATCCGGAGTTGCCAAAAGGCAACAGCAGCTGCTGCAGCCACATTGAGCGAATCCACTCCATGCGCCATAGGGATACGGACTACATAATCAGCTTCAGCAATTGTCTTGTAAGGAAGCCCATCCCCTTCTGTTCCCATCACAATAGCCAACCGAGGTTCAGCCGCCAATATGGGATGATCTATAGAGATAGAATCATCAGTCAACGCCATGGCAGCAGTACGGAAACCAAACTTGTTCAAATCGCCAATCGTACCATTCAACCATGTCCATGGAACCAAGAACACCGAACCCATAGACACCCTTACCGCACGGCGATTCAACGGATCGCAAGAATTGCGTGTCAACAAAACAGCATCTATCCCAAGAGCAGCTGCCGAACGGAATATCGCCCCGATATTGGTAGTGTCCACCACACCGTCAATGACTACAATCCGCCGGGTATCCCGGCAGATCTCTTCCATAGAGGGCAACACCGGACGACGCATAACACATAATACACCACGTGTCAGAACATAGCCAGTCAACGTAGCCAACAACTCTCTATCACCCGTATAAACGGGCACATCACCACAACGCTTGATAATGTGAGCAGCACTACCAGAGATATGCTTACGCTCACACATAAGAGCAAGAGGTTCATATCCTGCATCCAAAGCCCTACTAATGACATTGGGGCTTTCGGCTATAAACACCCCTTTCCCAGGTTCCATACGCTGACGTAACTGAGCTTCCGTCAACATGCAGAAAACATCCACTCCGGGATGTGTCAATGATGATATTTCAATAATAGGCATACACTCTTATATTATGCTATTTCATTGCTTTTAATCTACATTCCAGTTTCCATTGTCACAGCTACTTTTATCACTCCATCTTGTCGGTTCTCAAAAATCTGGTAAGCCGTTTCTATCTGATCTAGCGGGAAACGATGTGTAATTAGTGGAGTGGTATCTATTTTTCCCATCTCTATCAAGCGAAGTATCTCAGCACAATCGCAACCATCTACGCCACCAGTTTTGAAGGTTAGATTCTTTCCATACATATCCGGCAAAGGAAGAATCTGAGGACGGTCATAAAGAGCCACCAAAATAACGACAGCATTAGGGCGCGCACATTCCCATGCCAAGCGAAATGTATCCTCCCCTCCTGCCACTTCAAAAACTACATCCGCACCACCGTGTGGACTACTTTGCAATACAAATTCCTTACATTCTTCTGGAGTGACAACTTCTACCTGCGGATAATGTTCCCTAACAAACCGAATTCTTTCAGAGGATTGTTCACAAACAACAATGCGCTGCGGCTTTCTCAGCATCACACAAAGCAAAGTACAGATTCCCGTAGGTCCCGCACCAATGACAAGCACCGTGTCTTCTTCGGTAATCTCCGAAATGCGAGCAGCCCAGAATCCTGTAGCAAGGATATCTCCTACAAACAAAGCTTGCTCATCACTCACGGAATCGGGAATGAGATTCAAGCCTTGATCAGCATAAGGTACGCGAACATACTCCGTCTGCCCCCCATCAATCCGACATCCCAAGGCCCATCCCCCATTAGGATCAGCACAATTATTCACATATCTATGCCGGCAAAAAAAACATTCTCCACAAAAGGTTTCCACATTGACGGTAACTCGATCGCCTGGTTTGACTAATTTAACATCACGTCCTGTCTGCTCCACAATACCCACCATTTCATGCCCCACTGTTATTCCGGGAACAGCACGTGGCACACCACCATGTTTAATATGCAAGTCACTGGTACAAATACTCCCGAGAGTAACGCGCACAATAGCATCACGCGAGTCTCTCAACTCAGGCTTCGGTTTCTCTATCAATTCAAATTTTCCCTGTTTAATATAAGTATATGCCAACATGATATTTCCTTTTCTTCTTTAATGGTTATCTTTATAAAACGACGCAAAGATAATATACAAACATAAATAACAGCCACCATTTGCTGACAAAATGGCTTTCTTTATCACTTTACCTTGCTTCTCAACTGCAAACAAATTTTACAAAGGTTTAAACACATCTCGATATTCATTAAAATTATCTTCACAGATTTAAATTCATTTCATTTCCGGCTGACATTTTGCCATCAGGCATATACTTTGCAAGAACATCAGTGTATTTCCAAAAACGACAAGATAAAAAAATCAAAAAGCAGTCTAGTAACAATTTAAAATATAGGAGATTATAATTATGATGCCGACTAGAAAGTATAACAATCAGAATTGGTTACCAAGTATTTTCAACGATTTCTTTGATAATGAATGGTTGACAAGAGCCAACGCTACCGCCCCTGCAATTAATGTCATTGAAAGTGACAAAGATTATAAAGTAGAGGTTGCTGCTCCGGGTATGACTAAAGAAGATTTCAATATCCACATCAGCGAAAACAACGAACTAGTGATCTCAATGGAGAAAAAGAATGAAATAAAAGAGGACGACCATCACAACAGAAGATATTTACGTCGTGAGTTTTCTTACTCTAAGTTCGAACAAGCTTTGATTCTTCCTGAAGATGTGGTTAAGGAAAAAATCAGCGCCAATGCCAGCAATGGTGTTCTGACCATTGATTTGCCTAAACGCACTCCTGAAGAAAAAGCCAAAGTGAACAGAGTCATCGAAATTCATTAATCACAGATTTTGAATATTTACAATCAGACAGTTTATAAGGTACATCTATAACATGCTATTATTTTGCATGATATAAAAGTGTGCCTTATATATTGTCCGATTGTCATAAAATCAACATATTTGCATCAACACTTTCTGCGGATTTCCACCATGCTTTTCAGCGTTTCTTCCCATCTTTCCCCTAAAAAAAGTCCACCTCTATTACAATTGAACTTCAAATTCAGGACAAAACTGAAAAAAGCCAGTTTAAATTTTCCTTCAAAAAATGCTGAACAACATTAAAACAGAAACTAAGATGAGTAGGCTTCTTTTTTATTATACAAGCATTAAAATCACATATTTTTAGTATTTTTGTACCCAAATTCACCATATAAAACAAACCAATAAAAAGAGGATGAAAGCATCAGTACGTTTAGTTCGTTTTGCTACAATAGGAACCTTAAATTACCTTATTACCATGTTAGTGATATGGATTGTGATGAGTTACTTCTCATTCAAAGGAAAATATATAGTAGCAAATATTATGGCATATCTCATCGCTCAAACCCATAATTTTATATGGAGCAAATATTGGATTTTTCCTTCCAGCAATCCCCAAAACAGTCTTTGGCAACAAATAATGCTCTTTTGTACCGCTTTTGGTATTGCCTATGGCATACAACTTCTTTTTGTGATACTGATGATAGAAGCAATAGGAATCAAAGAATTTACAGCACAATTTATTGGAATAATAATATATGGAGCTGTTAATTTTATGGTAAACAATAGAATAACATTCCGATAAATATATTTCAAAACTTATGGCAGACAATTATATAGAAAGGCAATACGAACAATATGAAGCCCGAAAGGCTGCATGGGAAAAAAAACGTAAACAAGGAAAGAAGAAAACGATTTCCGTCAAGCCTCAACCAAAGGACCTGACAGACAATACAATCAAACTTCCTAGAAAAGTATTCATCACAGGAGGTGCCGATGGCATAGGGAGAAACATTGTGAAAGCTTTCTGCAACTCACAATACCAAGTCGCCTTTTGTGACAAAAATGAGGATTTAGGAATACAGACAGCCAAAGAGACCGGAGCAATTTTTTATCATGCCGATGTAAGTAATAAAGAATCCCTTGAGAACTGTATGCACGAGCTTTTTGAAAAGTGGGGGGATATGGACATCATTATTAACAATGCCGGAATAAGCGAATTTTCTCCCATCACGGAAACCAGCGTGGAAGATTTTGATAAAATTTTGTCCATCAATCTGCGACCTGTATTTATCACCTCACGCACATTAGCTTTGCATCGCAAATCCCAAGCAGAAAATCACCCGTATGGCAGAATTATCAATATCTGTTCCACCCGTTATTTAATGAGCGAACCGGGAAGCGAAAGCTATGCGGCTTCCAAAGGAGGAATCTATTCACTGACCCATGCACTTGCTTTATCCCTTGCCGACTTTCATATCACCGTAAACTGTATTTCGCCGGGATGGATTCAGACCAATGATTACGAACGGCTACGCCCAGAAGATCATGCCCAACATCCATCAAGACGAGTAGGCAAACCAGAAGACATAGCACGTATGTGTTTATTTTTATGTCAAGAAGAGAACGACTTCATCAATGGACAAAATATCATCATCGATGGTGGAATGACCAAAAAGATGATTTATTTAGAATAAAACGAACTAAAGAAAATATCTATAATGAATAAATAATCACTCATGAAAATACATCATATCGCCATTTGGACATTTCATCTGGAAAAGCTAAGGGAATTTTATACTCGTTACTTTAACGGAACAAGTAATGAAAAATACATTAATTCCCAAAAAGGTTTTGAATCTTACTTCATTTCATTTGAAAGTGGTGCTACATTAGAGTTGATGAGTAGGATTGACGTGCAAAATATCCCGATAGAAGAAAACAGACCGGGATTGACCCATCTAGCTTTTTCTTTTGAAAGCCAAGAAGCTGTCTTATCACTAACGGAACAGCTACGTACTAAAGGATACCATATCGTAGGTGAACCTCGCATTTCAGGAGATGGCTATTTTGAAAGTGTGATACTAGATCCAGACGGAAACCGGATAGAGTGTGTTTACAAAAAAGAGCAGGAATGCCCTCCTGAGGGAAATCATGTAATAGAAACCGAGCGACTTATTTTACGTCCTTTTACAGAGAATGATACGGAAGCTGTTTTTAACTGTTGCCAGCATCCCAACCTAGGAAATAATGCTGGTTGGAAACCTCATGACACACTGGAAGAATCTCTGAAAATTCTTCAAACAATATTTATACCACAAAAAGACACATGGGCCATCACTAGAAAGGAAGACCGGCTTCTGATAGGAGCTATAGGAATTCTACCAGACCCAAAGAGAGAGAATTCAAATGCCGGAATGATAGGTTATTGGTTAGATGAAGCCCAATGGGGAAAAGGATATATGTCTGAATCCGTCTGTGCTGTCTTGGACTATGGCTTCAACAAACTAGGATTAACCTTGATCAGTGCAAATTGTTATCCTCAAAACAAACGTTCACAACGTGTTTTGGAGAAAATGGGGTTTACATACGAAGGCATTCTCCATCAAGCCGAAGTTAGCTATGATGACAAAATATATGATCATTTGTGTTATTACTTAGAGAAAAACAACCTAAAATAAGTTTTTCATTTTTACACAATCTCAAATGCCTATTCTATTTCATCATTAATTTTGTTAATCCCTAACTTCCCCCAAAGGATATATACGTGTCTAAAAAAATCAAAACAAAGCAATCGTTCTTGGGTAAAACATTTATCCAAGAACGATAAAAATACACCTTATTCTTCTTCGGAGATTATTTCTCATAAAATCAATTGAAATAATACAAGAAGATAGCGATGCCTTCAAGTGCCTTCTTCGGTTGGTCTTTTATCTCAATTGTAAATTTAATTTCAGCCTTGGCTACGCCACGCAAGTTCTGTAAAGAATGAAGACTTGCTACCATACGGATACTCTGACCTGCTAGGACAGCCTGTCCAAATTTCATCTTGTCCATACCATAGTTGATCATCATTTTCAGATTATTCACTTCTATAATCTGGTTCCACATATGTGGAAGCAACGAAAGGGTCAGGTAACCATGTACAATAGTACTATGATAAGGACTTTCCACTTTAGCACGTTCTGTATCTACATGAATCCACTGATGATCCAAGGTAGCATCTGCAAAAAGATTAATTCGGTCTTGCGACACTTCCACATAGTCGGAAATTCCAATCTGCCGTCCTAGCAGCTTCTCAAAATCCTCGTACGAATTAACAACAACTTTATCCATTATCTCTTTGTTTTAAAGGTTATACACTAATTGAATACAAAAATAAGAAAAAATAGTCCTATATTTGCACTTTATTCACACGAAAACTTCATTACAGATGAGAATTATTGAAAGAGAACAGCGTACCGCAGAACAAATGATCCGAATTTATTGTCGGTACAAGGAAGGCAATAAAGAGCTTTGCCCAACCTGTCGGCAGTTATTGCAATATGCACATAACAGGTTAAAGCATTGTACATTCGGTGAACAAAAAAAGACTTGCCGCAACTGTCCCATACATTGTTATAAACCAGAAATGAAGAAACGAATACAAGAAGTAATGCGGTATGCTGGTCCACGAATGTTTTTTTTTCATCCCATAACAACTATCAAGCATTTCATTCATCAATAAACAGAATGGACAGAGCACAGTTTTATAAAGAAGTATATAGCATTACAAAAGAAATCCCCTACGGCAATGTTTTTACTTACGGAAAAATAGCACAACTTATAGGTAATCCCCAATATTCACGAATGGTAGGACAGGCTTTATCTTATGCACCAAAAGAAGAAGACCTTCCTTGCCACCGGGTAGTAAACAGCCAAGGAAGACTAGTTCCCAGCTGGCAGAAACAAAAAGAATTATTGGAAAAAGAAGGAATCACCTTCAAGCGCAATGGATGCGTCAATATGTCCAAACACTTATGGGACATTACTGGTTCACTCACATCGACAATAGGTATTAGCCCCACAAGTGCAACGTGGCAATAATTGCTCACTCAGTTCGTCCCGATAAAACTCATATAATTCACGATACATCGTTTCATAAAGTTCGGAAATACGATGTTCCAATTCTGTTTCATCCTCATAAATATGCTGAAACGGGTCATCAAAAGAAAAATGCTTCCAGTTTTTCACTTCCTTATTAAAATCACCCTCCACTTCCTTTGCTTCTTCACAAAGAGTAATCACATAGTCCCATGGTTGATGGCAATATATATCCACATCACTAGCTTTCTTACGAGAGCAATCGTATCCATTCTGTTCCATCACCCCTACCACTGAAGATGGTACCACTCTTCCCGGCAGAACTCCAGAAGTAAATATCTTTGTCCCATGTCCAAAAGAAGATAATATCTTCTGTGCCATACGACTACGACATATGTCACTATTACTCACCAATAAAATATTCATCGCTATTCCTATATTTAAATTCAACAATTATTTTCATTCATCCCTACTAACATAAAACACTCTCAAAGTATAAACTAATATCCGATATCCAGCCCCATTCAAGTGCAAATCATCAATAGGCAAATTAGGGTTCAATTTATCATTCAACAACAATTTATCGAACACGTCTATCACCAATAAATGAGATTTTAAGTTTTCCTTTCATACCTACCTCTTCACCAGTTTTTTTGGAGAGCCACTCCATGAACACCCCAAACAATAAACAATAGTCAAATCAAACCCTTCCATATTCTCTTCCAAATTTCTCGGTACCACTTCCCCTTCATCCGATACATAAACTAACAACCTTTCTTTCTTCTCATTTTTAACGTATAACCCTGCAATTTTGCATTGCGGACACAACAATTTTCTCATATCTATTTTCTCTTTTTATCCAAAACAACAAATTAACATCCAATTTTTCTTATAAATTTGCGGCAAAAATACGAAAAAAAAACAGTTGAATAGCATCTGTAATGAATTTGCACAACATAAAAAGATTATTGGAAAGAAAATGCCTATCTTTGCCCAAGAATATAAAATCGCAAAATAAAAGTGTAGCTATGGAAATAAAATTAGACAGAAAAAAAAATCATATTGCGGCATCTGATTACAAAGAACAAACAACCGTCATAAAAACAACTAGCGATTTCAAAATAGGAAACAATGTAGACACGAACAAAATAGAAGGGAATTATATGGTAAAAAGAGAGAAAGAAACGCTTATAAAAATAATAGAACTTCGCAAATCTCAACGCGATATTATCCTAACTTTAAATGTATCTCTATATTCCCGTTACAGACTGAAAAGCAGTCAACTGAAGTATTACAGGAATTAAACAAAAACTTTATCATCCATTCCGAGTTGTCCGCATAGTGACCTCACAAGAAAAACAAATCATTAGCAACTATATTAAACGAACTATGATACATTTTTTTAAGAATTCCATTGCCACTATAAAGTTACCCGATAAGTTCACTTATCCTTTTCATTATACCCCTCATCCACTTTGCATAATAGCGACTAAAGAAGTACAAGCCTATCTGACAAGTCAATCCCAATGGCAAAAAGAATTGCAACAAGGAAAAATGTTTGGTGTCCTAATTGTACAAACACCCGAGAATAAAATAGGTTATTTGGCTGCATTTTCAGGAACATTGGCTGGTAAAAACTGTCATCCTTTCTTCGTCCCGCCAATTTATGATTTGTTACAACCACAGGGATTCTTCAAAATAGAGGAAAAACGTATATCCGCCATCAATGTATGCATTAAAAAGACACAGAACGACCCTCGTTACATAGATCTACTCCGACAAATTGAAAAAGAAAAAATACAATCCCAGCAGGAATTGACTGAAGCTAAAGAGTTTTTCAAATCCGCTAAAAAAAACAGAGAAATCCGGCGCAAGACAGGAATTCCCGACGCAAAGGAGTTAGCTGCAATGATACGTGAAAGCCAGTTTCAAAAAGCTGAATTAAAACGCATGGAAAAAATATGGAAAGAAAAAATCGCTTCACTACAAGCAGAAGCCGATACTTTCATCACAAAAATAGAAACGATGAAGATAGAAAGGAAAAAACGTTCTGCCACTTTACAAAGAAAGCTGTTTGAGCAGTTTCAAATACTAAACGCCCATGGAGAAACAAAAGATTTATGTCGTATTTTTGCACAAACTATACAAAAATTTCCTCCTGCCGGAGCCGGTGAATGTGCAGCTCCCAAATTACTCCAATATGCCTATAAGCATCAATTAAAACCTATTGCTATGGCAGAATTCTGGTGGGGAGATTCTCCAAAAGCAGAAATAAGACATCATGGATACTACTATCCTGCATGTAAAGGAAAATGCGGACCTATCCTGGGACATATGTTACAGGGACTGGAAGTGGAAGAAAATCCCTTGTTAAAAAAACATTATCATGAAATGCCATTAGAGATAGTATATGAAGATAATTACCTAGTCGTAATCAACAAACCAGCAGGAATGCTCTCGGTTCCAGGAAAAGGAGAAATAGACTCTGTCTATCAACATATAAAAATACTTTATCCAGATGCCACAGGTCCTCTGATAGTCCACCGATTGGATATGGCTACTTCCGGTGTGTTATTAATAGCCAAAAACAAAGAAGTACATCAGCACCTGCAAGCACAATTCAAGAATAGAATGATAAAGAAACGATATATTGCCTTATTGGATGGCAAGATTTCTTCTAAAGAAGGAACCATAATACTCCCCCTCCGTATGGATCCTCTTGACAGACCCAGACAAGTAGTAGACCATGAACATGGAAAAACCGCTATCACACAATATCAGGTTTTAAACGAACAAGAAGGAAACACACTTATTGCCTTTTATCCATTGACAGGACGGACACACCAATTAAGAGTACATGCCGCCCATCCGGAAGGATTACATTGTCCTATACGAGGAGATGAACTCTACGGACAAAAAGCAGACAGACTTTATTTACATGCTGAAAGTCTAGAGTTTGTTCACCCTGTAACAAAAGAAATAATTTTTGTAGAAAAGAAAAGTAATTTCTAATAGTTTTTGCTCAGAAAATTTATCTGTGGGTGCTGAAAGTTTTTTTCAGCACCTCACACACCAAATTAGTATTTTACCATTCCTGAAGTAGACATCCGTTTTATTCTTCCATACACATATATAAATGCGGGAATCAGAAAAATAACTGCAAATATCCATGCCGTAGGGTCACCAAAACAAACAGCTAAATAGCCCAAAATTGGTACTGCATAAAGACTGACCATTATACGGGCAATCATTTCGGATACCCCCGACAACATAGCCAAATTGGTAAAGCCCACCCCCTGAATGGAATAACGCAAGATACAAAGTAAGCCCAAAACCGGAAAGAAAGAAACGGAAATATGCAAAAACAATTCCGTATCTTTCAATATCTCCCATTCTGCTGGGTCAACAAATAACAAGGCAAAAGTACGTGCTCCCAACATCAAGACTACAAACATAAAACCACAATAAATAACCATCATTAATACACTCGCCTTGATTCCCAGCCAGATACGCTTCGGTTTTCCCGCACCGTAATTCTGTCCACTATAAGTAGCCATAGCTATACCCAGACTCTCAAGCGGACACATACAAAACATCTTAATACGCATAGCAGCCGTAAAAGCAGCCACACAAGCAGTACCCAATGCATTATTCGCACTTTGCAACATAATACTGCCAATAGCAGTAATAGAGAACTGCAATCCCATCGGCACACCGATATACAGTAAAGTCTTTGCCAACGCTCCTCGAAATTTATGCTCTGTCGGAGTCCCCTTCAGAATCTCAAAATGACGCATCATATACAAATAACACAATACAGCCGAAACCCCTTGTGAGAATACCGTAGCCACAGCTGCTCCCGCCACTCCCCAATCAAGTATCAAAATACAAAAGAGATCAAGCAAAATATTCAATATCGTAGTAAAAAGCAAAAACCAAAACGGAGTTTTGCTATCACCCAATGCACGAATAATACTTGAAAGCAAATTATAGAAAAAGGTACAGGGCACCCCGATAAAAGTAATCAGCAAATAAAGATAAGCATCCTCAAGAATATTCTCCGGAGTCTGCATCATCTGAAGAATATCCGAACAAAACATACTAGTTACAATAGCAATTACTACAGACATCACCGCTGCCAATTGTAAACTAACTGCCACAAAACGCCGCATCATACCATAATCCCTTGCTCCAAACTTCTGTGCGACAGGAATACCGAAGCCACCACAACAGCCATTGCAAAAGCCTAATATCAAAAACACCACCGAAGTGCTAGCTCCTACAGAAGCCAAAGCATTAATTCCAAGAAACTTACCCACAATAGCAGCATCCATCAAGGAATAAGTCTGCTGAAGTAAATTACCCAGCAATAAAGGAAAAGCAAAATTCAATATCAAAGGGAACGGACGTCCCGAAGTCATCTCTCTCGAAGTTGCCATAACATGAATGTATTGTAAATCCGAATACAAATATATATCATCCTTTGTAAAAATACATATTTCTAGAACTTCATTTCAATGAATACCCATTAATTAAATGATACATATCAATTTTTCTCGGAGAACTATCGTCTTTCCCAAAATCCTGAATAAAAAAGCAACAACACAGCAAACAATTCCAAACGTCCTATCAACATCAGGAACGACAATATCCATTTAGCAGCATCAGGCAACGCCGCCCATGAAAAAGCAGGACCGAATGCTCCTAGCCCCGGTCCCACATTGCCTAAGCTAGAAATTACTGTACTCATCGCTTCAATTATCCCCACCCCGAAAAACATCAGCAGTATCCATCCGGCCAAAATACAGAACAAATAAAATACAAAGAATGTATTCACTGAAGCAATGATGGAAGGCGATATAACCTGACGGTTCACACGAACAGGCAATACAGCCCTAGGATGCAGCATCCGTTTGAATTCATTTTTGATATTACGCGCCAGAATCATAAGGCGCATATTTTTGATTCCCCCACTAGTAGACCCCGTACATCCACCTGACAACATAGCAAAAATAAGAAGCATCCATGTAAAAGATGGCCACAAGTTATAATCATCCGTTGCAAAGCCGCATGACGTATGCGCCGTAGCTACTTGAAACAGAGCCCTGCGGAATGCCTTTTCCCAATCATAATGATTCTGAAAAACTAAGGCAAACGTAATAACAAGTGTCAGAATACTCACTGATTTCATAAACCAACGGAATTCATCATCCTGAAATAAACGCTTGCCTTTCCCTTTCAGACACATAAAATAGAGAGAGAAATTAATACCCGAAAGGATCATAAATATCGCTATTACATATTCTATAAACGGAGAGTTCCAATAAGCTACACTAGCTTGTTTGGTAGAATAACCACCTGTAGCCGTTGTTGAGAATGAATGACATACCGCATCAAAAAAACTCATTCCTCCTATCATCAGCAGCACAGTTTCTGCAATTGTAAGAATAGCATATATCATCCACAGCCACTTAGCCATCACATCAATCCGGGGATGTGTTTTGTCGTGCGTCACCCCGATAGCCTCAGCTGAAAAAAGTTGTATAGTTCCTCCCCCGAAAATAGGAAGCACAGCAATAGTAAAAAAGACAATACCCAAGCCACCTATCCATTGTGTCAAGCTACGCCAAAATAACAGACCATGTGAAAGAGATTCTATATCATCCAATATAGTAGCTCCTGTAGTAGTAAAACCCGACATGGTTTCAAAAAAGGCATCCGTCACCGAAGGGATTCCTCCACTAAAATAAAAAGGCAACATTCCAAACAACGTAAACAAAAACCAAGTAAAAGTTACAATGCAGTACCCATCTCGTCGTGTCAGCCGATTCTCAGCACCTCTACTACAAATTAGCAAAACTCCACCGACCAATGTATTCAAAAGAATGGTATATAGAAAATATTGATAATCTTGCTCACCGTAACATAAGGAAACAGCCGCACAAAGCAGGAACATAGCAGATTCAATAAAAAGTAATACCCCCAATACACGGAATATCATTTTTTTATTTATCAAGCTATTATTCCGGCTTCCACCTTTATATAATTTATCTGGATTATAAAATTCTCCCATCTTTTTATACCTTTTATATTCGACAAGTATATAGCGAATACTATGCCAAAATGAAAAACAACATTATAAACTATTGATAAACAAACAGATATTATATGAAGTCATAAAAAAAAGGGAAACACTACCCTTTTCAAAATGAAAGGGAGCGTATTTCAAAACAACAAGGTTGCAGATATGACGATCTCAAGCAAAATTTAAATTACATACATATCTGCTAACACTACAACATCGTCCTCATCATAATGAATAATGAATAAATATTTTAAAATTACCCACTATTTTACTATTTTTGCATCCAAATCGATAATCCTCTACTAAATTTAATTCGCCTACTGTGGAATTATTCTACAGCTGTTGCCTGTTTTCCACACTTTCCCTATCAACAAAAGGCAGTAATAAAACACTGATTATGAAAAGGAAAGGCTATTTACAGTAGTTTGGCACGCTGCTTGTATTCCTACTGACGGCATCTTAAACAATAACAAAACTAAAGTATGAAACTATTTTTTACACACAAAGAAATTGCGCTAAAAAAGAAAAGAACAGCGCTTGTAGTAATAGGTATTGGACTAGTTATCGGGATTTACCTGATTGTTTCCCATCGACCGGCAAAGATGCCGGAACTTCCAGTAGTTGCCATAGCACCGGCAACGCAAGACGATGTGGAAATATATGGTGAATATGTAGGACGCGTACGTGCACAGCAATTCGTTGAAGTACGTGCCCGAGTAGAGGGATATTTAGAACAAATGCTTTTCGCAGAAGGTACATATGTCACTAAGAATCAAGTGCTGTTTGTTATCAATCAAGATCAATATCGAGCCAAAGCTGACAAAGCGCGTGCCCAATTGAAAAAAGATGAAGCACAGGCACAAAAAGCAAAACGCGATTTAGAACGTATCCGTCCGCTATATGAACAAAATGCTGCCAGCCAGTTGGACTTGGACAATGCTACTGCTGCATATGAAACAGCAGAAGCCTCGGTAGCTATGAGTAGTGCCGACCTTGATCAAGCAGAACTGGAACTAGGTTATACGATAGTTCGTTCTCCGTTAGCAGGACATATCAGTGAACGCCACGTGGATTTAGGGACATTGGTAGGTCCAAGTGGCAAATCACTGCTTGCCACCGTAGTAAAAAGTGATACTGTATTAGTGGATTTCAGCATGACAGCTCTAGACTATCTGAAAAGCAAAGAGCGTAATGTGAACTTAGGTCAAAAAGACTCTACCCGCTCTTGGCAACCCAATGTTTCCATTACTCTAGCAGACAATACTATTTATCCATACAAAGGACTGGTAGACTTTGCCGAACCGCAAGTTGATCCACGCACAGGTACATTCTCCGTACGTGCCGAAATGCCGAATCCAGAACGGATATTACTTCCTGGACAGTTCACCAAAGTAAAACTATTATTGGATGTCAGAGAAAAAGCTACGGTAGTTCCGTTAAAGTCCGTTATCATAGAAAAAGGCGGTGCCTATATTTATGTAATGCGCAAAGATTCTACAGTAGAGAGACGTTTCATTGAATTAGGACCTGAATTCCAGAATCAAGTAGTGGTGGAAAGAGGCTTGGCTCCCGAAGAAGACATTGTTATAGAAGGATACCACAAGCTGAATCCAGGCATGAAAGTAAAAGTAAGTCCTGCTGTAGAAGACAAAAAAACGGAGGAAAAAGATACGATCGGATAATTTCACTCCCGAATACGAATTCCCCTATGGAGGAAAATTTACGCATTCAAAAAAACAATAGACATTATGAAAGTTAGTTTCTTTATAGACAGACCGGTATTTTCAGCTGTCATCTCCATATTAATAGTCATTGTCGGTATCATCGGTCTCACGATGCTACCCATTGACCAATATCCGCAGATTACCCCGCCGGTAGTGAAAATCAGCGCATCCTATCCGGGTGCCAGTGCCCTGACAGTATCACAAGCGGTAGCCACTCCTATAGAACAGGAATTGAACGGTACTCCAGGAATGCTTTACATGGAATCAAACAGTTCCAATTCGGGAGGTTTTTCAGCCACCGTCACTTTTGATATCTCGGCAGATCCCGATCTGGCGGCAGTAGAAATACAGAACCGTATCAAGTTAGCAGAATCACGTCTTCCAGCAGAAGTTATACAAAATGGTATTTCGGTAGAGAAACAGGCTGCCAGTCAATTGCTAACCCTATGCCTTACCTCTACCGACCCGAAATTCGATGAAATATACCTTAGCAACTTTGCTACTCTGAATGTACTGGACCTAATCCGCCGTATCCCTGGCGTAGGACGTGTTTCAAACATCGGAAGCCGATATTACGCCATGCAAATTTGGGTACAGCCCGACAAACTGGCCAATTTCGGTCTGACCGTAGCCGATCTGCAGAATGCACTGAAAGACCAAAATCGGGAATCAGCAGCCGGTGTACTGGGACAACAACCCGTACAAGGATTAGACGTAACCATTCCCATCACTACTCAGGGACGTCTATCTACTGTAAGCCAGTTTGAGGAAATCGTAGTCCGTGCCAATGCCGATGGTTCCATCATCCGTTTACGTGATGTGGCCCGCATCTCACTCGAAGCACAATCATACAATACCGAGAGTGCCATTAACAAAGAAAATGCAGCGGTATTGGCCATCTATATGTTACCGGGAGCCAACGCTATGGAAGTAGCAAAAAGCGTGAAAGAAGCTATGGAGGAAATCAGCAAGAATTTCCCCGAAGGAATGAGTTACGAGATACCTTTCGATATGACCACATATATTTCGGAATCTATTCATGAAGTGTACAAAACACTGTTTGAAGCCCTGATACTGGTTATTATCGTAGTATACCTTTCACTCCAAAGCTGGCGTGCAACAGTTATCCCACTAGTTGCCGTACCTATCTCACTGATTGGAACTTTCGGATTCATGTTGATTTTCGGATTCTCGCTTAATATCCTGACCCTGTTGGGGTTGGTACTTGCCATCGGTATTGTGGTGGACGATGCTATCGTGGTAGTAGAGAATGTGGAGCGTATCATGGAAGAGGAGAAACTATCTCCCTACCAAGCTACCAAGAAAGCTATGGAAGGACTTACAGGAGCCATTATCGCCACTTCTTTGGCACTGGCAGCAGTATTTGTTCCCGTAAGTTTTCTAGGTGGAATTACCGGACAACTTTATCGCCAGTTTACGGTAACCATCGTAGTATCCGTATTGCTGTCTACGGTAGTAGCTTTGACATTGAGTCCAGTCATGTGTTCGCTTATCCTGAAACCGGAAGATCCGAACAAGAAAAAGAATATCGTATTCCGCCGTATCAATGAGTGGCTGGCTATCGGCAATCATAAATATGTAGGGCTTATCAAACACATTGTGAAACACCCGCGTCGGGTACTGAGCACATTCGGCATGGTATTGATCGCCATCCTGTTAATCCATCGCATCATTCCCACCAGCTTCCTCCCCATCGAAGACCAAGGGTATTTTAAAATAGAGTTGGAGCTACCCGAAGGTGCAACGTTGGAACGTACACGTATCGTAACAGAACGTGCTGTGGAATACCTGATGAAAAATCCGGCAGTGGAATATGTGCAAAGTGTGGCGGGAAGCAGTCCGCGTGTAGGAACCAGTCAGGCACGAAGTGAACTGACTGTCATCTTAAAACCTTGGGAGGAACGTGACTCGCAAACTATTGACAATATTATGGCACAGGTAAAAAAAGACATGTCACAATACCCCGAATGCAAGGTATATCTTTCCACCCCTCCCGTTATTCCGGGATTGGGCAGTTCGGGCGGGTTCGAAATGCAATTGGAAGCACGTGGAGATGCCACTTTCGAAAATTTGGTACAAGCTACGGATACATTGATGTATTATGCATCAAAACGTAAGGAATTATCAGGTTTATCTTCGGCTTTACAAGCGGATATCCCCCAACTTTATTTTGATGTAGACCGTGACAAAGTAAAATTCTCAGGAGTACCTTTAGCCGATGTATTCTCGACTATGAAAGCTTATACAGGTTCGGTATATGTAAACGATTTCAATATGTTTAACCGCATCTACCGTGTATATATTCAAGCAGAAGCACCCTACCGGGAACATAAGGAGAATATCAACCTGTTTTTTGTACGGGGTACAGACAATGCCATGATACCGCTCACCTCGCTGGGTACCACTTCGTATACCACTGGTCCGGGCAGCATCAAACGTTTTAATATGTTCAACAGTTCTGTGATTCTCGGTGAGGCCGCAGACGGTTACAGTTCAGGACAGGCTATGGAAATTATCGAACAAATAGCCCGCGAACACCTACCGGAAAATATCGGTGTAGAATGGAGCGGACTATCCTTCCAGGAAAAACAGGCAGGTGGACAGACCGGCATGGTGCTGGCATTAGTGTTCATGTTCGTATTTTTGTTCCTTGCTGCCTTATACGAAAGCTGGATGGTACCGGTTGCAGTATTACTCTCTTTGCCTGTAGCCGCATTAGGTGCTTATCTAGGTGTATGGGGCTGTGGACTGGAGAATGATGTCTATTTCCAGATCGGATTGGTGATGCTGGTAGGACTAGCCGCCAAAAATGCAATTCTTATTGTAGAGTTTGCCAAAGAACAAGTAGACAAAGGAGTAGATGTAGTACAAGCTGCACTTCATGCTTCACAGCTCCGTTTCCGACCTATTTTGATGACTTCATTGGCATTCATCTTAGGTATGTTACCTATGGTCATTGCCAGCGGGCCAGGTTCAGCCAGCCGTCAGGCTATTGGTACAGGTGTATTCTTCGGAATGATCTTTGCTGTAACTGTGGGAATTTTGTTAGTACCTTTCTTCTTTGTACTGATATACAAGATGAAAGCGAAGATGAAACAAAAATAAGGATATAAAAAGATGAAAGAAATGATGAAACATACATTATTATATATAGCCGTATCAGGAATGACTTTGCTGACTTCTTGCCAATTAGGTAAGCACTACACACGTCCCGACTTACATCTTCCCCAACAATTAGATACATTACGACAACAGGATACATTATCTATAGCCGATATGCAATGGTGGGAAATCTATACGGACACAACCTTGCAAAGCCTGATAGAAAAGACGTTGGATAACAACAAAGACATGAAAATAGCTGCGGCACGTGTAAAAGAACTTGCCGCAATGAAGCGCATAGACTTTGCCAACCTTTTCCCCCAACTGAACGGAAGCGCTTATGCCCAAAAAGAAGGAAGTAATTATGGTGGTGACAACTATAAAAATGACCCCGAACAGGGTGGTAAACTTACCGTGACTTGGGAATTAGACTTATGGGGTAACCTGCGTTGGGCAAAAGACAAAAGCATAGCACAATTTCTGGGAAGCATCGAGGCGCAACGTGCTTTGAAAATGAGTATTGTGTCCGAAGTGGCACAAGCCTATTTTGAATTGGTCGCATTAGACAATGAGCTGAACATCGTTCGTCAAACACTCTATGCCCGTAAAGAAGGAGTACGCCTGGCAAAGCTTCGTTTTGAAGGAGGACTAACTTCAGAAACTTCCTATCAACAGGCACAAGTGGAGTATGCACGTACCGCAACTTTAGTTCCTGAACTGGAAAGGAAAATTTCATTGAAAGAAAATGATATCGCATTCCTGGCAGGCGAATACCCGCACCACATACAGCGTTCCATTCTACCCGAAGAGGTAAAACTACCTGAAACATTACCAGTAGGTCTACCCTCCACTCTGTTGGAACGTCGTCCCGATGTACGCGAAGCAGAACAGAAATTAATAGCAGCCAATGCCAGTGTAGGTATTGCCTATACCAATATATTCCCACGACTCAGCCTCACAGCACAATATGGCGTAGAAAGTGAAGAATTCTCTGATTTCTTTAAATCACCCATTCATTATATCAGTGGCAATCTTCTCACTCCTCTCTTCGCCATGGGAAAATACAGAGCAACCCTAAAGGCTAAGAAAGCCGCATACGAACAGAAATGCTACAGCTATGAAAAATCAGTGCTGACTGCATTCAAAGAGGCCCGCAATGCCATTGTGGACTTCAATAAGATAAAAGATATCTACGAATCGCGTCTGCAACTGGAACGTTCCTCTAAAGCAACAATGGAACTGGCCCAATTGCAATACATCAATGGAGTAATAGGCTATTTGGATGTATTGGATGCACAACGTAGCTATTTCGATGCACAAATAGGATTAAGTAATGCAATAAGAGACAAACAAATTACATTAGTAAAATTGTATAAAGCATTAGGGGGTGGATGGTAACCATCCCCTCTTAATTTGATTTTCCTTTATCCGGAAAATCAAATTAAGATATATGCCTGATAAGACGTATTGTTCTCTACCGGTGTAAGTGACAAATAACCCGACTTCACTTTTCCATTTTCCAAATATAAAGGATACTTTTCTTGAAGCGCAAGATGAGAATGCCATGCCTCACCGGGCTTTGCATAATATTCTATAACATACCGTCCCTGCACGCCATCACACACATAGTTATCATATATCAAACGTGCTACCACTCCCATATTCATACGAAGATTTATTTCCACACACGGATGAATGGCATACCCGCCGTTTTGGGTACGGCATATCATCATATCCACCCCCAGATAGCCTTCGTAACTCCCTTTTATAACTTCCGCCAACTCTACCTGTAACATCCTCCCAACCTGATGTAAGATTTCCGCAGAAACATATGTGGATATCCTCGCTTCAATAACCCGATCCGCAGCCAACAAGTTTTCTTTATAAACACCTCTCTTGTCTGTTTCGAATAAAGAATACCCTATAAAATGTACCTGTTCCCACTCGTCTGCAAAAAACTCCATGGCAAAATCCAAAAGCTTATCATAAAAAGGCTCTCCTATCACCTCATGCTGAGTGGTAAGTATGTGTCGAACCCACCCTTCCAGAGGGATGGTAAAACTACCTGAAACATATTGTATCCCTCTCCCACTACCAGACCATGGCGCTTTTAACAAAGCACGAGGATGAGACAACACAAAAGCCTTCACTTCCTCTGTTGATGACAATACAAAAGCCTCCCCCAATGTGGGAATATTCCCACCTATATGCCTACAAAGGCGTCGTAACACTTTTACAGCCGTCTGACGTCCGGATATTTGACGGATACGCTTCATACGCTCTACTGAAGGATATGCTGTATCAGGAAATCCAGCTTCCTGCAAACGACGCACCAAAGACGGATTCCATCCCCAAGGAATCACCTTATTATAAATGGGGAGGAATTCTGAAGTCCAATTGACCGAAAGCGGCAAAAAAGATTGTCTTTCCATTGTTTTCATACGCAGAGCAGAATCCAGCCATACAGTTCCTCCCTGTTCTGCATACCATGCAGGCAACACGGACAGCTCGGCCGCCATTCGCCGGGCACTGGCAGGTGCCATATAATAAGGATCACCACAAGCCAATGCCATATCATTTTCCGGATTGAATAAATAAAGCGCTTCCATTTCCGGACACAAAGATAAATGTTTTAGAGTACAAACCATTTCTCTTGTTCGTCTTTTAGTTGAAAAAAAATAATATTTTGCTATCTCCAGTTTGCAATTTGAATTAGTATTGCTATATTTGCAGCCGATAAAAAAGCAACCATGGAAACCTTTTACAGAACACACAGTTATCTGGTGGAACATACAAATGCTCCTGTTCGCCGGGACTTGATGGACGAAATAGACTGGAACGACAGACTGATCGGCATCAAGGGTACTCGTGGCGTAGGAAAAACGACTTTCCTCCTGCAATATGCAAAAGAAAAGTTCGGAACGGATCACTCATGTCTGTTCATCAACATGAATAACTTTTACTTCTCTAAATATACGTTAGTGGAGTTTGCCGCAGAATTCGTAAAACGAGGAGGAAAAGTTTTGTTGATAGACCAAGTGTTCAAGTATCCCGAATGGAGCCACGACCTGCGTGCTTGCTATGAAATGTTTCCTACTCTGAAGATTATATTCACCGGATCATCCGTGATGCGACTGAAAGAAGAAAATCCAGAACTGAGCGGCATTGTCAAGGTATACTACCTGAGAGGTTTCTCATTCCGCGAATACCTGAATCTGCAAAGCGGTAATTGTTTCCGTGCCTATACCTTACAAGAAATTTTGGAGAATCACGAACAGATAGCGAAAACCATCCTGCGCAACGTGAAGCCGTTGGATTATTTTCAAGACTATCTGCATCACGGTTTCTACCCATTCTTTCTGGAAAAACGTAACTTTTCGGAGAATCTGCTAAAAACCATGAATATGATGATAGAAGTAGATATACTTCTTATCAAACAAATTGAGCTGAAATATCTTTCAAAGATAAAAAAATTACTATATTTGCTAGCTGTGGACGGACCCGTTGCTCCGAACGTCAGCCAGCTGGCCACGGAGATTCAAACTTCACGTGCCACGGTGATGAATTACATTAAGTATCTGGCAGATGCGCGTCTTATCAATATGGTTTATCCCAAGGGAGAGGAATTTCCCAAGAAACCTTCCAAACTGATGATGCACAACACCAACCTGATGTACTCCATTTATCCGGTAAAGGTCGAAGAACAGGATGTTCTGGATACATTTTTCATGAATACCCTGTATAAGGACCATAAACTATATAAAGGCGATAAAGGCACTTCATTTATGGTAGACAACGGACTGCATTTCCGTATTTGCGCAGAAGGGTGCAAGTTCAAAAATAATCCAAACGTGTATTATGCCCTACACAAATTGGAATTAGGACACGGAAATATGATCCCATTATGGCTTTTCGGCTTTTTATATTAAGAGATAGAGAATAAATTTTATTACCTAATAATTAGTAATTGTATGACTAAACAAAAAAAATTCATCACTTGTGATGGTAATCAGGCAGCAGCACATATCTCGTATATGTTCTCTGAAGTAGCTGCTATCTACCCCATCACTCCGTCGTCTACTATGGCTGAATACGTAGACGAATGGGCTGCCGCAGGTCGTAAAAACATCTTCGGCGAAACAGTTTTGGTACAAGAAATGCAGTCAGAAGGCGGTGCAGCAGGTGCTGTTCATGGTTCTCTTCAGGCAGGTGCGTTGACTACCACTTACACTGCATCTCAGGGTCTGTTGCTGATGATCCCTAACATGTACAAAATTGCCGGTGAATTCCTGCCTTGCGTATTCCACGTATCGGCTCGTACATTGGCTTCACACGCATTGTGTATCTTTGGTGACCATCAGGACGTCATGTCTTGCCGCCAAACAGGTTTCGCCATGTTGTGCGAAGGTTCTGTACAAGAAGTTATGGATATGGCTGCTGTAGCCCATCTTGCTACTATCAAATCTCGCGTGCCATTCGTCAACTTCTTCGATGGTTTCCGTACTTCTCACGAAATCCAAAAAATTGAAATGCTGGAGAATGAAGATCTGGCAGGTCTGATTGATCAACAGGCTTTGGCAGAATTCCGTCAACGCGCGTTGAATCCTAACAACCCTGTTGCACGCGGTATGGCTGAAAACCCCGATCACTTCTTCCAGCACAGAGAATCTTGCAATAACTTCTATGAAGCTGTTCCGGCTATCGTAGAAGAATACATGAACGAAATCAGCAAAATCACAGGCCGTCCTCATGGTTTGTTCGATTACTATGGTGCTGAAGACGCTGAACGCGTAATTATCGCAATGGGTTCTGTTACAGAAGCTGCCCGCGAAGCTATCGACTACTTGATGAGCAAAGGTGAAAAAGTAGGTTTGGTTTCTGTACACTTATACCGTCCGTTCTCTGCTAAACATTTCTTGGCTGCTGTACCTAAGACTGCCAAGACTATCGCTGTTCTTGACCGTACTAAAGAACCGGGAGCAAACGGTGAACCTTTGTATCTGGATGTTAAAGACTGCTTCTATGGAACAGAAAACGCCCCGGTTATCGTAGGCGGTCGTTACGGTTTAGGTTCTAAAGACACTACTCCGGCTCAAATCATCGCTGTATTCAAGAATTTGGCTCTGCCAATGCCGAAAAACCACTTCACTGTGGGTATCGTAGACGATGTAACTTTCACTTCTCTTCCCCAGGAAGAAGAAATCGCATTGGGCGGTGAAGGCATGTTCGAAGCTAAATTCTACGGATTAGGTGCTGACGGTACTGTAGGTGCCAACAAGAACTCTGTGAAGATTATTGGTGACAACACCGACAAGCACTGCCAGGCTTATTTCTCATACGACTCTAAGAAATCAGGTGGTTTCACTTGCTCTCACCTCCGTTTCGGTGATACTCCTATCCGTTCTACTTACTTGGTAAATACTCCGAACTTCGTAGCTTGCCACGTACAGGCTTATCTGCACATGTACGATGTAACCCGTGGTTTGCGTAAGAACGGTTCTTTCTTGCTGAACACTATCTGGGAAGGTGAAGAACTGGCAAAGAACCTGCCTAACAAAGTGAAGAAATACTTCGCTCAGAACAATATCACTGTTTACTACATCAATGCAACTCAGATTGCTCAGGAAATCGGTTTGGGCAACCGTACCAATACCATCCTGCAATCAGCATTCTTCCGTATCACAGGCGTTATTCCTGTTGACTTGGCTGTAGAACAGATGAAGAAATTCATCGTTAAGTCTTATGGCAAGAAGGGTGAAGACGTGGTGAACAAGAACTATGCTGCCGTAGACCGTGGTGGTGAATACAAACAATTGACAGTTGATCCGGCTTGGGCTAATCTGGAAGTTGAAGCTCCTGCTGCTAACAATGACCCTGCATTCATCAACGAAGTAGTTCGTCCTATCAACGCTCAGGATGGTGACTTGTTGCCGGTATCTGCATTCAAAGGCATCGAAGACGGTACTTGGGAACAAGGTACTGCTCAATACGAAAAACGTGGTGTAGCTGCATTCGTACCTGAATGGAATGCTGAAAACTGTATCCAGTGTAACAAGTGTGCATATGTTTGTCCTCATGCTTCCATCCGTCCGTTCGTACTTGACGCTGAAGAACAGAAGGGTGCAGACTTCGAGACATTGAAAGCTGTAGGTAAACAATTTGACGGAATGACATTCCGCATCCAGGTTGACGTGCTTGACTGTCTGGGTTGTGGTAACTGTGCCGATGTTTGTCCGGGCAATCCGAAGAAGGGAGGCAAGGCTCTTACAATGAAACATTTGGAAAGCCAGTTGTCTCAAGCAGCCAATTGGGAATACTGCGCTAAGAACGTGAAGAGCAAACAACATTTGGTAGATATCAAAGCCAATGTGAAGAACTCTCAGTTCGCTACTCCGTTGTTTGAATTCTCTGGAGCTTGTTCAGGTTGTGGTGAAACTCCGTATGTGAAACTGATTTCCCAGTTATTCGGTGACCGTGAAATGGTTGCTAACGCTACCGGATGTTCTTCTATCTACTCCGGTTCTGTTCCTTCAACTCCTTATACTAAGAACGAAAAGGGTCAAGGTCCTGCTTGGGCTAACTCATTGTTCGAAGATTTCTGCGAATTCGGTTTAGGTATGACTTTGGCTGACAAGAAACTTCGTGCACGTATCGAAGCTGCTATGAAGGATGCTATCGCCAGTGATACTTGTCCGGCAGAATACAAAGAAGCATTCCAGGAATGGATTGACGGTAAGGACGATGCAGACAAGAGCAAAGCTGCTGCCGAAAAGATCATTCCAATGGTGGAAGCTGCTAAAGATAAATGTAAGAACTGCGCTACCATTGCAGAATTCAAGAACTATTTGGTTAAGAAGAGCCAATGGATTATCGGTGGTGACGGTGCTTCTTACGATATCGGTTACGGTGGTTTGGACCACGTGATTGCTTCCGGTGAAGATGTAAATATTTTGGTATTGGATACTGAAGTTTACTCTAATACCGGTGGTCAGTCATCTAAGGCTACTCCGCTGGGTGCTATCGCTAAGTTTGCCGCTTCAGGTAAGCGTGTACGTAAGAAAGACCTTGGTATGATCGCTACTACTTACGGTTATGTATATGTTGCCCAGATTGCTATGGGTGCTGACCAAGCTCAGACTTTGAAAGCTATTCGTGAAGCAGAAGCTTACCCCGGTCCGTCATTGGTTATCGCTTACGCTCCGTGTATCAACCACGGTTTGAAGGCAGGTATGGGTAAGAGCCAGGCTGAAGAGGCTAAGGCTGTAGAATGCGGTTACTGGCACTTGTGGCGTTTCAACCCCGCTTTGGAAGAAGAAGGCAAGAATCCATTCATGCTTGACTCTAAAGAACCGAAATGGGAAGGTTTCCAGGATTTCTTGAAGAACGAAGTTCGTTTTGCTTCTGTAATGAAACAGTATCCTGCTGAAGCAGCAGATCTATTTGCTGCTTGCGAAGAAATGGCCAAGAAACGTTATGCTTCTTACAAACGTATGGAAGCAATGAATTGGGGTGAATAATCTCTGATACATGCATATAAAAAAAGGCTTGTTCTGTATGGAACAAGCCTTTTTTTATAGCCTTTTCTACCATTAGTATATATGAGGTCACCCATACGTATGTACAAAACAAGACTTCAATTTCAAGTATTTCTACTGTAACCATCACCATTTATGGCTTAAGGTTACCAAAAATTTCCTACCTTTGCACATAACATTATGAAAAACCTATAAACATGAATATTCTAATCAACCTGAAATACACATTGGCTGTCACAGCCGGAGTGTGCTCCTCTTTTGCATACGCACAAAAACATCCTCATATCATACTGATAATGACCGACCAACAGCGAGCTGATGCCATAGGCTGTATGGGAAACGATGCGGTTATCTCCCCTAACCTGGACGCACTAGCTGCCGAGGGAACATTATTTATGAATGGTTATTCTTCTTGTCCAAGCAGCACTCCGGCACGTGCAGGTCTGCTGACCGGACTTTCTCCTTGGCATCATGGCTTGTTGGGATATGGAAAAGTATCTCCCGAATATAAATACGAAATGCCACAGATGCTAAAAGACGCTGGTTATTATACTTTTGGAATCGGTAAAATGCACTGGCATCCCCAACGGATAAAACATGGTTTCGAAGGCACTCTGCTAGATGAAAGCGGACGCGTGGAGGACGAGAATTTCACCAGTGATTACCGCCAATGGTTCCAAACAAAAGCCCCCGGAAAGAATCCTGACGCCACCGGCATAGGCTGGAACGACCATACGGCAAGTATCTATAAATTGCCCGAAAACCTCCATCCTACCTATTGGACAGGAGAAATGGCCTGTGAACTTATCAGCAACTACGATCCGACCAACAAACCGTTATTTCTGAAAGTTTCTTTTGCCCGTCCGCACAGTCCGTATGATCCACCACAAAGATATCTGGACATGTATAAGGATGCCCTAATACCCGATCCTGCCATCGGAGACTGGTGTGGCAAATACGCCAAGAAACTAAATCCTGAAGAAACGGCACAAGACGCTCCATACGGTAATTTTGGCAATGAATATGCACGCAATTCCAGACGTCATTATTATGCCAACATCACTTTCATTGACGAACAGATAGGCAGAATTATCCAAACATTGAAAGAAAAGGATATGTATAATGACGCATTAATCGTTTTCGTTTCCGATCATGGCGATATGATGGGCGACCATTATCACTGGAGAAAGACCTATCCATACGAGGGCTCCACTCATGTGCCATACATCGTGAAATGGCCTTCTGCCAACCACGTTACACCGGGAAAAACAGACGCTCCCGTAGAGTTGCGTGATATTCTTCCCACTTTCCTCGATGCAGCCGATGTGACCATCCCCACTGACATGGACGGCCGTTCCTTGTTACCGCTTGCCAAAGGCATGGAAACAAACTGGCGCAAGTATCTGGATCTGGAGCATGCCACCTGTTACAGTGATGATAACTATTGGTGTGCACTGACTGACGGCAAAATAAAATATATATGGCGTATCCATACCGGTACCGAAGAGTTATTCGACTTGACCCAAGACCCTCAGGAATTGCACAATGCCGTCAATGACAAAAAATACAGGAAGCAGCTGACGGAAATGCGTAATGAAATGACTCGCCACTTAAGTGAACGCGGCGAAGAGTTCGTGAAGGACGGCCGATTGGTGGTCAAGGAGAAGACCATGCTTTATGGACCTCATTATCCGGAAAAAGAAAATAAAAGATAACGTGTGTTGTACAGAGGAGTCGTTTCCAATTGACCCACTTTCCTACAACAGAGTTTTATAATTCTGTTGCCACTGCTGTCACCTTTTCCCTGTACTCCCTATGAATAGGGAGTTAGAGAGGTGATGGCAATACATTATTTTATGCAAGAAAAATGCCTGCAGCCACCACTTTATCCACCGTGTTTATTGCACAAGCCTGCCCTGTCCGGTGGACAAAGCAGGCTTGTGCAATAAACACGGTAAGCTTGTGCAGCCTCGAAACTGCGACTTTCCTTGCTAAAGTATTCAGAATCTTGATACAAGTTCTGTCGGATCTTGCAGCAAGTTCCACGAAATCCTGTACCAAGTTTTGCCGTCACATCCAGCATCCTTCCCTTTCGGAGGAGAAGGCTAAACCGGTAGAGCCGGAAAGACTTAAACTAAAGATTGAAAGATATAGATCTTTGGAATGAAACGTCTTGTTCTTTTTATCAGACGTCTTCATCTTTTTTGTAAACGTCCTTGTCTTTTCCGAAAAGAATAAAGACTTTCGGAACGATACGGAACAGTGACCGGAAACGGGTTTCTACACATACGTTTCCAAATGAACCTCCATTTACATCCGACAGATTCTTCATTTCGGCAAGAAAGGGTGGACAAGTTTCATCAAATTTCTGATGCCTCTCTATTCTTCTATTTTCCAGCAGTTCCTCAGCCTGTTCACAACTTAAAATATAAAGCCTAACCCTAACGACAAATTGGAAAGGGCCAATTTATCTTTCCCTTCATTCTTCTCGTCAGTAATATTAGCCGATTTCAAACCTTTTTGATAAGCGACATTCAAAAACAAGCGTTTCCAATAAATGCTGCCCTGTACGGCAATTCCCCAATCAAAACGGTTAATATTACCTTTAGGATCGTCCGCATCATCATTCTTGCCAAAGGAGGGACAATCATCTTTGGTTATGGTATGTTTATTTTCTCCATATTTATCGGGGGATACTGTCAAATATTTATCCGACTCATATTTAAACTTACCAAACAACCCATAAGAGAAGTAAGGCCCCACTCCCAACTGAACCCTAAACGATTCTGACAAAGGTAAAGCATAAGCAAATAAAATAGGAACGTCCAAATATCCCAGATTATGTTTTTGAGTGACACTAGTGCCGCGAGATTCCGTCACATCATATTTCTTATAAGAATCCAAATCGAGCCGATGCGACTTTTTAGTGGTAAATTTATCGTACTCATAAGTGATACCTTTCATAGAAAGTCCAACAGCAGGCTGAATACTGAAGTTTCCAATCACAGGAACATCTATAAAATAATGGATACTGTAACCCATATAGCTTTTATTATTATAATCTTGATCTGCCATAAGATCATTATACTTCCCTGTAGCACTGGTCATATTTAACCCCACACGAATACCGGAAGTAGTTTGTGCTTGTGCCGTGAATGCACATACGGACATAGCCATGATAAAAAACAGTTTCTTCATAATGCAGTATTTTTATTAAAATTTGTAATCTTGTTTCACTCCTTTCATAGTGAACAATAAAGAAGGACGGACAGACCGAGTTTCATCAATAACATACCCAGCTCCTATTCCTGCATAGAAACCTGGATGCATTTTAGATTCCTCTACGTTAGACATGCTGCTCATATTGAGTTCAGCCTTCGCAGTCCACATTAAACCCTGTGCATACGATATTAACGAAATCAGCATTAAAAGTGCTGCAATAATTGTCTTTTCCATACTTCGTAACAATTGACTCTATAAGTTTACATTTGCAAATGTATTGCAACTTTTATATTCAAAAAACCATCATTTGTCAAGATTTACACTAAACACACTAAAGCAGATACCAAGCAGCTAAAATTAACGACTATATATACAATAAATAAATTATGCCAATAAGACAAGCTTGAAAATTTGTAAATTAAGCTTCACATTCCAGCTCTATATGATATGAAATTGGAAGAGCCATCAAAAAAACAGTTCTACTTTTCACACCTCTCCAAGCTGGCAGTATAGAACCATTTAAAACATAAACAAACAGGCGTTCATTTCCGAAGAATAAACGCCTGTTTGTTTTATGTTTCACTATTCAGCCATATCAACAAATCTTTTTGGCAAGCAACCAATTTTCACTTCTGTTGACGAAGCCGGCTAACTTAAACACTTATTTTATTTCACGAATCAACATTCCCGGATAAAAATCGCCACCCGATACTTTTCGGAAAGTGGTAAAACCAAAGTCCGAACCATAAGCCTGTTCCTCGGAAGCCATATAGCGATTATCCCAAATCAGATTTTCCTTAGGCTGAATCACTCCTACACGCTTATAAGTCATTTTGCCTTCTTTGCTCAATTCAGCTTCCAGCACTTCAAATCTAGACTTTTCAGTGACTCCCTCTTTCAAGCCAATATAAGCTTTCAGGGGAGAAACACTGATTAAGGGAGTATTCACTTTGAACTGGTCAAAATTCTTTTGCAGACTCGCTATATTTTCATCAATGGCACGTTGGCATGCCTTTCGCACCATTTGCTGGGGCTCATCCAAGTTAATACCCAAAAAGGAAGTGTTACTTCCATCACTATGCTGGCTGCCCACATACTTCAACTTGAACATCTTACGGTTATTATTGAAAGCATTCACCTTCTCCTTATTATCCTTATCAGTATAATATTGAGTATAGAATTTTGTTGCGGTCTCTTCATCCCAAACCAGTTGATAGAGATAAGTATCAATATTTACTTTAAACCCCTTATAGGATGCAACCATATCTCCCGTAGAATTACCTAAATCCATATAGGATGTCTCACCGGTGTAAATAGCCGCTGCCGCACCCAGTCCTTTGACAATTCCTCCCCACACACTTGAACCTTTTGAACGGTCAATATAGCGAATGTCATTCACAATAAGAAAAGTATTTCCAATCAAGTCCTCACCGGCATCTTCCAGCAGAGCGTTTCCGCGTTGAGTCTTGGATGCCAGAGCCTTGTCCAGTTCGGAAGCGTTATACAGCCCTCGTTCTTTCACCAGTTCCACATCACAGATCCCTGTCATGTAATCACGGTTAAACCAGCGTCCTACCATACGGCTGGCAATACCATTGTTTCTGATAAATTCATCTATCTCCTCATGGTTTTTATCCAATTTCTTTTCAGAAGTATAGATTACTTTTACACTTAAATCATGGTTATTGTATTTATCAGGAACAGGAATTTTGAGAAAAACATCCTTTATTTCATCACCAAATTCTCTTCCTTCGTGATTGATCATCATGCTATAAAGAGAACTGCGGCGATATTTTATTTCGCCGTCTCCCTGGGCTTGAATTTGAGCGGCGAATACCACCGCCAACAGCTGTATTATAATGAATCTTTTCATTTTTCAAACATTCAATAATTAATAATCCCAATGTTTATCCGGAATGACAGAGGTTATCTTAAACATATTTGTATCCGGGTCAAAACGTGCAATCACTCGAAGAGCCTCTATTTCGGTCAAGTTCTTCTTGTCTTCCGCTAACATATATTGTTTGGCCAAGACCATATCCTCTTCTTTCTCGAACAAGCAAGGCACCAGTACCTTGCCATCCGGATCAATAATCCCCCACTTTCCATCAGACATCACATAAGCCATCTCATTATCAAAGTTGGACACATTGGCAAATCCCTGCTTCAGACGAACAGACTTTTGCACCCCATCATAAAGATAATACAGGTTATCCTTTTTCACCCATATCAATTTCGGATCGACTATAGGAGCTACACCTTGCCACTCTAAAGGAACGACAACCCGGTTCTGCAAATCAATAGCCCCCCATAATTTGTTCAGGCATACGGATGCATACCCCTGATGAAAATTGCCTATACGGTCATACTTATCGGATACGATTTGTCCTTTCATATCCACATAAAACCAAGAAGCATTTTTTTGTACTCCCAAACGTCCATTGTTCACGCTGGTAAGCGAATTGGTATATTCAATAGGAATAACAACTGCCCCTGTAGAATCAATAGCGCCAAAAGCCGATCCCTTTTGTACCACCCGGTATCCTTCATTACTTAGGAAAGCCTTTGACAGGCCACCAATCACCTTATTCCCCTTTTTATCTATGAAAAACAATTCATCATCCAATGAAACCGGAGCTAAATTATGGCTGAAAGCTCCAAACTTTCCCTTTTCTGAAGAAGATATTCTGACCATCACTTCAGCATCCAAATCATAATAAGCTTTAGCTATTTGCTTCTTTTCCACTTTAGCAAGCCTAAGCATATTGTCTGAAGGAGGAAGAATAGCCTGATTGGCAGTTAAAGGAATAATAGTATTTCCATGGATATCTACCAACCCTTGGGATTTCTTATTAATGAAATAAAAATAATCGACCCTCGATGAAGACAACTGGGACTCAGCGGCATGAGGTTTGGGAAGCAGCAAGCTCTGTATTTCCTGCTTGGTAGCCGGAAATGCAGACTGGTCTGCCTTGGTATAAAAGGCAGCCTCATCAAGCAAAGCTCCGGTTTTCTTATCTCGCAAAACAGGAAAGTTGCCCACATCTTCATACTTGGCAGGAATTATTTCCCGCCCATTTTCATTGATTAACCCGAATTTACCTTTAGACACCATGTTGTTCTTTTTATCGTATTTGCCACCGATATTAACCCAACAGATTCCTTGGTTATTGAAACTGCCAATAAAATTATAAGTAGGCTTCACTATGATATTGCCAGCTGAATCAATGAACCCGAACTTCTTGCCTTTCAAGACATATATCAGTTTCTTATTCAAATCTCCCATTGCTTCATAATCGGTTTTCAGGATTTCCTTACCTGTCTTATCAATCAACCCCCATTTTTCACCTGTATTGCTACTAGCTTTATTGCCTATGAGCCCACCCGTGGTTAGCATTACTCCTTTTTTAGTATTTCCACCTTCAGCGACGGGGCAAACCCCGTTATAAAATTCACCGATATATGTATATTTCCGTTTTGTAATGATTTCACCATCTTCATTAATCAGACTGTATTTTCCATCTTTTCCTATTTTAGCGATACCGTCTTTAAAAGGGGTAGCTTCATCATATTTATATTTTATCACTACCGTCCCGTCTTCCGTCATAAAGCCATAACGCCCCTTTTCATTCTGCACGGCCTTCAACCTCTGAGCTTGCACAGAGCTACTGACCAGCACCAGCAGACATAGAATTAGGATAACTTTTTTATTTCTCATATTCTCTTTATTTAAAATCATTTGAACTTGAATTAATGGAGCCAAGTAATATTAGTAGTAACCGGTTGCTGCCCATTACCAAATGCTACACCTATAGCTCTGGCAGCTTCTATCCTCTGCTTTTTCAGCCCCGCTTCATCCTTATATTTCTCACGATTCTCAAAATCCCAATCACTGGTCACCTTTTGCTTTATTTCATTATACAAAACTTTAGCTTCACCTTCACAACTGCTTCCCGGTTCAATGAAAACCAACCAGTCAAAAGCCTTTGAAGCACCTTCCGCATCGGGTGACTTCGCCCATTCGGATCTGGCGTATTGCATAATCAATTGACAATTATAATTCACATATTGAGTATAATAAGTGTCTATCAGTTTACTAGCTTCCTCATAGCCGACACAACATTCAGGAATAGAGGTAACATAATACAATGCAGCATCATACTCATGCATAGAAGCACTTTTTTGCGCTTTTACCAATATTTGCCTGTAATTACTATTATACCAAGAGATAATTTTTTCTTTCCCTTCGCGTATAAATTCTTGTATTTTCACGTTATTGCCATTTATTGCACGGAAAGCATTGATATATGCCCGGTTAATATTAGTACCTACTCCTTTTGCATCCACAGTGAGAGTAGAAAATACTTTCTGCCCTACTGCATCGCCTATATACAAAGTCAATTGAACAGTAAGCGCTGTACTGACAGGAGGACCGGACAATGTTTCCTTATATAAAGTATTGGTCTTAGCTGTGATAAAGAATGGTGTAAAATTGGAATTGGCAACACTCCCCTGACCGGCCACTGCCGCAGCTAAACGATTTCCTAAAATCTCTTGTACCTGGGATGGAAGTTCCTCTTTCTGGGCAGCTTTAGCTATGATAAGGCTTATCTCACAATCCTGTGCTGCCACAGACATGGCACAACATGCGCACCAAGCGGCAAATATCATATTCCTTATTTTCATATCTTTTCTATTTTTCTCCGATAACCAATTCAGCTTTACCTAACCCTTTCGTCATTACTTTGCAGGTAAGATTGGCTTTCTGATTGAGATATTTGCGCAAATCATTTGCAAAGCTTCTTGTATCTCTAGCCATTCCATTTTCACGATAAAGCGGAATGCGTACCTGCTCAAAAAGCATCATATTCTCAGTTGCATCAGTTAAACTAAAACGATGAGCCACCGTATTCTGCGCCACCCAATCTTCTATGATTTCCTGTAGTTCAGCCCCCCCAAATTCACTTTCCAAATTAACGCCGCTCCCATTATCAAACACACGGACTTCTAATGCCACTTCACGGCCATTAGCCATCAAATCATCAAAATGTTTCTGTAATTGACTTACGAAAGCATCCATCTTGTCTACTACCGCTTCTTCCAACAATACTGCCACTTCAGCAGCCATAGAAGGTTCTCCCGTACCTTGCGTCGCTGCGACCTGCTTATTAGTGTAGGCATCCAAGCCTCGCAAAGTATAAGTAACAGAACGTTTGGGACCCATTGTATTAATATTCCAAACTACTTCAATCAGAATATCAGCTTTAGCTCTATTCATTAACCGATCCAAAGGAGACTCTGCCAGTGAAGCTCCCGAAGTAGAACTGGTAGTCATCTCATGTTCCGCCGAACTCTGCTCTATGGAACGAATAGAAGATGCCATATCCTTCAACGGAAAATCTTTTTCAGCCATCAATTCACCTATTTTCGTTATGACATTCACCAAGTTCAAATCATTATCCAATGCCTTTTTATAATCCGGAATTTCGGTAATAGTGCCTTGATTGTTATATTTTTGTGTATAACCATTATGGGTACACCACACATTAGCGGGAACAACCATAATGGTGGGTTTTTTAGCCTGCCCATACACTCCGGTGTGTATAAGTGCTACAAGAAATAAAATAGCATATAATTTTTTCATGTTTTTCTGTCTTTATGGTTTTAAAATTTTATCTTCTATCAGTTTCTGCTGTAATTGAGAACGAAGCACACGCACCGTAGTGGAATAAGAAATTTGGGTTTTATTAGAAGCCTTCGTGTTAGAATTTGTTTTCTTATCTTCCATACTTACATACTTCAGATATTCCCCTCCGTCTCTAAAAAAGTCGTTAAAATAAGATGCATACCGTTCCTGTGCATTCACTTCTGTTATCAAAGGGCGCACACTACATTCACGACTACCGGCAACAACACCTTTGAACAAGACATCTCTTACTGCATTTTTCTTTGCCTGCTCTATAGCATCTGTACGATTTTTCCCTCTGCCCCAGGCGCGAAGTGTTTCCGACCCATCCAGTTCTACTCCCAAACATTCACTCTCAAAGGAATGATAGGAAGAAACACTTTTTTTGCTGCTGCATCCGGCAAGGATAAGTAAAAGCAGACATCCCAATTTCCACGTATAAAACAGATGTTTCATAATTTTTTCTTCTTTAAAATTCATAGTCTAATTTCAATGATACAAGTTACCATTATTCAGATTAATCACATCACGAGCCTGCCGGGCAAAAGCAGACAATAATCCGTCAGCCAGTATCAGAAAAGTAACAATCAACCTCTTATACATAAGCTAAAATCCATTATTTAGTCCTTTAATAACTCCGGCTGATACCAGCTCTTGATAGAGGGCGTCTTTCGCAACGGAAACCACTGCTGAAATTCGATACTGCTTTCCCATCTTCACCACTGAAAGATTCTCTCCTACCATATTGGCAAAATTCATGTAAGAACCTCCTTTTTGGAAAAAGACATCAAAATAATCCTGATGTTGCTGTTCTACCACCATACTTCCTGCCAAAGGTTTCTGCCGGGTGCGTGAAGTCTGGCTGGAAAATCCTTTAAAAAGCACCCCATGAACTGCACACTTCTTGATCACATCGACATCCAATTTACTTTTCTTCTGGATTACTGTCACTTTTACCAAATAAATACCTTGTGCACCTACTCCTTCTCCCTCTATCTCATATTTTAAAGGGTCATCACCTGCGTGCGCTCCAATACAGATGAATACAAAAAGAACCGTCATAATGATTCTACCGACAAATTTCACATTCATTACTCTCATAATTCTATTCTTTAATTATATATTATTGTTCACACCCTTCTTTACCGGCAAACTGCAAATATTCATCCTTCACTTTCCGATAATACTCTCCCATCAATTCGCCCGTATTCTTCTGAATCTTTTCTTCAAGATCTTCTAACACATATTTCAAAAAACCACAATGATTACTACCTCCTGCTATAGCAGTAGCTGTAGACCCACCAAGGGCATCTACCTCATCCATAGAAACTCCCAGATTAATTCCGGATGAAGGCTTATTTTGATTTCTGCTTTCATCTTTAAAAGAATTAGAGTTTGTAGATTCCAAATCATTATGCACACTTGCAATGTAACCAATCGTATTCAACGTTCTTTTCTTCTTGTCCTTTTTGGCTTGCTTCAGCGCTAACGCTACTTCTCCATTATCCGGATCCAATTCTGCCGCTATCTTCAGATGCTCCATTCCTTTAGAATAAATGCCATCAGTCACTTGCCCTTTTCCCATATAATAGTGGGCCATGGCATAGTCCGGAATCAAATCTGTCAATAAATTAAACATACCCCAAGCACCTGCCACTCCCTTTTTTTCTTCTTTCAAAAAGGATTCTGTCACATCCTCTGCAAAGCCATCAGAGAGTTGTCCCTTCGTATCTATCCAACCGAGTACGGAATTCAGCCAAACAGGTGCTTTGCCATCCACAAAACTACCTATATAATCAATCCTTCCCGGTAGTAATAAAGCACCTTGACTATTATATAGCCCCATTGCAAGACTTTTGGCAATCCAGACCTTTGCCGATACATCATAATATACCCATTGATAAACACAAGGCAATATAGTACGCCCATATATATCCAAAGCCCCCCATTTATCCTGCTTGCAAGCAAGAACAAATCCATCTTCTGCTATTATAAGTTCCTCATATTCTGTAGGAATTACAGTTTGTCCTCCCACTACAAGGCCCATTTTACCATTATCTTCCCTTATTCTGAGAGAATCGGTTATAACTTCTGCTCCAGGATTATTAATTTTTTCATTGACCTCTCTGCTACATTCAGCGATTTTATCAAGCAAATCATCAAAATCACCGTTCCCTTTCGCATTTTTCACTTCTTCTTGTTTCTGGCGATATACCTTATTGGATATAGGAACGCTTATCATTGCTTCTTCTAGAATATATTTACATGGGACAACGATTTCTCCCCTTAAATTAATAGCCCCGAACTTACCATCTTGCTTGATTGTAGCCAACATGTTATCTCTAAAATTATCAGCGTAATCAAATTGAGGTTCAATGACAAATTCTCCTTTTTTATTTATAAAGCCAAACTTGCCATTCTTCTTTACCGCAGACAGTCCTAAATTAAATCCATGAATATCATCTGCATTTTCAAACTGCGGTTTAATTATAAAACGATTGTGTATGTCTATAAAACCTACTTTTCCTCCTAAAACTACTCCTGCCAACTTTTCTGTAAATCTCTTGGTCACCCCTTCATATTGTGGAGAAATCAACCAATTTATCTCATAATCCTGATTTACTAAAGCCGCATCCCATCCACCAAACATAGAATTACCCCTATATTTTGAATTTTCCCACCATCCTTTATTTTCGGTCTGCTCATATCCCCATTTCTTTGTTACAGCATTTTGGCGCGCCTTCTGTGCATAAAAACTAAAAGGTATAGCACAGCATAATAAAAACAATATTACTTTTTTTACTTCATTCATATACATGTCTTTTTTTAACCTTATGCGGCTTCAAAGAAAAACAATTAACGTCATTTTACAAATTCACAAAACCAAGAGAAAGTATCAAACAGCCTAACAAGCATACTATTCTATCTAAATTAACGACTATATAGCCTCATTTCCATATACCGCAAAGGGAAAATTAAGCACTAAAAACAAAAAAAGCAGCAATCTCACGACTCCTGCTTTTCCACTGTGACTTAAAATCACTTTCTATAAACTTGTATTTTCAACGTCATCAATAGATTCACTACAACAAATAAAACCTATCCTGCAATTCTTTTCTGAACTTCTTGGAAACCTGAAGTTCCGTAATATTCTCAAACGGGGGAAACATGACGCAGCGGTTCTCCTTAATCATCATCAGATAATTGATATTAATGATATACGACTGATGGATCTGGACGAAGCAGGAGTCATATCCCTTGATATGATCGGCCGTAGTATTTTTCTTCAGCAGCAAAGGCAGCTGGTTGTTCAGCACCACTTCCCACAGTTTCCGGTCGGAGTTATAACGGAAAAAACCGATGTCAATGGAGCGCAGAATGCGCAAGTCATTGATGGGTGTGGATATCATAAAAGTATGCTCGCCGGCCGAATACACACGCGGAGGGATAACCAAAGATGCGGCTGCCGACTCTTCCGCCTTTTTCATGAAGCGGTCAATGATCCCTTCCAGCTCCTTCTTATCTATAGGCTTCAGCAAGTAGTCGAAAGCTGCCCCACGAATAGCATAAATCATGTACTTATCATAAGCTGTATAGAACACAATCTGCATATTCCAAGTGATTGCCCCCCTTAGCTGTTCCAGCAGTTCCATGCCCTTCATGTCCGGCAATTCCACGTCCAGAAACAGCAAGTCCGGATGAACCTTTTCCAGCAGTTTCCGGCCATTCGCACCGTTACGTGCCATCCCGTCTATAGACAGCCTGTTATATTTCTTCAGCTCCAGACAAAGATTGTCCGCAGAGAACTCATCATCATCAATTATTACGACCCTGTATAGTTTATCCATAGTAAACAATCCTGCTTTAGTTATTAACGGAACAAAAGTATTAAAACATGTTTTAACGCACAAACCCGACACTCCGGTTATGGAACTATAGCGACCGTTTCGGACACTATCCTAGCAAAAATAACAACTAAACCATCTTTTTCAAATTATAATCATAGCCTTGGGGCAGGAAGACAGCAAACTCGCAACCGGTTTCTCCGTCTTCCAGCTGCACATTGGTTATGGATATGTCGATATGCTTTTTATTGTTGGCGTTCAACAACTGTATGGTTTGAAGAATCACTTTTATACCGGTGCCTGTACCATGGTTGGCACTGTTTATCCGGTAACCTCCCCCATTGTCACGCACCTTGACGCAGATTCCCTCCCCGGTCTTCTTGATATCAATCCACAGTCTTTTCATCCCCTCTTTGTCCTTCAGGGCATGCTTGATGGCATTTTCTATCGGAATCTGTATCATCATGGAAGGAAGTATTTCTTGGTCAAGATGGATGGCAGCATCTATGGATGTGGACAGTATAAAGCTATCTCCCAATGCTTCACGTTCCAGGTTGATAAACGTATTGACAAAGTCCAGTTCCTCGGCCATGGTAACGCACAGCTGTTCGGTCAGTTCCAGGTTGCGCCGCATCAGCTTTACCAACCCACGCATATTTCCGGCCTGCTCATCGGTGTAGTTTCCCATCTCACGGTTCAGAATGTTAAAAATGAAATGGGGGGAAACCCGGTTACGGATATTCTCCATACGCAAAGTGGCAATCATATTCTGACTTTTCATTTGCAGCAGGAAACGCTGTCTCTTGTTGTACATGTAAACAAAAACAACGAGCCCCAAAATACAGATGCAGGCAAACATCCACAGGTAAAGCGTCTGATTCAGCGCCAGTACTTCATTCTCTTTTTGCTGGATAAAAATTTTCTGCTTCATCAGCGTGGTGTCCTGACTGTATTTCAGATCAATTTCAGCTGTACGCATTTTAATACGCTCATTACGTGTAGAATCATCAATACGCTGATTTTCCATTTGATAATAATAGGCTTGTTTGAAATCCCCCACCTCTTCAAAATAATGTTGCAGGTAACGGTTACGGATATGCTGCATATTCGGTTCCACATAATCAGGCTGTATAGCCTCAGACATACGTTTACGTGCTAAAGACAAGTTATTCTGCTTCAAGGCAAGTTCAATCAATTGGGTATCCAAATAATAGAGAGCCGTCTGATTTTCGATAGAACGAAAAAAATCACTGCAAAGGTTTAAATAGTATGCGGCAGAATCAACCTGATTCATCAATAGAAAAGTTTCTCCCAAATTCATTTCAGTCAGATGTTCCTCAAAAATCATATCCGGATAAGAACGAGCTAACAATAATGATTTTCTGAAAAATTCCAAAGCATTAGGATAATCAGCACGAAAATAATAAGAATTACCACGATTATTCAAATAAATATGTTTCTCAAATGGAAGCATCTTATCATATTGCCGGGCAGCCAGTTCATAGTAATGATCACAAGACGTAAAATCACGAAGTTCCATATAAACCTGTGCCAATCCGTAATAAACAGGAAAACGTTTTTCTTCAGGAATCTTCAATGAATCACAGTAAGACAAAGCTTTACGATACCACATCGCGCCTTTATCATAATGACCGGTACGGACAAAAGCATCAGCCAAATTAATAGAAATATCATGAAGCATATCTCTGTTACTACCCTTCAAACGATAATCAAATGCTTTTTGAAAACATACCACTGAAGAATCTGTCAACCCTTGACGAGCACATACATTACCCCGCATATTGTAAATCTCAGCATACAAATCATTAATTAACGATGACGGTTCAGCTCCATCGCAAAATACTTCCGCTCTATCCATGCTAAGTTTAGCCGAATCCATCTCGGATTTAAACATATATGCTTTTGCCAAAAGAACAAGATAATGGTAATACGCCACACTATCTGTGGCAACCGACATTTGCCTGGCAGTCCGGGTACATACATAACTAGGATTTTTTGACAATGAATCAATTATAAAATCATAATACTGCATATAGATATCCATTTGGGTCTTTTTATAAGTTCCGGAACTTGTACAAGATACTCCCCATATACAAAATAATACACTATACCATAAAAATTTAAATATCAAATGTATGTTCTCCATCTTATCCTCCTTCATAGCTTATTGACAAACATAAGCAAAAATAAACACAACCATATACTTTTATTAAAATTTATTTGACCCAAACAGCCTTTTAGATAAAATTTACACAAAGATGAAGATTCACTTTGTCATGTCATGAAACATCCCTACCTTTGAAAAAAGAATTTATAAACGAAGAAACATGGAAACACTATCTAATTCTATCCTGACTGTACAAATAGCCGAGCATGGCGCCGAGCTTCAAAGTATCAAAAAGGATGGCAAAGAATATCTTTGGCAGGGCGACGCTAAATTTTGGGGACGGCGTTCACCTGTCCTTTTCCCTATAGTAGGACGTGTGTGGAACAATAAATACCGTCATGCCGGAAACACTTATGAAATAGGACAACACGGTTTTGCACGTGATATGGACTTCAAACTAACCTATAAAGAAGACAAAGGAGCTGTATATTGGTTGGAAAGCACTCCTGATACATTGGGCAAGTTTCCTTTTCCCTTCCGCCTGCTGGTGGGATATTTATTGGAGGAAAATAAAATCACCGTAAAATGGCGTGTAGAAAATCTGGGAGCTATGGATATGTATTTCCAGATTGGAGCACACCCAGCTTTCTATTTCCCCGAGTTCGATGCTGCTACAAAGGATCGTGGCTTCTTTGTTTTTGACCGAAAGTCTGACTTAGAATATATCATGCCAACCGAAAAGGGGTGCGTATCACCAGAACGTCATGTACTAAAATTAAACAAAGAAGGGCTGATGCCAATTGATATTCATACTTTTGATTGTGACACTTATATTTTTGACAATAAACAACTGAAAAAAATAACCTTACTGGATAAAAAGAAAAAGCCCCATATCAGCTTGGAATTTAATTCTCCATTGGTAGCTTTGTGGTCTCCTACCAAGACACATCCCGATTGCCCATTTGTTTGCATTGAACCATGGTATGGACGTTGCGATTCTGTAGGGTATTCGGGCGAATTAAAGGACCGTGAATGGATACAGAAATTGGAACCAAAAGAAACGTTTGATGTAGAATATAAAATCATTATAGAGTAATAAAGAATAACGGGGTATGCACGATGAGTCACACCCCGTCTTTTTTGCTTACCGACTTCCCAAATACAAAAATATCATACCAATAAGTACCAGTGCCAAATCCACAGCCTTGCTTTTAAGATTCTTCTCACGGAATACCATTGCACCAAATAGAAAAGAAACAAGCACACTGCCACGCCTTACCATAGATACTATGGAAATCATTGCACCGTCCAAGCTTAAGGCATAGAAATAAACAAAATCAGCTGCCGACAGAAAAATAGATATCAGAATAATACACCAATGCCAATGAAACGGAGTGGTAGATTTGCGCTTCGGCCACCATAACAACATCAAAACACCTCCCATCATAAACAATTGATAGATATTATACCATGACTGTACAATCATTCTATCCAGTCCGATACCTCCTTGATCGACAGGCGCCATGAGATACTTGTCATAAAGCCCGCTGACCGCTCCCAACACAGCTGCCATTACCACATAATAAATCCATTTATTATGTTTGAAATCTATTCCCTCTTTCTTTCCGCTGCGGCTCAGCATAAAAAAAGAGAAGACAGCCATCAGCACACCAATCCATTGGTAAAAATTCAATCGCTCACCAAAGACCACTAAAGCTCCCACCAACACCATCACCGGACGAGTAGCGTTTATAGGTCCCACAATTGTGATAGGCAGATTCTTCATCCCAAAATATCCCAATATCCACGACGAAAGGACAATAACAGATTTCAACACCACATAGCGATGCACCTCCCACCCTGCAACAGGCACATAAAAAATAGAATCCTCCAATATTCCCGGCCTCCACACTGACAATACAATAAAAGGAAGAAATATCAAACTAGAGAACAACGTATTCAGAAATAATACCGGAATAACCGCATTGTCCTTCAACGACTGTTTCTTAAATACATCATAGAATCCCAGCAATGCAGCCGAGAGAAATGCCAAAAGTAACCACATCATATCTTTTACCTTATTTAAAACAGAAGGCAAAGTTACAACAAAAAATAAACAAAGAAGTGTAGATTTTGATATAAATGGCACGGAAATAAAAGAAAAGGGGGATAGAGAAATACATCTCCACCACCCCTTCTTTTATTTATGAATATTCTCTCAGACTTTCGCCCGATGCTTATACTCGATTAAATTCCCAGTGATTTTCTTACGGCTTCCACCTTTTCCTCAGCAGCTGCATTAGCAGCATCGAAACATTTGTGGCAACCCATTTCACCTTTTACTTCCACATAAAATTTGATTTTAGGTTCTGTTCCTGACGGGCGAACTGAAATCTTAGTTCCATCTTCCGTAAAATATTGCAATACGTTACTAGCCTCCGGCATATCTATTTCTGTTATATTCCCGTTACCATCTGTCACCTTCAAAGTTTTAAAGTCCTTGACAAGAACAACCTTAGAACCGCCTATTTCTCTCGGAGGATTAGAACGGAAGTTTTCCATCATTGCCTTAATCTCTTCTGCCCCGCTCTTTCCTGGTTTCACAACATTCACAGTAGTTTCTTTTGAGAAACCATACTCCACATAAATATCAAGCAAAACTTCGAACAAGGTCTTGCCCTGGTCTTTTGCCCAAGCACAAATCTCCGCCAACAATGTACAAGCAGAAACAGCATCTTTATCACGGACAAAGTCTTCGGCCAGGAATCCGTAGCTTTCTTCACCACCTCCGATGTATTGCTGTTTGCCTTCACGCAAACGGATTTCACGTGCAATCCACTTGAATCCGGTATAGCAATCCAACATTTCGATGTGATTCTTGTCTGCGACAGATTTAATCAGTTCCGTAGTAACGATAGTCTTCACAATGAAATCATCATCCTTCATCTTACCCATCGCAATACGGTTCTTTATTATATAATACAAGAACAGCAAACAGGTTTGGTTACCATTGATCAGCACCCATTCTCCTTTGTCATTTTTACAAGCCATACCTACGCGGTCAGCATCCGGATCGCTAGCCATTACAATGTCAGCGTCTATTTTCTTAGCCAAATCAATAGCCATAGACAAAGCCTCGGCATTTTCCGGATTCGGAGAGACAACAGTCGGAAAATCGCCACTCTTCACCATTTGTTCAGGCACGGTATGTACATTTTCAAATCCCCATTGCTTCAATGCACGCGGAATCAACATCATACCTGTACCATGAATCGGAGTATACACAATTTTCAAATCCTTCTGACGCTTGATCACTTCAGGATCAATAGAAATTGTTTTCACTTTATTCAAATAGACGCTGTCTACCTCTTCGCCCACAATCTGAATCAGATCCTTGTTACCTTCAAACTTGATGTCAGTAGCCGATGAAATCTTGTTCACCTCATCAATGATACCCTTATCGTGCGGAGCCAATACTTGTGCACCATCATCCCAATAAGCCTTGTAACCATTGTATTCTCTCGGATTATGAGAGGCAGTAATATTGATACCGCTCTGGCAACCGAAATGACGGATAGCAAATGACATTTCAGGAGTAGGACGCATATCTTCAAACAAATATACTTTAATACCGTTCGCAGAAAAGATATTGGCAGAAATTTCCGCAAACAAACGGCTGTTGTTACGGCAATCATGACCTACCACAACAGATATCTGATCGAGATCTTTAAAATTTTTATTTAGATAATTGGACAAACCTTGAGTAGCAGCACCTACCGTATAAATATTCATACGGTTACTGCCCACGCCCATAATACCACGCAAACCACCTGTCCCAAACTCCAAATCTTTATAAAATGCTTCAATCAAATCAGTCTTATCGGGATTCGCCAACATTTTCTTAATTTCAGCCTGTGTTTCGGCATCATAAGCAGGTGTTAACCATTTCTCTGCTTTCTCTGTCACTTGCTTTATCAATTCTTCATTTTCCATAATTTTTTGTTATTTATAAGGTTTATAATTACATCCGATTTTTACGTCTTGACAAATGTAAAAGAATTAAATTAAAAATCCTAGAAATTTGAAAGAAGAAAATTAGAGATATAAAGGATTATCCCCCTAAAATAATCTGTCATAAAAAAGCAGAAGACCATACAAGGTAAAAAAACACTACTATATAACAGTCAGAAAAGTTCCCAGGCATCCTGAATACAATCTAAAAAACTATCTTATTATGCACAGGAGCAGGATCATAACCTGCCCCTCCACTAATTAATCAGACTTTCAGAACATACAAAAATATATCCTATTTCATCTTATAGCGTTCACCGGTGGCCTTTACCAGTTCTTCCAAAAATTCTTTGGGATACCCCGGACGTACCAAAGGAGCGCAATGACCGGTTTCAGGACGAAGTATGGTTCCATCTTTTGCCATCTTTTTCACAGCACCGTCATTATACTTCACAATCAAAAATTCGCCCAATTTCTTCCAGCTGTCTATTGCCGATTCGGCTGTCATGCAACTATAGTTAGTCAAGAACTCTTTTGCCTTTACAGGATCTTTTTCATATAAGCTCATGGCAGAAGATTCAATGCCAGCCTGTGCATTCGCATAAGTATCTTCCAAATTATTTTGAACGGCACGCATATCATCAATCATCAGGCTATAACGTGGACGAATCATATCGGCCACCCAATTATAAATCCAAAATGCAGAGTCCCATGAAAAAGTTACACAGTCGGCTTCTTTACCGCTATAACAGTCAGGAATACGATCCGAACAACAATATACAGGAGCAAACACTGTCATATTAGCATCATCTGTTCCAAACCATAATACTCCCCCTATTGCATCGGGCAGGTTAGCACGCATCTGTGCCACAAAAGTGAAAGCCGTTTGCTGAGTCGAAATGGGACGTTCATTGAAATATTCCTGATCTCCTACTTTAAAACTCAAGGGAGACAGACGATAAGGAGTTTTAAACGGACCGGCACCGGGATCATTAGTTATATCCAGTGGAGTACCCTCATAGTGATCGCGCATAGCCGCTTGTACATCACGTACTGAAAGTTTACGGGAAGGCTTGATATAAAGAGGCATCGGTTCTTTGCTGTCCCCCTGAATATAAGGAAGATAGGTATCTCCCACCGACTTGTTGAACATATTATAGAAACTCCATACACGCGCTTCACAGAACCGTACACCACCAAAATCTAAAGGATTATATGCCGCCGAGAAACTGAAATCTTTATTCATACCGTCAAAATAACCTTTTTCACGAGCGAAAGAAATCACATCCGGAGAGTAAAGACAATTATCCTTGTCATTCATATTGAACTGATGAATCCGGCTCTGATTAGCATGTGCGGCAATACAATCATCCGGTATACGGACTGCTACCCATACAGCACCTTTCACACCGGGACCCTTACCGATCATCTCCAAAATCCAGACTTCATTGGGATCAGCGATACTGAATGATTCGCCACTGCTATAATAACCATATTCTTTTACTAAATCCGTCATTACCTGTATGGCTTCTTTAGCTGTACGAGAACGCTGGAGAGCTACATAAATCAAACTTCCATAATCCATAATACCGGTAGAATCAACCAATTCCTCCCGTCCACCAAAAGTAGTTTCACCTATGGTTACCTGAAATTCATTCATATTACCTATCACATTATAGGTTTGACGCGCTTCTTTTATTTGCCCTAAATATTTGCCCGAATCCCAATCATAGATATCACGCATGGTTCCTTTTTCATGCATACCGGCAGGATAGTGATACAACTCGCCAAACATTCCGTATGAATCAGCGGAATAAGAAACGATAACAGAACCATCAACCGAGGCTCCCTTACCTACAATCAGGTTAGTGCATGCCAAACTCTCTGTTATTGCCGCCAATAGAAAGGCAGCACCTAAAATCAGTTTATTCTTCATTAATATATAACTTTTTAATTGTGTATAATACTTATTTTACCATCAAAATTCATATTCCTCTTTTGTTTCGTTTCCACAATAATCTGTCACCACCAATTCCAATTTATGGGCGACTCCTTTTTTTAACCGTTCAGGATGCTTCATCCACAATTTCGCATTTTTGGAACTGAAACCGAATAAGGCAAATTCGCCGTCTATCTTCACCTTATAATCCTTAATACCCGTTTCCGCATCTCCTATTTTGAACTGAACCTTACCTGTCTTCCATTGTGCCTTATTTAATGGGGTCACTCGTGGAGACAAAGTATCTATAGCTACGGTATAGGTTCCCAGTTCACGGATGGAAGTCTTCATCCAACCATTTTCATAAATTCCTCCTGCTGAACCTTTCCTTTTTCCCCACTTACGGGCCACATAATATTTCGACGTATCCTCTACAGGAAGATGGCGTACCCCGATCATCAGCGTGCACCCAGCCTGCAAAGCTACTGGCTCATCGTGCAACTGGTACTCGTAAGATATTGCGGCTGTATCTTTAACCACATGACAGTTCAGTGCCACATCCTCATACAACATTCCTCGGGGGATAACCAGTTCCATACCCGGTTCCTGAACCACATTACCTTTATTCCATGCCAAATAATGTTTTACCTGCGGATGATATTCCTCTATCGGCTGCCTACGGCCACGCACAATGAAACGATAAGTCGACTTATTCCCGTATAAATCAGCTAATTCATAACGAAAATGATAATCACGTTCTTCATCAATCGTAACCACCCCTCCTTCATCATTGGCTTGCAACATGCGCAAACTATTTCCGGGAAGAATCTGTGAGCGCATCACCCAATTATGCCTCTTTACATTCTCCTCATAGTCTGTCCAGGCATTAATCATCCGGTTCTCTTCGGGCAAAACGCCATCCACCGTACTGCGAAAAACTTCTGTCGTATCCACATAGAGTACCACGGAACGCACACCATAATTATTATGTGTGCCATCCATATAGTCGTATGCCTTAATGCCAGCGGCTATTTTCCCCCAAGCAGAAACCGGTTGTCCCAAAGAAGCAACAGATATGGATTTTTTTCTTTGTGAGCCTTCCACAACTCCAGCGCCCCGCTGCGGATAAAGCATAATCATTGACGCACGTGGCGGAGTAGTGTCTTTAATTTTATCGGTATAGAACTGTAAGGGATCTATCAATTCACCAGTATCCGTACGGCGTATCTCCATATGCAGATGCGGTCCGAAAGAATACCCTTCATTACCGCTTAAAGCAATGATTTCTCCAGCTTTGAAACTGACCTGATGAGGCTCGAATTTCAAATCCACAGCAAAAGTTTCATGCCGATATTGATATTCCTCCACCACTTTTGCCACTGCAGAAGCAAATTTCAACACATGTCCATATACTGAAGTATATCCATTGGGATGCGTAATAAAAATAGCCTGCCCATATCCTCCGGGAGTAACCAGTACACGGCTCACATATCCGTCGGCAATGCAATGAATAGGTTTTCCCACCTCTCCCTGGGTTTTAAAATCCACTCCTCCATGAAAGTGGTTAGAACGCAGTTCACCGAAATTACCGCTCAGAATAAGCGGAAAATCAAAAGGAGGACGGAATACAGGAGCAGCCGGTTCTTCCTGTGCCCGTACAGCAAGAACACTGCCCAAAGCTGCTATGATTATATAATTTCGTAAAGTCATTTTCTTTATTTTATGGAGAACTCATCACAAAAATTTTGAATCTCTCCGCAAACTTACAAATAAAAAACAGAATATCCCTTAAAACAATGTTGCTAAACATACATTTATTACGAAAAAAACATATCCGGACAAAACCTACTTTTCTGACATTTTGTTATCTTTGAGGCAGTCAAACCCCTTAAATGTGACAATTATGATAGTAGGAATTCCTAAAGAAATCAAAAACAACGAGAATCGTGTATCATTAACCCCTGCAGGAGCACACGAGTTGGTACAGAGAGGTCACACGGTGTATATACAACACACCGCAGGTATAAACAGCGGATTTTCCGATGAAGAGTATGAGAAAGTCGGAGCGCGTATCCTTCCTACTATAGAAGATGTGTACGCCATTGCCGAGATGATTATAAAAGTCAAGGAACCCATCGAATGTGAATATAACCTGGTACGTAAGGGCCAACTGGTATTTACATACTTCCATTTTGCCTGTGACAAAGAATTAACGGAGGCAATGATGCGTAGTGGTTCAGTATGCCTAGCTTACGAAACTGTAACAGACAAACAAGGAGGACTGCCTCTGCTGATTCCCATGAGTGAAGTGGCGGGACGAATGTCCACTCAGGAAGGAGCACGTTTTTTGGAGAAGCCTCAAGGAGGACGTGGCATCTTGCTAGGTGGAGTTCCCGGTGTCAAGCCAGCCAAAGTGCTGGTATTAGGCGGCGGCATTGTAGGAACCAATGCAGCTTTAATGGCTGCAGGATTAGGGGCTGATGTCACAATCTGTGATATTTCATTACCCCGCCTGCGTCAGTTGAGTGAGTTCATGCCTAAAAATGTAAAAACATTATTCTCGTCCAGCCACAATATAGAAAAAGAACTGCCAACAACTGATTTGATAATCGGTGCAGTTCTTATCCCCGGTGCAAAGGCTCCCCACCTCATAACACGCCCTATGCTGAAACTGATGAAAAAGGGTACTGTACTGGTAGATGTGGCCATTGACCAAGGAGGATGTTTTGAAACCTCCCATCCCACAACTCATGCCGAACCCATTTACGAAGTAGACGGTATCATCCATTACTGTGTGGCAAATATTCCGGGAGCCGTGCCGTGTACTTCAACCTTGGCATTAACCAATGCTACACTGCCATACGCTATCAGATTGGCAGATCTTGGTTGGGAAAAAGCTTGCGAAAACGATCCGGGACTAAAAAACGGCTTGAATATTGTAAACGGAAAGATTGTGTTTCCGGCCGTAGCAGAAGCCTTTGGCTGGAAAATTTAATAAAGTATGGATCCTAATGGAAAAAGGAAGGCCTATCATGAAAGGTCTTCCTTTTTTACGGAATAACATTTATAAGGATTATCATCTCATGATTTTTCAAGCACTTCCTCTACGGATTCTTCCCGCTGTTTCTTCCCAATCCGACTTACAATCCAAATGCTGACTTCGTAAAGCAAATACATAGGCACAGACACCATCATCAATGTAAAGACATCTGACGTAGGAGTGATAACAGCTCCAACTATCAGAATAATAACAATAGCATGACGACGATACCGCTTCATAAAATCAGCCGTAAGAAATCCCAGTTTGGCAAAAAGCCAACAAAGGACAGGAATCTCGAAAACAATCCCCATCATCAGGCTCATCATCATCAATGTATCCATATACGAAGACAAAGTAATCGTGTTCTCCACTTCCATACTGACCTGATAGGTAGCAAGAAAACGGAAAGTAAGAGGGAAAATCAAAAAATAATTCAAAAGAACTCCCATCATAAAAAGAAAATAGCCCCACCCTACAATCCGGGTAGAATATTTCTTTTCATTCTCGTATAAAGCCGGCGAAACAAAACGGAACAACTGATAAATAACATAAGGAGATGCCAGCAAAAAACCCGTATAAAAAGACACGCTCATATGAGTAATGAATTGAGCCGCCAATTGGGTATTGATCATTTTCACATAAAACACTTCCGGACATAATGAAGGCATAGCCATGAAATCAGCTATCCGGCAAAAAAAACGATAAATAATGAAATCAGCATTCTTAGGCGCTAGAACAATAGCAAAAAGCTCATCCTTAAACAAGAATGCTACCAACATTAGAAATACCACAGCCACTGCAATACGGAACAAGACATGGCGCAGTTCTTCCAGATGATCCCAAAAAGTCAGTATCTTCTGCTGTTGTTCCATCATTTGTCACTCTTTCGTTTCCCCTTTCTTATCTTTTCCATCTATATCATCCTCCACCCCGTTCATCCCTTCCTTAAAACTCTTAACCCCTTTGCCCAACCCCTTCATCAGTTCGGGTATCTTCTTCCCACCAAAGAATAAAAGAACAATCAATGCAATGAATAATATTTCCTGCATTCCTAATCCTAAAAATAATAATGTGCCTGTCATTTTATCTATTAACTATTAAATGATTTATCAAAAACCAAAGTCATCCATTTACCGGGATCTCCATCCATGACAGCTACCAGAACATAGCCAGCGCCACCATTTTCAGGCTGTTTCACAATTTGCAGCATAACATCAAATGTTTACAACTTATCTTTTTGCAATAGCTTTCAACAAAGCATAGCCACCAAAAATCTGGAGCAACATGCCCGGAATTCCAATCCGGAAATCCTGTGCCGCCAAATAGAAATCACCGACAAGAGCCCATTCTATCAAGGTACCCACCACCTGATATGCCATAACAGTCCCCAGCAATGCAGGAATCGTAATCTTACGGAAACGATCTGCCATATATCCCGCCACCAACGCCAACAATACCGACTTTACCAATATAGCCGGAAGTATGGTCACAGAAGGCATTCCAAACAAGAAACTATTGACAAGCGGAGAAAGAACAGCCGTCAACATCCCCACTTTGAATCCATATTTATAAGCACCTATTAATGTGAAGAAATAAATGGGTAACATAGCAGGTCCACCCAAATGCACCAAATGACAAAGTTGCGGCAATACCACATTACCTACAATAAACACGAATGCAAATAAATAAGTATTTGCGTTTGTGTAATTTAACGAATAGAGTTTTGTTGTTGATTCCATGAATACTAACCTTTCATTTAATTTCTGCAAATATAATCATTTCATAAAGCAAGCTCAATCTTTTTTTTCCCTTTTCTTGTTTATATTATCAAATATTCTTCTATCTTCGCAATAGATTGATAAAATTACAACTATGAAATATTATAAATTCATCTATTTTTTAGCCTTCGTCCTTGGAATGTCAACATGGGCACAGGCACAAAGCACTCCTTGTACCGGAAATGCATATAGCACAAACGCAGACTTCTTCCGTGCCTCAGCATCAGCTCAGAGCGGTGATGCCACTGCCTCCAAAAAGAAGGCGGTCATTGCAGCCCGTACCGCAATAACCAGCCAGATCAAAGCAAAGGCGGAAATGGCTGCCAAGTCTCAAAAAAAATTCGGTAATGCAGAGTGGGAACAGTTCTCAGATCTGATCCATATGGCTACCCAGCAAGAGGCTGCTAACTTAAAAGTAATCTGTGAAAACAGCCGGCAGAGCGGTGGTAAATATAAAACAGACGTTGTGGTAGAATTGCCTAAAGCAGGAGTTCTGTCCACAATCATCAACCAAATAAAAAGTGATGATAAATTAAAAGGACTTTTTGAAGAAAGCCAGTTTAAGCAAGCGTTTTAAAGCCACTTGAATCCATCAGAGGAGTCAATGCAGTTTAAAAGGAAAACCTATTACATCAACCTAATCTTGACAGATTTATGGAAAAGTTGTACGATTACCTTCCCCAGCAATTGGTTACTTTCATTCTGGTGACCTTGTTCTCTTTACTCATCGGTTTATCCCAACGGAGAATCAGCCTGAAACGAGAGGGGGAAACTACGCTTTTCGGCACAGACCGGACTTTTACTTTTATCGGCATTTTGGGATATCTCCTCTATATACTTGATCCTAAGGAAATGCATTTATTTATGGGAGGCGGAATAATTTTAGGTATGTTACTGGGCATCAATTATTATGTCAAGCAATCCCAGTTCCACGTGTTTGGAGTGACAACAATCATCATCGCCCTTATCACCTATTGTATGGCTCCTATCATAAGTACACAACCTTCCTGGTTTTACGTGATGATGGTAGTCACCGTGCTTCTTTTCACAGAAATGAAACACACCTTCACAGAACTTGTACAACGGATGCAGAATGATGAAATGATCACACTGGCAAAATTTCTGGCTATCAGCGGTATCATTTTGCCCATGCTACCCAAGGAACCTCTCATACCGGGTATCAATCTCACTCCATACACCATTTGGCTGGCTACTGTAGTCGTATCGGGTATCTCCTATTTGTCCTACCTGCTGAAGCAATATGTTTTCCGCGAATCAGGCACTTTGGTTTCGGGCATTATCGGTGGTCTGTATAGCAGCACCGCTACCATTTCCATCCTTGCCCGCAAATGCAAACGGATACAAGCGCATGAAATACCGGAATATGTATCTGCCATGATGCTTGCTGTCAGCATGATGTTCTTACGTTTCATGATTTTGATCCTTATATTCAGCACTTCCATCTTTCTGAATATTTACCCCTATCTGCTCATCATGTCTGCAACCGCCGCCGGCATCGGCATATTCATCCATAAAAAGCATACTATAAAAGGCGAGCGCGAAGTTATTGAAGAAACGGAAACGGAAAGTAATCCACTGGAATTCAAAGTCGCTCTGATCTTTGCTTTATTATTTGTAGTATTTACATTTCTGACTCACTATACATTGGTTTATGCAGGAACAGGAGGTTTGAGTATTCTCTCCATTGCAACAGGATTAAGTGATATCACTCCTTTCATACTAAACCTGTTACAAGGCGGAAACATTCCGGCAACCATTGTAGGGGCCTGTATCATGCAAGCTATCATCAGCAACATCGTAGTGAATATGTTCTATGCCATATTTTTTTCCTCCCGCAGAAAAGAAATGCTGCCTTATGTATGGAAAGGATTCCTCACTGTCATTGGAGTAAACGCTGTACTATTACTCATCTATTACTTCTAAATTATATTCTCATAAAAAAACATGCGGATAACAGGATTTTTCAGACAATCCATATCATCCGCATACTTTTTAATATTCTAATAAATCCCTATCAGAAAAGTAGAATATAAGCCAATGAACTAAGACTGATCACCGCCCAAAGAGCAACACCTTGAATCAGAGGTTTCATACCTACTTGCTTCAATACATCCATAGACAAGGAAGCTCCAATAAAGAACATGGTAATAATCAATCCTTTACGTGCCAGTCCGGAAACAGCCTGCCCGAATTGAGGCACACCATCCAGCACATAAGTATTCAGAATGATAGCCACAACAAAATAAAGGATAAACCAAGGAATGCTTACTTTCTTACCGCTTCCCTTGAAAATAAAAGAAGTAGCGAATGCCAAAGGAATAATCCAAAGTGCACGGGTCAGTTTGATTGTTGTCGCCACTTTCAACGCCTCTTCACCGTATGCCGCACCTGCTCCCACCACAGAACTCGTATCATGAATAGCAATAGCTGCCCAAGTACCAAACTGTTGTTGATCTAACCCAAACATATGGCCTAACACCGGAAAAATAAACAAAGCGATGGCATTCAATACAAAGATAGTAGCCAAAGCCACAGACATCTCACTATCTTTAGCTTTCAATACAGGACCCACAGCAGCAATAGCGCTTCCCCCACAAATTGCAGTACCCGAACTGATAAGATAAGCCGTATCACGATCTACCTTCAAAAGTTTATGCCCTATAAACATACCTATAATCATTGTACCGATTACAGAAATGATCGTGAATTCCATTCCTTCCTTACCGGAAGCCAGAGAAGCCTGAAGATTCATACCGAACCCCAATCCCACTACAGAATATTGCAACAAATATTTAGAAACCTTTTTATTGAACTTAGGATAGGCCTGTCCGCAAACTAATGCAAATATCAACCCCAGAAATAAAGATACGGGGGGAGTGACCCACTGGGAAAATGAAGCCAATACCGGAATATAGTCCATCAACAAAAAGACCGTTAACGTGGAAAGCAAACCTACATAAATAGTTTTGCTGTTTTGCTGTAAAGCTGTTACTGAAATCATATATTTTACTTTTTAACATTATTTCTCCATTTCGGGATGCAAAGGTAATATATGTTTCAAAAACAATCTAATCGTTTTTAATTATAAGTTATAACTTTTCCTTATAATGATTGGCAAATTGCATGAACAGAGCCGGGAGCCCTGTATCCTGCCCTTGCAATTGGACAAAATCAAATTCACGAAACATCACCAGGTCTTTTATATCCAATACTTTAAACTTCCCTGAATACAGTTCTTTATTAATAGACCGGATAGACAAAATCCCCATGCACTCACTATTTTCCAGAAATAATTTAATGCTCTCTGTACTTCCCAGGTGCATACGGATAGTAAGGTCCGATAACTTTATGTTGTGTTTATGCAAAGCGGTAATCAATACATCCAATGTTCCCGAACCTCTTTCACGAAGTACAAGAGGAACTTCTTTCAATTCATCCAAAGTTATCTCATCATAATCCATCCACTTACTATGAGTATGGACGATAGCCACCAGCTCATCTTGCAGAAAAGGAGTATATTTCAAATTAGGTTGCCAGGTATTTCCCTCTACCAGTGCCAAATCTATACGATGTTCCTGCAATGCCTTTTCCACCTCAGAGGAGTTCCCGCTGAAAAGTGATAAAGACACTTGCGGAAACTTCTCGATGAAGCGGGCCAGCAAAGGGGGAAGCACATATTGGGCAATTGTAGTACTGGCTCCCAAGCGCAACTCACCGGTATGCTCATTACGTAATAAGTTCATCTCGTACTCCAAGCGTCCGTAATCTTCCAAAATTTTCTCACAATGCTCCAACAACAACCTGCCTGCATCAGTCAGCAAGATCTTGTTCCCCATTCGCTCAAAAAGGCGTGTCTGGTACATCGTCTCCAATTCCTGAATATGCTTGGTTATAGCCGGCTGACTAATAAACAGCTCTTGCGAAGCCTTTGTAAAGCTGAGGTTTTTCGCAACACTACTGAATACTCTTAACCTGAAATCAGACATGTTTTTTAATGATTATAGTTCGTCTGCTTTAATTCCTAACGACTGTAAAACAGCGAATCCAAACATCTCCCACTGATAAGCGACTTCACTGGTTGGAGGATTCATACCGAATACCGTCATTTTTTCTTTTCCGTCCACCTTATTTAATATAGCAGGAACTTTATCTCCATATTCTTCTTCGGCAGGGACAATAATCACCCGTTTCACCTCTTTTGCATCAACCACCACTCTCAAAGACTCCAGAAACAACTCTTCGCGACTAGCCATATCCGATGGTTCGAAAGAATAAAGTGCAAACTCTCCCAACTGGCTTTTGAAAGCCACGTTATTTAATTCCTTTTCCAAATCCGACGGCTGAAAAGCATCCATTTTCTTACTTTCCTCGTCATAAATAAATAATACCTGAACTGCATTCTCCCCCAAGGGTATTCCACTATCCAGTGACAGACATTCCAACAACACCGGTAAATCCGCTTTCGGCAACTTACGGCCCACCACGTCACCAAAATGTTTGGATAAATCACCCGCCACCCTGTCTACATAGGCTACATCCACCAGAATTACAGTATCTGCAAACTTTATTTCATTTGTCATCTCGTTTTCATTTTATGATTTCGATGCTAAGATAGCAATTATCATCTGCTTGCAAAAAGAGTTATCTGCCTTTTTGTGTACAATTCGGACTTTTTTTCATTTAAAAGCCGGAAAGCCTGCCATTTTGTCTTCTTATTTTACTTCATTAGCTTTCTTTTTCTTTTTGGCAAACTATTTGACGATTATCAAATGAAATCGCAAAAGCCACTGAACAAAGCAGTGACAGTTACGTTTTCAATAGGTATTTGAATAATATTTAGAAAGGAGATACAATATGAATTTTAACAACTTCACAATTAAATCACAGGAGGCAGTGCAACAAGCGGTGAACATAACTCAAGCCCGCGGACAGCAAGCTATCGAGCCTGTGCATCTGTTGGCCGGAGTACTGAAAGTAGGTGAAAACGTCACCAACTTCATTTTCCAGAAATTGGGAATGAACGCCCAGCAGATCGCATTGGTCATCGACAAGCAAATTGACTCGCTGCCTAAGGTTTCGGGAGGAGAACCTTACCTTAGCCGTGAAAGCAACGAGATATTACAAAGAGCCGTACAGTATTCCAAAGAGATGGGTGACGAATTCGTTTCACTGGAAGCTATTATCCTAGCCTTGTTGAATGTAAAGAGTACTGTCGCTACCATATTGAAAGACGCGGGAATGACAGACAAAGAGCTGCGCTCCGCCATAGCAGAACTACGTAAAGGTGAAAAAGTAACTTCACAATCCAGTGAAGACACTTATCAATCCTTAAGCAAATATGCCATTAATTTGAATGAGGCTGCCCGCAGCGGAAAACTTGATCCGGTTATCGGGCGTGATGAAGAAATACGTAGGGTATTACAAATATTAAGCCGCCGTACCAAGAATAATCCGATTTTAATCGGTGAGCCGGGTACCGGTAAGACCGCCATTGTTGAAGGCTTGGCACACCGTATCATCCGAGGTGATGTACCCGACAACTTGAAGAACAAACAAATCTTCTCATTGGATATGGGCGCACTGGTTGCCGGAGCCAAATACAAAGGTGAATTTGAAGAACGTCTGAAATCTGTTGTCAATGAAGTAATCAAAGCCGAAGGCAGCATCATCCTGTTTATCGATGAAATCCATACCTTGGTCGGAGCCGGTAAAGGTGAAGGTGCCATGGATGCCGCCAATATATTAAAACCCGCCTTGGCCCGTGGTGAGCTCCGCAGCATCGGAGCCACTACTTTGGACGAATATCAGAAGTACTTCGAAAAGGACAAGGCATTGGAACGCCGGTTCCAAACCGTTATGGTAGCCGAACCGGACACGCTGAGCACCATCTCCATTCTCCGTGGATTGAAAGAACGTTACGAAAACCATCACAAGGTACGTATCAAAGATGAAGCCATCATTGCCGCTGTAGAATTGAGTAACCGTTACATTACCGAACGTTTCCTTCCGGACAAGGCTATTGACCTGATGGATGAAGCTGCTGCCAAATTGCGTATGGAACGTGATTCCGTGCCTGAAGAACTGGATGAAATCTCACGTCACCTGAAACAACTGGAAATTGAACGTGAGGCCATCAAACGTGAAAAAGACGAGCCGAAATTACAACAACTGAATAAAGAGATTGCCGAACTGAAAGAACAGGAAACCTCTTACAAAGCCAAATGGCAGAGTGAAAAGGAACTGGTCAACAAGATTCAGCAAAACAAGCAGGAAATAGAACAATTGAAATTTGAAGCCGAGAAAGCGGAACGTGAGGGAGATTACGGTAAAGTAGCCGAAATCCGTTATGGAAAATTACAGGCTTTAGAGAACGAGATCAAGGATATTCAAGAAGACCTGAAACACAAGCAGGGTGACAGTGCCATGATAAAGGAAGAAGTTACCGCTGAGGACATTGCCGATGTTGTTTCACGGTGGACAGGGATACCGGTCAACAAGATGCTGCAAAGCGAACGTGACAAATTGCTTCATCTGGAGCAAGAATTACATTTGCGTGTGGTAGGTCAGGATGAAGCCATAGCAGCCGTATCCGATGCCGTACGCCGTAGCCGTGCCGGATTACAGGACCCGAAACGTCCGATAGGTTCATTCATCTTCCTGGGTACTACCGGTGTAGGTAAGACAGAACTTGCCAAAGCATTGGCCGACTACCTGTTTGATGACGAGAGTCTGATGACGCGTATCGACATGAGCGAATATCAGGAGAAACACTCTGTATCCCGTCTGATCGGAGCGCCTCCCGGATACGTAGGTTACGATGAAGGCGGTCAGTTGACAGAAGCCGTCCGACGCAAACCATACTCTGTGGTATTGTTTGATGAAATAGAAAAAGCACATCCCGATGTGTTCAATATTCTGCTGCAAGTTTTGGATGACGGACGTCTGACTGACAACAAGGGACGTACGGTAAACTTCAAGAATACAATTATCATCATGACTTCCAATCTGGGCAGCGCATACATTCAAAGCCAGTTCGAAAAGATTAATGACGAGAATCGCGAAGTGGTGATTGAAGAGACGAAGAAAGAGGTAATGTCCATGTTGAAAAAAACGATACGGCCGGAGTTTCTGAACCGTATAGATGAAACAATCATGTTCTTGCCTTTGAACAGAGAAGAGATAGAACAGATTGTGATGTTACAAATCAACGGTATCAAGAATATGCTGGCCGGCAACGGCATTACTTTGGAAATGACCGATGAGGCCGTCCGTTTCATTGCCAGCACAGGCTATGATCCCGAATTCGGTGCCCGTCCCGTGAAACGTGCCATCCAACGCTATTTGCTGAATGATTTGTCCAAAAAGCTATTGTCACAGGAAGTGGACCGAAGCAAACCGATTATCGTAGAAACAGCGGGTGACGGATTAAAATTCCGCAACTAGAATGTTACAAACAACCAGTAAAGATAAGGTCTTATCTTTACTAAGCAAAAGGGGTGTTCATCATGCACCCCTTTTTTCGTTAACTATAGCCCTCTATCTGCAATATTTTGAATATTTCCTTAACCAATATGTTTCCAATAGCTAAAAAACGGCAATAAGCTCATAAAACAGTTTAATCAGCCATCTCTACTTCCTTTTTTCATTTTTGTATAAGAAAAAGAAAACTGAAATACGGCAAGATTCAGAACAGCCTGTGTAGACTGGTATATTTTTACAATATTGAAAAACATAAGAAACTTATTCATCCGAAAAGAGTTCATTGAACTGGATAATCGTAAAAAAAGATAACCTACTGTTTTATTATCAAACATATACTGAAACTTCATACCTGTATGATATGTATCACTTGTAAGATATATAATCTTTCACCTGTAACATTACTAATCTTACAGCCCACACATTAGTAACGTGTCGCCCCACACGTTACTAACTTTCCGGCATGCAGGTTACTAACCTCTCAAACGTCCTGTTCTTTTCTGAAAAGAACAAGGTCTTTAAAAAAAAGAACAAGACGTTTTCATTGAAAGAACAAGAGCTTTTTAAAATTTGACCTGTTGTTTTTTCCCATAACGGTATCTACATGCCGAAACGCCTTATTTTTCCTTCAGATCTTTCAGCCCCTCCGCAAACACCCTGCCCGTCGGCATTCCGGCTGAAGGATTGAGGTTATGGAATCCTTCAGCCAAGTGGAAATGTTTCAGCCGGTTTTATTTTCGGAGGAGTGGTTGTTCTGAAGGATATTTTCCGGCTGAAACATTTCGTGAGGTATATCCTTCAGCCGGAATGCCGACGGGCAGGGTGTTTGCGGAGGGGCTGAAGCTTATGAAGGATTTTTCAGGATATTCTCTACAGGGCATTATAAACGACCGTATCCCACTGAAAAAGGTAATATATGTTCATAGACAAAGTATGTGTACTTCATCGGCAAAGTAAGTGGTGTTATTTCGCCAATGAAGTACACATACTTTTTTTACCAATAATGCCGGTAAACAAAAAGCCCGTCAAGCAGTTTACAATCTACTTGACAGGCCTTTCCCTTTCGCTTTATTTCAATTATTCAGCAACAGCTTCTTCCACTTTGTCAGCAGAATCTGCCGGAGCTTCTACAAATTCAGTAATACCATTGTTTACCAAAATATTGTACCATGAAATCAGTTTCTTGATATCTCCGTTATGGACACGGTCACGATCATAATTTGGCAAAACTTCTGCAAAATAAGCATGCAACTCATCGGCTGATGCTTTTTTATAATTGATAGAAGCAACCGCTCCATTCTCTTTCTTCTTTACCGCTTCCAGCACTTCGCTCAAAGGCACTTCTTCTGCATCTGTGTACATAGCAATATCCGCCAATGAGATAACTTTGTCATGAGCATAAGCAGGAACTCTTTTCTTAGCCGCGTCAACTGTTTCTACAATCAACATGTTCTTTCCTTGAGAAATCAATTTATATAATCCCGGTTTGCCCGCGATTGATAAAATGGTCTTTAACATACTATTCTATTTTATATTTATGGTTTGAGGAAGCAAAAGTACAATTCACCAATGAAACTCCCAAATTTATAGTATGAATTTTTCGGTTTTTAATTGTTCTACTATTCTGTTCAACTGGGGTATGAGCAATTGCACCCCGTCATTCACCACCGTGAAATCGGCCCGCCGACGCTTTTCTTCATCATCCATCTGGGCAGCAATACGTGCCCGGACTTGTTCCTCGCTGGCTCCGTCACGATACATGGCACGCTGTATACGCAGTTCTACAGGTGCATAGACCATTATTACCGCATCTACCGTATCCTGAAAACCGGCCTCATACAAAATAGCCGATTCCATACCCACTATCTCACACTTTTCCTGACGTTCCACCCATACGGTAAAATCTTTCCGTACCCGGGGATGGATAATGGAATTGATTTGGAGCACATGCGCCGGATTGGAAAACAGATAGGAAGCCAGCAACGGCTTGTTTAACAGACCATCCTTATAAACCTCCTCACCTAACAAAGCAATCAGTTCCCCACGAATTCCGGCATCGGAAACAGTAAGGCGTTTCGCTTCATTATCCGCATTATACACTGGGATATGCATATTCTCCAGCAAATGGGAAATGTATGATTTTCCACTGCCGATGCCACCGGTAACCGCTATCTTAATCATTGAATTTAATTCGTTGTTCTATCAAATAATCCACCTCCTTGGGATTCAAACGGACGTGGTTCACATATCGGGGGATGGATTTGAGATTGACCGGACACTTCTCCCCCTTATTGTTCAACAAAGACTCATAAGTCACCCCGATAAAGAAATCCTCGGAAGTGATGGACTTGAAATGACTCAGACCTACCTGAAAAGTCACCTGAACCTTGGAGGGAAAAGTGCGAAGTACTTTATCGGGCGGAAAATTGATGCCACGTATAGGCACCTCCACACTTTTTTCAGCGTAAATATCTACCAATAAAGTCACATCATCAAAAGAGGGAATGAATTTCGCTCCACGTACATCGGCCAGATTCACCCTGCGACGAACGGTGTCTGCCACATCTTCAAAGTTCAATGCCTGTGTATAAGCAGCCGTGATGGTATCCAAAATCTCTTGAGGAGCATAAACCATCACTGAATCCGGCGAGTAAATGATATCCGAGATATAATACTGACGGTCCAAAGCCACCTTGCCTTGCAATTTCACGGGCACCTTCTTTGCCTTCCCTTTTGTATAAATAAACTCCACAGTATCCGGCCGTATGGTCAGCAATTTGGTTGTCTGATTCAACTGGACCGAAATCTTTTTCATTAAAGCTGAAACCGGAATCCGGACACGACTTCCTTTATCCTCATAGTCCTTAAAGTCCACAACAATGGGATAGAATGTCTGTCCCAGCATATAGTTAGCCAATACAGTTCCCCTGTCTTTCACGCCAATACGCAGTTCGTCAGGAAGTTCGGAGGTCAGCACCACATCACTAGGTACATTCTTCAACCGTAACGGAACGGAGAATTCCGTTTCATAATCATCATTTAACACCTGAAGCAACCAAAAGCAGAAAGATACAAATACAAAAAACAAGAAAATCAGGAACTCCCTGCTATTACGGCTAAGCAGGAAGCTTCTGATTCTCTCTAAAGTCTTTAAATAGTAAATACGTATGTTCCTTTTGTCGAACATGTTGTTATGTCATTTACTTTGCCTGTTGTTGGTTGGATGCAGCATTAGCGAAGATAGAATTTCTATCAATTTTAATCTTAACGCCTGACGCTATTTCCAAAACAACCGTATTATCTTCTATTTCTTTTATCTTTCCGTATATACCACCTGCAGTGATCACTTCCTGACCCACTTCCAGGTTCTTGCGGAAATTAGCAATTTCTTTCTGTTTTTTATTCTGAGGACGAATCATGAAGAAGTACATAATAGCGAAAATGGCTACCATCATAATAAGGAAAGAGTAATCTCCTCCACCCCCTGCCTGCAGAAATACAAATAATAAGTTCATACTTTCTATGTTTTTTAGTTTATAATACCGTTATTCTTCAATAACAAACAAAGATATTAATTTTTTGTTAGCTTATTCTCTTTTTTTAATGAATTAACGATTCCATCCAAAGTACCGTTAATAAAGCCACCGCTTTTCGGAGTGCTGTACAGTTTGGCTATTTCCACGTACTCATTCAGTGAAACGCTGACCGGGATATTGGGAAAACTCAGGATTTCAGCCAAAGCGATCTGCATAATGACCACATCCATGAAAGCCACACGGTCTAAATCCCAGTTCTTTGTATTTTCGCTAATCAGATGACGATAATAATCGGCATTCAAGATAGTACGACGGAACAAACGGCGCGCGAAGTCTTGATCCTCCTCATCTTTAAATTCCGGCAACAATTCCTGTTTTGCACCATTCTTCTCATCGAAACGCTTGATGGTCTTCAACACAAAGGTATCCACGATTTCCTTATCATCATTCCAATACAAACTTTGGTCCTCCAAAACCTGATCCAGTTCGATATTATTGAAAATAATATTTTTATATAGCTTGCGCCACAATTCACGGTCTTCCTCATACGAAGAAGTCTCACTGGCCATATATTCCTTATATATATCGCTTTCTAAGATTTTATCACATAAAGTCTTTACGAAATCAGCTTCATTCTCCCAAGTTTTCTTCTGATTGTTCGAAAACTCCAGCAGCTGTTTGTTTACCTCCAGCTGTGCAATAAAGCGGTTTTCCACAAATTTGGTGTTGGGAAACAATTCTTCCTTAGTAGGGACCAGTTTGTTTTTCGCAGCATTCAGTCGTTTGTTAGCCTGTTTAGTTACCTCTACCATTAAAAGCAGCAGATAGTTGTATAAGTCATACGCTTTAGAAAGGCTGAAAAATAACTCTTTTTCCGCTGTATCCAAGTTTTTGCCTCCGTTCTGATAATAAGCATAGACTATCTGAACTATCTTAAGACGAATAAGAACTCTATTTATCATAATTCACATAAAATTATTAAGGAGTTGCAAAAGTAGGTATTTTCATTGATTTTACATAACATAATTACATTTTTTAATGTAAAATTTACATAGAGCTATCTAAATCGCTTTTTTCATCGAAGTTTATCCGCAAATTCTTTGCCCATTTAAAAAAAATGTCCAATTTTGAAGCCGATTTATAAAGATACTTAAGTTATGGAAGATTATAAAAAGAAAAGTGTAGTGGATGGTGACAAAGAAATTGTTTTTTCAAAAGCAATTAAAGCCGGCAAACGTATTTATTATTTAGATGTGAAGAAAAACCGAAAAGATGAAATGTTTTTGGCTATTACCGAAAGCAAGAAGATTGTTTCGGGAGAAGGTGATGACTCGCAAGTAAGCTTCGAAAAACATAAGATTTTTCTATATAAAGAAGATTTTGAGAAGTTCATGAACGGTTTACAACAGGCTATACAGTTTATTGCCGAAGAGCAAGGTCCGATTGAACCTCATCACACTGAAAATGAAGAACAGGAAACGACCGAAGACGCTCACAAGCCGCTTAGTCCGAATGAAATTAAAATAGATATCGATTTCTGATTCCAACCGATAAAGAAAGCACAATGATAAAAAAATTGTGCTTTCTTTTTGTCAAGTCGGAAATAAGCAGTAATTTTGCACCGCTTTTTCAAGCTCATCGTGTGATATACCACATCGTGTGATGGCGAATTAAGCAATAAGATCAACTTAATTTAGAGTAACACAAAAAATTAAAAAACAATGAAATCAATTGAAATTAAAGGTACTGTCAGAACAGACGTAGGAAAGAAAGCAACTCACGAATTGCGTAAGAACAATGGTGTTCCTTGTGTATTGTATGGAGTACAGAAAGACGAAAACGGCTTGCCCGTAGCTACTCACTTCTCCGTGCCCACCGAAGGACTCCGTAACTTGGTATACACACCGCACATCTATGTTGTAGACTTGAACATTGACGGTAAAATAGTAAACGCTATTTTGAAAGATATCCAGTTCCATCCTGTAACGGATGCAATCCTTCACGTTGACTTCTATCAGATTGATGAAGCTAAACCCATCGTTATGGAAGTTCCTGTTCAGCTGGAAGGTTTGGCAGAAGGTGTACGTGCCGGTGGTAAATTGGCATTACAGTTGCGTAAACTGAAAGTGAAAGCTTTATACAATGTAATTCCTGAACGTCTGGTTGTTGATGTAACTTCTTTGGGTCTGGGCAAGACTGTCAAAGTGGGCGAATTAAGCTATGAAGGTTTGGAATTGATTAACGCTAAAGAAGCCGTTGTTTGTGCAGTTAAATTGACTCGTGCTGCTCGTGGTGCTGCTGCAACTGCCGGCAAATAATCAGTAACCTTTTAATCCTTATCAATGAAATATTTGATTACAGGACTGGGTAATATAGGTGAAGAATACCGAAATACCCGTCACAACATAGGATTCACAGTATTGGACGCCCTTGCAAAGGCGTCCAATCTTGTTTTTACCGACGGACGTTATGGGGCTACTGCCACCCTCTCGCTCAAAGGACGCCAGCTTATCCTGCTGAAACCGTCTACTTACATGAACCTGAGTGGAAATGCAGTGCGCTACTGGATGCAGAAAGAAAACATTCCGTTGGAAAATGTGTTGATAGTGGTGGACGACCTCGCCCTTCCTTTCGGTACACTACGCCTGAAAGGAAAAGGCAGCGATGCCGGACACAATGGTTTGAAACATATAGCTGCTACGCTGGGTACACAGGATTATGCCCGTCTGCGCTTTGGTATCGGCAACGATTTTCCCCGTGGCGGACAAATAGATTTTGTATTAGGTCACTTCACTGATGAAGATTTGAAGACCATGGACGAACGTGTAGCAACGGCTTGCGACATAATTAAGAGTTTTTGTCTGGCAGGCATCAGTATAACAATGAACCAATACAATAAAAAGTAATGGCTGAAGCAAGAATTGATAAATGGCTGTGGGCCTCACGTATATTCAAGACCCGTACTATCGCTGCCGAAGCATGCAAGAAAGGACGGGTTTCCATCAACGGTACTCAGGTGAAGCCGTCGAGAATGATAAAGCCGGGAGAAGTGATACAGGTAAAGAAACCGCCTGTCACGTACTCATTTAAAGTTTTACAGGCAATAGAGAAACGTATAGGTGCCAAATTGGTTCCTGAAATTCTGGAGAATGTAACGACTCCGGAGCAATATGAATTACTGGAAATGAGCAGAATCAGCGGTTTTGTTGATCGCGCCCGCGGAACAGGGCGTCCCACCAAGAAGGACCGTCGCAGCATGGAAGAATTCATTACTCCTGAATATTTCGGTGATGATGACTTCGACTTTGAATTTGATTTCGAAGAACAAGAATAGATAGTGATTAATGGTTAGTGATTGTAGGTGTATGCATCTGCTATTGGGACATTCATTAAATATTACAAAATCAGCCAACTAATTCATACACAAAGTATTG